>Ga0160473_100324_pt1 | contig 36835 bp, 24 predicted proteins | sample HID1975I_E11MG_FD_108217 | JGI IMG/M metagenome (GOLD analysis project Ga0160473, IMG submission 108217) | Enriched soil microbial communities from UW Madison campus, WI, USA - HID1975I_E11 MG | ecosystem: Environmental > Terrestrial > Soil > Unclassified | place: USA: Madison, Wisconsin... | reverse complement strand
TGGGCCTTATTCCATTTCCTTCAGCCAGTCCTTGTTCTTGAACCACTTGTCGTGGATACGATCGTAGGTCCCGTCATGCTTGATCTGGTGCAGGAAGTTGTTGATGAAGTTGATGCTGTCGTAATCGCCCTTCTTCAGGCCGAACGCCAGTGGCTCGTAGGTGAAGGGTTCTTCGAGGAACAGCAGCTTGCCAGCGCCGGCCTTTTCCACCGCTACCACGTTGTACGGGGCATCGTAGACGAAGGCATCGGCCTTGCCGTTGACCACGTCCATCACCGCTTCCTGCTCGTTGTCATAGCCGTGGTACTTGGCTTTGCCGATCAGCTTTTTGGAAACCATCTCGCCGGTGGTGCCGAGCTTGGAGGTGATGCGGTACTTCTCGTTGTTCAGGTCTTTGTAGGTCTTGATCTCGCCTGCCAGCTCCTTGCGGATCAGCAGGGTCTGGCCGACCACGATGAAGGGTTCGCTGAAGTTCAGGCGCAGGTTGCGTTCCTGGGTCAGGGTCATGCCGCTGCCGATCATGTCGAACTTGTTGGTCAGCAGGGCTGGGATGATGCCGTCATAGGCGGTAGAGACCGTCTCCAGCTTGACACCCATGGACTTGGCCATGGCCTTGAGGATATCGACTTCGAAGCCGATGATCTCGCCACGCTTGTTGGTCATCTGGAACGGCATGTAGGTAGGGTCCATGCCCACTTTCAGGGTGCCGCGCTTGACCGCGTCTTCGATGGCGCCAGCCTGGGCTGCCGAGACCGCGACCAGGGCGGTGACACCGACCAGCAGTCGCGAAAGGTATTTCTTGATCATCACCAAGTCCCCTAGCAAGAAAAGAAGCAAATCTTATTGTTGGCACGGCCGTACGGCCGAAGCGTTCTATCGGAGAGGGATGCTAACGCATGGCGGCCCGGGGACCTAGAGCTGGGGGGGACTTTGTTGGCCAAAATCGAGTAGCGGGGGATATTGCTGGCGAGGGCTTCGCCCTCGTTTCGCGGCACAAGGCCGCTCCTACAGAGGAATGCATATTCTGTAGGAGCGGCCTTGTGTCGCGAATGGGCCGCAAAGCGGCCCCGGGGTCTATCAGGCGCCGACGAGTGCCGGTTGGCCTTCATTCTCAGGATGCAACGGCAACAACGGCGAGTGCGGGTCGTTGTCGATCGACGCACGCCACACATCGATCCACGCCGCGTTTTGCCCGGCCCAGACCTGCTCATGCAGGCGCGACAAGGCAACCGGGTCGCTGAGCAAGGCCAGGCGGGTGCTGAGGTCGAGCCCTTGCGGCCCCACTTCCAGCGCCTTGGCCACACGCTCGGCACGCAGCGCTTCGATCGGCGCTGCCTGGCCATGGCGAGCCGTCGCCATGGCGCAGGCCAGGGCGTTCTGCCGTGGGTCGACCACTGCCCGCACGAAGCCGTCATGCAGGGCATGCCAGCGGTTTTCGTGGGTGTACTGGTCGGTTGCCAGCAGCTCTTGCGGCGTGGCGTATTCCTCAGGGATCAGGAACAGCTTCTCGTCCTTGGCCGCCAGGCCCAGGCGGGTACGGCTGGAAATCACCGACACCGGGATCGACAGCACCAGCGAACCCACGATCGGTGCCAGCCACCACAGGAAGCTCGGGTTCAGCCAGGCCACCAGCGCTGCCCAGGCAAAGCCCAGCAGGGTTTGCGGGCCATGGCGGCGCACAGCCTCGCTCCACGGCGTGGAGTCGTCGTCACGCTGCGGCGAGTTCCAGGTCGCGGCCCAGCCGAGGAACGCGGCCAGCACGAAGCGGGTGTGGAAGATCATGCGCACCGGCGCCAGCAGCATGGAGAACAGCATCTCCATCAGCATCGACAAGGTGACCTTGATGCGCCCGCCAAACTCGACCGCGCCCTTGGCCCAGATCAGGATGATGCTGAGCAGCTTGGGCAGGAACAGCAGCACGATGGTGGTGGAGAACAGCGCGACGGCCTTCTCCGGGTGCCATTGCGGCCACAGTGGGTAAAGCTGGTACGGCTCGATGAAGTACTGCGGCTCCATCAAGGTGTTGGTCGCCAGCAGCGCCGTCGACAGCACCAGGAAGAAGAACCACAACGGCGCCGACAGGTACGACATCACGCCGGTGAGGAACACCGCACGGTGCACCGGGTGCATGCCCTTGACCAGGAACAGGCGGAAGTTCATCAGGTTGCCGTGGCACCAGCGGCGGTCGCGCTTGAGTTCGTCGAGCAGGTTCGGCGGCAGCTCTTCGTAACTGCCCGGCAGGTCGTAGGCAATCCACACGCCCCAGCCGGCACGGCGCATCAGCGCGGCTTCGACGAAGTCGTGGGAGAGGATCGCACCGGCGAACGCACCCTTGCCCGGCAACGGCGCCAAGGCGCAGTGCTCGATGAACGGCTTCATGCGGATGATCGCGTTGTGGCCCCAGTAGTGCGACTCGCCCAGCTGCCAGAAGTGCAGGCCGGCGGTGAACAGCGGGCCATACACGCGGGTGGCGAACTGCTGCATGCGCGCATACAGGGTGTCCATGCCCGACGCCTTCGGCGCGGTCTGGATGATGCCGGCGTCCGGGTTGGCCTCCATCAGGCGCACCAGGCTGCTCAGGCACTCGCCGCTCATGACGCTGTCGGCGTCGAGCACGACCATGTACTTGTACTCGCCACCCCAGCGACGGCAGAAGTCGTCGAGGTTGCCGCTCTTGCGCTTCACCCGGCGCCGACGGCGGCGGTAGAAGATGCGGCCAAAGCCTTTGGTCTCGCGGCACACGTCCAGCCAGGCCTGTTGCTCGGCCACGGCGATGTCGGTGTCGTTGGTGTCGCTGAGCACGAAGAAGTCGAAACGGTCGAGGTTGCCGCTGGCGGCCACCGACTCGAACGTTGCCCGCAGGCCAGCGAACACGCGCGGCACATCTTCGTTGCAAATCGGCATGACCAGCGCGGTGCGTGCCTCGGGTGCGATCGGCTCATTGCCAGCACTGCTGCCGGAAATGCGGTATTTGTCGCGCCCGGTGAGCAGCTCGAGGAAGCCCATCAACGCGGTCCAGAAGCCCGCCGACACCCAGCAGAACAGGATGCCGAACAGAATCAGGATGGACGTCTGCAAGGCATACGGCCAAACCTGCACGACGGTATCCCACAGCGGCTGGTTGACCACCTCGTCGAGGTCGACGAACGACCAGCCCTGGTAAGGCAGGATGCCCTTCATGTACCAGCCGGCAACGATGGTCTGGCCGATCATCAGGGTCAGCAGGATATAACGGCGGATCGAGCCGACCGTGCGCCAGCGGGCCTTGGGCAGCTCGCGCTGCTCTGGCTGCGGCGCGTTGGTGCGCCCGGTCATGCGGCGCCACATGCGGATCAGCACGTTGGTGCGCCAAGGCTCGGGCACGACACGGGTGCGCTTGATCGGCGGTGCGATTTTCAGGCACAGCCGGCCGCTGCCGTCGACGCCGAGCATTTCGGCGTCTTCGAGTTCGGCGGCGCTGCCCACGGTCAACCGCGGGCCCACCGAAGCCTGCACGGCCTCGGCGGCGTTGGCGGCCGGGTTGGCCGCCAGGCGTTGGTGCAGCTCACTGAACGAGGTGCAGCTGGCGAGTTCCGCGCGCTGCTCATCGCTCAGTGGGAGGTGGGCCAGGTATTCGCCAAGCGATACCGGCCTTGCGCTTGAGTTACTCATCGGCAGGCAACTGATAGGTCCAGGTCTCGGTCAGCACTTTTTCGGTGGTGGCCGGGGTACCGTTGGTGGACGCCGCATCGGCGGCAGGTTGTTCGGCCTTGGCGTCTTTCTCGGCCTTGGCATGCTTGGCAGCGGCCTTGTCCTGCTTGGCGTCCTTGGCAGCAGGCTTGGCAGGCTCGACAGGCACGTCGCGCACCAGCGCAGCGCGCATTTCCGTCGATTTGTTGGCTTCCTTGACCTTCAACCGCAGGGTCAGGCGCCAGCCTTTGCTCTCTGGGTTATAGCGCAGGTTGTTCTCGACCACCTCGGCGTTGTCGCCGACGCTGACCTGGCTACGTACCGCGGCGTCTTCCGGCAGGGCTGCCAGGTTGGCACCGGCGAAGTCGACGATGAACGCCACGCTGCCGTCAGGCTGACGGATCAGGTTGGACTGTTTGACGTCGCCCGTGGAACGCAGGGTCTGGGTAACCGAGGCCAGGTCTTGGGCCTGGAACTGGGCTTCCTGGATGGTCCAATGCAGGCGGTAGTCGTACTCGAATGGCTTGCCTGGCTCCGGCAGGGTCTCTGGGCTCCAGAAGGCCACGATGTTGTCGTTGGTCTCGTCGGCAGTCGGGATTTCGACCAGGTCGACGGTGCCCTTGCCCCAGTCACCTTTTGGCTCGATCCAGGCGCTTGGGCGCTTCTGGTAGTTGTCATCGAGGTCTTCATAGTCCTTGAAGTCGCGATGACGCTGCATCAGGCCGAAACCACGCGGGTTCTCGACGCTGAAGTTGCTCACGGCCAGGTGTTTCGGGTTGTTCAGCGGGCGCCACAGCCACTCGCCGTTGCCGGCATGGATCGACAGGCCTTCGGAGTCGTGCAAGGCCGGGCGGTAGTTCATGACCCGGGAAGGCTGGTTAGGGCCGAACAGGTACATGCTGGTGAGCGGCGCGATGCCCAGGCGGCTGACGTGGTCACGCAGGTAGACCCGCGACTTGACGTCGACCACGGTGTCGCTGCCCGGACGCAGGGTCAGCTTGTAGGCACCGGTGGAGCGCGGCGAGTCCAGTAGGGCGTAGATCACCAGGTGCTTGTCGGTAGCCTTCGGCTTCTCGACCCAGAACTCGGTGAACCGCGGGAACTCCTCGCCCGACGGCAGCGCGGTGTCGATGGCCAGGCCACGGGCCGAAAGGCCGTACACATGGCCCTTGCCGACCACGCGGAAATAGCTGGCGCCAAGCAGGGTCATGATCTCGTCCTGCTTGTCGGCCTTGTTGATCGGGTAAAGCACGCGGAAACCGGCATAGCCCAGGTTCTTGGTGGTTTCCGGGTCGTGCGGCACGTCACCGAACTCGAAGCGGCTCGGGTCGTACTTGATTTCTTCGACCTTGGTGGCGGTGACTTCGTTGATTTTCACCGGGGTGTCGAAGTGCATGCCCTGGTGGTAGAACGACAGCTTGAAGGGGGTCTTGTCCTTGGCCCACTCGGCCTTTTCCTGCAGGAAGTGAATCTTCTGGTAGTCGGCGAACTTCATGTCGCGGAACACCGCAGGCAGATTGCTCTTCGGTGCTTCGTACTTCTGGCCGGCCAGATCCTTTGCCTTGGCTGCAACATCGTCAAGATTGAATGCCCACAGCTGGCCCGCGTTCATCAGGCCGACCAGTGCCACACTGGCCATCAGGGCCTTACGTAGCCGAATGCCGGGGATTCTTGATGCTTTATGGGGACTAACAATCACGAGCAACCCTCGCCGAAAACAGATCATGAAACCAACGGCCAGCGACTAATGCCGGGTTGGCGAGCACTGTTCGGACCCCGTGAGGGCGTAATGATTCCCCAAACGGATCCAGACAATGCTCGAGTCAGAGTGAAACGAACCTGCGAACGCAGGTCCATGCAGCGCGCGATTATCCAGCAGGTCGCGTGACAACGCATCAGGCTGGACTAACTATTTATCGTACAAAACCCCTTGTTCTCCTACAAACAAGGGGTTTTTGACCTCATATTTGTAACATAAATGTTACGGGGCCATCATTGACCAGGTGCACCTGCATGTCCGCACCGAAGCGCCCACTCGCCACCTCGGCGTGCTGGCCCTTCGCTTGCGCTAAAAGATAGTCGAACAACTCGGCACCCAGGGCAGGCGGTGCTGCCGTCGAGAAGCCCGGCCGCATGCCGCTGCGCGTGTCCGCCGCCAAGGTGAACTGCGACACCAGCAGCAAACCGCCCCCGACATCCTTGAGCGACAGGTTCATCTTGCCCTGCTCGTCGCTGAATACGCGATAGTTAAGCAGCTTGTGCAACAGCTTATCGGCATGTTCCCGGGTATCTTCAGGTTCGACGGCCACCAGCACCAGCAGGCCCTGATCGACGGCGCCGACGATCTCGCCGGCCACCTCTACCCGCGCGCCACGCACGCGTTGCAACAGCCCCTTCATGCTTCTTCCAAGGGCAGGTCGAGCAAACGCCGGGCCATCTGGTCGGCGGCGCGCACCAGGGCATCGGTGATGCCGGGTTCGGAGGCCGCATGGCCGGCATCGCGAATGACTTTCAGCTCACTGTTGGGCCAGGCCTGGTGCAGCGCCCAAGCGTTGTCCAGCGGGCAGATCACGTCGTAGCGGCCGTGCACGATCACCGCCGGCAGGTGGGCGATCTTGGGCATGTCGCGGATCAGCTGGTCCGGCTTGAGGAACGCATTGTTCATGAAATAGTGGCATTCAATGCGGGCAATCGACAGCGCCCGCTGCGGCTCGGAGAAGCGGTCGACCACCAACGGGTTGGGGCGCAGCGTAGCCGTACGGCCTTCCCAGGTGGACCAGGCCTTGGCGGCGTGCATCTGGGCGATCTGGTCGTTGCCGGTCAGGCGCTTGTGGAAGGCCTTGACCAGGTCGCCGCGCTCTTCTGGCGGGATCGGCGCAATGTAGTCCTGCCAGTAGTCGGGGAACAGGCGGCTGGCGCCTTCCTGGTAGAACCATTGGATTTCCTGCGGGCGGCACAGGAAGATGCCGCGCAGGATCAGGCCGTGCACCCGCTCGGGGTGGGTCTGGGCGTAGGCCAGCGCCAGGGTCGAGCCCCACGAGCCGCCAAACAAGACCCACTTGTCGATGCCCAGGTGCTTGCGAATGCGTTCCAGGTCTTCGACCAGGTGCCAGGTGGTGTTGTTCTCCAGGCTCGCGTGGGGCGTGGAGCGGCCACAGCCGCGCTGGTCGAAGGTGATGATGCGGTACAGGTTGGGGTCGAAGTAGCAACGGCTCTGCGCGTCGCAACCGGCGCCCGGGCCACCGTGGATGAATACCACGGGCAAACCTTCCGGCGAGCCACTTTCGTCGACATACAGCACATGCGGCGCTTCCACGGCCAGATCGTGCCGGGCGTAGGGTTTGATCTGCGGGTAGAGGGTCTGCATTGCGCACTCCGTGTGAGGATTAAGTCTGCCGTTGGGCATCATAAACCTGAATTGCGCTTTGAGCATGTCCTGTTGCCATCCTTGGCCCTATCACACCCGCGGGGCGGATGGCGGCGCCCGTCAGCCCGGTAAAAACACATAACTACCTCAGTGGCCCCGGCCTGCTGAACATACTTGCGAGCCCACCCAAGCTTGGAGGCTCTTGCATGAACCCGTCTTCCCCTACCCCCTCGCGCAACACGCCTTTGCACGCCGCACGGATAGGCCAAGCCACCCCGCCATGGCTGAAGGCTGCCTCCAGCGAGGTGTACCAGTCGCTACGCGACGCGCAGGGCAAGGTACCGCCGTGGTTTGCAGCAGCGCTGCAGGATCAACCAGACATCGCACGCGCGCTGGCTCAGGAACATGCCCAGCACCGCAGCCACGCGGCGCAGGTCCAGGCGCTGTTCGCCTCGCTGCCAGACCTGCACACCTTTGCCAGCGAGCAACTCACGCAGGCCATAAAGGCACGCTTCGACCTGGATGTTGAGGTGTCCAACACCTACCTGGTCGATGCCAGGCTGATCCAGACCGAACAGGCAATCGATGCCCGACACGCCGTCGACCGGGCAACCCGGTCGCTCCTGCAATGGGCATTGCACAATTTTGATGCTGACGCGTGCGCAGTGGACGGCATGGATGCGCCGCAGGCCTTGCTGAAAAAGTCGGTGGTGCTGGACCACCGGCGCTTCATGGGCACCGTGCCGTTGACCAATACCGTGGCGATTCCCGCCCACGCGTTCGCCGAGCTGTGCCGTACCTTGGATATCGGCGGGCGCTATCACAAGCAGGTCTATGACATTTACTACCCGGCCCCGACCGGCGACCAAGGGCCCTATGATGCGGCCCTGCACGTGTACGAAACACTCGCCCGTGCCGAGCAATCCGCGTTCAGGCAAAGCCTGCACAGTGCCTGGTTGCACGGGCATATCAGCCAGGCCCTTTATGACGCGGCGCTGGCCGCCCCGCTGGACGCGCCTCTGCCGCACACGGGTAGCTCAATCACGTTCAGCCTGCTGACATTGTGGGAGGTCGAAATTGTCGGCATGGCAGTGCTGCAGTTGCAGCCCGACAGTGGCTCGCAAAACGCCAGGGTCGCACTGTACAACCCCGACGACCCACACACCCCGCTGAAGGAATACGCCTCTTTCGACGCACTGGAAGCCGCGCTGCGCGACGCGCTGCGACTGGACATCCATTACCTGGACAACTGCCTGGCGGACCGGGACAAACCGTCGATCCTGCAAAAGCTTCAGGACCGGTTGACCCCCATGGGCTGGAGCACCCGCGGCCTGCATGAACGGGTCACAGACCCGCAGGCAACGCTCGAACCAATACCGCACAAGGCCAGGTACTCGTTTCTAGGCACCTTGGTGACACAAAAGGTGGCCCGTCATGAAAAGGACGCCCTCTTCCAGGCCGTCCCCACCTGGGCTGTCGACCTACTGTCTGCCAAGCGTCACCGAGAGGCCATCGCCGGGAAAGTACTGACCACGCTGAACATCGCGGGCTTTTTCGTCCCCGGCCTTGGCGAAGCGATGCTCGCGGTGTGCATCGCGCAGCTGGGTTACGAAGTCTATGAGGGCATCGAAAGCTGGAGCAACGACGACAGAGCGCAAGCCCACCGCTACCTGATCGATGTGATGGAAAATACCGCTACCCTGGCTGCCTGGGCGGCGGCGGGCTATGTCGTGAAGGAAGGGATCGGTGCTGTGCTGGCAGGTAATCCAGAGGCCCCCGTGCTTGAAATCCCCGAAGTGGATACCCCTTCTTACATCGAGGAACTCGAAGAAGTCGATTTGCCGGATGGCGACACCCGGTTGTGGAAGCCCGACCTTGCCCCCTTCACCCACGATACGCCCTTGCCCGCAGGCCTTGAGCCGGATGAAACCGGGCTGTACAGCCATGCCGGAAAGCGATGGTTGATGCTGGAAGGCAAGCTCTATGCCGTGAAGCAAACCCAGCCGGGCAATGCCTACCGGATCGAACACCCGCGCAGGCCCCAGGCCTACACACCGGCCTTGCAGCATAACGGCGCCGGCGCCTGGCTGCATGAGCTGGACAGGCCCCTGGCGTGGGAAGGCTTGACGCTGTTCCGGCGGGCCGGGCACCTTTCTGCGGCGTTCGATGAAGCAACAGCGACACGAATCCTGCAGGCCTGCGGCATTGACGAAGCGGTGTTGCGCCGGTCGGTCGCTGACAGCCAGCGCCTGCCCGCGCTGCTGGAAGATACCTTGACCCGCTTCAACCTGGACCAGCAGATCGGGCAATTACCTGCAGACGCTGCACCAGGCCTGCCAGGTGCCGAGTTCGAAAGCCGCTATCGCCAGCTACCTGCCACCCAGGCCCCTGGCGCCAGTGTGATCCAGCACATTTATCCACAGCTTCCCGACACTATCACCCAAGAGTTGTTGCGCAACGCCAACCCGCTTGAGCTGCAACAGTTAGTAGCTGGGCGAGTGCCCCTGCGCATTGGACAAGAGATCCACCTTTATCAGGCGAACGTCCGGCTAACGCGTGCGTATGAAGGGGTGTATCTGCAGAGCCTGCGCAACTGGGACACCGATCAACTGGTCGTGCAGACGCTCGGGCAACTGCCCGGCTGGCCAGCCGATATCACCCTCGTGCTTGAACAGCGCCAGCACTCGCCCCGCCAGCTCACGCGTATCGGGCCGCCGGACGGGCCAGGCAGCACCACGATCGTCAGCGCCAGAGCAGGCTATATCGTGCTGGGCAATGACCACCAGGATGCAGTGGTGGTCGCGCACAACGCCCTGTACGGCGCGCTGTTCGAGGTTCTGACTGCCGCTCAACGCGAAGCGCTGGGTATCGTCGACGAGCAAGGCCTCAGGCAGTTGGTTCAACAGGCGCCGCCGATGTCACGTTCAGCCCTGCGCAAGCTGCTCGGCATGCAAGCCGTGCGCCCAGGCTTCCGCTCGCCACTGCGCCTGGCCGATGGTCGGCTGGGCTACCCCCTAGGCGGCATGCGCCCCCGCGCCGCGAGCATTTCACGGCACACCTTGCTTAGCTCGATTCGGCAGATAGGCCAACACGCCCCCAACCCCCGGCCTGCCGAGCAGATTCTCACCGCGCTGGAGCACAGGGCCCTCACCCGCGCCGAGATCGAAGACAGGCTCAACACCTTGCTGGAACAACGCGATGAGCTGCACAGCCGGCTGGACGACTGGCGACAAATAGCGGCGCTGGCGCCTCGTCAGGCCCCGGATGACTTAGAGCGGGTGTTGAATGCAATCGCTCAGCATTGGTACGAGCGCGCCTTCCTCACGCCCACCGACATGGCGCCGCCCCTTCGCCTGGAACGCCTGTCGCTGGATGATTTCCCGCTCAACCTGCCGGAATTCTTCACGGCCAACGTCACTGACCTACAACTGATCGAAACAGCCCCCGAACACTTTGCTGGCTGGAGCCATCACGCCCCCCACCTCAATGGCCTGCTGCGGCAGTTCGCAAACCTGCGGTCGATGGAGATCAGCCGCGCCTACCGGCCTGATGTCTTGCCTTCGCCGTTTCAGTTCAGCCTGCCAGTGATTGCCCAGCACCTGCCCGCGCTCGAATCGCTGAGCCTGACCCATCAGAACCTCTCGCTGTCCTCGACCGACATCGACAGCCTGGCCGGGCTCACTCAGCTGCGTCGGCTGGACCTGAGCGGCAACCGCTTGTCCGAGCAGTATCCGCCGCGTTTCAACGAACTGTCATTGGACTACTTGGGCCTGGATAACCTGGCGCTGGACCACTGGCCAGAGGGGGTAGGGTTCAACGCCGTGACCCAAATACGTCACATTGGGCTGCGCAATAATCAGATCACGATGCTGCCACGCTTCCTGCTGGACAACCGAATCAACCTTACTGATCACGCCGTGCTCTCACTGCAGGGCAATAACCTGTTCGAGGACGACCTGCTGCGCGTGATGATGAGCGAAGATGGCCGCGCCTCCCGCTTCGAGGTGGACCGCAGCGAAGCCTTCAGCGCCCGCCTGGCCCTGCAACTGCAACGTCGCCAGCAGCTACGCAATGTCATCGACGACTACGTGAACGCCTCCAGCTCAAGCGCGCCGGTCAGCCAGGCCGTGATGGCCACCAGGACCCGTGTGGCAACGGCATTGAACGAATTCTGGCATTACCAGGAGATCGGGCTGACGCGGGCAGCCCTGCGCCTGAACGACATTGCGCTCGAGCATTTCCCCAGGCTGTTACCGGCATTTTTCACCGAACAGGTGCATAACCTTGCGCTTGAGCGGGTAAGCGGCTCTACCGCTCAGCTCGATGGGCTGTTCCGCCAGTTCCCGCAGGTGACGCGCCTGTCTGTCGATGCCTACCAGCAGGCAGAGCAGACACTGCCTTCGGCCCTGCTGCGCCTGCCCGGGCTGACTGACATTGCCTTGCGCAACGCTGGCCTGGTGATCGACCAGCAGGTGATCAATGCGCTGGGGCGGCTGACCACGCTCAATTCGCTGGACCTCACAGGCAACCGCATGGGGCTGATCACAGAGGCGCCGGCAGCGCTGCAAACACTGCGCCGCCTTGACCTGAACGCCATGGCCCTGGAACAGTGGCCGAGCTGGGTAGACAGCCTGCTGCCGCTGGAGCTGTTGGACCTCAGTGAAAACCGCCTCACCGAATTGCCTGCGCACATCCTGGCCAACCTCGACAACAACTTCCCCATCAGCTCGATCTTGCTGTTCAGCAACCCGCTCAGCGACGAAGCCGTCATGCGCGCTCGCGCGTCCTCGGACAGCCAGCACAGCTTTACCTTTGGCATCGACCTTTCAGACAGCATGAGTGAGTCCTCGACAGAAGGTGCGATGGCCGGCCACTTCCACTTACCCTTCCTGGACCCGGCTGCCGATGCGCCCAACCTGCAAGACTGGCTACTCGCCTCGGACGTCGAAAACGAAGCCCTGAAGGATTGCTGGGACGCCCTCCAGGCATCGGGCAATGCCGGGAACCTTCTGGCGCTGGTAGGCCGCCTGCGCAATGCCGCCCCTTACCAGAATGGCAAAAGCCGTGTGGCGTTCTGCGCGCGGGTGCGCAAGGTGCTGGTGAGTGCGGTGGTCAACCCGGACGACCTTGCGCTATTCAACCATCAGGCCAGTGAGGCATTGCTGCAGGAAAACGGCGACCAGACCTGCCACGACGGCGCCTTGCTGGTGTTCCAGAATATCGAGCTGTATATCGCCAACCAGCGTCTGCAGTTCGATGCGGCAGATACCGAAGGCAACCTCTATCGGGAACTGCGCCGTCTGTATCGCCTGCAGGCGCTGGATGAAATCGCCAAAAGCGAGACTGCCCGCCGGGATGAAGCAGAGGTGCGCCTCACCTACCGACGCGAGCTGAACACCCCGCTTGACCTGCGCCAACCCGAAGACACCCTGCGTTACGCGATCAGTGCCAGCATCGATGAGTTGGCGCATGCCGAGCTGCAGGTCCAACGCGGCGAGCTTGGCGAGGATTTCCTGAATTTTGCGGCCGCCAACGCTCGGTGGGTCCAACATTTGCGCCAGGCCTACGCCAGTCGTTTTGCTGAAATCGAGCAAAGCTACCAGGCTCAGGTAGCGGACCTGCCGGATCAGTTTCCGGACAGGCCCCTCGATACCCTTACCGAGGCGTTCACGGCCCTGGAGCGAAGCAAGCAAGCGCGCGAGGCACGCCTGATTCGCGAACTCACCTCGTTCGCCAACCCAGACCGCAGGCCACGTTCCTCGACTGAGTAGCCCCACCCGGCAACCGCCGCAGGTAACTAACTACCACTTGGCGATAAGCCCCCGAAGACAGACTCCGACACTGACCAATCAATCGGAGTCTCTCATGCCTGCCATCACTGCCCCTGCCGGAATCGTCGGCGACGATGCCATCAACCCCGCCTACTCACTGATCACAGGGCTCGTCCCCGATTGGTTCAAGGCACTGCCGGCGCACCAGTACGCGGCCTTGCGCAGTGCTACCCAGCAGCCGTTGGACTGGTATGAACAGGCATGTCTGCAGATGCCGGAGACCGTCGCGACCTTTCACGCCGAGCATGCCCATTTCCGCTGGCTCGAATCCCAGAAGCAACACGCCTTGGGGCAACTGACCACACTCGAAGCCTTCGCCGAACCCCTGCTCAAAGCAGCCATCACACAGCGTTTTGGGCTGGAGGTGGACGTTCGCCGGGCCGTCCTGTTCCACCCCAAGCTTGCGGACGCCCCCTGGTCTTTCGCGAACTTGTCGAAGGACCCAGCAGTGGAGGCCGCCGCCGCCGTGCGCCGAGCCACCCAGCCCTTGCTGACCGCCGCGCTGCAAAACTTCGTGGCTGGTGACACTCAGGCTGGGGGAATGGACCTGAGACGTATGAAAGCAGTCATCTACGACCCCGCCAATGAGGACCACACGCTGGCGATCGCCCCCCATGAGTTCGCCGCACTGTGCCGGGAACTGGACCTGGGCGGGCAGTACCAGAAAACCCTCGAAGCCGTTTTCAACCCCGCCTCTTCGACCGACCAGGCACCGGGTGCAGCAGCCTTCAATCAGCTCGGCCTGCTCAAACGGTGCGAAAGCTCGACGCTGAAGCTGCATGCCTGCGTGGCGTACATGAAAAAGCACATCAGTGAACGCACGTATGGTTTGCTGCTGGACGTTGCGGATAACAAGCGCGTTGTGCAAGACGCCAGCCCACTGCTGAGCCGTAACCTGCAACTGCGGGATGTCGACCTGACCGGCGTGGTGGCCATCGGCCCGTCGGACGACCAGGGCGGCCTGCACGGCCCCTTCACGGTCTACATTCCCGAAGACCCGGTGTGCCCTCTCAAGGAATACGCCTCCACGCTCGACTTCGTCAGCGACTTGCGCGACCGAATGTTCAGCCCAGGCTACCTGGACTTCTTCCGTGGCCTGGTGGCCGATGAGCAAGCCGACGCCCTGTTCGCCACCCTTACCGATCGCCTCTATCCGCTGGTGTGGGCCGAGGGCGGACAACTGAAGGTTCGCCGCCCGGATCGGCAGGCCAAGCTGCACGTGCGTATGCACGACTACAGCCAGTCATTCCTGACCGAGTTCACCCTGCGCAAGGTTCAAAAACTGCGAACGGATGCGCTATACCATGGCGTGCCCACCGCCGTGATGGACGAAAAGGCACTGGAAGCCCGGCTCGCGTATTTCGCCGGTAGCGTGTTGCAGGCGCTGAACATCGGCGCCTTCTTCGTGCCCGTGCTGGGCCAGGTGATGATGGTTGTCACCACCTTTCAGCTGGCCTATGAAAGTTACGAGGGTATCGAAAGCTGGAGCCGTGGCGAGCGTGAGCAGGCCTTTGGTTACCTCATGGACGTGGTCGAGAACGTCGCCTTGTTCGCCGCACTCGGCGCCGCTGGTGCCGGGGCTGGCACCACGCCCGCCATCGAGCGAATACCGGTCGAAACTCCATCGTTCATCGAAGAGCTACAAAGCGTCACCTTGGCCAATGGCAAGACACGCCTGATCAAACCCGATATCACGCCCTTTGCCCATGACATCCTGTTGCCCGCTGGGCTAAAGCCTGACGCGTTCGGCCTCTATCACTACCAGGGCAAGACTTGGCTGGCGCTGGAAGACCGCGTCTATTCAGTCAAGACCTCGCTAGGCAACCCACCCCAACAGCGCATCGAGCACCCGACCAAAGCCATCAGCTACGAGCCCCTGTTGCGCCACAACGAAGCCGGTGCCTGGCAGCATGAGTTCGAGCGCCCGCGCCAATGGCAGGGTCACACGCTGTTCCGACGCTTGGGGCCTTCGGCCAGCGGGTTCTCTGAAGAAACCACCCGACGCATCCTTGCCGTCAGCGATACCCATGAATCCGTCCTGCGCCAGGTCCTGACCGAAAACCAGCGCCCGCCAGCATTGCTGGAAGACACCCTGCGCCGCTTCAGGCTGGACCATGAGGTGTCACAGGACTTGGCCGGCACAGACGCGCACACACGCATCACTGCCTTTCAAGCGCGCTACCAGACACCGCCCGTCGATCAGGCCCCCAGCACCCAGACCATTACCCGCCGCTACCCCGCGCTGCCCATTGGTATCGCGGACGAGTTGGCGCGCCATGCCAGCCCAGCGGAGCTGGAGCAGTTGCTGGCGGGCAAGGTCCCGTTGCGTCTGGCTCAGGAAATCCATACCTACCAACAGCAGGTACGCCTGGCGCGCGCCTACGAGGGGCTCTACCTCGACAATGTGAACAACCCGGACACCGACAGGCTTGTTTTGCACAGTGTGGCGCGCTTGCCTGGCTGGGCTGACGAAATACGCATCGAGTTACGCCAAGGCAGGTTCACTGGCCCCTTGATCGACCAGGTAGGCGCGCCAGACGGGCCTGTTCGCAAAGTGCTGACTCAACACGCCGATGGCTACCACACCTACGATGGCGAAGGACACGAACTGCATGGGCGCGACACGATCTACTCGGCCATCTTGCATGCATTGCCTGACGCGAACCGGGCAGCGCTGGGCTTTCCCAATACCTGGGAAGGCCCCGCGCTCAAGCAGCGCGTGCAGCAATTACCGTTACTGCCACGGCCCGAGTTGCGCAAGGTGCTCCACATGCAACCGGCCAAACCAGGCGCAAACTCGCCCATGCGCCTTGCCGATGGACGAGTGGGCTACCCATTGAGCGGCCGCGGCGCGCTCGCCAGCACGGTCTTGAGGGAAGACCTGCTGTATTTGATTCGGCTGCTGGCGCTTGAGCAAGACACGCAGAGCGCCGAAGCGGTACTGGCCGCCCTGGAAGGCGCAGGGCTGTCACGCGTGCAGATCAGCGAGCGCTTGAGTGAGCTGATGGCCGAACGTGATGCCCTGGACCAGAGCTTGACAGCCTGGAGCGACGCGGCCCTTGATCTGCCCGACCTGCACAGGCGTCTGGACAGCCGAACCCGCATTCAGGACGCGCTATGGCAGCATTGGCAGGCCACCCACCTACCGGAAATTGGACGGGGCGCTGCCACGCTGCGCCTGGATCGCATCCTGCTGATCGACTATCCCGCACAGCTGCCCGCCTTTCTCGAGCAACGCATCGTGCGTTTGCACCTGGTTGACTACCAAGGCACGGGCCTTCTGAACTCACACACCCTGGGCGCAAACATCGGCCCTGAACTGCAGGCGGTAGACAACTTCCTGCAACGCTTGCGGCACCTCACATCCCTGGAAGTCAGCAGCCCTCAAGGGCTCACCTACAGCACCTTGAACCTGCAACCCCGGCAAGCATTTGCGACACTGCGCGAATTGCGGCTGCACGACCTGCAACTGGGCCTGAGTGGCGGTTACATGGCAGGGTTGAGTGACCGCTTCCCGAACCTGGAGGTGCTTGACCTGAGTGGCAGCCCGATCAACTACTTCGAGGACACGCCGGACATCGGCAATGTCCGTTTACGTTATCTCGGGCTCGACCGCACGGGGCTGGAGGGTTGGCCTGCCTGGCTCAACAGCCAGTCGCTCACCACGATCGATCATCTCTCCCTGCGTGACAACGCGCTGACCAGCGTGCCCGACGAACTCGCCCTTGCACCACGAACTGCGCAGCCACGTGGGCGCATATCCTTGCAAGGCAACCTGCTATCGCGTCGAGCTATCCTGACGCTGTTGGCAGATCAGGCCCCCGAGGCCAGGCAGTTCGAACTGGCATTCGACACCCCTCCCAGCATTCAGCAAAGTGCCCAGGCCTACCGGCGAGATCAACAGCAGGTGCGGGCCATCTTCGACAACTGGGCCAATGCCTCAAGCTCGTCCAACCCCTTGAGCGAACAGGCAACCGCAGCCAGAAGGCAAATCGGCGAGGCATGGCTTGCGTTCATGCGCACTGACTTCCTTGGGACCACGGGCCCATTGCAATTAACCGACATTTCGCTGGATAACTTCCCACCGCAATTGCCGCCGCACCTGTACGCCCGCGTGCGCGAACTACAGCTGCTGCGCATGACCGCCACCCGCGAGCAGCTCGATAGGCTCCTGGGGCACTTCACACAGCTCGAGGCACTCACCCTCGATGGCCACGTTGAACCGACTGGCGCGCTTCCCAACTTGCTAGCGTCCTTACCGAATCTACACCACCTGACAATACGTGTAGAGGGCGGTCAGATCGATGACGACGCCATGGCAATGTTCGCGCGCATGCCCCAGTTGCAATCGCTCAATCTGGAAGGCAACCGCCTGGCCGCTTCTTTCGACAATGAGAATCTGCGCACGCTGGGCAATCACCTGACCCGGCTCACCTTGGCAAACACCGGCCTGCAAACGTGGCCAGAGTGGGTGGAAACCCTTCTGCCCTTGGACATTCTGGACCTCGACGACAACCAGATCGTCAACCTGCCGGACAACATCCTGTACAACCCGCGCAATGACCATGCGCACACGGAAATATCCCTGCGTGGCAACCCGCTAAGCGATTTCACGATGTCCCGCGCCCATGGCTCTGAAGCGCGCAACAGGTCGTACAGTTTTCTGATGGACCTGCCCGACGAAATTCTTCAGGAGCATTGGCGCGAACGTCACGACTCGGACAGCGAGTCCGATGACAGCGACGATGATGACAGCGTCGGTTCCGGCGACCATGGCCATGCCCACAGCCCCGCCCTGGAACCTGAAATGGATGCCCCCGACGTCGATGACTGGCTCATGGCAAGCGTGGAGGAAAACGAAGCGCACCGCACGGTGTGGGAGACGCTGCAGCAGGGCGGCGAAGCGCCGGCATTGCTCGAGCTAGTAGGCCGCCTGGCGCACACGGCCTCATACCGCACGCTAGGCACCCGTGCCGATTTCGTCGCGCGCGTCTGGCGCATTCTGGAGGTCGCCGGCAACAGCGCCGAGGAACGTGCACTGTTCAACGGCATGGCCCACGCGGGCGTCGAGCGCAATGGTCAAGGGCTATACCAGACCTGCCACGACGGCGCCTGGCTGGTGTTCAACCAAATGGAGATCAAGGTCTTCACCGAACAGGCACTCAAGGCGCTGCCCGAGCAGTCTCGCGGCCAGGCGCTGTATCGGCTGGTATTGCGCCTCTATCGGCTGGAGGCCGTCGAAACCATCGCCCGCGAACGGGCCGGTACCAGGGACGAGGCCGAAGTGCGCATGGCCTACAAGCTGAACCTGGCAGAGGCTTTGGAACTGCCGCTGGCACCCAAGAAAATGCTCTATCAGGCCTGCGCCAACGTCAGTCCCGCAGAGCTGGATGCTGCTCGCACGCAGGTACTTGCAGATGAAAGTGGCGACCCGTTCCTGACATTTGCCGCCCGGCAGGATGCCTGGGTCGACTACCTGCGGGAAACCTATGCGGAGCGTTTCGCCGTATTGGAGCAAGCCTACCAACAGCGCGTGCTGGATGCGCCAGATGAAACACGGGAGCCCGGCGGTGCCAGCCCGACCCTGGAAGCACTGGCGCCGCTGTTCGAACGCCTGAAGCTCGAATACGAACAGAAGGTCGCCAACCTGATACGCGAACTGACCATCACCGAAAGCAACAGGTACGCTTGACGACTGTTGAGCGGCGCGCCGCGCCGCTCAACATCCGCTTACCTTCCGTAGCGCTCCTGGCCCCAGGCCAGCAGTGTCTCAAGCAGCGCGCGCAGCACTGCTTGGGTCGGCTGCGCCAGCTCTTCGCGGTACGCGAAGGGTTTCACTTCTTCCATGTAGGTGCTCTGCGCCAGTTCCAGCTGCACAGCATGAATGTGCTCGGCCGGGTTACCGTAATGCCGGGTGATATGCCCGCCTTTGAAGCGCCCGTTCAGCACATGGCTGTAACCCTGTGCCTCAGCGCACGTCCCCTGCAGCCGCTCGGCCAGCTCGGCATCGCAACTGGCGCCGTTGAAGGTGCCCAGGTTGAAGTCCGGCAGCTTGCCGTCGAACAGGTGCGGGATCAGCGAGCGGATCGAGTGGGCATCCCACAGCAAGGCGTAGCCGAACGCCTCGCGCAGGCGCGCCAGCTCGCGCTGGATCGTCTCGTGATAAGGCCGCCAGATCTGTTCCAGGTAGACCTTGCGCTCGTCCGCGGAGGGTTCCTTGCCGTTTTGGAAAAGTGGCTCACCCTCGAACAACGTGGCCGGGTACAGCCCCGTGGTGGCCCCGGCGTACAGCGGCTTGTCGTCATCCGGGCGGTTCAGGTCGATGACGAAGCGTGAATACTCCGCCGCCACCACGCTGGCACCCAGCTCACGGGCGAAAGCGTACAGGCGTGGGATGTGCCAGTCGGTGTCGGGCAGGCTCTGCGCCTGGTCGACCAAGCCCTCGCGCACGGCCTGGGTCAAGCCCAGACCGGCGTGGGGCATGCTGATCAGCAGGGGCAGGCGGCCCTGGTGAAAACTCAGTACCTTGTCCATTGCGCCTCGCTCAATTGGATATTTCATGGCCCCGGCGCACCACGCGCTTGGGCAGGTCGCCGCCGAGCCAGTAGGCCAGGTCGGCGGGGCGTTCGATGTGCCAGGCGACGAAGTCGGCCACCTTGCCGGCTTCAAGCGAGCCGTGGCTGTCGCCCAGGCCGAGCGCCGTGGCGGCATGGGTGGTCACGCCAGCCAGCGCTTCTTCCGGGGTCATGCGGAACAGCGTGCAGCCCATGTTCAGCATCAGGCGCAGCGACAACCCTGGCGAGGTGCCGGGGTTGAGGTCACTGGCCAGGGCAATGTTCACCCCGTGGCGGCGCAAGGCCTCCATCGGCGGCAGCTGGGTCTCGCGCAGGAAGTAGAAGGCGCCCGGCAGCAGCACGGCGACAGTGCCGGCCGCGGCCATGGCAATGGCGTCTTCCTCGGTCATGAATTCCAAATGGTCGGCCGACAGCGCCTGGTAGCGCGCAGCCAAACTGGAGCCGTGCAGCGACGACAACTGTTCGGCATGCAGTTTGACCGGCAGGCCCAACTCATGCGCCTTGATGAATACCCGCTCGACCTGGGCCGGGGAGAACGCCAGGTGCTCGCAGAAGGCATCCACGGCATCCACCAGGCCCTCTGCGGCCAAGGCCGGCAGCATCTCGTCGCAGATATGGGTGATGTAGTCGTCGGCCCGGCCAGCGTACTCCGGCGGCAGGGCATGGGCCGCCAGGCAGGTGGCGCGCACCGACAGCGGCAATTCGTCGGCCAGGCGCCGGGCCACGCGCAGCATCTTGCGCTCGTTGGCCAGGTCCAGGCCGTAGCCGGACTTGACCTCGAGCGTGGTCACGCCATCGCGCATCAATGCCTGAACCCGCTGGCGAGCACTGGCGAACAGCTCATCCTCGCTGGCCGCGCGGGTGGCCCGCACGGTGCTGGCGATGCCGCCGCCTTGCGCCGCGATTTCGGCATAGCTCACGCCTTGCAGGCGCTGCTCGAACTCGCCGCTGCGGTTGCCACCGAACACGGCGTGGGTGTGGCAATCGATCAGGCCAGGGGTGACCCAGGCGTAGCCCAGGTCCACCGTACGCTCAGCCTCGACCGGCCGCAGCTCGCTGCGGGGGCCGATCCATTCGATCAGCCCAGCGCAGGTGACGATCGCCGCGTCCTCGATGATCGCGTAACGCCCGTCCACCATGGTTGCCGCATGGCAGTGCTGCCAGAGGGTTCTCATTTGCAAATCTCCTGTACTAGCGGTGCAGCTCGGCCGGCGCCTGGGCCGCCTTGCCCTGCCCTGCCCGCGGCTTGCACCACAGCAGGTAGGACGCTACCAGGAACACCACCCAGACGACACCGACCAGCAACGCGGCCTGGGTATCCGGGAAGTAACCGAGCACGCCAAAGATGAACACCATGAACGCAATGGCCATGGCGGGGCCATAGGGCCAGAACGGTACCGGGAACGCGAGCTGCGCGGCTTCTTCGCGGCTCATGCTGCGGCGCATGGCGACCTGAGTGACCAGGATCATCAGCCACACCCACACAGTGGCGAAGGTCGCGATCGAAGCGATCAGCAGGAACACGTTCTCGGGGATCAGGTAGTTGAGCAACACCCCAACCAGCAGCGCCGCGCCCATGACCACCACAGTCATCCACGGCACGCCGTGCTTGGACAGCTTGCTGAAACCACGCGGGGCGTGGCCTTGCTGGGCCAAGCCATACATCATGCGGCCGGCGCCGAAGATGTCGCTGTTGATCGCCGAAATCGCAGCGGAAATCACCACCACGTTGAGCACTGCCGCTGCCGAACCGATCCCCAGGTTGCTGAAGATCTGCACGAACGGGCTGCCTTCGCTGCCGATCTGCGGCCACGGGTACAGGCACATCAGCACGAACAGGGTCAGCACGTAGAACAGCAGGATGCGCAGTGGCACGGCATTGATGGCCTTGGGGATGACCCGTTGTGGGTCCTTGGCCTCACCGGCGGTCACGCCGATGATTTCGATACCGCCAAAGGCAAACATGACCACCGCGAAGGAGGCGATCAGGCCGCCGACACCGTTAGGCATGAAGCCGCCATGCTCGACCAGGTTGCTCAAGCCGACGGCATGCCCGGTGCCCACCTGGCTGAAGCCGAAGGCCATGATGCCGAGGCCGGCGAGGATCATCGCGACGATGGCGCCGACCTTGAGCAGCGACAGCCAGAATTCCATTTCGCCGAACACTTTGACGTTGCACAGGTTCAGGCCGCCAATCAGGAAGACAATGCCCAGCACCCAGATCCAGCGGGCCACTTCAGGGAACCAGAAGCCCATGTAGATACCGAAGGCGGTCACGTCGGCGATGGCGACGATGACCATTTCGAAGGCGTAGGTCCAGCCGAGGATGAAGCCGGCCATAGGGCCGAGGTAGGTCGTGGCGTAGTGGCCAAAGGAGCCGGCGACCGGGTTGTGCACGGCCATCTCGCCGAGGGCGCGCATGACCATGAACACGGCGGCGCCGCCGATCAGGTAAGCCAGCAGCACGGCGGGGCCGGCCATCTGGATGGCAGAGGCGGAACCGTAGAAAAGCCCGGTACCGATAGCGGAGCCGAGCGCCATGAAACGGATGTGCCGGGCCGATAGCCCGCGCTTGAGACCTTGAGCTTGTTGCATGTCACGTCCTAATTTTGTTTTTGTGGTCGTGAGATCGAGGGGGCTGCGTTGCAGCCCATTCGCGGGGCAAGCCCGCTCCCACAGGAACGACACAGGTCTGAAATCTGCGGGGCTGCTGTGGGAGCGGGCTTGCCCCGCGAATGGGCCGCAACGCGGCCCCAAAGGCATTACAGGCTAGGCAGAACCCCAGCCGGCAGCAGCCCGGTCAGGCTGCCCTTGGCCAGCAGTTCGACGGCCTTCTCGATATCCGGCGCAAAGAACCGGTCGCGGTCATAGTGCGGCACTTCGCTGCGCAGCGCCTGACGCGCCTGCTCCAGCTTGGCGGAGGTCTTCAGCCCTTTGCGCAGGTCCAGGCCCTGGCAGGCGCCCAGCCATTCGATGGCCAGCACGCCACGGGTGTTCTCGGCCATTTCCCACAGGCGCTTGCCCGCCGCCGGGGCCATCGACACGTGGTCTTCCTGGTTGGCCGAGGTGGGCAGGCTGTCGACGCTGTGCGGGTGCGACAGCGCCTTGTTCTCGCTGGCCAGCGCAGCAGCGGTGACCTGGGCGATCATGAAGCCGGAGTTGACCCCACCGTTTTCCACCAGGAACGGCGGCAGTTGGGACATGTGCTTGTCCATCATCAGCGAAATGCGGCGCTCGCTCAGCGAGCCGATTTCGGCGATGGCCAGGGCCAGGTTGTCAGCGGCCATGGCCACCGGCTCTGCGTGGAAGTTACCGCCCGAGATCACGTCACCTTCAGCAGCGAACACCAGCGGGTTGTCGGACACGGCGTTGGCTTCGATGCCCAGCACTTCGGCAGCCTGGCGCAGCTGGGTCAGGCAAGCGCCCATGACCTGTGGCTGGCAGCGCAGCGAGTACGGGTCTTGGACCTTGTCGCAGTTCTTGTGCGATTGCGAGACTTCGCTGGTTTCACCCAGCAGGTCGCGGAAGCACGCGGCGGTGTCGATCTGGCCACGCTGGCCACGCACGGCATGCACCCGTGCATCGAACGGCGAACGCGAGCCCAGCGCCGCTTCGACGGTCAGGCCACCGCAGGCAATGGCAGCGGCGTACAGGTCTTCGGCGTAGAACAGCCCGCGCAAGGCGTAGGCCGAGGACGCCTGGGTGCCGTTGAGCAGGGCCAAGCCCTCTTTGGCGGCCAGGGTCAGAGGTTCCAGGCCAGCAACGGCCAGGGCTTCGGTGGCCGACAGCCACTGGCCCTTGTAGCGCGCCTTGCCTTCGCCGAGCAGCACCAGCGACATGTGCGCCAGCGGTGCCAGGTCGCCGGAAGCACCGACCGAGCCTTTGAGCGGGATGTGTGGGTAGACTTCGGCGTTGACCAGGGCGATCAGTGCATCGATCACCTTGCGGCGGATGCCGGAGAAACCACGGCTGAGGCTGTTGATCTTGAGCACCATGATCAAGCGCACCAGGTCGTCATCCAGCGGCGCGCCGATGCCGGCGGCGTGGGACAGCACCAGCGAGCGCTGCAGGTTTTCCAGGTCGTGGCTGGCAATGCGGGTCGAGGCCAGCAGGCCGAAACCGGTGTTGATGCCGTAGGCAGTGCGGTCTTCGGCAAGAATCTGTTCGACGCAGGCAACGCTGTCGTTGATCGGCTGGTCGGCGCTGGCATCCAGGCGCAGGCGCACGGGTGCGGCGTGGATCGCGCGCAGCTGGGCCAGGGTCAGGGTGCCAGGCTTAAGGGTCAGTTCGGTCACTTCGCTACTCCATTCTGTCGGGGCCCGCAGGCCCCTTCTTGTTGTTCAGTATCTCTCAAAGTGCAGCGATCAGCCCGTGATCATTGGCAGGTCGAGGCCTTGCTCTTTGGCGCAATCGACGGCGATGTCGTAGCCGGCGTCGGCATGGCGCATAACGCCGGTGCCTGGGTCGTTGGTCAGCACGCGGGCAATGCGCTCGGCGGCTTCATCGGTACCGTCGCAGACGATGACCATGCCCGAGTGCTGCGAGAAGCCCATGCCTACGCCGCCGCCGTGGTGCAGCGACACCCAGGTGGCGCCGCTGGCGGTGTTGAGCAGGGCATTGAGCAACGGCCAGTCGGAGACCGCGTCGGAGCCGTCACGCATGGCTTCGGTTTCGCGGTTGGGGCTCGATACCGAACCGGAGTCCAGGTGGTCGCGGCCAATCACGATCGGCGCCGACAGCTCGCCGCTGCGCACCATTTCGTTGAACGCCAGGCCCAGCTTGGCGCGCAGGCCCAGGCCGACCCAGCAGATACGCGCTGGCAGGCCTTGGAAGCTGATGCGCTCGCGGGCCATGTCCAGCCAGCGGTGCAGGTGGGCGTCGTCGGGGATCAGTTCTTTGACCTTGGCGTCGGTCTTGTAGATGTCATCGGCTTCGCCAGACAGCGCGGCCCAGCGGAACGGACCTACGCCGCGGCAGAACAGCGGGCGAATGTAGGCCGGTACGAAGCCTGGGAAGTCAAAGGCGTTGGCCACGCCCTCTTCCTTGGCCATCTGGCGAATGTTGTTGCCGTAGTCGAAGGTCGGGATGCCCTGCTTCTGGAAGTCGAGCATGGCCTGTACGTGTACGGCCATGGACTGCTTGGCAGCCTTGACCACCGCAGCCGGTTCGGTCTGCGCGCGGTCGCGGTACTGCTCCCAGGTCCAGCCGGCCGGCAGGTAGCCGTTGAGCGGGTCGTGGGCGCTGGTCTGGTCGGTGACCATGTCCGGGCGCACGCCACGCTTGACCAGCTCAGGCAGGATTTCAGCGGCGTTACCGTGCAAGGCGATAGAGATGGCCTTGCCTTCGGCGGTGTACTTGGCGATGCGCGCCAGGGCGTCGTCGAGGTCGTTGGCCTGCTCGTCGACGTAGCGGGTTTCCAGACGGAAATCGATACGGCTCTGCTGGCATTCGATGTTCAGCGAGCACGCGCCGGCCAGGGTCGCGGCCAGTGGCTGGGCGCCGCCCATGCCGCCGAGGCCTGCGGTCAGTACCCACTTGCCTTTCAGGCTGCCACCGTAGTGCTGGCGGCCGGCCTCGACGAAGGTTTCGTAGGTGCCCTGGACGATGCCCTGGCTGCCGATGTAGATCCAGCTGCCGGCGGTCATCTGGCCGTACATGGCCAGGCCCTTGGCATCCAGTTCGTTGAAGTGTTCCCAGTTAGCCCAGTGCGGCACCAGGTTGGAGTTGGCGATCAGCACGCGGGGGGCGTTGCTGTGGGTCTTGAACACGCCGACCGGCTTGCCCGACTGCACCAGCAGGGTTTCGTCGTCTTCCAGGCGGGTCAGGGTCTCGACGATCTTGTCGTAGCAGGCCCAGTTGCGGGCAGCGCGACCAATACCACCGTAGACCACCAGTTCTTTCGGGTTTTCGGCGACCTGCGGATCGAGGTTGTTCATCAGCATGCGCAGTGGCGCTTCGGTCAGCCAGCTTTTGGCGGTCAGCTTGTTGCCACGTGGGGCACGGATTTCAACGTCACGGTATTTGTTGTTGTCGGTCACGGGAAGGGTCCTCTGCGGTCGTCCGCGGGCAGGTGTGTCGTGGTCAATATACAAACACACCTTTACTTGTATGTACAAGCATGGACAACCAAATTTTTCCTTCCAAAATGCACAGCAGCCCCAGTTCCACGGCAATGAGATCAGCGCGCTGTCAGCTCGATCAGGCAAAAACGCCCCTGAACCTCCAGCCCCAGCAATTCATCGTTACCCTCCAGCCGCAGGCAGTCATACAACCCCAGCCGCTGCATCTCACGCCCCGCCATGGCCACCTCGACCTGGCTACTGGCCGCAAACAACAACACCGTCGACGCCGCACTGAACAGCCGGTGGGTACCATCGAACCACTGCAACCGCGCCCGATAACGCTGCGGCGAATAGATCAGGTTGAAATCACGAATCGCCCCACCCAGCAACTTGCAACTGACCTGGCTCTCGCCGGCAAACGCAAAGGCATCGAACGGCAACAGCGGCCGACTGGCCTGGCCATCGACCAACAGGCGCATGCCATCACCCTGCAGCACGGTGATGATCCGCTGGTAACCGGCGAACGACGAGAACCCGCCTGACTCTTCGATATCGGCAATCGACAAACGCCAGCCAAACCCGTCGAGGCCCTCGCCGCTGTCGCGGGTGATTTCCTCGGTGAAGCCCCCGCCGTTCTTCCACGGCATGCGCGGGTACCCCTGCGCACGCAACACCTGCATCTGGCTCATTTGCTGAAACGTCCTTCAAGGCGATGACGGGAACCGGGGTGGATCAACCGCGCAGCGGTGACCGGCTGGCGACCGGACCAGGTGCGGCGGCGAATCAGCAGGCATGGCTCGCCCCGCTCGATCTGCAACAACTGGCACTCGTGCGGCTCCGCCAGGATCGCCTCAACCACGTGCTCACCCTCGGTCAACGGTGCGACCTGGGACAAGTAGGCGTAAGGCGTCTGCCGGGTGAAATCCTGCTTGAGGTAATCAGGGGCGATCGCTGCGTTGACGTAGCGGTCCTCGATTTGCACCGGGATGCCATTTTCGTAGTGCACGATCAGCGAATGGAACACCCGCTGGCCTTCGCGCATGTCCAGCGCGAGGGCGCGCTCGGAGCCGGCCGCTTCTTCGGTAAGGGTGATCACCTGGCAGCTATGCTGGTGGCCACGCCCGGCGATTTCGTCGGCGATGTTGTTGACCTCGAACAGCGCCGAACGGCTCTTGGGCTCGGCGACGAACGTGCCAACCCCTTGCATGCGCACCAGCAAGCCTTCGGCCGTGAGCTCACGCAGGGCGCGGTTGATGGTCATGCGGCTGAAGCCCAGTTGGCTGACCAGTTCGCTTTCCGAAGGGACCCGGTGATGAGGCGGCCAGCTGCCGTTGTCGATGTGCTGGATGATCATCTGTTTGACCCGCGCGTACAGCGGCGCCGGGCCCTCGCCCATCTGGGCAACCAGCGCGGAGACAGGAGGTGTCGGCACGGCGTTGGATCCTTGTGCGATTGAATGAGCGGTAGCTTGCCGCAGTTTACCCGGCAGGCAAACGCCTGTATATGTATATACAAGTTAACAATAACAGGATTTCACCGATGTCCGCCTACTTCGCCGAACGCGCCCTGCTGCCCAATGGGTGGGCCAGCAATGTCCGAATCGAGGTCGCCAGCGATGGCACCGTGGCCCGTATCGAGCCCGATGCTTCGGCCGAAGGCGCCGAACGGCTGGCCGGCCCGCTGCTGCCGGGCATGCCCAACCTGCATTCCCATGCGTTTCAACGCGCCATGGCGGGGCTGGCGGAAGTGGCGGGCAACCCCAACGACAGCTTCTGGACCTGGCGTGACCTGATGTACCGCCTGGTGGGCCAGATCACCCCGGAACAACTGCAGGTCATCGCGCGCCAGCTGTATATCGAGATGCTCAAGGCCGGCTACACCTCGGTGGCCGAGTTCCACTACGTGCACCACGACCAGGCCGGCAAGCCCTACGCTGACCCTGCCGAATTGTCCCGGCGCATCAGCGCTGCGGCAGCCAGCAGCGGCATCGGCCTGACCCTGCTGCCGGTGCTCTACAGCCACGCCGGCTTCGGCGGCCAGGCTCCGAACGAAGGGCAACGGCGGTTCATCAACTCCACCGAGCAGTACCTGCGCCTGCAGGCACAGCTCGCCCCCCTGCTGGCCGCGCAGCCGGCACAGCAACTGGGCCTGTGCTTCCACTCGCTACGGGCGGTCACGCCAGGGCAGATCGCCCATGTGCTGGAGGCTGGCAGCCCGCACAGCCCGGTGCATATCCACATTGCCGAACAACAGAAGGAAGTCGACGACTGCCTGGCCTGGAGCGGCCGCCGCCCGCTGCAGTGGCTGTACGAACATGTCGACGTGAACGCGCGCTGGTGCCTGGTGCATGCCACCCATGCCGAAGCCGATGAAGTCACCGCCATGGCCCGCAGTGGCGCGGTGGCAGGCCTGTGCCTGACCACCGAGGCCAACCTGGGCGACGGTATCTTCCCGGCGGTGGATTACTTGGCACAAGGTGGGCGCATGGGCATTGGCTCGGACAGCCATGTGTCGCTCAGCGTGGTGGAGGAGCTGCGTTGGCTGGAGTATGGCCAGCGGCTACGCGATCAACGGCGCAACCGGTTGTACCGCAGTGACCAACCGATGGTCGGCCGCACGCTGTATGACGCGGCCTTGAGCGGCGGTGCCCAGGCACTTGGGCAAGCGGTTGGCGAGTTGGCAGTGGGCAAGCGAGCCGATTGGCTGGTGCTCGACGGGCAGGACCCGTATATCGCCACGGCAAAGGGCGATGCGATTCTCAACCGCTGGCTGTTCGCGGGCGGCGATCGACAGGTGCGCGATGTGATGGTCAACGGGCAATGGGTGGTACGCCAGGGGCGCCATGCGCAGGAAGAGGAAAGCGCGCGGGCGTTCGTCGAGGTTCTGCGTCAACTGCTGAACTGAGGGTAGATGGAGCCTTGTGCTGCGAAGAGGCCGGTATTACCCCAGCATTTGCTGAATGCATACGGGCCTCTTCGCAGCACGAGGCTGCTCCTACACGCACAGCGTGAATGGCATCAATGAGACTTGACGATCTGCTGGTCAGCCGTGCGCCAGATCAGCCGGCTGGTGTCATACCCCTGCTGCCGTGCCTTGGCCAGCAAGCTCTCGCGCTGCCAGGCTGGCAGGCTCGGTGTGCGGGACAGGATCCACAGGTATTTGCGGTCGGGGCTGCCGACGATCGCCGTGTGGTAGCGGTCGTCCACGTACAGAATCCAGTACTCGCCTCTCGCCACACCTGGCACCAGGCGCGTGAACCAGTTATCGAACTCGACCCACAGCTTGTCGGTATGCCCCGGTTCCTGGATGTTGGCATGCCCCTCGGCGCGCAGCCATTCGTCGCCGATCGTGCGGCAGCGATTGAGCACGCCAAACGTGCCGTCCTGCTTCAGGTTGTAATGCGCCTCGGACTGCTCGCAGCCCTCCTGGTAGCGCATCGGCAGGCGCGCCAGCTCGTACCATTTGCCCTGGTAACGCTTGAGGTCGACATTGCCGGCGGTTTTCGGCGCCAGCGGGTCATGTGCAGACGTGGCGCAGCCGCCTAGCAGCATCACCAGGCACAACCCCAGTAGCAGGTGGACACGCCTCATTTGAGGCCCTGCCCTGAATACATCAGCACCTTGTCGGCCGCGTATTGCACGCTGATAAAGCTCTTCTCGTCCCCCCAGGTACAGCTGCTCATGCCCAGTGCGCCAGAGCACTCGGTGGGCGTGCCGAGCAGTTGCTCGACCTCGGCCTTGTTCATACCGGCCTTGAGCTTGGAATAGTTTTCCTGGTTGATCTTGCTGCACGCGGTCAGAACGACGCACAGGGACAACAGGGCGAGGGAACGCAACGACATGAAGGACACTCCTGAACAGGGGATACAGGCGAGTGGCCTGCAGTGACCTTCGACGGGAAAATCCCTCCCTGGTTCCCTGCCCTCCCCCCTTTTCACCTACACCATTGGTCGGCTGGCCAATGGCAGGCACAAAAAAACCGCGCCTGCAGAAGCACGCGCGGTTTTTGTGTCACGACAGGCCTGCGCAGCAGGCCCAGCGGCAATCAGAACCTGGAGCCAGGCTCCAGCAAAAAGTCCATCTCTTCGCTGGTGCTCGGCCGCTCCAGCATCAGGTTGCGGTGCGGGAAGCGCCCGAACCGGGCAATCACCCGCTGGTGCTGCTCGGCGTAGTCGAGGAACCCCTCGAACAACCGGCGATTGGCCTCAGGTTGCTCGTCCAGCAGCATCTGGTAACGCTCGACACACAGGTTTTGCCAGTCCAGCACCTCGGCATGCTCCAACACCAGCAGCACGAACACCCGCTGGATCGGCAGCAACTGGTAATCCCAGGCTTTTTGCAGGCCCTGCATGGCCACCACCTGGGCACGCCGGTCGCCCTCGAAGGCGCGCGGCGTGTCGCGGTAGATCATGCGAGGCAGCTGGTCCAGCAGGATCAGCAGGCCGAGCCAGCCTTGCGGGCTCTGCTGCCACTCTTCGAGCCCGCCCGCCAGGGCGTGTTCGACCAAGTCGCCAAACAGCGCCTGGGCCTCGGCATCGTGATGCTTGCCGAACCACAGCGTGCTCTTCTCGTCAGCCACGGCCTGGGGACTGGTGCCCCAACCGAACCACCACTCCAGCAACGGCTGCCAAGGTGCCAGCATGACTTACTCCTTGTGATACGCGGTGACGCGCTCGACCTCTTCCTTCGAGCCGAGGATGACCGACACACGCTGGTGCAGGCTCTCTGGCTTGATGTCGAGGATACGATCGTAACCATTGGTGGATGCGCCGCCAGCCTGCTCGATGATGAACGACATCGGGTTGGCTTCGTACATCAGGCGCAGCTTGCCCGGCTTGCTCGGGTCGCGAGCGTCACGCGGGTACATGAACAGGCCGCCACGGGTCAGGATGCGGTGCACGTCGGCGACCATCGAGGCGATCCAACGCATGTTGTAGTTCTTTTTCAGCGGACCGGTTTCACCGGCCAGCAGTTCGTCCACGTAACGCTGTACCGGGGCTTCCCAGTGGCGCTGGTTGGACATGTTGATGGCGAATTCGGCGGTGGTGGCCGGTACCTGGATGTTTTCGTGGGTCAGGACGAAGCTGCCCAGTTCGCGGTCCAGGGTGAAGCCCTTGACGCCATTGCCCAGGGTCAGGATCAGCATGGTCTGCGGGCCGTAGATGGCATAACCGGCAGCAACCTGCTCGGTGCCCGGCTGCAGGAACGCTTCTTCGTTGAGGCTTTCGTTCTGGCTCAGGTACTGGTTAGGGCAACGCAGTACCGAGAAGATGGTGCCGACCGAAACGTTGACGTCGATGTTCGACGAGCCGTCCAGCGGGTCGAAGACCAGCAGGTAGGCGCCTTTCGGGTATTTGCCTGGGATCTGGTAGGCGTTGTCCATTTCTTCGGACGCCATGCCGGCCAGGTGGCCGCCCCACTCGTTGGCCTCCAGCAGGATGTCGTTGGAGATAACGTCCAGCTTCTTCTGTACTTCGCCTTGCACGTTTTCGGTGCCCATGCTGCCCAGTACGCCGCCCAGGGCGCCTTTGGACACGTGGTGGCTGATCTCTTTGCACGCGCGCGCCACCACTTCGATCAGGAAGCGCAGATCGGCAGGGGTATTGTTGCTGCGGGTCTGCTCAATCAGATAGCGACTCAGGGTAACGCGGGACATGTATGGCTCCGAAATGGAAAGGGGGAGAAAAACCCCCGCAGTTTACAGGGAGAGTGCGATGCTAGCGAGTGATGAGACTCGCCTGGGCTGTCTGACGGCACAATAGGTCGGTAGTTCAGCCTTTGCCAGGCCGGCTGTCGACTGGGGCCGCGGTGCGCCCCATTCGCGGGCAAGCCCGCCCCCACAGGTTTTGCGCAACCTTCAAGGCAACGCAGACCCTGTGGGAGCGGGCTTGCCCCGCGAATGGGCCGCACCGCGGCCCCAATGCTCAATCCAGTGCCTTCCAGATCTCCCCCGCATACTCCCGGATGGTCCGGTCCGACGAGAACCAACCCATCTTTGCCGTGTTCAGCACCGCCATCCGCCACCATTCCTGCGGCGTATGCCACAGCTCCTCGACCCGCCGCTGAGCATCCCAGTAGGCATCGAAATCGGCGCACACCAGGAAGCGGTCATACGCCACCAGCCCATCGATCAACCCGGTATAGCGCGAGGGATCATCAGGCGAGAACACCCCGCTGCGAATCGATTGAAGCACGTCGTTCAAGCGGCTCGACTCGGCAATCGCCACACTGGCGCCAAAGTCTCCCGCTCGCCGCCGCGCCTCGACCTGCTGCGCCGTCAGGCCAAAGATGAACATGTTGTCGGCCCCCACGTGCTCGCACATCTCGACGTTGGCACCGTCCAGCGTGCCGATGGTCAGCGCGCCATTGAGGCCGAACTTCATGTTGCTGGTACCCGATGCTTCATAGCCGGCGGTAGAAATCTGCTCGGACAGGTCCGCCGCCGGGATGATGCTTTCGGCCAGGCTGACGTTGTAGTTGGGCAGGAACACCACCTTGAGCAGGCCGCGCACGGTCGGATCGTTGTTCACCACCCGAGCGATGTCGTTGGCCAGCTTGATGATCAGCTTGGCCTGGTGATAGCTGGCCGCAGCCTTGCCGGCGAAAATCTTCACCCTCGGCACCCAGTTGGTGCCTGGGTCGTTGCGTATGGCCTGGTACAAGGCCACGGTGTGCAACAGGTTGAGCAGTTGGCGCTTGTATTCGTGGATGCGCTTGACCTGCACATCGAACAGCGCCTCCGGGTTGACCGTCACGCCGATACGGTCCTGGATGATGCTGGCCAGGGCGCGCTTACTGTGCAGGCGCTGGGCGGCGAACTGCTTGCGGAAGCTGCTCTTGTCGGCAAACGGCACCAGGTTGGCGAGTAAGCCTTCCGGGTCGTCCTTGAGCTCCGGGCCCAGCGCCTCGACCAGCATTTCGGTCAACTGCGGGTTGGACTGGTACAGCCAACGCCGGAACGTGATGCCGTTGGTCTTGTTGTTGATCCGCTGCGGGTAGAGCTTGTGCAGCTCGGCGAACACCGTGCTCTTCATCAACTTGCTGTGCAGTGCCGACACGCCGTTGACGCTGTGCGACCCCAGAAACGCCAGGTTGCCCATGCGGACCCGGCGGCCGTTTTCTTCCTCGATCAACGACACCGCCCGCAGCACGTCGAAGTCGTGCAGGCCTTTCGCGCGCAGGGCGTCGATATGGTAGGCGTTGATCAAGTAGATGATCTGCATGTGCCGCGGCAGCATGCGCTCCATCAGCGCCACTGGCCAAGTTTCCAATGCCTCGGGCAGCAGGGTGTGGTTGGTGTAGGCCAGGGTGCCGACGGTCAGCTCCCAGGCCTTTTCCCACGGGATTTCATGCTGGTCGACCAGCAGGCGCATCAACTCGGCCACAGCAATCGACGGGTGCGTGTCGTTGAGCTGGATGGCCGCCGCATCGGGCAGGTTGAGCAAGTCCTTGTGCATGTTCAGGTGGCGCCGCAGCAGGTCCTGCAGCGAGGCCGAAACGAAGAAGTATTCCTGGCGCAGGCGCAGTTCCTGGCCAGCTTCGGTGCTGTCGGCCGGGTAGAGAACGCGTGAGATGCTCTCGGCACGGGCCACTTCGGCGACCGCGCCCAGGTGGTCACCGGCGTTGAAGCGCTCCAGGTGCAACTCTTCCAGCGCCCGGGCACGCCACAGGCGCAAGGTGTTGACGCTGGCGCCACGCCAGCCGACCACCGGCGTGTCATAGGCCACCGCGCGCACCGTCTCGCCAGGCCACCACACTTGCCGTTGCTGGCCGTGGGTGTCTTGCACCGTTTCGACGCTGCCGCCGAAACTGATCGGGTAGATCACCTCGGCGCGCTCGAACTCCCAGGGGTTACCAAAGTCCAGCCAGTTTTCGGTCTGCTCCTGCTGCCAGCCATCGACCACCGCCTGGCGAAACAGGCCGTGCTCGTAGCGGATGCCGTAGCCGTGGGCGGCGATGCCCAGGGTCGACATGCTTTCCATGAAGCAGGCGGCGAGCCGCCCCAGGCCACCGTTGCCCAGCGCCGCATCCGGCTCGAGCAGGCGGATACGCTCCAGGTCGACATCCAGGCCATCAAGGGCTTCACGGGCGATGTCCAGCAAGCCCAGGTTGCTCAAGCTGTCGTACAGCAGCCGCCCGATGAGAAATTCCAGAGAAAGGTAATACACCCGCTTTTGACTGCGCCGGTAGGCCTGACGGGTGTGGTCCATCCAGTGATCGACCATGTGATCACGCGCGGCCAGGGCAATGGCTTCGAACCAGTCATGGTCGAAGGCATGCTCGGGGTCCTTGCCGACCGCGTAGGTCAGCTTATCCAGTACAGCGGCGCGAAAATCGGCCACCTCGGCGTCACGTGCTTTGGGTTCCTGGGACATGCGGCATCCTCGGGCAAGTTGACGAATACGGAGGGAGAGTGAAGAGACTAGACCCTTCGACAGGGACTTACCGTTCCTGTTCGCAGTTTTCATGCCTGAACACTGAATCAACACCGTGAATCGGGCAAAAGGTTGTTCACAAATTGAACAACTCCGGTATCATCGCGCGCCCCAAGCCCGTGATTCACCCCCATAACGATGAAAACGACCCTGATCGCCGCCGCCGAAGTCGACCGCCTGGAGACTTGGCAGCGCTATGCCAGCCACATGTGCGGTGGCTGCCACTCGACCTGTTGCACCCTGCCGGTGGAGGTGAAGATCAAGGATCTGATCCGCATTGGCGTGGTAGACGAGTTCGAAAAAGACGAACCGCCCAAAAACGTGGCCAAACGCCTGCAGAAGGAAGGCATCATCGAACGCTTCAACCAGAAGTCAGGCATTTTCACCCTGACCCGGATGAGCAACGATGACTGCATGTACCTGGATCGTAAGAGCCGGCTGTGCACCATTTATGACAAGCGCCCGGACACCTGCCGCAACCACCCCAAGGTCGGGCCGCGGCCGGGGTATTGTGCTTACAAGCCTAAAGTGGTTGGGCGTTGACGATCCATCAGAGACCCAATAGACTTTCAACCGTCTTGATGTACACGGAGCTTCCCTCGGGAAGTGTCTAGACGCCGCCACCTGGTTCCGGCCGTGCCGGTTGATGGGATAAGTCCCTAAGGGCATCCGCGATACGACCCCCTTAATTGGGGGTTTCGTATTTCTGCAGCCAGCTAACGCTGCACTGGCCGTCGAATCGGCTCATTTCTCAGCTTCTTCATTATCAACAGCCAGCCCTTTATCTTTTCATGCCGTTTCAGGCGAAGCGGACGATGAGAGGGATGATCAACGTCTCGCACGTAGGCACTTTCAACATATACCTTCAGGCTCTGGGCTGATTCACGACGCAGACCGAAATAGACCTCATAGCGGCTTCCTTCTGGATAGCCAAATTGATGCCCTTCCATGGTCAGCCAGTTGCTATGCCCCGTAAACAGACACTGCCTATCCGCCAGTGATGCCATGATGGTCGGCAGTTGCACGGACAGCCTGTATCGCCCAGCGCAAAACGCCCGGCATATCCCCCTGTGATCTATCAGCAAATGCTCGAGGCCTAGAGCCTCGAAATTCAATTCAGCACCTTGCTTCGGCCCGTAACTGACACAGTGGCTGAATACTCTATTACCAGCGTCACTTCTTGCGGTTCCTGAGTGGAATGGGCTGGGATAACTACTTGATGCAAGCCGGGACGCAAGTGGAGCAAGCTCCAGGACACTCCCGCAACATCAATATGGCCACGCGCCAAATGCTCCTTCCACCCCCTGCCCTTCATCTTCGGCTCCCTGATTTCTACAAGCAGGCAGCGTACTGTGGCTATGGTGCATTGCCAAAAACTGCTTAGTTAGCAATTACTTCCGTTGCAACATGGGGCAATAAACGCCCCAAACAAAAACGCCCCCGGCCTTTCGACCGGGGGCGTTTTCATTCAGCCACAGCTAAATCAGCTGTTTTTGGCTTTCTTGGCAGCGCGGGTACGCTCGCTTTCGTCCAGGATCTTCTTGCGAAGACGGATGGACTTCGGCGTGACTTCGCACAGCTCGTCTTCCTGGATGTATTCCAGAGCCTGTTCCAGGGTGAAGCGAACAGGCGGAACCAGGGCGATGACTTCGTCTTTACCCGAAGCACGCATGTTGTCGAGCTTCTTGCCCTTGGTAGGGTTGACGCCCAGGTCGTTGTCGCGGCTGTTCTGGCCGATGATCTGACCGTTGTAGATCTCTTGACCGTGCTCGACAAACAGCTTGCCACGCGCCTGGAGGGTTTCCAGCGAGTAGGTCAGCGCCTTGCCGGTTTCGACCGAAACCAGTACGCCGTTCTGACGGCCGGACATGTGACCGGACTTCACGGTGTCGTAGCGATCGAAGATCGAGGTCAGGATGCCTGCACCGTTGGTCAGGGTCAGGAACTGGTTACGGAAACCGATCAGACCACGCGCCGGGATGTTGTATTCCAGGCGTACACGGCCCTTGCCATCCGGGACCATGTTGGTCAGGTCGCCTTTACGCAGACCCATCTCTTCCATGACCTTGCCCTGGGCTTCTTCAGGGATGTCGATGGTGACGTTTTCGAACGGTTCCTGCTTCACGCCGTCCACTTCGCGGATGATCACTTCTGGGCGGCCCAGGGCCAGCTCGAAGCCTTCGCGACGCATGGTTTCGATCAGTACCGAGAGGTGCAGCTCACCACGGCCCGAGACTTTGAACTTGTCTGGGGAGTCGGTTTCTTCAACGCGCAGGGCAACGTTGTACAGCAGCTCTTTGTCCAGACGGTCCTTGATGTTACGGCTGGTGACGAACTTGCCTTCCTTGCCGCAGAACGGCGAGTCGTTGACCTGGAAGGTCATCGAAACGGTAGGCTCGTCAACGGTCAGCGGCTTCATCGCCTCAACGGCAGTCGGGTCGCACAGGGTGTCGGAGATGAACAGCTCGTCGAAACCGCTGATGCAGACGATGTCGCCAGCCTGGGCTTCTTCGACATCGACGCGGTGCAGGCCGTGGTGGCCCATCAGCTTGAGGATACGGCCGTTACGCTTCTTGCCGTCAGCGTCGATGGCGACAACCGGGGTGTTCGGCTTGATGCGACCACGGGCAATACGGCCAACACCGATAACACCCAGGAAGCTGTTGTAGTCCAGAGCGGAGATCTGCATCTGGAACGGGCCGTCACGGTCAACAGCTGGCGCTGGAACGTGGTCGATGACAGCCTGGTACAGGGCAGTCATGTCTTCGCCCATTTCGGTGTGGTCCAGACCGGCGATGCCGTTCAGGGCCGAGGCGTAGACGACTTTGAAGTCCAGCTGTTCGTCGGTGGCACCGAGGTTGTCGAACAGGTCGAAGATCTGGTCCAGAACCCAGTCA
>Ga0160473_100319_pt1 | contig 37620 bp, 40 predicted proteins | sample HID1975I_E11MG_FD_108217 | JGI IMG/M metagenome (GOLD analysis project Ga0160473, IMG submission 108217) | Enriched soil microbial communities from UW Madison campus, WI, USA - HID1975I_E11 MG | ecosystem: Environmental > Terrestrial > Soil > Unclassified | place: USA: Madison, Wisconsin... | reverse complement strand
TCGCGCGCTTCGAAGCGGCCGGTGATCCGGCTTCGGCGCGCTTGCTGGGCCGGATCATGCGGGACGAGATCCACCACGTCGGCGTCGGCGTACGTTGGTTCAAAGCTGCTTGTGCAGTGCAGCGATTCGAACCGCAGGGGCATTGGAAGTGCTTGGTGACACAGCACTTCCAAGGAATGATTAAGCCGCCGTTCAACGACTCGGCGCGCGCGACAGCCGGTCTGACGAAAGATTTCTACCTGAGCCTTGCCCGATAACGGCACAGCTGCGCACAAAGCCGCTGTCGACGGGGCGGGGGAAGCTACCACCGACAGCCAGTTGAAAACGATGCGCGGGCGGATGCTTGCGGGTCAGCGCAAGTGCCGCCGAGGAGCCGAATGATCAATCCGACTCAAAGCAAGAACGCCAACCAAAACGCGGAGTTCCGCACGGTCGGCAATTTCATGGTGGCGGCACGCCGCACCCTCGCTGCCGCAGCTCTGACGCTGGCAGCCTTCCAGGCGGCACCGGCGTTGGCGGCGGACCAGCCTGCGGTTGGTGGCCCCTATCAGGCGGCCGAAGGCAGCGAGAACCCGATCGCCAAGGCCGATCCCAGTTATCGCGCGCTGTTCCTCTCCTGGAAGCGCCTCGATCAGTTCCAGCAGGGTGCGATGGCGATCCCGTCGCAGCGCCCGATCCAGCAAACCAACCTCACCAGCGGCTTCGGCGTCCGCTCCGATCCGTTCCGCGGCAGCGCCGCGATGCACGCCGGCGTCGACATGGCCGGCCCGATCGGCACGCCGATCTACGCCACGGCCGATGGCTATGTCGGTCGCGCCGGCTGGGCCAATGGCTATGGCAACCTCGTCGAGCTGGAGCATGGCCGCGGTCTCGAGACCCGCTACGGCCATCTCTCCGCGATCCTGGTTAAGCCGGGCCAGCGCATCCGCCGTGGCGATCTGATCGCCCGCATGGGCTCGACCGGTCGTTCGACCGGCAGCCACCTGCACTACGAAGTTCGCATCGATGGCCGCGCCGTCAACCCGATTCCTTTCCTGCAGACCTCCGACTACATCGTCGAGGTTGCCCGCCGCAGCGACGGCACCCAGATCGCCATGGGCGGTCCCGACAACTGATACATCCCGACACGGGAGAGGATGCGGGCCTCCGGCGATTGTCGGCGGCCCTTTTCATGCCTATCTTGGCGACATGACCGAGACCCTGACCGCATCCCAGATCGATCTGACGGAATCCGCGGCCAAGCGGGTCGCCGCCATTGCCGCTCGGCAGGGCAAGCCTGCCATCCTGCGTCTCGCCGTTGAAGGCGGCGGGTGCGCCGGTTTCTCCTACCGCTTCGGCCTAGCGGACGCCGTCGATGCGGATGATGTCGCCACTGTTCGCGACGGGGTAACCCTGGTCGTCGATCCGATCAGCCTCGATCTGGTACAGGGCTGTGCCGTGGACTTCGTCGAATCGCTCGGCGGCGCGGCGTTCAAGGTGGAGAACCCGAACGCTGCCTCGGGTTGCGGCTGCGGATCCAGCTTCTCGATCTAGACTTTCGGCAATCGGCCCGTCTTCAGTGGAGGAACGGCGATGGACCTGAGTGCCGACCAGCTACCGGACCGACGCCTGAACGGCTGGAGACTTGTACGCTGGGCCGTCGTCGGCGTTCTGCTCCTGCTGCCACTGATCGCCATGCAGTTCACCGATGAAGTCGCGTGGACTGCCTATGACTTCGTTGCCGCTGCCGTTCTTCTGGTGGGCGCGGCCGCCGTCTACGAAGCGGCCAGCCTCTGCGTGCGTAACGTTCGTGCACGGCGGGTCGTTGGAGCGGCGATCGTTGCCGTGGTCGGGATCGTCTGGGTGCAAGGGGCCGTCGGCATCTTCTGATCGCGGGGTGACGGGCCGGGTTCGCTGCCGTAGACGTCGCCGTCATGAAGATCGCGACGTTCAACGTGAACGGCATCCGCTCGCGGCTGCCCCGCCTGCTCGAATGGCTGGAGGAGTCGGCGCCGGACGTGGCCTGCCTCCAGGAGATCAAGATCTCCGACGACATCTTCCCGGCGGCCGAATTGCGCGCCGCCGGCTATGGCTCGGTCTGGCACGGGCAGAAGGGCTTCAACGGCGTCGCGATCCTCGCGCGCGGCGCGGATCCGGTCGAGACGCGGCGCGGTCTGCCCGGCGATCCCGACGACACCCACAGCCGCTATATCGAGGCCGAGGTCGGAGGTATCACCGTCGCCTCCATCTACCTGCCCAACGGCAATCCGCAGCCCGGACCCAAGTTCGATTACAAGCTGGCGTGGATGGAGCGGCTGATCGAACATGCCGCCACTCTCTTCGCCGGTGAGGCGCCGGTGGTGCTGGCCGGTGACTATAATGTGGTGCCGACGGATGCCAAGGACGACGTCTTCTCCGCCCCGGCCATGGCCTCGGATGCGTTGATGCAGCCGGAAAGCCGCGGTGCGTGGCGCCGGCTGCTCCACCAGGGCTGGACTGACGCGATCCGCGCCATTCACCCGACCGGCAAGGTCTACACCTTCTGGGACTATCAGGCGGGATGCTGGGCGCGCGACGCCGGCTTCCGCATCGATCACCTGCTGCTGAGCCCCGTCGCCGCCGATCGCCTGATCGACGCCGGTGTCGATAAATCGGCGCGCGCCAAGGAGAAGGCGAGCGATCATGCGCCGACCTGGATACGTCTGCGCTGATGTCAATCCGTTCTCGTTCTGTTCACCTAGGAAAAGGTGCCGGACCGGCTACATTCGAGGAGGCCTGCAAAGGAGCCTCCATGCAGTTCAATACACGCGATGCGATGCTGCGGGGCCTGGAGCTTCGCAAGAAGCTCGGCAGCTGGGAAGCGGTCGAGAAGCTCGGCCGCCCGGTCGAGGACACGATCGACGTCGTGCGGCCGCCATCCCCGCGGGACGAGCGGCTGGAGAGTGGCGCCCGCTCGGCTGAATGAGCCTCAGCCTATCGGTTCTGGCGGCGATCCTGTTCCTGGCACCAGGGATTGCCGGCTTCCTTGGCAGCATGATCGGCGCCCGCAGCCAGATCCTGCGCGCATCCTTTCCGCCGGCCAACTCACTGGTCGCTTTGGTCTCCGTCGTTCTAATTGCGGTTGCGGCGCATGGCGTTGCGTCTGCCCTGCTGGTGGCTCAGGGCGGGTTCTGCCGTAGCTTCCCTTGCCTGCCCGTCGCCTTCGATCCCAACGCCTATAAGCTGTTCGTCGGCCCGGCCGGAGAGGTGCACCAGGCGATTGTCGGTGCCGAGGTCCAGTATGCGCTTATCGCCCTGACCATCCTATCCGTGGCGACGGGATTGGCGATGCGGTCGCTGGTCGCCTGGGATGTGCGGCGCGGCCAGAGTTCGGTGATGCTGCCGGCCATGTACGGCTGGCTCGCTTCCTACGATCCGCGGTGCGGTGGTGGCTCCAGCATCGTCATCGCCTATGTGTTGACGAAGATGCGCGGCGACGAACTCGCGATCGGCTATCGCGGCATGGTCGAGGAGATCAGCCTGACCGCCGACAAGGAGATCGCGACGATCACCCTCGTCGCCGCCGACCGCTTCGGCCTGCCGCTGAAACTTCCAGACCAGGAACGAAGCCGCACCACCATCCTGACCGAGCTCCTGCCGCGCGTGTACATCCCCGGCCGGGAAATCGAGAACATCGTCCTCAACGTCGTGTCGATGGGCGACCCTGCCGAGGGCTGATGGCAGGCGAAGCGCGCCGTGCTGGAACAGCGGAGAGGGCGAGGGGACGTCTGAGCAACCCGCCCGCCTAGATCGCCTTCTGGTAGATCCGGTAGAGCTTGTTGCGCGTCGTCTCGAGCGTCTCGGCGATCGAGCGCATCCCCTGGTTGTCGTCGAGGATCCATCCTATCTCACCGCGCGTCGCCCCGTAATCGGCGACGGAGGCGCGGCGGATATATTCGATCATCATGAAGGCGAGCTGGCTAGCCAGCCGTGTCGCCTGGAGCCGCTTGACGACGCCCATCAGCGGCACGCGCATCGTCCGGACCTTCGGCTTGCGTAGCCGCCACAGCAGCTTTAGGAAGCCGAACGGGAACAGCGATCCGTTGAGGTCGGCGGTCAGTTCGTTGAGGTCCGGCAGCGTCATCATGAACGCCACGGGCTCACCGTCGACCTCGGCGATGCGGATCAGGTCGTTGAAGACGATCGGCTTCATCTTCTTGCCGGCAAACGCGATCTCTGCATCGGTGAACGGCACGAAGCCCCAATTATCCGACCAGGCATCGTTCAGGATGCCGAGGATAATCGCCGCTTCCTTTTCGAACTTCGACTTGTCGACCTCGCGCACCACGATCCGATTGTTGCGCTCGCCGGAGGAGACGATGCGCTGGACCAGCGGCGGGAAGTTCTTGGTGATGTCCAATTCGTAGGTGAACAGGTCTTTCGCCTGGGCATAGCCCGCGGTATCGACCATCGCTTCATAGGCCGCGCTGTTGTGACCCATCATCACCGTCGGCGGATGATCGTGCCCCTCGATCAGCAGGCCCGGTTCTTCCCACATCGACAGGGAGATCGGCGCGAGCACGCGCGTCAACCCGCGGGCACGAAGCCGCCCTTCGGCATGGGCGATCAGCGCGGCACCGACCTCGGTATCGACCGCCTCGAACATTCCCCAATTGCCCATGTCCGCGCCGCCGCCCTGGTCCGCGGGCATCGCCTGGAACAGGTGATCGACATGGGCCGAGATCCGACCGACCGGCTTGCCTTCCCGTTCGGCAATGAAGAGTTCGACCTCGGCATGTTCGAAAAAGGGGTTCTTGCCTGGCGTAATCAGCCCGAGCGCCTCATCGCGGAGCGGCGGTATCCAGTTCGGATCGCCTGCATTGAGGCGATAGTGAACATCGACGAACGCCCGGCGATCGGCCGCCGAGGCGACCGCGCGGATCACGATCGGGCCGGCCACGCGCGGGATCAGGCGCGCGTGCGGCTGCGCGGGTGGCCGGATGCGACGCCACCGGACAGGTCGGCGACCCACGGATAGGTCCGCGCGACCTCCTCCGTATAGCCCAGGTTGAAGACGGTCGGGCTGCGCTCCTTGCGCTGGCGGCGCTCGTAGAAGGTGCCGAGGACACGATCCGGCAGATAGTTGGTGATGCCGTAATTGCCGTTCTCGTCGAAGAAGTGGTGCTCCATGTGCAGCTTCTTCATCCGCGCGATTGCCTTGAAGCGCGGCTTGAACGCGAGATGCTGGATGCAATGGATGAATTCGTAATAGCAGGTGATCAGCAGCCCGGCGCCGAACGCGGCGGCCGCTGCACCGATCCCGCCGAGCGCATAGCCGACCGGGATCGTCGCGATGGCGATCGTCGGCAGGGTGGTGTGGAGCGCGCCGAACAGCACCTCGAGATGGTTCGGATCTTGGTGGTGATCGTAATGGATCCGCTTCCACGTCTTGGCGAACATCGGCAGCTTGTACATCCACTGGCCGTGCAGCACCCAACGATGCAGCGCGTACCAGACCGCCGGGTAGACGAGACCCGCGGCAAGAACCGCGGCCAGCGTCGGCAGCGGTGCCGCCGGCGACCACGCGAACACCGCTCCGCACGCTACCGCGAGCGCGAGATAGCTCAGGATCGTGTAGTGCTGGAAATAGGCGACCACGAGCTCCCGGAAGGTCATCCGGTCGAGATAGTGGGCGCGGTTCCAGAAACCCTGACCGGGTGCACTGACAAGCGTCTTCACGTGTGATTCCTTGGCCATCGTCGCGATATGGGGCACCGCAGATGGCGGCGCAATGCGGCGAATTCGCGGCGTTGGGTGAGGATTACTCTTCCGTGCGGATCAGCACCGCCTCGCCGATCAGCAGGAACAGGACGAACGGCGCCCAAGCGGCAAGCAGTGGCGGGTAGGCGCCGAGATTGCCCATCGCGAGCGCGAAATTGTCGGCGACGAAATAGGTGAAGCCGAGCGCCATGCCGATCACCGCGCGGATGAACAGGCGGCCGGAGCGCGCCAGCCCGAAGGCGGCGACTCCGGCGAGCAGCGGCATCAGGATCGCCGACATCGGCCCCGACAATTTATGCCAGAGCCCGGATTCGAGTGGACCGGTGGGCCGGCCGGCGGCCTTCAGTTCGGCGATGGCTTCGCGCAGCGATCCGAACGAATGCTCGTCGGCATCGACATCGGCGAGGGTGAAACGATCGGGCGTGATGCCTCGGCCGATCGTAACCGCCGGCAGACGGGCCACGGTATCGGCGGCGACATCGAAGCGCCGGACGTTGCTGAGCTGCCAGCCGCCGTCGCGGTGGACGCCAGTTGCGGCATCGACGATCGTCTTGAGCGTGCCGCCGGCGCGATCGTAGACCGTAACGCCGGACAGCCGCACCGCGTCGCCACGCCCCGAGACCTGGTTGACGTGGATGAGGTCGTCGCCGTCGCGCACCCAGATGTTGGTGGCGATGCCGCGGTCGGGCGGCAGCGGGCCGTAGCTGGCCGCCTCCCACGCCGTCAGGGTCGCGGTGGCGCGGGTGACGATGCGATCGTTGAACCAGAACGACAGGATCGCTACGCCGATGCTGGCGACGACCAGCGGCGCCAGGATCTGATGCGCCGAGATGCCGGCGGCTTTCATCGAGATGATCTCGCTATTCTGATTGAGCGTGGCGAGCGTCACCAGCGTGCCGAGCAGTACCGAGAACGGCAGGAAGCGCGCGATGATCTGCGGCGCACGCAGCGCCACATAGTGCCAGAGTTGCGCGTCGCCATTACCCGGATAGGCGAGGATATCGCCTGACTCGCCGAGCAGATCGAGCGCCATGAGCACCAGCACCAGCGCCGCGAGCACGGCCAGCGTCCGCACCAGGAAGGTGCGCGCCATATAGAGGGTGATGGTGGGCGAAGAGAGCAGTCCGAGGATCATGCCGCGAGCTCCGGCCGGCGGCGGCGGAGCTTGCGCCGGATCGCCGCGCCGGCCTTGGCGGCGACGCGTTCGAGCGCGCCGATCGGCTGGCCCCCGGGAACGTGGGCGAGGGTTCGGTACATCCACCATGTGAGAGCGGCGAAGGCGAGGAACGGCACCCACAGCGCGATCGCTGGGTCAACCCCGCCGCGCGCGCCCAGCGCCTCGGCATATTCATTGATCTTGTGCTGGGTGACGATCAGCACGATCGACAGGAACACGCCGAGAGCGGAGGAAGAACGCTTCGGCGGCACCGCCAGGCTGACCGCGAGCAGCGGCAGCAGGAACATGGTCGCGACCTCGACCAGCCGAAAGTGGAAATTGGCCCGCAGCGTGTTGCGCGTTTCAGGCGACGTATCCTTGTCGTGCGCCACCCGGATGAGTTCCGGCATGGTCAGTTCGGCATCGCGCCCACCGCGTTGTCGGAACGCCTCGATCTTCGGCAGGTCGATCGGCAGATCGTGGGCGACGAAGCTCAGCACGCGCGGTGTACGGAAGCTGGGTTGGTCGTTGACCAGAACGCCCTGCGACAGCCGCAGGATAATCGTGTTCGGATCGTCGGTGGCCAGGAACTGGCCGCGCTCGGCGGTCACCGCCACCGACTTGCCGTCGCGCGACTCGGTGCGGACGAACAGGCCGGACAGCTCGCGCCCGCCGTCGCGGCTCTGCTCGACGCGCAGCGTCATGCGGCTGCCGAGCTTCGAGAATTCGCCGACCTTGATCGATGCGCCGAGTGCGCCGGAGCGCAACTCGAACCGCAGACCCTCATAAGCGTAGCGGGCATAAGGCTGGACGAAGCCGACGATCGCCAGGTTCAGCAGAGCCAGTGCCGCGGCATAGGCATAGGGAACGCGCAGCAGCCGGCCGTAGCCGAGGCCGACGGCACGGAACACGTCCAGCTCCGAAGACAGCGCAAGCTTGCGGAAGGCCAGCAGAATACCCAGCATCAGCCCGATCGGAATGCCGAGCGAGAGATACTCCGGAATGAGGTTGGCGAGCATCCGCCACACCACGCTGACGGGGCCGCCCTCGGAGGCGACGAAGTCGAACAGGCGCAGCATCTTGTCCAGGATCAGGAGCATCGCCGCCACGACGAGCGTGCCGAGCAGCGGAACGGCGATCAGTCGGGCGAGGTAGCGATCGGTGAGGCTGCCATTTCTCAAGATTAAGACGCCTCGTCACCATGTTTTGGCCGCAAACCGATACGATCTCTGGCCCATGGAAAACGGGGCATGGACCCGCGCCGATCGGGCGCGGTCGCTATAGCTCCCGCAGGTGGTGAGGTCATGTTGAAACTGATGGGTGTCGTCCTGGGGCTCTCGCTGGCGTTGATCGCGCCGGGTGGACCCGCGCAGGCGGCAGCGATCGGCCCGGACGCGGCACTCTGCCGACCCGGCAACGATGCGGCGGCTGTGCTCGTCCGCGTGATCGGGTTCAAGGCCCGGACCGGTTCGCTGCGCGTGCAGGTCTATGGCGATGATCCGGCCGATTTCCTGGCCAAGGGCCGCAAGCTCAAGCGGATCGACGTGCCGGTGACCGGCGCGGGCCCGATGGACGTGTGCGTCGGCCTGCCGCGTCCCGGCAACTATGCGATCGCGGTGCGCCACGATGTCGACGGCAGCGGCAAGTCCGGCTGGAACGACGGCGGCGGCTTCTCGCGCAATCCGCATATCTCGATCACGTCGCTGAAGCCGCGTTTCCAGGATGTCGTGATTGGCGTTGGCCAGGCACCCAAGGCGATCGATGTCGTGCTGAATTACCGGCAGGGGCTGTCGATCAAGCCGCTCGCCATGGGGAGCTGAAATGCCGCGAGTCGCCTTGCTGTCCAATCCCCGCTCCACCGGCAACCGATCGCTCCTGCCCGAGATCAGGAGCTTCTGCGCCCGCCACGCCGATATCTTCCATTACGAGGTCGAGAGCGTCGATCAGATCGGTGAGGCGATGCGCACGATCGCCCGCGTCCAGCCCAGCGTCCTCGTGGTCAACGGTGGCGACGGCACCGTGCAGACGGTGCTGACCGAGATCTACCATGGCGGGCATTTCGGCGTCGCGCCGCCGCCGGTCGCGGTGTTGCCCAACGGCAAGACCAACCTGATCGCGCTCGATCTGGGCGCCGAGGGCGATCCGATCGGCACGCTGGAGCGGATCATGGAATTGGCCCGCGACGGTCGGCTGGAGGAGCATATCGTCGCGCGCGAGCTCATCTCGCTGTCCGATGGCGAGGCCGGCCAGGAAGGCGCACGGCCGGTGCTCGGCATGTTTCTCGGTGGTGCCGGGCTGGCGGACTCGATCCTGTTCTGCCGCAATAAGGTCTATCCGCTCGGCTGGCCGAACGGGTTCAGCCACGTGCTGACGGCGTTGGCGGTGATCCTGTCGCTGGTGTTCGGCATCCGCGCCGCGTTCCTGCCGCCACGGCCGAGCCACGTTAAGGTGTCGCTGCTGCGCCAGGGGTACCTCCAGGGTCGGTTCTCGATCCTGATCGTGACAACGCTGGAACGGATGCTGATTGGCACGCGAGCCGTCACCCACAAGCCGATGGACGGCGTGCTGAAGCTGATGCTGGTCGACCATCGTCCCTTCTCCCTGCTTCGCGCGATTGCTGCCGGCCTGTTCGGGCGGCTGGGCCGCGACCGCATGGATGGCGTGCATGTCGAGCGTGGTGACGAGATCCGGATCGAGGGCCAGCGGCCGAGCGTGATCCTGGACGGCGAGATCTTCCGGGCGACCGAAGGTCGTGCCATCGTGCTGACGCCGACCGCGCCGGTGCCTTTCCTGCGCCTGGCCGCCTGAACGGCGCCACCGGGTGGAAGGGCAGATCGCTTCTCTCGTCGCCGACGAGCTTGCCGCGCCGGTCGATCCGCGCGTGACCAGGTTGGCTGCGGCGATCGCCGCAACCCATGGTAGTGCGGCAACGGCGGTGCTGTTCTACGGATCGTGCCTGCGGGCGAACGTGCTCGATGGGCTGATGCTCGATTTCTACCTGATCGTGTCGGACTATCGTGCCGCTTACGGCAACGCCGCGATCGCTTTGGCGAACCGGCTGCTGCCGCCGAACGTCTTTCCGTTCGAGGCGAACGGGCTGGCCGCGAAATATGCGGTGCTGAGCGAGGCGGATTTCGCCCGGCTCGCGTCGTCGGAGACTCGCAACGTGGCCGTGTGGGCGCGGTTTGCGCAGCCGTCACGATTGGTTTGGTCCGCGAACGAGATCGCCCGGCGTCGCGCGGTCGCGGCGGTGGCGGGAGCGGCCCCGGCGCTGATCGCCGCCGCCCGGCCGATGCTGCCGGAACGCATCGACGTCGCCCGGATGTGGGAGAGCGCGTTTGCTTTGACCTACGGGGCGGAGCTGCGGGCCGAACGGGGCGACCGCGCGGGATCGGTGGTCGCGTCCGATCCGGAACGTTATCTTCGCTTCACCGTGCCAGCCTTGATCGCCGCAGGTGAGGCGGCGACGATCGGACGGGACGGCATGCTTGAGTTCGCGCGGCCGCTGACCTCGGCGGAGCGGCGGCGCGGGGCCAAGGAATGGACGCGGCGGCGCGTCGAGGGCAAGCTGCTGACCCTGGCCCGGCTCGCCAAGGCGAGCGCAACCTTCGCCGGCGGCATCGATTATTTGGCCTGGAAGATCAATCGGCACGCCGGCACGCAGATCGCGATCCGGCCCTGGCAGAGGCGCTGGCCGTTACTCGGCGCGATCAGCCTGCTCCCCCGCCTCCTGCGCGGCGGCGCCGTGCGCTGAGCGGCGATCAATGCACCGGGCGACGGGCTACGCCCTCTCTGATCGCGTTTCCCTGAAAACCACCGGGCCGGCGCCCTGGAATCGACGACGCTAGGTCTGCGCCGACGTTCGGGCAACGTACCCTATCCTGGAGGCGCTCCTTGCTGATCGGTCAGGAGCCGGCGCGGCCCGACATGACCGGCGGCGTAGCATCATACGATCCTGCCGCCCGGCGGGCGATGGAATGCAGTTCGGCGCGGGAGAGGAGCGCATCAAGATCTTCCCGGCTGATATCGAAGCTCTCGTGCATGTCCTCCAGCGCAGCATCGATATCGGACAAATGGAGCCCCGATGCCGCCGCCGCGGCGGGCAGGTTGGCGGGATGGTGGGGATAGGATCGCGCAGTCGCCCGGTGAAAGAACAGGGCCAGTGAGACCAAAGCGATCGAGTTGATGCCGACCGGCGCAAAGGCGAAGGTATAACCCGCGGCATGTATACCCTGGCTGCCGATCACCGCCGTCAGCGCCGCGGCGCCGCCGGGTGGATGCAGGCAGCGCAGCACCGACATCAGCAGGATCGCGGCGCCCACAGCGACGCCGGCGGCGATCGTCACGTTCGGAATGGCATTGAAGGCGGCGACGCCCACCAGGGTCGATAGGACGTTACCGGCGATGACCGGCCACGGCTGTGCGAGCGGACTGGCGGGAACCGCGAACACCAGGACGGCCGACGCGCCGAGCGGCGCCACGATGATCGGCAGGTCGCTCGCTGCCAGCGGAAGCCCGCTGCAGACGACGATCGTGAGCGTGATGCAGATCGCCGCCCCCAGGCAGGCGATCAAGCGCTCCGGCAGGTGGGCGCCGGCCAATATGGGTCGGAAGAATCGCACGTCGGTCCCTGTGGCTTGGCTCGGGCGCCGGGCGCCGCGTCGCCGGCCGCTTAGCACTCCGCGCGCTTTCCCCAAAGCGCGTGGGTTCGCTGCGACTAGGCGGCCCGTTCCGTCGGGGCCGGTGAGCGACCGATCGCGTTCGCCACGGCCAGTTCCAGCGCGCGTACGGTGAAGGGCTTGCGCAGCACGTCGCGGCCGGCGAGCGCGCCGGCGTCGCCCGCCTCGCCGGCATAACCGGTGACGTAGAGAACCGCGATGTCCGGGTAGAGCGGCGCGGCGTGGGCGATCAGCTCGGGACCAGTCATTTCCGGCATGACCACGTCGCTCAGGATCAGGCGAATGTCACGGCGGCGGGCAAGTTCGACCAGCGCCTCGGCGCCGCTCGACACGGCGATCGGCGTGTGGCCGAGCTCGGCCAGCGCAGAGACGGTCGCGTTGCGGACGCGCGGATCGTCCTCGACGACAAGGATGACGGCCTTACCGGGATCGGCCGGCAGCAGGGCCGCGTCGTTGTCGACGCGCTCGGCGGAAGGCGCGGTCGCGACGTAGCGGGGCAGGTAGAGCGAGACGGTCGTGCCGTGGCCGGGCGTCGATTCGATACCGACCTCTCCCTCCGATTGTCGCGCGAAACCGAAAACCTGGCTGAGGCCGAGGCCGGTGCCCTTGCCGACGGGCTTGGTCGTGAAGAACGGCTCGAACACCCGGTCGATCACCTCGCGGGTCATGCCGCAGCCGTCGTCGGTCACGGCGATGCGGACGTAGTCGCCGCTTCCCGCCTCGCCGACCTGTCCGTCGCGCAGGGTGACGTCACTGGTCGTGACCACCACGCGACCTTCGCCCTCCATGGCATCGCGGGCGTTGACAGCCAGGTTGAGAATCGCATTCTCCAGCTGGCTCGGATCGCACCAGATCGTCCAGGACGATCTGTCGAGCCGGGTCTCGACGCGGATCCGCTCGCCAAGGGTCCGGTCCATCAGGTCGGACATGCCCGCGATCAGCGTTGCCGGCACGATGCCTTCGGGCAGCAGCGGCTCGGCGCGGGCAAAGGCGAGCAGGCGGCGGGTGAGCGCGGCGGCGCGGGTGGCGCCCTCCATTGCATTGTCGATATGGCGGCCGACCTCGCTCGTCTCCTGGTTCAGGCGGCGCCGGGCGAGATCCAGCCCGCCAACGACCACGGCCAGCATGTTGTTGAAGTCGTGGGCGATGCCGCCGGTGAGCTGGCCCACCGCATCCATCTTCTGGACTTGGCGCAGCTGCGCCTCGGCCGCTTCCCGGGTCTCCGCCTCGGTGCGCAGCTGGGCGACCGCCGCGCTCAGTTCGCGGGTGCGCGCGGCGACGGCCTCTTCCAGAGCGCCGGCGCGATAGGCCTCGACTTCCGCGGCGCGGTCGGCGACCCGGCCCAGGCCGATGGCGTGGATAACGGCCCAGCCGAGCCCCGCCGCCGCCACCGCGAGCAGCAGCCCGAGCAGGGAGATCAGTCCCGCCAGCATGTTCGCCCGCTCCGTCGAGCGGGCGGCTTCCTCGGCCCGGGCGGCGAGCTGGGCGCGTTCCGTGCCGGCAATCTGCTCGAGAAGCGTGGTGATGCGGCTGATCGAATCGGCTCCGCCGGCCCGGTTGAAGAGCGACAGCGCGGTCCAGCCCTGTCGAAAGTTGGCACGCAATGCGGGGGCGGCAAGCTCCTTGCCGCGGACGCCATAGGCTTCGGTCAGGTCGCGCACCCGCGCCGCCTGTTCCGGGTTGGCGGCGGTGAGTTGGCGCAACCGCGCGAGCAGGCGTCCGGCGCGCTGCCATTCGCGATAGTAGAAGACGCCGGTATCGCGATCGCCGCTAATGACGAAACGGCCGAGCGCCGCTTCCGAACGCGCCATGCTCGCGTCCAAAGCGCGGGTGGCGATGACCGTGTTGTAGCTCAGTCGCTCCCGCGCCAGATCGGCGTCCCGCTGGCGGTTGGACGAGGAGACGAGCAGCACCAGCCCGACCAGCATGGCAGCCGCGACGAGCGCCGCCGCGCCGGCGAGCCAAAGACGCCATGCAGGCGGCGGCGCATCGGCCGCTTCGTTCGGATCATCGTCCCCCATGACGGGGCGATTCTAGGCGGCGCCATGGCCGGTGGAAAGCCCGCTGGTCGGTCGCAGGCTTCGAGCCAAGGCTCAGGCGATGCAGCCGACCGCCTTGCCCGCCTGCTCGAACATGCCGAGGATGTCGCCGACCTGCTCGTCAGTATGCTCGGCGCACAACGAGCAGCGCAGCAGGTACGTGCCGGCCGGTGTCGCCGGCGGGCGGGCCATGTTGACGTAGAGGCCGAGCTCCAGCAGCGCCTGCCACATCCGGACGGTGGTATCCTGGTCCGGCAGCATGACCGCGATGATCGCCGACTGCGCCGTCGGCGTGCCGAGCGTGAAGCCGAGATCACGCAGACCCTGGTGCAGGCGCCGGGAATTCTTCCACAAGTGGGCCCGCTTATCGCCCGCGTGCATCAGCTTGCGGATCGAGGTCGCGGCCGTCGCGACCACGCTCGGCGGCAGTGACGCGGTGAAGACGTAGGGCCGGCAGACCAGCCGCATCACCTCGAACTTCGGGTGGTTGGAGACGCAGAAGCCGCCGACCGTACCGACCGACTTGGAGAAGGTGCCGACGACGAAGTCGATGTCGTCCGAGCAGCCCATTTCCTCGAACACGCCGCGACCATGCTCGCCGAAGAAGCCCATGCCGTGGGCTTCGTCGCACAGGATCATGGCGTTGTGCTTCTTGGCGACGGCGACCATCTCGGGCAGGGGCGCGACGTCCCCGAACATCGAATAGACGCCTTCCAGCACGACGAGCTTACCCGGCTCCTTCGGCAGGCGCCCGAGCCGCTTGTCGAGATCCTCGACGCTGTTGTGGCGGAAGCGGACGATCTCGGCATTGCCGAGCCAGCAGCCATCGTAGATCGAGGCATGGCTGTCGGCGTCGAGGATGACGTACTCGCCCTTGCCGGCGAGCGTAGAGATCATGCCGAGGTTGGCCTGATAGCCCGTCGAAAAGACCATGGCATGCGTGGTGCCGTAGAATTCGCGCAGCGCCGCCTCGCAATCCTTGTGCGGATCGTAGGTGCCGTTGAGCACCCGGCTGCCCGTCGTGCCCGAACCGAAATCGTCGAGCGCCTTCTTTCCAGCGGCAATGACGTCCGGATCGAACGTCATGCCCATGTAATTGTAGGTGCCGAGCAGGATCGTCTTGCGGCCCTGGATGATCGCCTCGGTCGGCGAGGTGACCTTCTCCATGACGATCGCGAACGGATCGCGCACGCCCGTCGCGAGCAGCGCTTCGCGCTCGGCGATCAGCGGATCGAATTTGGAAAGGAGGTCGCGCTCCGGTGCGTCGGGTGAGGCGGGGGGCACGTCGTGCGCGGTCTGGGCGGCTTCGGTCATAGGTGCATCAAGCCTTCAGCTTCTCGACCGCATCGACCAGCTGGCCGACCGTCTCGATCTCCGCCTGCATGTTCATCGTGATCAGGATGTCGAACTCGTCCTCGATCGACGCCACGAAATCCATGACGGTCAGGCTGTCCCATTCGAGATCGCCGGCAAAGGTCGTCGTCTCGCCCAGCGCGACGCCCTTCTTGTTGAAGGGTTCGATCTGCTCGGCCACTCGGGCGAAGGTTTCGTCGCGCGCGCTCATCGTCGGGTCCTTAATCGCGGTCGCCAGCGCTTGCCAAGGGATTGCGGCGGGAAGGGGGCGCCGGATGCATTGCTTGGCAAGTGCCGGCCGCTATGCGATGCGACGGGCTCCAGGTGGCGGGGAGGGCTATGGCGGGCACCCAGGCGGACGAGCGGCGATTTTCGCCGAACGCGGCGCACCTGGTGCGCACCACGCAGCAGATCCACGTCCAGCTGAGCCAGATGGCCGACCAGAAGGCCAGCATCTTGATGGGCGCGACCTTCGTGATCTTCACGATCGCGATCGGCCAGAGCCGCGGCGGTGAGACCGCGCCCTTGCCGCTGCTGCTGCTGGGGATCTTCGCCTTCTTCTCGGCGGTGCTGGCTGTGCTGGCGATCCTGCCGGCGACGCATTCACGGGCGACGCCGAAGCCGAATCTGCTTTTCTTCGGATCGTTCACCCACCTCGAGGAAGACGAATATGTCACTCGGGTGCTCGACCTGATGGAGGCGGACGAGAGCATCTACCGGACGATGCTGCACGACCTCTACCAGAATGGCGCCGTGCTCCAGCGCAAGAAGTACCGGCTGCTGGGCGCCGCCTACCGCGTGTTCCTGGTGGGGCTCACGGTGAGCTTCCTGGCCGTGATCGCGCAATATGCCGTCCATCACGGCGAGCCGGCGCGGCAGCCGCAGGCCGCATCAACGCGGCCCTAGAGGGTCTCAGCGATAGAAGACGTGGCCGCCCAGCGACGCGACCTGCTGGCGGGTGCGGAAGAAGCTGGTGGCCGACGCATAGGTGGCACGGAAGAACAGCGCGCCCGGCACGACCTCGTCACCGCGACCGTCACGGGCTTCGCGGGAGACTTCGACGGCGCTCTGCCACGCGTCGCTGTTGCGATCGGGATTGTAGGAGGCGGTCCGGAAGAACTGGCCGGGCTGATTGGCGACACCGCAGATGGTGTCGGCGAAGCGGCCGGATTCGATGCGGTTCATGATGATCTGGGCGACCGCGAGCTGACCGCGGCGGGACTGGTTGCCAGCCTCGTGGTGGACGACCTTGGCCATGCATTCCAGTTCGGAGTCGATCTCACCGCTATCGGCGGCGGCGGTTTCGAGCGGGAAGGCACTATCGACGGCAGTCTGGACTTCATCGGCAGCGTTCAGGCCGGACGCGGTAAGCGGGGTGGCCACTTGCGCGAAGTTCGGCATCTCGGCAGCGAAGGTGGTCGCAGGGAACGCCATCGCCGCGGCGACGAAGGGCAGGGTTGCCATCGCCACGAACTTGCTGCCGACAAAACGCATCAATCACTCCACTTGGTGCGCAAAGCGTCCTCGCTGGCCGCAAGAAAGGAGCGGCCGCGGATCGTCTCCACGACTTGCCGAAAGGGGCGGGTAGGAATGTCGTCCCCCGACGACCGGATCTGATGCCGCTCTGAATTGCGCCCGTCGGCTCGTCAAACCGCGGTCGGTGAATCGTTTCGCCTATGGGGTGGCTCGAAAGATTCACGCGAACATGGCACAGCCGGGCGGAACATATCGGCGTTTTGGGCGTGCGACTCGGACGGGCGGCGCGATATGCTCGAGTGGGGGCTTGATGGACGTGCCAAGCGATGAACGCCTGACCGGCGACGAGGCCGTAGCCCAACCTGGCGAGCGGATCGTTGCCAGCATCGACGAGGCGCTGGTAGAGAATGCGTCGATCGCCTTCCGGCGCGACCGGTTGCTCGCCGCACTCGTCCTGATCGCGGGCATCGGTCTCCTGCTGGCCTTGCCGTTCGCGCTGCGGGCAGGCGCCGAATTCTTTTTGCCGGTCACGGCGGCGCTGGTCATCGCGATCGCGCTCGTGCCGTTGCTGGAATGGCTGGAGCGGCGCCGCGTGCCCTCGCATCTGGCGGCGATGCTGTGCGTGGCGCTGTTCCTGCTCGTCGCCAATGTCGCGGTGGCATCGATCATCGTGCCGGCGGCCGACTGGTTCGCGCTGCTACCGAGTCGGATTGGGCAGATCCGCAGCAATTTGTCGCCGCTGCTCGACCTCTACACGGCGGCGGAGCGGTTCCTGAACGACACGCTGAAGACGATGGCGCGCCATCCCGCAGCCGGCCCGCGCACCGTGGCGGTGGAGACGCCGAACTCGCTGCTCGACATCATCGCGACCTCGGCGCCGTTCGCGTTGATCCAGTTCTTCTTCGCGATCCTGGTCGTGTTCTTCTTCCTGTCCGGCTGGACGCGGCTCCGGCGGCGCACGATCACCAGCCGGCACAGCTTTTCGAGCGCGATGACGACGGCGCGGGTGATCCAGGAGATGGTCGATTCGACCTCGGCCTATCTCGGCACGATCACGCTGATCAACGTCATCCTCGGCCTGCTCCTCTCGGGCGCACTCTGGGCCTACGGCATGCCGACCCCGCTGATGTGGGGCGGCATCGCCACACTCCTCAACTACATTCCCTATCTCGGGCCGATCGCCGTAGCGCTGCTGCTCGCGCTGGGCGGACTGATGACCTATCCGGACGTCTGGTACGCTCTGGTACCGGCCGCCTTGTTCGTGGTGATTCACCTGATCGAGGCGAACGTCATCACGCCGACGCTGGTCGGTCGGCGGCTGACGATCAACCCGCTGCTGATCCTCGTCGCGTTAAGCTATTGGGGCTGGGTGTGGGGGACAACCGGCGCGCTACTGGCGGTGCCGCTGCTGATCATCCTCAAGACCGTGCTCGACGCCGCCGGCAAGCCCGACATTGCCGGCTTCCTGTTCGAGGAAGGAACGCTGACGTCAGCAACGCCGGAAGAGCCGCTGGTGGTCAGCGAAACACGGGGACCAACATCCGAGCAGCGGCCTGCTTGACAGTCCCCGGACCCTCGCCTAATTCGCCGCCTCCCAAGCGGGTGTAGCTCAGTTGGTTAGAGCGCCGGCCTGTCACGCCGGAGGTCGCGGGTTCGAGCCCCGTCACTCGCGCCATCCCTTTTCATGAGGGATGTGCGCCCGCTCAGGACCAGCGACCCAGTTCCATCCAGCGCAGCAGCCGCCGGAGCGGCAGGATCCAGATCCAGGCGATTCCCGCGACGGTGTAGAACAGCGCCTGCGCGTACCACGGCAGCCGGCCGACCGGCTCCGCCGCGGAGGCGACCAGCACCGCCCAGCCGGCGATGAGCGCCAGGATCACGATCATCCCGACCGGCTTGCGCCAGCTCGGTTCGGGCTGCGGTGGCGGCATCATGCGCTAATCCATTCGCGTTCGGTGGCCAGGCCGTGGAGCGGCATGTCCCAAGGGTCCATCGGGATTGCCTCGACCTCCTGCACCGACCACGCCAGCCCGATTCGCCGCGCCGCCGGATAGGCGGCGAAGGCACGATCGTAGAAGCCGGCGCCCTGGCCGATCCGGCCAAGCGTGCGATCGAAGCCGAGCAGCGGGGTGAGGATCAGGTCGGGCTCGCACAGCGTCGCGTCGGCGGTCGGCTGGGTCAGGCCGAGCGGACCGGGAATGAGTTCCTCGCCGGGTGTCCAGTAGCGGAAGGTCATCGGCTCCTCGCGGCTCTCGATCCGCGGCAGTGCGGTTCGCAGGCCCATGCCGGCAGCGTGCAGCAGGATCTGGAGCGGATCGATCTCGCCGCCCGTGGCGACGTAAGCCGAGACGATTCGCGCATCGCGGATATGCGGCACGAGCCGCAGAACCAGATCGCGGTGCAGCGCAGCGAGATCGCGCGGGTCGAGCCCGGCGAGGAACGTCCGCCGCCGCGCGCGGAGCACCCGACGCAGTTCGGCCTTATCCATGCTGGCGGGGCGGGGTGGCGGGACCGCCATGGCCGTTTGCCGGAATATCCTCTGACGCCTGTAACGTCAGGTGGGAACCATGTGCTTCGGGCCAGGACCCTAGCAGGGACAGCTCCCTAGGATGATGAATAGCCTCAGGGATTTTCATGGCTCGTACCGGGCAGTGCCCGCCAACCCCAATCTAGGGCTTAACGAGGCCGTTCTCAAGCCTCGCGGCCAGGGCTTCGACGCGATTGGCAAGTTCCTCGACGACCATCACGGCGACATCGTCGTCGCTGACCTGCGCCGCCGGGGCCGGGGGCTGTGCCGCCCCCGCAACCTTGGCCAGCTCCTCGCTCAGTTCGTCCGCCAGGAGCAGGGCTGCGAACAGAAGCTGACGGGTCTCGCTGATCCCGCCCATCGCCCGCGCGGCCTCGTTGGCCTTGCCGTCGACCATCCCGGCCAGGATGCGCAACCGGTCCTCGTCGCCGTCGCGGCAGGAAAGCTCGTACTTGCGGCCGCCGATGCGGACATCGACTTCAGCCACTATGCGCCTCCGCGGCAGAGGAACCGATCAGCCCGTCGATCTGCGCGATCGCCGTCGACGCACTGGTCCGCAGACGATCGTGACGCGCCTTCAGATGCACCAGATCCTCCTGCAGCGATTCGCGCGCGGCGGTGGCCGCGGCGCCCGACTCCTCGACTGCGGCGCCTGCTGCCTCGGCGCGCAACAGCGCCTGCTCCAGCCGCCCAAGGGCTCTGATCATGCGTTCGTCCGACATCGGGCCGGGCATAGCATGGCTGGCGAGCGCGGCAATATGCGTGACGGCGCGGCACGGGCGGCGTGGTTGACGATCCCTTCCGCGCGCGACAATAGGACCGGCATTCGTCAGCATCGTCCTCCCGTCGAGGCTGGCACCCCCGACAAGAGCGCGCCACAGCCCATGACGATCGCCCCGAAGCAGCTCGCCAACGCCGTTCGCGCGCTCGCCATGGATGCGGTTCAGGCGGCGAACAGCGGCCATCCGGGCATGCCGATGGGCATGGCGGACGTCGCCACCACGCTCTTCACCCAATATCTGAAGCATGATCCGCAGGCGCCCGACTGGGCCGATCGGGATCGCTTCGTGCTGTCGGCCGGCCACGGTTCGATGCTGATCTACGCGCTCCTCCACCTGACCGGCTACGCGCGGCCGACGATGGAGGACATCTCGCGCTTCCGCCAGCTTGGTTCGCCGTGCGCCGGGCACCCCGAGAATTTCGAGCTGGCCGGTGTCGAGGCGACGACCGGGCCGCTCGGCCAGGGCGTGGCGATGGCGGTCGGCATGGCGATCGCCGAGCGGCATTTGAACGCGCAATATGGCGATGATCTGGTCGATCACCGGACCTGGGTGATCGCCGGCGACGGCTGCCTGATGGAGGGCATCAACCACGAGGCGGCGGGCCTTGCCGGACACCTGAAGCTCGGCCGTCTGATCCTGCTGTGGGACGACAACCGCATCACCATCGACGGCGCCGTGTCGCTTTCGAGCAGCGAGGACATTCGCGCCCGCTATGCCGCTTATGGCTGGCACGTTGTCGCCTGCGACGGCCACGATCCGGCCGACGTCGCCCGCGCGATCGACGAGGCGAAGGCGGATCCGCGGCCCTCGCTGGTCGCGTGCCGGACGATCATCGGCTACGGTGCCCCGAACAAGCAGGGCACCTCCGCCACCCATGGCTCGGCGCTCGGCAAGGACGAGGTCGCCGCGGCCCGGCAGGTGCTGGAGTGGACCGACGAGCCGTTCGTCCTGCCTGACCATGTGACCCAGGCCTGGGCCGAAGCCGGCCGGCGCGCCGCGCCGCTGCGGGCCGAATGGGAAAAGCGGCTCGCCGCCCATGCGGACCGCGCCGAGTTCGAGCGGCGGATGCGCGGCGACCTGCCCGAGGGCTTCTCGCTCGAAGCCCATCTGGCCGACCTCGTTGCCAAGCCGCAGAAGGTCGCGACCCGCAAGGCTTCCGAATTGGCGCTGGAGGCGATCAATGCGCTGTTGCCTGAAACGGTCGGCGGCTCGGCGGATCTGACGCCGTCGAACAACACCAAGACCAAGACGCAGCAGCCGCTTACCGCCGACGATTATTCCGGCCGCTACGTCCATTACGGCATCCGCGAATTCGGCATGGCAGCGGCGATGAACGGCATGGCGCTGCACGGCGGCGTCATTCCTTATGGCGGCACCTTCCTGGTGTTCGCCGATTATTGCCGGCCGGCGATCCGCCTCTCCGCCTTGCAGCAGGCGCGCGTCGTCTACGTCATGACGCACGATTCGATCGGCCTCGGCGAAGACGGTCCGACCCACCAGCCGGTCGAGCACCTGATGTCGCTGCGGGTGATGCCGAACCTGGACGTCTATCGCCCTTGCGATGCCGTCGAGACGGCGGAGTGCTGGGCTTTGGCGGTGGCCAAGACGAACGGGCCGTCCCTTCTGGCGCTCAGCCGCGAGGCGTTGCCGCAGGTCCGGACCGACGCCAGCGAGAATCTCAGCGCGCGCGGCGCCTACCGCCTGCGTGCCGCTTCCGCCGAGCGCCGGGTCGTGCTGATCGCTACCGGCTCGGAGGTCGAGATCGCGCTCGCGGTCGCCGACATGCTGGAAGCTGACGGCATCGGTGCCGACGTCGTGTCGATGCCGTGCTGGTCGCGCTTCGACGCGCAGCCGCAGGCATGGCGCGACGAGGTGCTGCCGGATTTGCCGCCGGAACAGTTGCTGCGCGTCTCGATCGAGGCGGGCGCGACCATGGGTTGGGAGCGCTATACGATGGCGCGCGGCCTGCGCTTCGGCGTCGACGGCTGGGGCGCTTCGGCGCCGGCACCGGCCCTCTACGATCATTTCGGGCTGACGGCCCTCAAGATCGCGCCGCGGATCAAGGCGGCGCTCGACCAACTGCAAGGGAGATAAGGCAATGGCGGTCAAGGTTGCGATCAACGGCTTCGGTCGGATCGGACGTCTCGTCGCGCGCGCCGTGCTCGCCAATCCGGACAGCGGGCTGGAACTCGTCGCGATCAACGACCTGGCCGATGCCAAGTCGAACGCCCTGCTGTTCAAGCGCGACAGCGTCCACGGCGCCTACAAGGGCGAGGTGTCGGCCGACGGCAACGACCTGATCATCGACGGCAAGCGGATCAAGGTGACGGCCGAGCGCGACCCGGCGAACCTGCCGCATGCCGCCGATGGCATCGACATCGCCCTCGAGTGCACCGGTTTCTTCACCGACAAGGCATCGGCCGAGAAGCATCTGGCCGCCGGCGCCAAGCGCGTCCTGATCTCCGCGCCGGGCAAGGGCGTCGATCTGACCGTCGTGTACGGCGTGAACCACGACAAGCTGACCGCCGAGCACAAGATCGTCTCGAACGCGTCGTGCACCACCAACTGCCTGGCGCCGATCGCCAAGGTGCTGAACGACGCCATCGGCATCGAGCGCGGCCTGATGACGACGATCCACAGCTACACCAACGATCAGCGCATCCTGGACCAGATCCATTCGGACATGCGCCGCGCCCGTGCCGCCGCGATGTCGATGATCCCGACCACCACGGGCGCCGCCCGTGCCGTCGGCGAGGTGCTGCCGGAGCTCAAGGGCAAGCTGGACGGTTCGTCGATCCGCGTGCCGACCCCGGACGTGTCGGTCGTCGACCTGACCTTCACGCCCAAGCGCGACACGACCGTCGAAGAGGTCAACGGTGTGCTGAAGGCCGCGGCCGAGAGCGGTCCGCTGAAGGGCGTGCTCGAATACGTGACCGATCCGCTCGTCTCCATCGACTTCCTGGGCAACCCGCATTCGTCCTCGGTCGACAGCCTCGAGACGGCGGTGCTGGAAGGCAAGCTGGTCCGCGTGCTCAGCTGGTACGACAATGAATGGGGCTTCTCGAACCGCATGGTCGACACGGCCGCGGCAATGGGGCGCCTGCTCTAGCATTGCTGTCGCCTCGCCCGGCCGTCATTCCCGTGGACGCGGGAATGCACGGACGCAGCATCGGGGCCGAGGCGACAGGCGTCCGGGTGAAGGGATTCCCGCCTGCGCGGGGATGACGGTGGATGGGTGACATGACCAGCTTCAAGACTCTCGACGATATCGGCGACGTCACCGGCAAGCGCGTGCTGGTCCGCGAGGACCTGAACGTGCCGATGGATGGCGCGCGGGTGACCGACGACACGCGGCTGCGTGCCGCCGCGCCGACCATCGCCGAGCTGTCGGACAAGGGCGCGATCGTCCTCGTCCTCGCCCATTTCGGCCGACCCAAGGGCGAGCGGAAGCCGGAGCTGAGCCTCGCCCAACTGACCCTGCCGCTGAAGGACGTGATCGGCCGCGAGGTCATGTTCATCGACGATTGCGCCGGCCCCGATGCCGAAAAGGCGGTGGCGATGCTCCAGCCGGGCGATGTCGCGATCCTGGAGAATACCCGTTTCCACAAGGGCGAGGAGAAGAACGATCCGTCGCTGGTCTCGGCGATGGCGCGGCTTGGCCACGTCTACGTCAACGACGCTTTCTCGGCCGCGCACCGCGCCCATGCCTCGACCGAGGGGCTCGCCCATGCGCTGCCGGCTTACGCCGGGCGGTCGATGGAGGCCGAGCTGAAGGCGCTGGAGAAGGCGCTGGGTAATCCGGAGCATCCGGTCGCCGCGGTGGTCGGCGGTGCCAAGGTCTCTACCAAGCTCGACGTGCTGAAGCATCTGGTGGAGCGGGTCGATCACCTCATCATCGGCGGCGGCATGGCCAACACTTTCCTCGCCGCCCGCGGCGTCGATGTCGGCAAGTCGCTGTGCGAGCATGACCTGACCAGCACCGCGCTCGAGATCCTGGACGCCGCCGAGAAGGCCAATTGCATCGTCCACCTGCCCTACGACGTGGTCGTGGCCAAGGAGTTCAGGGCCAATCCGCCGGTCCGCACCGTCAACGTCCACGAGGTCGCCGCGGACGAGATGATCCTGGATATTGGTCCGGCCGCCGTCGAGGCGCTGGGCGACGCGCTCAAGACCTGCAAGACGCTCGTCTGGAACGGCCCGCTCGGCGCGTTCGAGACGCCGCCGTTCGATACCGCCACCGTGTCGCTGGCAAAGACCGCGGCGGCGCTGACGCGGAGCGGGTCTTTGGTCTCCGTGGCCGGCGGCGGCGACACCGTCGCGGCGCTCAACCAAGCCGGCGTCGCCGACGAGTTCAGCTTCGTCTCGACCGCGGGCGGCGCCTTCCTCGAATGGATGGAGGGCAAGGTGCTGCCGGGCGTGGACGCGCTCTCGCACTGACCTTACGCCGTTGTTTCGGCAGAAAGCTTAGTCGCCCCCAAGAAAGTCTATGTTCTGAGTAGACATGGAGCTGCGGCATTCCCGCTGGAATGCGAGCGCTCATCATCCGCCACGTGCCCCATGAAGGTGTGGCCGGCTACCGCGAGCCGATCGAAGCGGCCGGTTACCGGATCGACCGGATCGACGTCGCCGATCCGGCTTTCGCGGCCGTCGATCTGAACGCCCCGGACCTGCTCATCATGATGGGCGGTCCGATGGGCGTCTACGAACAGGGTCGCCACCCGTGGATCACCTGCCAGCTGCGTCGGCTGGAGCGGCGGCTTGCGGCCGGGCTGCCGACGCTGGGCGTCTGCTTCGGCGCGCAGATGATCGCGGCTGCCCTCGGAGCGAAGGTCTATCCGGGCCATCGCAAGGAGGTCGGCTTCCATCCCGTCCAGATTGAGACGGGAGTGCCCGCCAATCCGCTGGCGAGCCTGCGCGGGGTACCGGTGCTGCACTGGCACGGCGACAGTTTCGAGCTTCCCGCCGGCGCCGAGCGGCTGGCGTCGAGCCATGTCTATGCCAACCAGGCCTTTCGTATCGGCACGAACGTGCTGGCGCTGCAGTTCCATGCCGAGATGGGTGAAGATCCCCGTTTCCACGCCTGGATGGAGCAGTGGCCGGAGGCGGCGCACGAAGCGGGCGGCACCGCAGAGGCTCTGCGGGAGGCGCATGACAGGCACGGCGCGGCAGCGGTAGCGGCAGGCCGACGGATGATCGGCGAGTGGCTTGTCGGGCTTGGGTCGAGCGCTGCGATGCGGCCACCGCACGAGGGACACGCCCGCCGCTCCGCCTGACGATCGGGCGCTTGGACATTAGAAGGCGCGGGCGGCGCTCGACAGCAGGCGGCGGGTGTGCTGCAAGCGCCGGCAATCCCCGGTTCTTGAAGGCTTCCCCCGATGCGCCTGTCCGTAGCCCTCGCGGCATTCTCCATTCTCACGCCCGTCGCAGCGATTGCCGCCGCTTCTGTCCAGGCACCCGTGCCGGTCGCCACCCTGGTCCGCCAGGTCGACATTCCGCACCAGAGCTTCACCCTGCCGAACGGCCTGAAGGTCTACGTCCACACCGACCGTAAGGCGCCGATCGTCGCGGTGTCGGTGTGGTATCACGTCGGATCGAAGGACGAGCCGGCCGGCAAGACCGGCTTTGCCCACCTGTTCGAACATCTGATGTTCAACGGATCGGAGAATGCGCCGGGCGACTTCTTCGAACCGCTCCAGCAGGTCGGCGCGACCGATTTCAACGGCACCACCTGGTTCGATCGCACCAACTATTTCGAGACGGTGCCGACCCCGGCGCTGGAGCGGGCATTGTTCCTGGAGGCGGATCGGATGGGCCACCTGCTCGGCGCGATGGACCAGGAGAAGCTCGATAACCAGCGCGGCGTCGTCCAGAACGAGAAGCGCCAGGGCGACAACGAACCTTATGGGCTGGTCCAATATGCCCAGCTACAGGCGCTGTTCCCGGAGGGTCACCCATATCGCCACTCGACCATCGGATCGATGGCCGACCTCGACAAGGCCAGTCTCGAGGACGTGAAGCAGTGGTTCCGTGATCGCTACGGTCCGAACAATGCGGTGCTGGTGCTGGCGGGCGACGTCGACCTTGCCACCGCGCGCAAGCTGGTCACGAAATATTTCGGCGACATCAAGCGCGGGCCGGAAAACAAGCCGGCGGCTGCCCCGGTGCCGACGCTGCCGGGGCCGAAGTCCGAGGTGCTGAAGGACGCGGTCGCGACGACCCGCATCCACCGGCTATGGGCGGTACCGGGGCTGACCGATACCGATCTCGTCCCTATCGACATGGCGGCGTCGGTGCTCGGCGGCCTGTCGAGCTCGCGGCTCGACAACATCCTGGTTCGCGGCGAGCGACTGGCGGTGTCGGTCACCGCCGGCGTGCAGGCGTTCGAACGGGTCAGCATGTTCGAGGTGACGGCGGACGTGCGGCCCGGCGTCGATGCCGCAGTCGTGGCGCGGCGGCTGGATGCGATCATTGCCGACTTCCTGAAGAACGGCCCGACCGCGGACGAGGTGCGCCGCGTCGCCACGCGCGAAGTTTCTGGGCGCATCCGCGGCCTCGAGTCGGTCGGCGGCTTCGGCGGCAAGGCGACCGCGATCGCCGAAGGCGCGCTCTACGCGGGCGATCCGGACTTCTACAAGAAGCAACTCGCCGCCTATGCCGCGGCGACCCCGGCGCAGATCAAGGCGGTCGCCAACAAGTGGCTGTCGCGCCCGGTCTATGCGCTGACCGTCGAGCCGGGCGAGCGCAGCCCGTACGAGGAAGCGAAGGCCGGTGCGGCCGGTGCCCAGGCCGGTGCGCCGCCACCGCCGCCCGCCACGCCGAGCACGCCCGCCACCGCCGCGGCGCTCGCCAGCAAGCTGCCGCCCGTCGGCGAGTTTGCCGACCTCAAGTTCCCGGCTGTCCAGCACATCCGCCTCGCGAACGGCATCGACGTCGCCTACGCACAGCGTACCGCCGTGCCGCTCACGCGGGTCGTGGTGAGCTTCGACGCGGGCAACGCGGCCGATCCGAAGGACAAGCTGGGCCTGCAGTCGCTGATGCTGTCGCTGCTCGACGAGGGCACGACGACGCGCAGCGCGATCCAGATCGCCGAGGAGCAGGAGCGGCTGGGCGCATTGATCGGCGCCGGTGCGTCGATGGACCGCACGACGATCAGCCTGAACGCGCTCAGCGCCAACCTCGCGCCGTCGCTCGACCTGTTCTCCGATATCCTGCGCAACCCGGCGTTCGCGCCGGCCGAGGTCGAGCGCGTACGCGCCCAGCAGCTCGCCGGCATCGCCAACGAACTGACCGAGCCGAGCGGGATCGCGCTCCGCACGCTGCCGCCGCTCCTTTACGGGGCGGGGCATCCCTACGGCATCCCCTTCACCGGCACCGGCGATCCGGCGGTGGTGGCGCGCGTCGGGCGCGACGACATGGTCGCGTTCCAGCGCACCTGGCTGCGTCCGGACACGGCGCGGGTGTTCGTGGTCAGCAACCTGTCCGCCGCGGAAGTGACGCCGCTACTGGAGGCGCGGCTCGGCAACTGGCAGGCGAGCGGCGCCAGGGGCGTCAAGAACCTCGATGCGCCGACCCCGCCGGCCAAGTCGCGGATCGTGCTGGTCAATCGCCCGGGATCGCCCCAGTCGCTGATCCTTGCAGGCGTGGTGCTGCCGGTACGCGGCAGCGAGGAGCTGATCGGGCTGGTCTCGGCGAACGACGTGCTCGGCGGCAATTTCCTGTCGCGGCTGAACACCGATCTGCGTGAGCGCAAGGGCTGGTCCTACGGCGTCAGCAGCCAGGTCAACCGCGTGCTCGGCAAGGTGCCCTACATCGTTTCGGCACCGGTGCAGCAGGACAGCACAGGTCCGGCGATCAATGCGCTGCGCGAAGACATGCGCGAATTCCTGACCACGCGCGGCGTGACGCCGGCGGAACTGGAGCTGACGATCAACGGCAGCATCCGCGAGCTTCCCGGCAGCTTCGAGACGGGCGCCCAGGTGCTCTCCGGCATGCAGCGCAATGCTTTGTTCGGGCGGCCGGACGATTATTACGACACGCTGGCCGATCGCTACCGGTCGTTGACCGCGCCGCAGCTCGATCAGGCGGCGCGGGCCGTGCTCGATCCCGACAAGCTGCTGTGGGTCGTCGTGGGCGACGCCGCCAAGGTGCGGCCGCAGCTTGACGCGCTCAAGCTCCCCGTGGAAACGCTGCCTGCTACCAAGTGACGTTTACGTAAACCTATTTGGAGGAACAGAAATGGCCAATGTCGATGGCGAGTGGGATGTGGTCACGCGCTCCCCGATGGGCGACCAGAAGGCGGTGCTGACCGTGCGCAGCGCCGGCGACAGCTTCACCGGCAACATGGCGAGCCCGATGGGCGCGCTCGAGGTGATCGACGGCCGCGTCGATGGCGATACGCTGACGTGGAAGATGGACATGAAGGTCCCCTTCCCGATGATGCTCGACTGCAAGGCGACCGTGGACGGTGATGCAATTGAAGGCGGTGTCACCGCAGGTGCGTTCGGCACTTCACCGATGAGCGGCACGCGCAAGGCTTAGGCCTCTGCATCCTGTCGTGTCGGGCGGAGTCGCTCGACACGACAGCATGAGTGTCTCGGCTCAGGCCTCGAACAGCCTGGTGACGTGCCCCATCTTGCGGCCGGGGCGGGCATCGCGCTTGCCGTAGAGGTGGAGCTTGGCTTGACTGTCGGCGAGGATGTCGGGCCAGCCATCGGCGTCGTTGCCGATCAGGTTGCGCATTTCGACTGCCGGCGCCCGGCGGTCCGTCGCGCCGAGCGGCAGGCCGCAGACCGCGCGGACGTGGTTCTCGAACTGGGAGGTAACCGCGCCCTCGATCGTCCAGTGGCCGCTATTGTGGACGCGCGGCGCCATTTCGTTGAACAGCGGGCCATCGACGGTCGCGAAGAATTCGCAGGTCAGCACGCCGACATGGCCAAGCCGCCCGGCGACAGCATGCGCTAGCGCGATCGCCGCCGGCGCCTGCTGCAGGATCTCCGATCGGGCGGGGACCGTCGATCGGTCGAGGATGCCGTCGCGGTGGGCGTTTTCGGGTGTGTCCCAGACGACCGTCGCGCCATCGGTGTCGCGGCAGAGCACCACCGAGAATTCGGCGAGGAAATCGATGCGGCGCTCGACGATCATCGGCGCGGCATCCGGGATCGCTGCCGTCAGCGCGGCATGCGCAGCCGCGAGCGATTCCCACGCAGCCGCGGCGTCCCCCGCACCCTCGATCCGCGCCTGACCCTTGCCGTCATAGCCGAGCGCCGCCGTCTTCAGGATGGCCGGCGCGCCGATCTCGGCGATCGCCTGCTCCAGCTCCGCCAGGCTCGACACCGGGCGAAACGGCGCGACGCCGCCGCCGAGCGACAAAACCAGGTTCTTCTCGTTCGGCCGGTACTGCGCCGCCTCCAGCGAGGCCACGCCCGGCCGCACCGGCACCCGCTCCGCAAGGCGGGCGATGGCCAGCGGCTGGATGTTCTCGAACTCGTAGGTGACGACGTCGACCGCATCGGCGAAGCGGGCGAGCGCGTCCGCATCGTCATAGGCGGCGCGGGTCCAGTGCGTGCTGACCTCGCTGGCCGGGCCGCTCGCCTCGGGTGCGAAGACGTGGATGCGGTAGCCGAGCTGGGCGGCGGCGATCGCGATCATGCGGCCGAGCTGGCCGCCGCCGAGGATGCCGATGGTGGAGCCGGGCGCGATCGTCATGCCGGATCGGTCGCGACGTCCGCGGTCTGCCGCGCCCGCCACGCGTCGAGCCGCTCCGCCAGCGCATCGTCGGTAGTGGCGAGGATCGCGGCGGCGAGGAGCGCGGCGTTGATCGCGCCGGCCTTGCCGATGGCGAGCGTACCGACCGGAATGCCGGCCGGCATCTGGACGATCGACAGCAGGCTATCCATGCCGCTCAGCGCCGCCGACTGGACCGGCACGCCGAGCACCGGCAGCCGCGTCATCGAAGCGCACATGCCGGGCAGGTGGGCCGCGCCGCCGGCGCCGGCGATGACGACGCTCAGGCCCCGCTCGGCTGCGGACTTGGCATAGTCATAGAGGCGTTCGGGCGTCCGATGAGCCGAGACGACCTGGCTTTCATGGGCGACGTCCAGCGCGGCGAGCGTATCGGCGGCATGGCGCATCGTCTCCCAATCGGAGCGGCTGCCCATGATGATCCCGACCTTCGGGGCTCCGTCCATGCCCGCACTCCCCCAAAGCGAGGGCTCTTAGGGGCGACGGCGGCGAGGTGCAATTCCCGCCGTCACGCCGCCCGAGCCCGAAGGATCAACGCTCCGACAGATAGTAACGATCGGTCGGCGTCAGATCGTCGGCGAGGTCATAGACGATCGGCTGACCGGTCGGAATCTCCAGCCCGGTGATCTCCGCATCCGGAATGCCGGACAGGTGCTTGACCAGCGCTCGCAGCGAGTTGCCGTGCGCCGAGATCAGCACCCGCTTGCCCGCCTGCAACTCAGGGACGATGCGGCTCTCCCAGTAGGGCAACACGCGGGCGATGGTATCCTTCAGGCTCTCGGTGTTCGGGATAGCGATCCCCGCATAGCGGCGGTCGGCGGTGAGGTCGAAGGCGCCACCCGGCTCCAGCACCGGCGGCGGCGTGTCGAACGAACGGCGCCAGATCTTGACCTGATCGGCGCCGTGCTTCGCCGCGGTCTCGGCCTTGTCGAGCCCGGTGAGGCCACCATAATGACGCTCGTTCAGCCGCCAGTCCTTCTCGACCGGCAGCCACAGCCGGCCCATCGCCTCCAGCGCCAGGTTCAGCGTCTTGATCGCGCGAGTCTGGAAGCTGGTGAAGCAGATGTCGAAGTCGAGCCCCTTGGCGGCCATCAGCGCGCCGGCCGCATTCGCCTCTTCGATGCCCTTGTCCGTCAGGTTGACGTCCCACCAGCCGGTGAAGCGGTTCTCCAGGTTCCAGGTCGACTGGCCGTGGCGGATCAGGACGAGCTTGGGCATGCGGGTCTCCGTTGAGGTCGGCGCGGTCTTAGAGGCTGTCCGCGCGCGCGTCATCAGGCAGAAATCGCGTCTTCGAGCGAACGGCGGACCTTGGGCAATTCTTGCTCGTTCACGCAAGGCGCAAGGGAGATCGCTGATGCCGCACGCCAGCAACATAGTGCACTGCACGAGGCCCGATTGCGCACACGCATTCGACATCGTGCCGCTTCAGCCGCGTAACGGCAGTCTCGATGCGATGTGCCCCAAGTGCTCCGGGCACGGCGAGTGGAATATCGAAATCGATCTCGTCAGCTTCCGGTGCAAGCGCGCGATCTGCGACCGCTGCTACGGCGCCGGATGGGTGGAGACGGGAAGCGATCCCGTAGGACTGCCGGACATCGAGATGGCGACGAACACGGTGCCGAAGTGGACGACGCGCTATCTGTCGCCAGAGGCTGCGAGCGAAGAGGATACGAGCGGGCCGCTCGCCGCACGTTGATCCGCCGGCTTCCGTCGCGCGCCGTTGCCCTCCGCAGCTATCGCAGATCGCCCACGATCTCGTGCAGGGCGCCCAGGCAATCCTCGGCCAGGCGCATCGAACGTTCCGCGGACCAGCCGAACTCGGGGTCGGGCAGGTCGGCATTGTCCTTGAACGGCATCTCCAGCGTCATGCCGACGCAGCCGTAGCGCTCCGCAAGCTGGTTGGTGGACATCGATAGATTGGCCGTGCCGGGCTTGGCGACCGCGTAGCCGTGACGGGTCTGGAAGTCTGGCGAGCGCCGCGCCAGGATCTCGCCGAAGCGGCGGTAGAGATCGCCCTGGCGGTCCGTCCAGCTCGGAATGCCGTCGAAGCCGGCGAGGAAGACATAGGGGATCGCCTCGTCGCCGTGCACGTCCATCGCGAAGTCGACACCGGTCTCGTCCATCGCCGCACGGACGTGGAAGACCTCGGGGCTGCGCTCCAGGCTCGGTGAATGCCATTCGCGGTTGAGGTTTACGCCGGCGGCATTGGTCCGCAGGTGGCCGCGTCGCGAACCATCCGGGTTCATGTTCGGCACGACGTGGAAGGTGCAGGCGCGGCGCAGCGCGCGCGACACCGGATCGTGGCGGTCGACCAGCCGGTCGAGCGCACCCTCCATCCACCATTCCGCCATCGATTCGCCGGGATGCTGGCGCGCATAGAGCCACACTTGGCGCGGTCCGCCGGCCAGGGTCAGGCAGTCGATCTCCTGACCGTCGAGAGTCTGGCCGAGGGCGCGGTGCTCGACCCCTGGCTCGCTGGCGATACGGGCGACCAGATCGTGGTGCCGCTCCATCGAGTAAGGCGCGAAATAGGCGAACCAGGCATTGTTCGTGGCCGGGGTGTGGCGGATGGTGAGCACCCCGTCGCCATAGTCGCAGGCCGACAGGCGCCAGCTCTGCCGATCTTCGGACACGCGTGCCCCGTAATCGGGCCAGCCGCCGGGATAGGCAGAACCCGCGGCGTTGACGATCCGCAGCGTCACCTCCCGGCCGGCGGCGCCGGTCAGGCGGAAGTGGAACCACTGGTAGAAGTCGGACTGGTGATCGTGGACGATCTCCAGGTCGAAGCGGTCGCCGTTCTGGGCGACGACCCGGATGTTGCCGCTGTCGAAGGCGGAGGAGATGCGTGCGGTCATTTGACGTCGATCGTCTTGCCGGATTCGCCGGGAAAGCCCTGGAACAGCGCCGAGGCCAGCTTGGTTGCTGCGGCGTTGGCGCTGGAGGCCGGGGTTCCGGCGCGTGCGGCGGTGCGGGCGCGGCCTTCCCAGATCACCGTCCCATCGGAACGGCGCTTCAGCTGGACCGACATCTCGGTGACCGACAATTCGTTGCTGCGGCGCTTGCCGACCGGGAACGAGACGCCACCGCCAAGGCCGACACCACCGCCGCGCCGTCCCCCGCTGAACCCACCGCCGCCGAGGCCGATGCTGAGCCCCGACGAACTGGGCGGGCCTTCGCGCACGTCGTTCGCCACGTCGATCGCGGCGACCAGTTCGGAAGCGGCGAGGCCTGGCGCGGGGCGGAAGCCGTTGCGGGACAGTTCCGCCATCACCGCGTTCGCATAGGTCTGGAACTCCAGGCTTTGCGCGGCGCCGGGGACACGCGGTTCGACCGTGACGCTGCCGGGTGCGATCGGCTGGCCGAGGTGGAAGCGGGTTACCTGCGTCGGTGGTGTTTGCGTGGCGCATCCGGCAAGGGCCAGCGCGGTGCCGAGCATCGCGGTGCGGCAGAGACGTGCGTACATCGAAGCTCTCCTGATCGGTTCGGCCTGTTCCGACGATTAGAACGCAGGTTCAACGTCTTTCGCTGCAGGTGTGCGCAACGAAACACTAAAAGCGACGCGGCAGCCTCCCGATTCGGGGTTCAGCCAGCGCCGGTATCGAGAAACCACCGATCCGCACCCTCTATCCCGAGCGCCGTCAGCGTACCGCTGAGATAGGCGCCGGTGTCGATGCCGATGCGGTTGAGGCGCGTTTCCGGCGCGCGGGAGATGGTGTGGCCGTGGATGACGACGACGCCGTGATCGCTGCGGTCGTTCAGGAACTCGCCACGAATCCAGAGCATGTCCTCGTCGGACTGGGCTTCGATCGGAATGCCCGGGCGAACCCCGGCATGGACGAACAGATAGTCGCCGGCGTGATGGCGGGTCGGCAGCCCGGCGAGCCACGCTTGCTCGTCCGGGGGAACGGCTGCGACCGCAGCGGCGATGATCTCGCCATGATCCTCGCTACGAAGCACCGCATCCTCGACACCCCAGCTACGCAGCGAGGCCCGCCCGCCATAATCCAGCCAGCTGTCCAGCCAGCGCGTCTCACCTTCCAGCACCGACAGCAGCGAGGCTTCGTGATTGCCCTTGAGGGCGCGCAGGGAAGCGAATCGCTCGTCGCCCGCCATCGCTCGGCGGACCACGCCGGCCGAATAGGGGCCGCGGTCGATCAGGTCGCCGAGCAGCAGGACGTGAGTTTCGGCCTGCGGGCGCGCCGCATCATCGTCATGGATCTGGTCGAGTAGCGCATCGAGCAGGTCGAGCCGGCCGTGGACATCGCCGATGGCGTAGAGGCGCTGGCCAGCGGGAAGCACGGCTTTGGGCGCGCGGCGGAACAGGGAAAGCATGACCGCCATCTCGCCCTTGGGCGGCTTGACTTCAAGCGCCTCGCCGCATAGGGCGACGCCTCTTTTCTACCCATCCAGACGAGACAAGGCAGGCGTTCCGGCCATGAAGATCCGCAATTCGCTCAAATCGCTCAAGGGGCGTCATCGCGACAACCGCGTGATCCGTCGTCGCGGCCGCACCTATGTCATCAACAAGACCAACCGGCGCTTCAAGGCCCGCCAGGGCTGATCGGGCGCTCGGCGGCATTCGCCAGGCTCCACATCCGGTTGCGTATTCGAAGCCGACAGCGGTCGTCTTCGATGTCGGTCATGTCCTGTTCGATTGGGACGTGCGCCACCTCTACACCAAGCTGATCGACGGGCAGGACGCACTCGATGCGTTCCTGCGCGACGTCGTGACCATGGACTGGCATGCCCAGCACGATGCCGGGCGTCCGTTCGCGGAGACCAGCGCGGAACTTGCCGCGCGGCACCCTGAACATCGCGACCTGATCGCCGCCTTCGGCCCGCGATTCGGCGAGACGATCCCAGGACCGATCCCCGGCATGCACGACATTGTCGCGGAGCTGGATAACGGCGGCGTGCCGTTGTTTTCGATCACCAACTTCTCGGGTGAGTTCTTCCGCCCGTTCCGCGCCGACAATGCTGCCTTGTTCGATCGCTTCCGCGACATATTGGTCTCAGGCGACGAGCGGCTGGTTAAGCCGGACCCGGCGATCTTTGCGCTGGCGCTGGAGCGATTCGCGCTGGCGCCAGGCGAAGGCTTGTTCGTCGACGACCGCGCCGACAACGTCGCGGCAGCAGAGGCGGCGGGCTTTGTCGGGCATGTGTTCCGCGGGGCCGATGCACTGCGCACCGATCTTGAAGCGTACGGATTGCTCTGAAAAGGCGGTGAGATCCCACCGGCGCGCGGCATCGCTGGCGAGGCGGCGATCGATCGGATAGCGCTCCTCGCAAAAGGGGAGGACCGCATGAAGCATCGCATCGCCACCACCGTCCTGATCGGGATCGCGGCAACAGCCGCTGCCACCGCGCCTGCCGCGGCCCAGAACATCACCGCACCCCCGGCGCCGGTCCCGGCCGGCATCAAGGTCGATGCCATCAAGGTGCACGGCGCTTCGCTGGAGGGTAACCTCGAGGGCAACAGCGCCGACCGCAACGTGCTGGTCGTGCTGCCGCCGAGCTACGGGAAGGAGAAAGCCCGCCGCTATCCGGTCGTCTACTTCCTCCACGGCTTCTCGATCGACGCCCAGAATTTCGCCAACTACCTCCACGTGCCCGAGGCGGTGTCGCATGCCGCGGGCAAGGGTGCCGAGTTCATCGTCGTCGTGCCCGACACGGATACTAAGCAGGGCGGCAGCATGTATTCGAGCTCCGTCACCACCGGCGACTTCGAAGGCTTCATCGCCAAGGATCTGGTCGCGCATATCGACAAGAACTACCGGACGATCGCAAGGCGCGAAGGCCGCGGCCTCGCCGGCCATTCGATGGGTGGCTACGGCACCTGGAAGATCGGCATGAGATATCCGCAGATGTGGTCGAGCATCTACGCGATGAGCGCCTGCTGCATCTCCGCGCGCACCGAGACGGTCGAATCGGCGCAGAAGCTGGCGAGCGTACCGTTCGCGGCGGCATCCAAGGCCGACTTCGGTACCCGCGCCGGGCTCGCCTCGGCTGTCGCCTGGTCACCCGCGCCGGACAAGCCGCCTTATTTCGCCGACTTCCCGATCAAGGATGGCGCGCTCGACGATACCGTGCTGGCGCAGTGGGCGGCCAATTCGCCGCTGGCGATGGTGCCTCAATATGTCCCGGCTCTGAAGAGCTTCAAGGCGATCGGCTCCGACGTCGGCGACAAGGATGGTCTGGTCAAGGACGACACCGCGATTCACGAGGCGTTGACCCGCTTCAGCGTCAAGCATGACTGGCAGGTCTATCCGGGCAACCACGTCAGCGGCATCGCCCAGCGCTTCGACACCGTAGTCCTGCCCTTCTTCGCCAGCCACCTGACGATGCGCTAAAGGCGCGCGCGCTCGGCGCCGGCGATCAGGCCGGCGCCGAGGACACGGTGGGATAGTTCTTCAATTCGTTGCCGGTCAGACGGACGACGTGGAGAACGTTGGTCGATCCCGGCGTCCCGAACGGCACGCCGGCCATGATGACGATGCGGTCGCCCGCTTTGCCGAGCCCGTGGCGGAGCGCCATCCGCTTGGCCTTGCCGACCATTTCCTCGAACGAGGAGACGTCGCGGGTGCGGACCGCGTGCACGCCCCACAGCAGCCCCAGCCGCCGCGCGGTGGCGACACGGGGCGTCAGAACCAGCAACGGCACCGACGGCCGCTCTCGCGCGATCCGGCGCGCGGTCGATCCCGACAGCGTGAAGCAGACGATCGCCTTGGCCGAAACGGTGCGCGCGATGCCGTTTGCGGCAAAGGACAGGGCATCGGCGGTCGTCGCGTCGGGCAGCGTCTGGGTGAAATGGACGCGATCATGGTAGCTTGGGTCGGATTCGACCGAGATGGCGATCGAGTCCATCATCGTCACCGCCTCGACCGGCCAGTCGCCCGCGGCCGATTCGGCGGAGAGCATCACTGCATCGGCGCCGTCGTAGATCGCCGTCGCGACGTCCGACACCTCGGCTCGGGTCGGCGAGGGCGAGACGATCATCGATTCGAGCATCTGGGTGGCGACGACCACTGGCTTGCCCATGCGCCGTGCGGTCTCGACGATCCGCTTCTGGAGCGGCGGTAGCCGGTAGGGCGGCAGTTCGACACCGAGGTCGCCGCGCGCGACCATCACGGCATCCGCCAACTCGAGAATTTCCTCCAGCCGTTCGATCGCGGCCGGCTTCTCGATCTTCGCCAGCAGCGCCGCCTTGCCGCCGATCAGTCGCCGCGCATCGGCGACATCCTCGGGCCGCTGCACGAACGACAGCGCGATCCAGTCGGCATTGTTGTCGAGCGCGAACGCCAGGTCGGTGCGGTCCTTGTCGGTCATCGCCGCCATCGGCACGATCACGTCGGGCACGTTCAGGCCCTTGTGGTTCGACAGCCGACCGCCGACCTCGACCCGCGTCACGATCCGCTCCGGTCCGACATCGAGCACGCGCAGCACGAGCTTGCCGTCGTCGAGCAGGAGGCGGGCACCCGGCTCTAGTGCGGCGAAGATTTCGCGGTGGGGCAGGCGGACGCGGGTCGCATCGCCCGGTGTCGCATCGTGGTCGAGATGAAATTGCGCGCCGACCTGCAATTCGATTGCCCCGTCGGCGAAGGTGCCGACGCGCAGCTTCGGTCCCTGCAGGTCGACCAGCACCGTGGTCGGCCGGCCGAGCTCCTTTTCCATTGCTCGGATCGAGGCGATCACAACCGCCTTTTCGGCATGGGCACCATGGCTCATGTTGATCCGGAAGGCATCGGCGCCGGCCAGATAGAGCTTGCGGATCATCTCCGGCGCGCTGCTCGCCGGACCAAGCGTGGCCAGGACACGGACTTTGCGGCTGCGAGGCGCAATCTGGTTCTGCACATTTACCCTTTCGCTCGACGCAGGGCTGCACCTAGGGGCAAGCACGTTGCAGTTCAAACTTGGAGTTCGCACCATGAACCCGCCCGAAATCGACGATGCCGTCGCCGCCGCGGCCTTCCGCCGCCTGATCGCGCACCTGCGCCACCGCACCGACGCGCAGAATGTCGACCTGATGGGACTGGCCGGCTTCTGCCGAAATTGTCTGGGTGACTGGCTGAGCGAGGCCTCGCAGGGCACCGCCACGCCGCTCAGCCGGGAGGCCGCGCGCCATGCCGTG
>Ga0160473_100318_pt1 | contig 37665 bp, 30 predicted proteins | sample HID1975I_E11MG_FD_108217 | JGI IMG/M metagenome (GOLD analysis project Ga0160473, IMG submission 108217) | Enriched soil microbial communities from UW Madison campus, WI, USA - HID1975I_E11 MG | ecosystem: Environmental > Terrestrial > Soil > Unclassified | place: USA: Madison, Wisconsin... | reverse complement strand
GGGACAGCAACCAGGCCGTCCCCACCGCCGCCAAGGTCGCCGGCGCCCTCTCCCTCTTCTTCTGGATCCTCGTCGTCTTCTTCGGACGCGCCATCGGCTTCACACTCGGCATCTACGAATAAGACGGCTGCCGGGCGGAGCACTGCCTCTGCCCGGCAGATCGTGTCTGCTGCGCAACACCGCGCGGTAATCCTGCCAACGGATTGGCTTTCCGCAGCAGCAAGGATCATAGTCTCTCCTGCGCGAAAAGACGCACGGCAGGAGAGGAAATGACGATGAAACAAAGCCTTCGCACGGCACTGCTCGGCACGTTGTCGCTTGCTGCCTTCGCAGCGCCCGCTCTCGCCCAGGATGCGCAGAACCCGCCGTCGGGCAGCGGCGCCGACACCGCGGACGAAGCGAACACGATCATCGTCACCGGCACCCGCGCGACGACGCGCACCGTCGCCAGCTCGCCCGTCCCGGTCGACGTCATCTCGGCCGACAGCCTCAGCCAGTCAGGCTATACCGAGACCAACCGCGTACTCGCCGAACAGGTACCGAGCTTCAACTTCCCGCAGCCGTCTATTGCCGACGGGACCGACGTCATCCGCCCCGCCACGCTGCGCGGGCTCAATCCCGACCAGACGCTGGTCCTGATCAACGGCAAGCGCCGCCACACCTCGGCGCTCCTCAACATCAACGGTTCGGTGGGCCGCGGCACGGCCGCCGTCGACATCAACCTGATCCCGTCGATCGCGTTGAAGCGCGTCGAGGTGCTGCGCGACGGCGCGGCCGCCCAATACGGATCTGACGCCATTGGCGGCGTGCTGAACTTCGTGCTGCGCGACTCCCGCGAAGGCGGACGCTTCACGATGACCTATGGCCGCTACGAGACGAACATCCGCGGCATCGAGACGGTCACCGGCCTGCAGACCGGCACGAACGGCCAGCCGATATTGGGCCCGGACGGCACCTACCTCGTCAACACGAACGGCAAGGACCGCAAGGCAAGCGACGGCCGGACGGTGACCTTTGCGGCGACGGTCGGCCTGCCGATCGGCCAGGACGGCTATTTCGACGTGTCGGCGGAATATCAGGATCGCAACCCCACCAACCGCACCGGCTATGACCGCCGCCGCCAATACAATCTGGTGTCGGGTGCCGTCGATCCGCGCGAATTCACGATCGATCGCCGCACCCACCGCTACGGCGATGCCGAGACCAGCGACATGAAGCTGTTCGTCAACTCGGCGGTCCCGCTCGGCGAGTCAGGCTTCGAGCTGTATGGCTTCGGCAGCTACAATTACCGCGACGGCGAGAGCGCCGGCTTCTACCGGCTCGCCAACGATGCCCGCAACGTACCGGCCATCTATCCCGACGGCTTCCTGCCGCTGATCAACACCGACACCGACGATTATGCCGGCACCGCGGGCGTGCGCGGCGACGTCGGCGGGTTCAAGGTCGACCTGTCGGGCGGCTATTCGCGCGACAAGATCCACTTCTTCATCAGCAACACGCTGAATTCATCGTTCGGGGCGGCGTCGCCCCGCGCCTTTGACGCCGGCGACCTCGCTTACTCGCAGTCGATCGCCAACCTCGACGTCTCGCGGGAGTTGAGCGTCGGCTGGCTGAAGACGCTGACGATCGCCGGCGGCCTGGAATATCGCCGCGAGACGTTCGAGATCACGCCCGGTGAGCCGGACAGCTACCGATCAGGCGGCGTACTGGTGAGCGCCAACCAGCCGGGCGGCGCGGCCACCGTCGCGGCGCCGGGCGCCCAGGTTTTTTCGGGCTTCCAGCCGATCATCGGCGGTCAACGGGTCGACGGCCGGCAGGCGCGGCACAATTTCTCCGCTTATGCCGAGGTCGATGCAGACGTCAGCGACGCGATCGGCCTGCAGTTCGCCGGCCGCTACGAAGATTATTCGGACTTCGGATCGGACTTCAACGGCAAGGCCGCGGCCAGGATCGAACCGGTGAAGGGCTTCGCGGTCCGCGGCGCGATCTCGACCGGCTTCCGCGCGCCGTCGCTCCAGCAGCAATTCTATGCCGCCGCGGCGACCAACAACGTCAACGGCATCCTGCTGGATACCGTCACCCTGCCCGTCAACAATCCGGTCGCCGTCGCGCTCGGCGCCAAGCCGCTCGATCCCGAGACGTCGCTGTCCTATTCGGCAGGCTTCGTCTTCACCGCGGTGCCCCGGTTGAACCTGACGGTCGATTTCTACCAGGTCGACATCGACGACCGGATCGTCGTGACCGACAACCTGACCGCCAGCCGCAACGCCGCGACCGGCGCGCCGGCCGGCACCGATCCGGGCTTCAGCATCGCCCAGATCCTCAACACCGCCGGCTTCAACACGATCGCCGCCGCCCGCTTCTTCGTAAACGGGCTGGATTCGCGCACGCGCGGCGTCGATGCCGTCGCCACCTACCGGCTCGATCTGGCCGAAGCGGGTCGGGTCAACCTGACCGCCGGCGTGAACTATAACAAGACCACGATCCGTAACCTGCTCGCCTCGCCCGGCCCGCTCGCCAACATTCCCAACCTCGTTCTGTTCGGCCGGCAGGAACAGGGCCGGCTGACGCGCGGACAGCCCCGCACCAAGATCAATCTCGGCCTCGATTACGATTACGAGTTCCTCGGCCTGACCGTGCGTGGCAACCGCTACGGCAAGGTGGAGGCGACCGGCGGTTCGCTCGGCACCGGCGTGTTCAACGACAATTTCTTGAAGGCGCAGTGGGTCACCGACCTGGAGGTCCGCGCGACCTTGATGGAGCGGCTCGAATTCGCCGTGGGTGCGAACAACCTGTTCGATACCTATCCGACGCCGGTGCCGGTCGGGCTGGCGGGGACGACGCCGGCGGGCGCCAACGTGTTCTTCCCGTCGACGAACTATGTCGCCCCCTTTTCGAACTATTCGCCGAACGGTTTCAACGGCCGCTTTCTGTACGGCCGCGTCAGCCTTAAGTTCTGACGGGCCCTGGGGCAGGCGGGAGACGATTGGCCGCCGGCACAAGAAAACAGGTGCGGCGGCCGGGCGTGCGGTATAGTCGGCAGGAGCGAACGTCAGTCACGCGAGTGGCGCCGTACAGTCGGCGACGTTCGACATCCTGCCGCTTTCGGGTGGCCGCTCAGTCCAGGATCAGTCATGCTCGATCATCTCTTCACGACCATCGCGGGTCGAGTTTCCGGGTTCATGGGGAAGCCGCTGGCGTTCAGCGTCGCCGCGGGCACGATTCTATTCTGGCTCGCGACGGGTCCGATCTTTCACTATTCGGATACGTGGCAGCTGGTGGTCAACACGGCCACCACGATCGTGACGTTCCTGATGGTCTTCCTGATCCAGAACTCGCAAAACCGCGACGCCGCCGCGATGCAGGCCAAGCTCGATGAGGTGATCCGTTCGATCGCCGAGGCACGCAACGAGTTCGTCGGCATCGAACATCGCACCGATCGCGAGATCGAGATGATCCGGCTGAAGCTGGAGCAGGAATGTGCCGAGGGAAATCCGGTGCACGGCGCACTGGCCAGCGTCGACCGGCTCGGCCGGCGCTATTGAACATTCGACCTTCGACGTCGCCGATAGTAGCGGACGCGAACGTCCGGAGCGGGCCTGGTCGCTCCGGGCGTTCGTTCTATTGATTCGAGGAGGCGGGCGCTTGCGCCGGCTCAGTGCGCCAGGAACACCGGTATCGGGCTCTCGCTCAGCATCTTGCGTGTCGCTCCGCCGAACAGGGCCTCGGTCAGGCGGGAGTGGCCAAAGCCGCCCATGACGACACAGGCGAACTGGCGGGTGCGCGCCTGATCGAGCAATATGTCGGCCGGGCGGCGATCCATGCAGTCTTCGCGACGGATCACGGCCGGGATGCCGTGGCGCGACAGATACATCGCCGCATCCTCGGCCGGTGTGTCGATCGATCCGTCCTCGATCTCCAGCAGCAGCACCGACTGCGACTGGCTGAGGAGCGGCACGGCGGCGCGCAGCGCCGCCATCGCGCAGGCCGAGCCGTCCCAGGCGATCAGTGCCGGTCCGGTCGGATCGAAGCGCCTCGCATCTTCCGGAACGGCCAGGATCGGTCGGCCGCACTTGACGACGATCTCGCTCGCCGCAGTCCGCATGTCGGGCACGGGGCAGGCATCAAGCTTGCGGTTGGTGACGATCAGGTCCGCCATCCCGGCCGCCGCCTTCACGCAGGGGGCGATGTCACCGGTCGCGTCGAGCCAGTTCCACGACACGTCCTCGTGCGACAGCCGTGCCTCGAGGTGCTCCCGATTGGTCGCCTCCCGCACGCGTTCGTCGGCGAGCAGCATCGCCTCGCCCGCGGCACTGTAATAGTCGCCGACCAAGGCGGGCATGATCGTCACATCCAGGCAGGTCAGGTGACCGTCGAGCGCGCGGGTCACGTCCAGCGCGGCCTGCAGCCGGGCCTCCTGGCCCGCATCGTCATGCACGATCAGAAGCACGTTCTTCATCATGGCCTCCATTTGCCGCACCGCGCAGCGTTCGCAGTCTGGTTAGGTCAGCATCTCGCGCGTTCGAATCAGGGAAAGTACGGAGGGCCGCGTCGATCGGACTTGCAGGCACGGACTGCTCAGGGATGAACGACGCCGATCCAGGCGACGAACTGCACCATCACGATGCAGCCGAACAGCGACGCGCCGATAATCCCGCGACGGCGCTCTTCGCCGATGCCGTGCGCGGCCTGGGTGCGTAACGAGCGTGAGTCGAGTTGCATGGAGGGTCTCCGAAGGGAGTGCTTTGCCGGCGGCCACGAACGGGGTGGATCGGTTCAGCCGTAGATCGGCATGACGGCCAGAATTGTTGCGAACACGGCCGTGCCGGCGAGCCATTTGCGCAGCCGGTCGGGCCTTTGCAGGAGCGACTTGACGGACGGTATCAACGTGGCCGCCAGGCTCCAGGCGATCGCCCAGAAGGCAATGAACAAGACGAGCCGCAAGATCATCGAGAGTTCCTCTATCCGTTGCGCACTCGTCGCGCCGGATCCAGGTGGTTCTGACGACCTTCTACGTGGGCGGCGCAGCGGCCACCTTTCGCAAATCTACGTAGCCTGGGCCGCGAGACCAACGCCGGCTACGTAGTCGCCCGAATGGCGGTGCCGTCCCTGCGCCGCAAGATGGGCGGTATGAGCAGCCGGATCGCGATCATCGATGGCCACCCCGATCCGGACCCGGACCGCTTCGTCCACGCGCTTGCCGTCGAATACAAACGCGGTGCCGAGACGGCCGGGCACGAAGTCCGCTCCATCGAGATCGCCACGCTCGATTTCCCGGTCCTCCGCTCGCGGCAGGGCTGGACGGACGAGCCGCCGGTCGCGGCCATCGCCGATGCGCAGCAGACGATCGCCTGGGCCAATCACGTCGCCATCTTCTACCCGCTCTGGCTCGGCGACGTTCCGGCCCTGCTCAAGGCGTTCCTGGAACAGGTCATGCGACCCGGTTTCGCCATCCGGGAGGGAGCACGGCCAGGCCAGATGGGGCTGCTGAAAGGGCGCAGCGCCCAGATCGTCGTGACCATGGGCATGCCCGCCTTCTTCTACCGCTTCTTCTACGGGGCGCACAGCGTGAAGAGCCTGGAGCGCAACATCCTGAAGCTCGTCGGCATCGCGCCCGTCCGCCACACCATCATCGGCAGCGTCGAAGCGAGTCCGGAGCAGCGCGAGGCTTGGCTGGAGGAAATGACTGGCCTCGGCATGGGTGCGGTCTGAGCGCGGTCGAATGCGTCAGTAGATCCTTCCGTCAGACGCCGACGAACACGTGTGCGCCTCGCGGGCTTTCGCGCCGTGCCGGTCGGCGGCCACAGCGGCGCAGACACGCCGCGCGCGGTCCCGCACGTCTTGAAGGTTCTGATCGACGAAGCGCCTGGTGAAGCCTTCGACCATCCCGCCGAAGTGGAGATGTTCGGAACTCTTCATGGCGAAGCTGTGCTCCAGATAATGATCGACGCCGCTGCGCAGGGACAGTTCCTGGCCGATCTCGGCGAGCCACGGCGCGCGCGCTGCCGACGAGGTGAAGCTGACGAGCCGTGCACCGCTCAGCGGCCCGCAGACCGCGCGCTCCTGCACCGCCGCCGGCGTGACCCCGGAACCGAGCACGCGATCGACATAGCCCTTGAGGATGGCGGGCATCGTCCCGAACCAGATCGGGTAGACGAGGGTCAGCACCGCCGTTCCGGCGACCAGCTCGAGTTCCGCGGCGACGTCCGGACGAACATGGTAGCCGGGGCGACCCGGCCGCTCGTCCGCATGCAGCACCGGATCGAAGTTCATTGCGTAGAGATCCCGCAGGATCGCCTCCTGGCCGGAGGCGCGGACGATGTCGCAGTAGGTCGAGGCCACGGCCGCGTTGAAGCTGTCCGAATCGGGATGGGCGAGCACGACGACATGGCGGGGCGTGTCGGGCAAGGATTGGTCGATCATCGGGCGACTCCTTCGCACGCTGGCCTACCCCCGAGCGCCTTCCCTCTCCTTCCGCAATTCTACGGAGGCGCGACCACCCGCCTCGTGCATACTTCTGGCGAGCCTGCGCTCCGTTTGGCGCGGGCTCGTGCACCCGAATGCGGATTGGCGCGTATAGGCGCCATGCCCCGCATCCGTGAGTTCCTGGCCGAGCAGCAGTGGCAGTTCGCAGCCCACGAGCGGCCGGCGATCCCCGGATCGCCGGGATCGCCGGACCATCCGCTCGGGCGGCGCTGGGCCTACGGTCTCATCGCGGTACTGGTCGGGCTGACGGGGGGGCTGGGCAACGCGCTGATCGCGGTCAACACCACGACGCTCGCCGGCGGACTAGGCCTCGATCCGGCGGAGATCGCCTGGTTGCCGGCCGCCTATGTCATGACGAACGTCTCGATAAACCTGCTGCTGATCAAGTTCCGGCAGCAATATGGGCTGCGACCGTTCACGATCATCTTCCTCGGCCTGTATGTCGCGCTGACCTTTGCGCATCTGTTCGTGCACGGATTCTGGTCGGCGGTCGGGGTCCGCGCCGCCAGCGGCATGGCCGGCGCGGCGCTGTCGACGCTCGGGCTCTATTACATGATGCAAGCCCTGCCGGCGAAGTGGCGGCTGAAGGCGGTCGTCCTCGGCATCGGCGTGCCGCAATGCGCGACGCCGCTGGCGCGGCTGTTCTCACCCGAACTGCTCGCGGAGTCGCAATGGCGATCGCTCTATCTGTTCGAACTCGGCCTGGCGCTGATCAGCCTGGTCGGAGTCAGCCTGCTGCGCCTCCCGCCGACCGAGCGTAAAAGGGCGTTCGAGCCCGCCGACTTCGTGACGTTCGCCCTGTTCGCGAGCGCGTCGGCCTTGGTCGCGGCGGTTCTCTCCCAGGGCAGGCTGGCCTGGTGGACGCAGACCGCATGGCTCGGCTGGGCGCTGGCGGCAGCGGTGCCGCTGTTCGTCGGGGCGCTCATGATCGAGCACAACCGGGCCAACCCGCTCATCAACACACGCTGGCTCGGCAGCGCGGATATCATCCGCTTCACGATCGTGACGATCATGGCGCGGATCGTCCTGTCGGAACAGACCACCGGCGCGGTCGGGCTGCTCACGGTGCTGGGGCAGAATAACGATCAGCTGCAGACGCTGTTCACGATCATCCTGCTCGCCTCCGTCGCCGGCGTCGCGGCCAGCGCCGTGACGCTGAACGTCCAGAACCTTGCTCATCCCGTCATGTTGGCGATCGGCCTCGTCTCCATCGCCGCCTTCATCGACTCGCATTCGACCAGCCTCACCCGGCCCGAGCAGCTCTACGCGACCCAGGCGGTGATCGCCTTCGCCGCCACCTTCTTCATCGGACCGTCACTCCTGTTCGGGCTCAATCGCGCGCTCCAGCAGGGAACTGGCCACGTCATCAGCTTCATCGCTTTGTTCGGCATCCTCAACTCGCTGGGCGGGCTTGGCGGGGCGGCACTGTTGAGCACGTACCAGGCCGCCCGGGAACGTGCCCACGATAGCGCTATCGTCCAGACGATCGATCCGACCGACCCGCTCGTCGCCCAGCGCCTCGCAGCGGGAAGCGCCGCGATCGGGCGGGTGGTCGGCGACCCTGCGCTGCGTACCGCTCAGGGCGGCGCACTCCTGTCGCAGACTGCGGTGCGGGAGGCGAACGTGCTGGCCTATAACGACACCTTCCGGCTGATCGCCGTCCTGGCGGCGTTGACTACGATGTTCCTCGCCGTCCTGCTGCTCCGCCGCCACCGCCTGGAACGTCGCGCCGCGCGCGTCGTAGTGCGCAGATGACCGATACCCGCACCGAAACCGCCGCGCCGGCGCCCGTCAGCGCGGAGCGGGCCGCCGAGATCGAGGCGGCGCCGTCCGGATCCGGCTGGGCACCGCCGCGCCCGGGCCGCACCACCCTGATCGTCCTGGCGCTCATCGCCCTTGCCGGCGTAGCGGCGATCCTGGCAGCGTGGCGTCTGCCGCCGTTCGCGTCGGCGGTGCAATCGACCGACAACGCCTATGTCCGCGGGCGCACAACGGTCATCAGCCCGCAGGTGAGCGGTTACGTCACGGCCGTGGCGGTGCGGGATTTCGAGGATGTGCGGACTGGGCAAGTGCTGGTCCGCATCGATGACCGCATCTACCGCCAGCGCGTCGAGCAGGCCGCGGCGCAGGTCGCGGCACAGCAGGCGACGCTCGCCAACAGCCAGCAGACCGCGCGCTCCCGACAGGCGAGCCTGGCCGCGCAGGACGCCGCTGTCGCTAACGCCGAGGCCCAACTGATGCGCGCGCAGGCCGACATGAACCGGGTCAACGATCTCGTCACCGACGGCTCCGTGTCGCTGCGCGAGCGCGACCAGACGCTGGCGGCTCTGCGCCAGGCACAGGCGCAGGTTCGCCAGGCCAATGCCGCGCGCGAGATCGCGCGACAGGACATCCGGACGGTCGAAGTCGGTCGTGGCGGACAGCAGGCCGGTGTCACCGGCGCTGCGGCCGCGGAACAGCTGGCCCGGATCGATCTTGCCAATACCATCGTCCGTGCGCCGGAAGCGGGGCGACTGAGCGAGGTCGGCGTGCGGCTCGGCCAATATGTCACGGCCGGCTCGCAATTGATGTTCCTGGTTCCGCCGGAGACCTGGGTGATCGCCAATTACAAGGAGGCACAGACCGCACGCATGACGGTTGGCCAGCCGGCGACGTTCACCGTCGACGGGCTCGGCAACGCCCGCTTCACCGGCCGGATCGAGCGGATCTCGCCCGCCGCCGGCTCCGAATTCGCAGTTATCAAGCCGGACAATGCGACCGGCAACTTCACCAAGGTGCCGCAGCGTATCGCGGTGCGCATCCGCATCGATCCGGACCAGCGCCTCGCCGCCCGGCTGCGTCCGGGCATGTCGGTGCAGGCGTGGGTCGACACGTCGGGCGGGCCGCCGACGCGATGAACCGAATAGCGTTCCTGACGCTGCCGTTCGCGCTCGCTCTGACCGGCTGCATCGGGCCGCGACCGAACATCCCGCCGGCAGCCGCGTTCGTCCCCCCGCCGGCATGGCGGACGGCGCTCGGGCCCGGCGTACCCGTCCGTGCCGACTGGTGGCAGGCGTTCGGCGATCCCGTTCTGACCCAGCTCGTCGATCGGGCGCTGGCGAACAATCCGGATTACGCCAGTGCCGCGGCGCGGGTCGAGGAAGCGCGTGCACTCGCCCGGCTGGCCCGGGCGCAGCTTTCGCCTTTGGTCAGCGGCGGCGCGCCGATCAGCGAAGGCCGCACGCTCGGCGCACTCGGCACGGCCGCGACGAACTTTGGCGGCCAGCCGACTCTCCAGGCCAGCTACGATCTCGACCTGTTCGGCCGGCTGCGCGACGCGAGCGAGGCGGCACGTGCCCAAGCGCTGGCCAGCGAGGCCTCCCGCGACACGGTCCGGCTCGGCATCGCCAGCGGTGTCGCCTCCGGTTACGTGACGCTGCGTGCGCTCGACCTGCGGCTCGCCGTCGCCAGACAGACGTTGGCGGCGCGCGCCGAGGGCTTGCGCATAGCGCGCCGCCGGGCCGAGACCGGCTACACCTCGCGCCTCGAGCTGCGTCAGGCCGAGTCCGAGTATCGCGCCACCGAACAGCTCGTGCCTCAGGCAGAACTGGCGATCAGCCGGCAGGAGAATGCGCTGCGGCTGCTGCTCGGCGACAATCCCGGGCAGATCCCGCGCGGCCTGGGCCTCGACGCTCTCACCGCCCCGGCGATCCCGGCCGGCCTGCCCGCCGACCTGCTGCGTCGGCGACCCGACCTGTTCGCCGCCGAACAAGCGCTGGTCGCCGCCGATCGGACGCTGGACAGCGCCCGCGCCGCCATGCTGCCGAACCTCGCCCTGACCGGATCGGCGGGTCTGGTGCTCTCGACCGCATTGTCGGAGCCGATCGGCGTGTTCTCCCTCGGTGCGAGCATACTCTCCCCGATCTTCGATGCCGGGCGGCTGCGGGCCCAGGCCGACGCGACGGCCGCCCGACGGGATCAGGCGGCGTTCGCCTATCGCCGCGCGGCGCTGGTCGCCTTTCGCGAGGTCGACGACAGCCTGGCCGGCGTGCTGCGATCGGGCGAGCAGGCGACCGCGATCGGACTGCAACGGGATGCGCTGGCCGGAGCACTGCGGAACGCCGCCAATCGCTACCGCGCGGGCTATTCCTCCTACATCGAACAGCTCGACGCGCAGCGCGGGTTGCTCGCGGCCGAACTGGCGCTGGTCCAAGCACAGGCTGATCGCCTGAACGCCTACGTCTCGCTCTATCAGGCTATGGGCGGCGGCTGGTCGCCCGCGGACATCGACGCGACGAGCCGCTGATCGCACCGCCCGCCTGTAATCGGCGGTTCAGCTTCGGCGAATAGATTCATCGGTTCCGAACCACCAGCAATGGAGGACGATTGATGCGCAAGGTTCGTACGGCCGTCTTGGCCGGGTTGGCCACGGTCGCTGCGGCGGGCGCCGCGGTAGCAGGCACCAACGACACGCACTTCCTGAACGTGGCGATGCCAGACGGCTCCGTCGCGCGGATCGCGTACAAGGGTGACGTCGCACCCAAGGTGATCGTGGCCCCCGCTCCGCAGGCGATTATGCCGGTGGCGATGCTCGATCCGTTCGACATGGGTCCGTTCGCCATGTTCGACCGCATCGCCACGCAGATGGACGCCCAGGTAGATGCGATGATGCGGCAGGCCGCCGAGCTCCAGGCGGCACCGACGGCTGCGGACGGCAAGGTCGACCTCGCCGCGTTTGGCAACATGCCGGCGGGTACCGTCCGATATTCGTTCGTATCGAGCAGCAGCGGCAACGGCACGTGCAGCCGGAGCATGCAGGTGACCTCGCTGGGTGCCGGTCAAGCGCCCAAGGTCGTATCGAAGAGCGCAGGCGACTGCATCGGCAACACGCCAGCGCCCATTCCGGTCGTCGAGCAGCGCGCCCAGTCGACGCCCGGCGTCACGAAGGCCAGTTTGACCCACGCTCCGGCGGCGGCGGCGAAGCCTGCGGTGGCGATGCCGACGATCTGATCGAAATGTGGGGCGGCCGCCCGGCCGCCCCACATTTCCGGGTCAGCCGGTGGCGCGGCCGATCACGCGCGCCAGGCGAGCAGAGAAGGCCCGCGGATCCGCCGGCGGCTCGCCATCGGCGATGCGGGCTTCGTCCAGCAGCAGGTGCGCGGCATCGGCACGGAACTCGGCGTCACCCTCTCCCAGCGTGCTGAGCCGGGCTATCAGATCGTGACGAGGGTTGATCTCGAGAACGGGCTTGGCCGCGGCGGGCAGCCGGCCCGCACCCGCCAGCAGCTTTTCGAGCTCGCGATCCAGCCCCGATTCCGATGCTACCAGACACACTGCGCTCTCGGTCAGTCGCTCGGAGACACGGACGTCCGACACGGCCTCGCCGAGCGTGGCCTTTACGAAATCGATGAAGCCGGCGACCTCCGGCGACGCCTCGGCCGATGCTGCCTGCCCTTCGGCCAGCGGGATCAGGCCGAGGTCGGCCTGGCCCTGCGTGATCGACTTGAACGGCTTGCCCTCATAGTCGAAGCCGCCGGTCACCCAAAAGCTGTCGACCTGATCGGCCAGCAGAAGCACCTCGATCCCGCGGGCGCGGAACCCCTCCAATTGCGGCGACGAGGCCAGCCGCTCGAGATCGCTGCCGGTGGCGTAATAGATTGCCGTCTGGTTCTCCTTCAGGTCGGCGGCATAGTCCTTGAGCGATCGCCACGCGCCGCCGGCGGTCGTCGTCCTGAACCGCGCCAGCCCGAGCAAAGTCTCCCTCCGGGCGAAGTCCTCGTACAGGCCCTCCTTCAGAACCGAACCGAAATTCTCCCAGATCGCAGCGTACTTGTCGGCATCGTTCGCGGCGAGCTTCTCCAGTTCGCTCAGCAGCCGGTTGGTGGCGCCCTTCTGGATCGCCGCCAGCACCGGACTTTCCTGGATCATCTCGCGCGACAGGTTGAGCGGCAGGTCGGCCGAATCCGCGAGGCCGCGCACGAAGCGCAGGTAGCGCGGCAGGATCTCCGCCTCGTCGGTGATGAACACGCGCCGGACGTAGAGCTTCATGCGGCCCGCGCGGTCGGGATCGAACAGGTCGAACGGCTTGGTTTCCGGAATGAAGGCCAGCACCGAATATTCGTGCCGCCCCTCAGCCCGGTAATGCAGCGTCAGAGCGGGTGCATCGAACTGGCCCGCAACGCTCCGGTAGAAGTCGGTATATTCGTCGGGCGTGATGTCCGACTTCGGCCGCATCCACAGCGCCGCGCCGTCGGCGATCTGGCGCGGCTCGGCGTCCGGCTTGTCGCACAGGAACAGCGGCACCGGCACATGGCCCGACTGTGCCTTCACGGTGCGCTCGATAGTCGATGCCTCGGTATACTGCGCAGCATCTTCCTTCAGGTGCAGGATCACCCGCGTGCCCCGCGTTGGCGCCTCCGCCGGCTCCGCCGCTGCGATCGTGTAGGTGCCCAGGCCATCCGATGACCAGCGCGACACCGCGCCCGATCCCGCCCGGTGCGACACCACCTCGACCTGGTCGGCGACCATGAAGGCCGAATAGAAGCCGACGCCGAACTGACCGATCAGCTGGCTGCCCTCGGCCTCCTTCGTCGCGGCGATGCGGTCCATGAAGGCCTTGGTACCGGACCGCGCGATCGTGCCGAGCGCTTCGGTCATCTCGGCCTGATCCATACCGATGCCGTTGTCCGCGACGGTCAGGCGCCGCGCGTCGGGATCGAGGATGATCGTGATCCGCGGCTGGGGGTCGTCGCCCAGCAGGGAAGGATCGGCGATCCCCTCGTAACGCAGCTTCTCGCAGGCGTCGGCCGCGTTCGAGATGAGCTCGCGCAGGAAGACGTCCTTGTCCGAATAGACCGAGTGCACCATCAGGTGCAGCAACTTGGCGACGTCGGCTTCGAACGATCGGGTTGCAGGTACAGCTTCGCTCGTGTCCACCATGGCGGGTCGAACTCTCCTCAGGCTTCGATCTTCAGGAGCGCCTCAGATGGACGCTCCCGATGTCGGTTCAAGAGCACGGCATGCCGCACCTGCGCGAGTGTAGGCGCGCTTCATCCCACCTTGGCAATCGGCATGATTTGACCGGGATCAATGTGCCGCCGGTAGCCTGCGGCGATGTCACTGACGACCAGCGAACGCCTGGCCGAAGAGGAGTGCCCTTACGTGCCGCATATTTTGTCACTGACACGACTTGCGGGCGCCGCGCTCGCTTTGGCTTGCGCGGGGAGCGCTCTCGCCCATCACTCGTTTGCCGCCGAGTTCGACCAGAACAAGCAGCTCAAGCTCCAGGGTACCGTCGTCAAATTCGAGTGGGTCAATCCGCATTCCTGGATCCACATCGACGTCGTGGATCCGGCCACCAGGAAGCACGCGATCTGGCGGATCGAAGGCGGGGCGCCGAGCGCGCTGCTGCGGCGCGGCTGGAACCGCAATTCGCTGCCCACCGGTACCAAGATCAGCGTCAACGGCTTTGCATCCCGCGACGGCGATACGCGGGCGAGCGCGTCCGACATCACCTTCCCGGACGGACGGCAGCTTTCTCTGGGCAATCCGAACACCGAGGCTGCGGCAGCCGCCGCCAAGCGCGCCGGCAACTGATCCGGCGCGTCGCGCCTGTGCCGACGAACAATCTTCGGCACGCATCTCGATCGGCCGTCTCCGAACGGGACGGCTGGTCCTCACCGAGACGGATCAGCCTACCGACAGGGACACGCTATCAATGAAGGTGGGCGGCTGGTCCCTGGCGGCCCCGCCAACACACCGGGGGCCGACCGCGCAGCGCTCGTCTGAGTCAAGCGCGGGCGAGACTGGTACGCAGGCTCTCTGCCGCGGCGGGCGTCAGCCGATGCGCCCCGAACGTCACCACCGCCATCTCCCGAAAGGTGATGGTCCGCCGACACCCTTCGAAGAAGCAGCGCAGCATATACGCCAGGACGTCGACCGCTGGCGTGCCTTGGCCCCCTGCCCAGGCGATGAGCACGTCCGCCAAATCGTGCGCGTGCGCCGCATCCAGCGTGTGCCACTCCCGGCTGAGCCGGCGGGCGATCGTGGCCGCCGGCTCGGCGCGGCCCGATACGAGCCGGACCAGCAGGGCGTCCATCGTGTCGGGAGCGTCGGCGAAGGACCTGAGCCGATGCGCCGTCGCAGCCAGAACGGTCGGACAGGACCGGGCGGGAAGCGCGTCCGCCATCCGCTCGGTGATCGCGCACAGCGAACGCAGCGCGGCATGCCGCGTCACGGCGGCGGCGACATCCACCTCGTCGAGGACGTACCAGTGCGCCGGCTTCAGGCTGATCCGCTGCGGGAACATGACGCCTCTGCTCTCTCCTGGCATCGGGCATGCGCCGCCGGCCAAGCCTGCGCTTTGACGCCGGTCAATCGGCGCCCTGTTCGTTGGCGACACCGCGTTATGCCGCTCCGGCAGGCGCCCGCCTCCTTCCGCCGGTAAGCCGGCGTGCGATATCGGCGAGGGCGCGCGGCCGTTCACGCCGCCAGCTTGCTTTCTTCGGCCCAGTTGCCGTGCAGACCCGACCGAAGCCGCATCGGCAGCTTCGCGCGCGCGATCGGTCCCTCCTCGACATGCTGCGCGTCGAGGACCACAAGATCGGAATAGTTGGTCACCAAATTGTCGACGAGCGCGATGATGTAGCCATCCCCTTCCGCCGAGCCGGCGCGGCGGGGAACGAAGGCGGGTTCCTGGACGATCGACTGGGAACCGGCCCACCAACTCTTCTGCCGTCCGGACGAGAAATCGATATGGCCGATCCTGTTCATGATGAAGCCGGAGGCGCGACCGCCTGCGCCTTCGAAGGGCATCTGCGGATCCATGACCAGCATCCAGCCATGCCGGTGCGCGTGGGTCGCATAGCGATCGTCGATGCGTGGAAATTCGCCGATCATGTCGGTCAGCCGCTCGACGCTGGTGAAAGCATCGCTGTTCGAGGCGAGATCGACGCACCAGCGGGTCAGATAGGGTTGCGCCGCGACCCGGTCGAAAGGTGCGCCGTGGACATCGGGGAAGAAGGGGAAGCTGTTGTTGGCGGCGACCGGCGTGTCGAAGTAGACCTTCGTGCCATCGTTGAACGCATTCATCACATGGCTCGCGAACACCGTTTTCGGGGCCCTGAACCAGCGTATGTCGCTGCCGTCGCCGTCGCGGCGGACCACGCCGAGATAGACCGGAAGCGTCGTATCGAAGCCGAAATGCGGCAAGCCCGCTTTCAGCCGCTCCCAGCTGGAGACGATCGGCACGACGTGGAAGACGGCATAATCCTCGGTCAGTCCGAAATCGTGCATCATGCAGTAATAAGGCTCTTCGAATTCGAAGAAGCGAACGACCTCACCCTGCGGATCGATCTCGAAATAGGTCATGTTGCGCGTTAGCAGGCCTTTGGCCGCGTAGCTGAAGCCGACGAGATTGCCGGTGACCGGATCGATCTTGGGGTGGGCACAGAAGGTCTCGCTGGCGAGCTTGCCGCCAAAATCGGTGTAGCCTTCGGTATCGAGGGTCAGCGGGTCCATGAGGAGGCAGGGGCTGTCCTCCTTCATGGCGTAGAGCTTGCCGGCATGGACCATGACGTTGGTGTTGGCGGTGCCGCGCACCCTGCCCTTGACGCTCTCGTCGTCGGTCAGCGGGTTGCGATAGGCGCCGAACAGCGATGTGCCGGCAGCGCGCTCCAGCTTCCACTTGTCGGTCCGGGCGTAACGTTGCTTGAAATCGACCTTACCGTTCCGAAACCGGAACAGGCTGACCATGCCGTCGCCGTTGAAGAATTGATCGTCCTCGAACCGTGGCGGAAACTGCGCATCGGGATGGACGCGGTGAAAGGCGCCCGCCAGTTGCTCCGGCAGTTCGCCTTCGATCTCCAGGTCGAGGATGTCGCCCTCGATGCGCAGCGGGCGCAGCGTGCCGGTAAAGCCGGACGTATTCGGATAATGGGCCATGGGCGGGCTCCTCGGGTTCGCACCTCTACTGGCGCGGGTCGAAGCCACGCACTTTGACCACGATCAAAAGAAGCAATCGGCGGGTGGCACGGCGCGCCATGGCCCTTGCATTCATGCCACAGGCCAGCCGGCTTTTGTCTGCCGGCCGCCATTGAGGCAGGAGAAGGTTTGACTGCTCCGCAACCTGAACCTACGATTACCAATATGCGACGGACCAATTTGGGGGAGCCGTCGTGAACCGAGAGCCGGTTACGGTTTCAAAGGGGGGATGTCTTGATTACCAATCGTTCAGCCGCGCGCGTTCGCGGCTATCGCGCGTTCTTGTGCTCGGCGAGCACCGCGGCAATTCTCACGCTCGCAATGGAAGGCGCGGTTTTCGCGCAGGCTCCCGTCCCGTCGGGCGGCCAGGCCGTCGATCAATCACCCGCGACGCAGGCCGAACAGTCCCCCGTGACGCCGGGCGTGGACGATGCGCCCGTCGTTCAGGACATCGTCGTCACCGGTTCGCGCATCGCGCGCCGTGACTTCGAGGCCAACAGCCCGATTGTGACCGCCAACGAGCAGCTGTTCGAGCAGTCGTCGACGACCTCGATCGAAGCCAACCTCAATAAGCTGCCCCAGTTCACGCCGGTCAACGGCAAGACCCCCACGAGCGGCGGCGGCGACATTCAGCCGACGGCGCGCAATACGCCTGGCTCGGCCTCGATCTCGCTGCGCGGCATTGGCACCAACCGCACCTTGGTGCTGGTCAACGGCCGCCGTGCCACCCCGGCCGATGCAACCGGTACCGTCGACATCAACACGATCCCGTCGGCGGCGATCGAGCGCGTCGAGATCATCTCCGGCGGCGCTTCGTCGACCTACGGCGCGGATGCCGTCTCCGGCGTCACCAACTTCATCCTCAAGCGCAATTTCCAGGGCCTCGAGCTCGACGCCCAAGCGGGCATCACCGAGCGTGGCGACAATCTGGAGTATCAGTTCTCGGGCGTGATGGGCGCGAACTTCGACGAGGGTCGCGGCAACGTCACCCTGGCGATGTCGCTCAACACCCGCGAGGCCGGCTACAATCGCAATCGCAGCTGGTACAAGGATCTCTGGGCCAACCCCAACATCAACGGCAGCGGCTTCATCCCGTCGGCGCCGGGCGTGGTCCTGAACTTCGCCAGCCCGGTCAACCCGGCGATCGGCACGATCTTCGCCGGAGCCAGCCCGGCGGTGCCGACCACCGGCACGACGATCTACGTCAATCCCGACGGTACCGTGTTCAGCGGCTTCGACCGCGCCGGCCGCGGCGGCGCATCGCGCAGCAAGCTGGTCAACGGCTACAACATCAAGCAGCTCAACAACGGACAGCTGGGGCAGAACTTCGTCGACGCCTATACGGTGCTGCCGGCGCGGCGCTACAACGCCTATGCCGCCGGTAATTACGAGCTGAACGACGCGATCGGCGTGTTCTTCCAGGCGAACTTCACGAACAGCCAGACCAGCGCCGTTCAGGAGCCGGCCCCGGTGACGGGCGGCTGGAGTGCCCAGATCCCCTACGATCCGGCCAATCCGCAAACGAACATCCCGGCGCAGCTGCGCCAGATCCTGAACGCGCGTTCGGGCCCGGCGCGTCCGGGTCAGCCCGGCTACATCACGCCGGTGGCGGGTCAGCCCGCACCGGTGCAGCCGATCGTGTCGCAGGCGAACACGCCGTTCCAGATCGCGCAGCTGCTGCCGTTCAACCGCGAATCTTCGGGCGACGTCTACAGCTACAACATGACGGCCGGCATCCAGGGCACGATCCCCGGGCTGGAATGGACCTACGAACTGTTCGGTTCGCAGGGCAAGACGGCCAGCAGCGTGACGCAGGGCGGCTTCGCTTCGCTGCAGCGCTACCGTGCACTGGCGGCCTCGCCGAACTTCGGACAGGGCTTCCGCGCCCAGGGTAATGCCGAGCAGGGTGGCTTTGGTGCCTCCACCGCCACCTGCACGAGCGGTCTCAACCCGTTCGGCGGCGCGGTCAGCGCGGACTGCCTCGAGGCGATCCGGGCCGACATCAAGACCAAGTCGACCATGCAGCAGACCGTCTGGGAGGGTAATACCCAGGGTACGCTGTTCAAGCTGCCCGCCGGCGACTTGAAGGTCGCGCTCGGCGCCACCTATCGCAGCAACAAGTATACGTTCGAAAACGACACGCTGACGACGCAGGGCCGCTCGTTCATCGAGCAGGCGCTGGGTCTCTATCCGGCCGGCAATGCGTCGGGTCGGATCGAGGTCAAGGAAGTCTATGGCGAGCTGCTGATCCCGATCCTCCACGACATTCCGGCGATCGAGGAACTCAGCCTCGAACTCGGCGGCCGTATTTCCGACTACAACACCACCGGCAAGAGCTACACCTACAAGATCCTCGGCGACTGGAAAGTCACCGACTGGCTGCGTCTACGCGGCGGCTACAACCGGGCCGAGCGTGCGCCGAACATCGCCGAGCTGTATTTGGCGGCCGAGCAGAACTTCTCCGGTGCACCGGGCGGCGACGCCTGCTCGAAGGCGAACACGCTCAGCTATTCGGCCAACCCGACGACCAATCCGACCAACGCCGCACGTGTCGAGGCCTTGTGCCGTGTCCTGATGCGGCGCTCGGGCGATCCGACGGCCGAGACGCAATATTACGATATCGGCGCAACGCAGCCGGTCGGCCCGCTGAACGTCTTCCCGACGCTCACCGGCAATGCGAACCTGAAGCCCGAGACCGCCGACACCTGGACCGGTGGCGTCGTGATCAGCTCGCCGTTCGAGACTGACCTGCTCCGTCGACTGCGGCTCACCGTCGACTATTATAACATCAAGGTAAGCGACGCGATCGGCGACCAGTCGGTCGACATCGTCCAGCGCCAGTGCTTTGATACGGCGTTCAACCCGACCCTGGATGCGAATTCGCCGTTCTGCGCCGGCGTCAACCGCAACACCAATGGCGGTTTGGGCAACGTGTTCCGGACGTTCTTCAACAACGGCCGGTTCCGCACCTCGGGCGTTGACGTTCAGCTCGACTGGCAGATCCCGCTCGGGCCGGGCCAGGTCAACCTCAACTCGATCTTCAACTATCTGATCGAGATGAAGTCGGCTGAGCTCGACGTCCTGCCGCTCGTCGACTTTACCGGTACGCTCGGACCGCTTCAGAACGGCCTGAACGGCGGCAGCTATGAATGGCGGCTGTTCACGACCGTCGGCTACAGCCTGAACGGCAACAGCATTGCGCTGCAATGGCGCCATATGCCGAGCGTCGATGTCGAGGCGGCCGCGGCCAACCCGGCGACGACGTTCGTCGGTTATCCGTCCTACGATCTGTTCAACCTGATCGGTACCGCCGCGATCACCCGCGACGTCGTGCTTCGCTTCGGTGTCGAGAACCTGTTCGACAAGGCGCCGCCGCTCGGCAACATCAACAGCGCCCCGAACCCGGCCCTCGGCCAGCTTCCGGGTGGCCAGTTCAACGCACAGTTCTACGACATCATCGGCCGTCGCTTCTACATCGGCGCCAAGGCCAAGTTCTAATCGCTACCTGAAGCTGGCTCGGCGGAGAGACCTTCCGCAGAGTCAGCGTTCGACAAGAACCGCAACAACGACGATGCCGGGGTGGGGCCCAAAGCCTCACTCCGGCATTTTCGTTTGTGCTCGTGCGGGTCGTATCCGGGTCTGACGCAACTCGGGCGAGGCGTTGCCGCCCCTGTCGACGGATTGGCCCGCCACAGAACGCTTCGGGATCAGTGAACCGACCTGGCGTCGGGCGTTACGGTCCATCCAGACCGCAGACCTACTCGCGTCCTTCGGTCCCGTCGGTACTTTGCTGGACATCGCCATCGGTCGGATCGAGGGCGCCGCCCTTGGCCAGAGCCACATCCAGCGAAACGCGATCGCGCTTCACGCCTGGAAGCCGTCTCTGGAACGCGGTGACGGCTTGGGAGACCGACATCATCATCTTGCCGGCGAGCGCCGCCGATGCGGGCGCGGGTGATGGGAGCGGCACGGGGGTTCGCACACCAGACGGCGACGGCACGATCCCAGGAGCCGCGCCGTTGCCGAAAGCAGGCCTCCGGCCGGCCGGTCCCGGTGCGACCTCCTGACGAGGAGCTGACCGTTGAGCTGCCTCCTGAGCCGCTCTCCGTTCTGCTGCTGACGCACGCACGGCCTCCTCGTCAGCGGCCGCCTTCTGCGCGATCTCACGCGCCTTTGCTTGGTCCGCCACAGCCTTTCGTCGTGCAGCCTCTTGAGCGGCAGCCTCTTGAGCGGCAGCCTCTTGAGCGGCGGCCTCTTGCGCAGCGACGTCTCGCAGGGCCATTTCCCGGGTAGCCAATTCCTTGGCAGCAAGCTCACGCAACACAGCCGCCTGGGCGGCAGCCTTCTCCTCGGCGACCTCCTGCAGGGCCGCTTCCCCGGCGGCGGCGGTCGCTGCTGCGAGCTCCCGCATGGCGGCATCGCGCGCAGCCACCGCCTGCGCGGCAACATCCCGCATCGCGGCCTGTAGAGCCGCCGCCTTCTCGGCCGCGACTTCTCGCCTGGCGGCCTCTTCCGCCGACGCCTTATGCGCCGCGACGTCCCGCATGGCCGCGGCCTGAGCTGCTGCCTTCTCGACGGCTATTTCACGCGCGGCGGCCTCTTCAGCGGCAACCCGCTGGGCTGTGACCTCGTGGGTGGCCGCCTCCTGAGCGGCCGCCTTATGCGCCGCCACCTCTCGCATAGCCGCTTTCAGTGCGACGGCCTTCTGCGCTGCAACCTCGCGGACGGCCTGCTCGCGCGCGGCGACCAGTTCCGCGTCCAGATCCCGTTCGGGAGGCTCCTGCGCGATCCTCTCCGGCGAGAGACGCTTTCTGAACAGTCCCTTCGACCCGCCGCGAAAGCTCGCCGAAGGTGAGGAGTCCTGGTCGTCAGCCGAGGGCCAGGTGAAATCGGAAAGATCCGGCCGATCCACGGCATGGACCAGGACGCCACGCACCTTCAGACGCGACACCGCCGCAAGGTCGTCCACGACGATCGCGATGGCCGCTTTCGATCCTTCGCCGACGATGTGCGCCCCGGCCCGCTCGAGCATGCGCCGCTGCGCATCGGCGGCGGGGCCCTCCCCGACGAAGGCCACCGGACGACCCGTCATCGTAAGGAAGAGCGTCAGACCCTTCCTGCGGTCGTCCCGTCTCACGCGGTCCTCGCGTTGATCGATACCGATACCGGCCATGGTCTCATCGGCGAGGTATCATCGAAATGCGGGGCATCTGCAATTGGATCGTTGGCATCACGCACCCCGTCCGACCTCGGACATTCAGCGCCCCGGCCGGCAGAGCATGTCGGCATCGCCGGCACTGGCGGTGCCACCGGACCAGCTGAGTCGATAGAGCACCCGAAAGCCGTCATGGTCCGACAGCTTCGGACTGCCGGGCGATCCATCGAACATCGCCTGAACCCGGATCGGCGCAACCCGCACGCGCGATCCGGAGGCGAAGAATTGCAGGTCCTGCGTGTCGAGCCACGGCGCGTCGCCGTCCCACGACAGGCGTACGTCGCATTTGGCTTCGGCCGAGCAATATTCGTGGACCAGTTCGAGCGGGTTGCTTTGGCGAAACTCGATGAAGCGCTCCGGCGACCCGCGCATGTTGAAGTCGCCTCCCAGGATGATCGGACTGTCAGGTGCGGGGCGGTCCGCCAGGAAGGCTTCGAGTTCGAGCGCCTGCGCCCGATGCGCGGCGAGGTTGCGGCCCGGCGCCACCCGCGATGCGGCGCGCGCATTCATGTGCGTGTTGGCCAAGGCGATCGGCTCCGGAACCCCGGGGATCGCCACCGTTGCAAGCACGACGCCCTTGTTCGACAGGCAATCGAACCCGGCGCAAGCTTTACGGGAATAAGCGTCCGAGACGGTCTGCGTGATCGGATACCGGCTGGCGATGACCAGCCCGGAAGTCATGAGCCTCAGCCCCTGCTCGCCTTTGGTCGGCCGCGGCCGACCCGGCAGCGCCGCATCGATCGAATAGACGCTGCGTCGCCTGCGGGATGGACCGCTCGCGATGGACGGATAGCCGGTGTCGACGACGCTGCGCACCGCGGCCGGGGAGAACACCTCCTGGAACAGAACCACATCGGGCGCATCACCTGCGGCACGCAACGCGCGCAATTTTGCGCCGATCGCCCGCAAGCTCCTGGCGCGACCGCTCCGCGCCGGCCACTGCAGACCTTCGATATTGTAGGTCAACACATCCAGGGTGATGCTGCTCTCGCCGGCGGGAGAGACCACGACACGCGCGGGCTCCGCGCCCGTGCACGGCACCGAGCGGAACGCGGGCAGGCTGCTGCACCCCGCCAGGAACACCAGGACGGCGACAGGCGCGAAGGCCCGGACTACAGGAGACCTGGCCATCTTAAGCGCGCGGCGGTCCCGAGGTAACGCTCTGGCGGGAGCCCCGGCGCGGACGACCGCTGCCGATGTCTTGTTTGCGGTCATCGCGGCGGATCATGCCGCCACGATAACCGAACGGGTTGAGACGGCCAACGGCGCCGGGATCAGAAGGATCGGCCTAATTTCGTCAACCTAGCGCTGATCGTGCTCGGCGTCGCGGTCTTTGCCAGCGCGCCGGTCCTGAACGAGCCCGGCCGTTTCGAGATCGTTGTGGCGCTGCTTGGCGCGGTGCTCACCGGCATCTTCATGGTCGGCCTGCTGGAGCATCGCAACCGCACCATCTTCCGGAAGGGCATTGATTCCGCGGCCGTGATCGTGCTCTTCGCGGGCGGATCGGTGTTGCTGGCGAGCCTCTAGATCAGCAGCGCCGGCAGCCCCTGCCACACGACCGCGATCAGGGCGACCCCGCCCGACAGGATCGCGATGCCGTCGGACCATTGCGCGAAGCCGTCGTCGTGCGCCTGCCGACGCCGCCACGCCCGCCACGTCAACCAGGCCGCGGCGGCGAGGCAGAGCAGCGTGACAGCGGCGGTGATCGCGCGCGTCAGGGCGGACGTCAGAAAGATGCTCGCCGCGAAATAGAGGGCGAAGAAATGGATTGCCCACACGATGAGCCCGCCGAGCAGAGAGGCCCAGGCGCGCATCTCAAAGCGAACCCGGCACCAGCCGCGTCAGCAGGGTCGAGAAGATCCCCTGCGCCGCCGTATAGACCGTGAATAGGACGACGAGATCGACGCTGTTGTTCGCAGGCCGGCTGACGATGCCGCGCGCGTTGCGCGCGAACAGGTACCCCCCCATCAGCAGGGCGATGGCGACCAGCATGCCTTCGAGCGACAGGAGCGCGTAGACCACGGCGCCCTGCCCGCTGGCCGATCCATGCAGTCCGTGCGTGCGCCAGCCGGCGAGATCGATCGCGTAGCCGACGGTGAGCGCGAAAATGCCGAACAGCACCGCGCTCACCGGGCTCCACAAGGTCGACTGCTCCCTCGCCAGGAGCCGCTTGCCGAGCACCGCCAGCCCGGCGGCAAGGCCGTAGCAGCCGACGATCGGCACCAGCGCGGCCATCGACGGGCCGGGCCGCCAGAAGTTCGCCTGGACGCCGTACAGGTAGAAGAAACTGAAGATCGTCATCAGGAAGATCATGCCGATGACGATCAGCAGGATGATCATCGCCCACCAGCCATGGCTGCGCGGACCGGTGACGTAGGTGGGGAGCATGATGCCCGCGCCGACATCAACCTGTGCCGGCCGCACCGGGCGATCCGTATCCCAGAGCCAGCGCAGTACTGCGATCACCGCCAGCACGCCGCTCGTCACCGCAACCGCATAAGCCTGCACCGTCAGGATCAGGAAGAAGCCGGCCGTGAAGATCGCCGACAGGAACGGCCAGGGCGACGGACCCGGCATGATCTGCACATATTCCGGCTCGGCACGAAGCGGGCTGGTGATCAGCGTCTCGCGGAGACCCGTGGCGGTGTTCGGCAGAAAGTAGCGCCCTTGCTCGACCTCCTCGCTCAGGCCGGGCTGATCCCAGAGCGGGTAGCGGCTCGTCACCACCGGGATCGACCGGCTCGAATAAAGGCCGGTCGGCAGCCATTCCAGCGTGCCGCCGCCATAGACGTTGCCGGCATCGTCATCGACGGTGAAGCGGAAGCTGCGGACGAGATCGATCAGGAGCAGCAGCACCCCCGCCGCCATCACAAACGCGCCGACCGTCGAGATCATGTTCGGCACTTCGAAGTCGCGGCCCGGCAGATAGGTGTAGACTCGGCGCGGCATTCCCATCAGCCCGGTCACATGCATCGGCATGAAGACCAGGTGCATGCCCGCGAACATCAGCCAGAAGATCCACTTGCCCAGCCGCTCGGACAGCGCCCTGCGGCTCGTCATCGGCGTCCAGAAGTAGAAGACGGCGAACAGCGGGAAGACCATGCCACCGATCAGCACGTAATGGAGGTGGGCGACGATGAAGTAGCTGTCGTGGACCTGCCAGTTGAACGGCACCATCGCCACCATCACGCCCGTCAGGCCGCCCAGCACGAAGGTGAACAGCCCGCCCAAAACGAACAGGGTCGGCGTGTTGAAACGCGGCTTGCCGAGCGAGAAGGTCGCGATCCAGGAGAACACCTGGATACCCGCGGGTACGCTCACGGCCATGCTGGCGGCCGAGAAGAAGCCGACCGACATCGCCGGCATGCCGGTGGCGAACATGTGGTGCGACCAGACGCCGAAGCTGATGAAGGCGGTCGCCAGGAAAGCGAGGACGATCAGGTCGTGGCCGACGAGCTTGGCGCGGGCCAGCGCCGGGATCATCATCGAGACCAGGGCGGATGCCGGCAGGAAGATGATGTAGACCTCCGGATGCCCGAAGAACCAGAACAGATGCTGCCACAGCAGCGCGTCCCCGCCGCGCGTCGGATCGAAGAACGGCCAGTTCAGCGCCCGCTCCATTTCCAGCAGCAGCGTGCCGAGAATGACCGAGGGGAAGGCGATGACGATCATCACCGCGAACACCAGCATCCCCCAGGCGAAGATCGGCATCCTCGCCAGCGTCATGCCCGGGGCCCGCGTGCGGAGCACCCCGACGATGATCTCGATCGCGCCGGCGATCGCGCTGATTTCGATGAAGCCGATACCGAGCAGCCAGAAATCGGCATTGATGCCGGGGGAATAGGCCATCCCCGTGAGTGGCGGATACATGAACCATCCGCCGTTCGGAGCGAGCCCGGCAAATAGGGAAGCGAAGAAGCTCAGCCCACCGACGAAATACGCCCAGAAGGCGTAGGCCGAGAGGCGCGGAAAGGGCAGATCGCGTGCCGACAGCATCTGCGGCAGCAGGAGGACGCCGAGCGCCTCGACCATCGGCACGGCGAACAGGAACATCATCAATGTCCCGTGCATCGTGAAGAACTGGTTGTACGTCTCCTGCGGCAGCACGCCTTGCATCGGCAGGGCGAGCTGAACGCGCATGGCGAGCGCCAGGATGCCCGCCAGCAGGAAGAACAGGAAGGCGGCGCCGACATACCAGATGCCGACATAATTGTTGTTGACGTCGGTCACGCGGGCGATCCCGCGCGGGCTCTGCCAGATCCGGTCCAGCGCCTCGAGTTCGCCCGCCGGGCGATCGCCGCGGGTGGGGAAACGATCGTAGAGCGCGGGATCGAACCCGGTCTCGGACGTCACCGCTGGCTTCCGAGGTAATCGGTGATCGCGGCGAGATCGGCGGCGGGCAGCGTCTTGTACGTTGGCATCCTGTTGCCCGGCTTGATCGCCTGCGAGTCCGCGATCCATCCCATCAGCGTGCCGCGATTGTTCGGCAATATGCCTGCGCCGAGGGTTTGCCGGGTGGCGACATGGGTCAGGTCCGGCCCCGCCAGCCCGTTTGCGCCGGTGCCGGCGATGCGGTGGCACGCCGCGCAGCCCACCGCCCGGAACAGCTGCTCGCCGCGCGATGGCGCGACGGCCGGTCGCGGCGCGCGCCGCTGCGCCATCAGCGCCGCGAACCGCTCCCGCGGGTGCGCGACGACGACGAAGCCCATGAGCGCGTGAGGGCCGCCGCAATATTCCGCACATTGGCCGCCAAACGTGCCAGGCGCGTCGGCCTGGATCCGCATCAGCGTGGTCCGGCCGGGGATCATGTCGAGCTTGCCCGACAGCCGCGGCACCCAGAAGCTGTGGATCACGTCGGCGCTCGTCAGTTCGAGCACCACCGGCTGGCCGACGGGAATGTGGAGTTCGTTGGCGTCCAGCGCGACGTCGCGTCCTCGTTCGTCGAGATAGGCGACGCGCCACCACCACATCTCCCCGGTCACCCGGACCCGCATCTCGTCGCCGCGGATGGGCGCGGTCAGGCTGCCGGTGAGCGACAAGCCCCACACCAGCAGTCCAGTGAGCACCACCACCGGGAAGACGACCCCGCCAATCACGACGGTCTTGGCGCCGCCCAGCTGCTGCTTGCGCCGCTCGCTGCCGAACAGGGCGATCCAGAGCGCCGCCAGCACCACCAGCGTGACGAGCCCACCGATCGCGAACAGCAACCAGCTCAGGGTGGCGATCGACCCCGCATAGGGCCCGGCGGGATCGAGCAGCGGCGGCGGCCAGCCCGCCAGCGCGTCACCGACCCTCAAGGCTGTAGAGGTAGGCAACCGCATCGCGCGCCTCCTCCTCCCCCAGCGGCATCGGCGGCATCGTCGATCCGGGCACCGTCGCGGGTGCGTTGCGCAGGAAGGCGGCGAGCAGATCGGGGCGGTTGGGCAACCGCCCCGCGATCAGAGCCTGATCGGCGATACGGTCGATTGCCATGGCCGTCCGCCCCTGCGGCCATACGCCCGCAATCGTGTGGCAGGCGCCGCAGCCGGCCCGTTCGATGGCGACTCGGCCGCGCTCCGGATCGGCGATCGCGACAGCCTGTGACGGCTCGGGCGGCGGCTTGCATGCGGCGGTTGCCAGCATGATCAACGGCGCGAGCAGGATCGGCGCATGCGGCAAGGCTCCCCCTTCTCGACCCCGATGAGATTACGCGTCCGGAACCATGCCGCAATGCCGAAGGTTCCGGGAAAATGAGCCGTCAGACGGGAATTTGCGTGCTGTTTGCGTCGGGCGTCGGCGCTCTGTTTCTGGTCGGTTGCTCGCCTGCAGTGGACCGTGTCTCGGCCGACCGTTTCGTCGCCACCGGCGAGTTGATCGCACTCAGCGGAGGATACGCCGGGGCGCCCTTCGCCTGCGCCACCTGCCATGGTCTGGACGGCAGCGGCAACGGTGCCGGCGCGCCACGCCTGAGCGGGCTGGACCCCGGCTACCTCCACCGCCAGATGGAAGGCTATGCCGCAGGGCTGCGCAAGCACGCGCAAATGGAGCATGTCGCGGCCAAGCTGACATCCGAGCAACGCCGGACCGTCTCGCTTCATTATGCGACCCTTCCCGCCCCCGAACCGCGCCCGATGCCTGCAGCGCCCGCCCCCGATCTGTGGGCCCGCGGCGACCCGGCGCGCGGGCTCCAGCCCTGCGCGCTCTGCCACGGCGAACGCGGCGAAGGCGCCGGTCCGGGCAATCCGGCGCTCGGGCGGCAACCCGCGGCCTATCTCTCCGACCAGCTGCGCCTGTGGCGGTCGGGCGAGCGTCGCAACGATCCGGACAACGTCATGCAGCGGATCAGCCGCCGCCTGGCTCCATCCGAAGTGCCGGCTCTCGCGGCCTATGCCGGTGCCCTCCCTGCGGATCCTGCTCGTCCGGAATTTCGGGAAGCATTCCCCGCAGCACATCGTGCCGGTCCCAGAAGTGATGTTTCAGGGCAGCGCCAGCATGAAGCGGTATCAACGCCATGAGCATCCATACGCCCCATTGATGGATGCTCTCTGCGGACTGCATCAGCCCCCAGCGGACCTCCGGCGACAGCCCGTCGAGCGGCAGCTGCGGCCACGGCAGCACGCCGGCCAGATAGAGTGGCCCCGGCCCGGCATCGGCCGACCACATCATCCATCCGCTGAGCGGCAGCGCGAAGAAGGCAGCGTAGAACAGCCAGTGGATCACATGGGCGACCACAGTTTGCGCACCCTGGGTGTCGGCATCGTTGTGCGGCCCGGGAATGATCAGCCGCCAGCCGAGCCGCCCGATCGCGAGCACGAGCACCGGCAGCCCGGCTGCGCTGTGGACCTGATAGGCGAGCAGCTTGTCGCCACCGACGCCGATCATTCCCGTATAGAAGCCCCAGCCGAGCTGGAACAGGACCAGCGCGGCCATGATCCAGTGGAAGGCGATCCCGACGGGCGAGTAGCGGCCTTCCTCGGTATGGGCGCGCGACCAGGCACGCAGCCTCTCGATCATGCTGCCGTAACGCGCGCGGGTTCGACCAGCATCCCCCGCATCAGCAGGATCGCCGCGGCCAGGTAGGCGGCAGCGCCAGGCACCCACATGATCAGGCCGGCAAGCTGCTGATCCGCCAGCGGCGACATGCCCCAGGCGACCGTCGTCAAAGCATGCGGCGCGTAGAAGGCAACGCTGCTGAACGCCAGCAACGCGCCGAGCAGACCCATCTGAACCATGTAGGCGAGAAGTCCGGCGGCGGCCTGTGGCGGCGCGGCCGCGCGAACGGCGCGCCAGAAGCCGACCGCAGACCCGAGCAGGCTGAGCTGCATCAGCCAGTAGACGGCATCGTGCGACAGCGCGGCGGCGTAGAGCGGTGGGGCATGCCAGATCCACAGGATCAACGTGCTGACCGCCGTCCATGCCGCAAGCCCGCCGGCCCGGACCGGGAGCGACCAGGCGATCAACGGTGCCAGAACCGCGAGCAGCACGAAGTGATGCGCGGCCCGCGCCGCGAACATGGCCGACGTGAGCGCGCAGAACGGCGACACGAACAGGATCGCAGCGACGCCGAGGGCGAGATGGGCCGTGCGCGGCCCCCGGCGCAGTAGCAGGGCGGCAGCGAACAGGATTGCGATCAGCCAGGGATCGCCGTTCCACCGCGCCCACCATTCCGCGGGGCCCGGCGCGGCTCCGCAGTAAGGCACCCAGATCTCCGGTTCACGCATGTCCCATGGCCCTACGAATGCCTTCCTGTCGAACCGTCGCACCGATGCGTGGTTCCGCGTGCAGCCTGGCGATCATACGACGTACGAGCAGTCGTGGCGCAAGGTGCCCTACCCGGAAGTACCCACATAATGGCGCGGCGTCTGTCACTTACGATTTCTGCCCGCGCGGAATTGGTGACCGACGGTTAACTCGTCGGCCGCATAGTGTTTCGTGCCCTCGGGGGAGTGGCACGCGGGTTCGCGACCGGGGGAAGCGAGTTTGAGCACATGGTTGGATGGGCCCGGCACCGGCTTGTCGAAGGTCGCGCGCTGGTTGATCTTCCCCCTTGCGGACCATTCCGAGGTCCGCAACGAACTCATCGCCACCGTCATTCAACGCCGGCCCGCCGTTTTCATCTCCTGCGCCGCCGTGATGATCATGAGCCTTTCCGCAGCGCTGCTGACGGAGCAGCGATGGGCGATCACCTGGCTGGCCATCGATGCCGCGCTGATCTCGTACCGGCTCTATCTGTCCTTCCGATATGATGACGGGGTCTGCAATCCGGTCGAAGGACGCGGCGCCGTCGTCGGGTTGATGTTCGCGCTGTTCATCATCTTCGGCGTGGGTTGCTCCCTGTCGATCCTGGGCGGACCGCCGGCCTTGATGCTGATGGCGGTCATCTCGGTCCTGGGGGTGCTCGCCGGCATCGGTTCGAGATGGGCCGCCTTGCCCCGGCTGGCGCTGGTGACCACCGCAGCGATCGCCCTTCCGGTCTGCCTGGCCATTACCCTTCGAGCTGGAGAAGGCCTGGCTCTCGCGGCTGTGCAGTTCGCCGCCATTGCCGCGACGACAGCGTCGCAGACGATGCAGAACCACAGGACGTTGATGAGGATGATCCTGGCCGAGCATCAGAATGCGGTGCTGGCCCGGTCCGACCCGCTCACCGGGCTGGGCAACCGGGTCAGCCTGCGTGAGGACCTGGACGCCCTTCTTACGCGCCTGGTCGCCGGATCCGCCTCGTATCCGCAGGCGGCGGTTCTCTACCTCGATCTCGACGGCTTCAAGGCCTTCAACGATGCACATGGCCACGATGCCGGCGACGAATTGTTGAAGAAAGTGGGGGAGGCCGTCTGCATCGAGGCCGAGGGTGCTGGCGTCTATCGGATTGGAGGCGATGAGTTCGTCGTGATCTGCTCCGGACGGGACGACGGCTCGACCGTTCAGCTGGCGCAGCGCGTCGTCCAGAAGGTGTCGGCTATTCGACTTCGCTACCGGAGCGGCGAAAGCGGCGTCGGAGTGAGCATCGGCATCGCGCATGTGGACCCGACCGACGAGCCGGAGACCGTTCTCGCGCGGGCGGACGAAGCCCTGTACGCCGCGAAACGGGCGGGCAAGGCGCGCTGCCATGTCGCTGAGGTGGATCGTCTGGCTACACCGATCGCAGCTTGAACGACCGACCGGCCGACGCCGTTCAAAGATCGGCTGCTAGTGTCAGCAGGAAGCGCCGAGTGTCGATGAACTTGAAGGACGCGTTGGCGGCGACGTCCCACGCATAGACATCAAAGACGTTGGTCACCTGAGCGCGCAACGTGGCCGGCATCGCCCCCGCCTTGAAGCGGTAGCGAGCGCCGACATCGATGGTCGTGCGCGGCCTGGTCATCAGCTGGCGGCCACCGAGTTCCGCATATTGCAGCGGGCTCGCGACCTTCCCGCCGAGATGGGTGACGCCGAGATCGACCGAGATCGTATCCAGAAAGGGCGGGCGGTAATCGAGGTTGAGGCGAAGGTTGCGCGCCGTCGCCGCCACCGGCTTCGGGCCGATGATCCCGAGGTCCACGGCTTCGCCCGACACGTCGGCGTCCAGGAACACCGCGCCAGCGACGAGGCTGAGGCCGGAGACAGGTTGGCCCGCTAGCGATAGTTCGATGCCGCGATGCCGTACCGTCCCGAGTTGGCGGTAAGCTCTCTCGGGATCCAGGTTGAAGTACGGTTTGCGGACATCGAAGAGGCCGGCAACGACGTTGAAGCCCGGCAAGACCGCGTAGCGCAACCCCGCGTCGCGCTGGCTGGTCCTGAGGGCCGGCGGCGCGATGTCCCGGTTCACGGCGTCCGACGGAGCCGTCGCGCTGTCTTCTAGGCCGCGGGTGTACCCGGCGTAAGCGATCAGCTGGTTCGAGACATGGAGCGCCACCGTGCCGTTATACAGCCACGGCCGATCCCTGGTGACGATCGCTGGCCGGCCAGGAATGCGCGTATCCATCCGGTAGTCGGATTTCTGAACGCCAAGGCTGAGTTCGGCCACGCCGGGCCAGAGCAGTTGATAGCCGATCGCGCCGGTGATCTGGCGGACTTCGTTGCGGGTGAGCGGCCCGAACACGAAGCTCGGCTTCGGGACGGCGCTCCGTCTTCCGACCAGGGCCGGGCCAACGTCCCGCACGTCGGCGCCGCCCAACGCCCGTTGCGTATCGCGGCCACGCAGAGCGAGGTGGATGCTGTGCCGCCGCCTCCCCTCCGTTACCGCATAGGACGAGCGAAGGTCGCCGGAGGTGGACTTCGCCATCTGGTCCTTCGTCGTCACCACGGTCCGGCGCGCCGAGCCGTCCGGCTGCACGCTCCTATAGAGTTCGACCGGGTTGAGCCGAACATGGTTCTCCGAGCGAAAGAGGCCGGCCCGAACCTGCCACGCGTCGGAAAGCCGAACCGAGCCGAGGCCGCCGAAGAAATGTCGCCTGATCTCGGTCTGCGTCCAGTCGAGACCGAAGTAGCGCCGCTCGACCTTCGAGGGCAGATACGGCCCGCCAACGAAGATGTTGCCGATGTCGAGGTCGTCCATGATCGCCGTCCGCGCATAGAACGCCTTGAGGTCGACACGGCTATCGGGCCGCCACCGCAGGACGCCACCACCCTGCACGGTCTGGCTATCCTCCCCCGGAAAGTTCTCTTCGTAGCGGAACGCAAGCCCGGCGGCGGCGCTGAGCCGATCGTCGACGATGGGAATCCGAGCGTCGAGATCCAGCGCCGCCGTCCGGTTGGGCCCGACATAAAGTACCGAACTCAGGACCGCGTCGTTGCCGGAATTTCTGAGTGCGTAGTCGGCGATCCCCGTTGGCGCGGGAAAGGGGTAGCCTTGCGCGGTCAAGCCCACCCGGATCGTCGAACCGCTCGCGATCCGATTGGTGAAGCCGCCATGCTCGGTGACGGAGAGCCCCTCGACGCGGATGTTCCCCGCGCTGGTCGGGCTGAACCCCCTCACATCGCCGGTACCGTACAGACCGATCTTCTCGTTGCCGACGCTGGTCCCGAAAGCGTCGGCGGCGGCCTTCACGGCATTCTCCTCCGCGCGTTGGGCGATAGCGGGCGCGGCCGAAGCGAGCACGACGGCGGTAACGCTGAGGGACCGTAGCATGGCGCTTCCTTCGCTCTGGTCCCTGCGGTGTGACGCTCCGCCGGCTGGCGGATAAGTGCCGTAGGTCGCGCTGCTCGACCGTGACCTTTGGCCTATGGCGAGGCAGCCGACCTTATGGCAGCATCCCCGCATGACAGGCCGGCTCACTCATCAGCTTCACCGGATCTTCGGCATCGCAGCCATGACGGTGTGGCTCGCCTCGGGGTGGCCGGTGCTCCAGAACCTGGCGACCGGCGGCACCATCCGCGGCGCGCTCGTACCCGCGCTCTGGCTCGCTCCCTTCATGCTGTTCGGGGCGGCCGTGTTCGGTGCGATGGTCCTCAAGCTCAGGAATGACGTCGTCTGGGTTCTGCTGTGCATTCAGGTTGCGGCGGTGATGGCGATGGCCGTCATCGTGCCGTGGGCGGGCATGTCTCAGTTCCTGCTCATCGTCGCTTGGCAGGTCGCGATGGCGACCACGCCTGCCAGGGCGCTGATCTGGGTCGCCGTCCAGACCCTGGCGATCATCGGCACGCTCGCGCAGGCGCTGAACCCCGATCTGTGCTGGGTCATCGCCAAGTCGTTCGCCCTGCAACTCTTGCTGGTCTTCACGGCGCGGGCATTGCTGCGGGAGGCGGCAACCGCGCGCGATCTGGCTCGGACGAACCGGGAGTTGCGCGCCGCACAAGCCATCATCGCCAATTCCGTCCGACAGGCCGAGCGCCTGCGCATCTCGCGCGAACTCCATGATGCCTGGGGTCACGAGCTGACCGCGCTCGGCTTGCAGCTGGAGATCGCGAGCCATCTGAGCGACAGCCGGGCGAACGATCATGTGATGCAGGCGAAAGGACTGGCACGCGACCTCTTGGCAAAGGTGCGCGACGTGGTGGCGACGCTCCGGGAGGCCGAACGCGGCGACCTCAAGGAGGCGCTGGATGCGCTTGCCCGAAGCGTTCCCCGGCCCGCCGTTCATGTCGAGATCGCGTCGGGCGTGCACGTCAGCTCCGATCAGGCTCATGCCCTCACCCGGTGTGCGCAGGAAGCGGTGACCAACGCCGTCAGGCATTCCGACGCGGCCAATCTGTGGCTCCGGATATCTCCGGACGGCGACGGCGTGCGCCTGATCGCACGCAACGATGGCGGCGCTGCGCCCGCGAGCGCCGTGCCCGGCTCTGGGCTTCAGGGCATGCGTGAGCGCATCGAGTGTCTGGGCGGCAGGTTGGCGGTGCGCGGCGCAGGCGATCTCGGGTTCACCGTCGACGCCTGGCTGCCGTCGACCGTGCCCCACGCCGCATGATCCGGGTCGTCCTCGTCGATGACCAGACCCTGGTCCGGCGGGGCGTGCGCGGTCTGCTGGAGTTGCTGCCCGACATTGCCGTGATCGGCGAGGCGAGCGACGGGGAGGAGGCGCTGGAGAAGGTGCCGGAACTGAGGCCGGACGTGCTTCTCCTCGACATCCGCATGCCGCGCCTCGACGGCATCTCCGTCCTCGAGGCGCTCCGCGATGCAGCCACGCTGCCGCCCACGCTGGTTCTGACGACGTTCGACGATGGCGACGCCGCAATCGCCGCGATCAAGGCCGGCGCGAAGGGCCTGATGCTGAAGGACGTGTCGCTCGACGACCTAGCGGAGGCTATCCGCGCCCTCGCCGCCGGCCGGACCGCTTTTCAGCCGGCCATGACCGACAGCCTGATGGCGGCGATCCGCCGCAGCCCTTCATCATCGCCGGACAACTATGTCGCGGAGCCGCTCACCGCGCGGGAACGTGAGGTGTTGCACCTGATCTGTGCCGGCTACAGCAACCGCGAAATCGCCGATCTGCTGAGCTTGGCAGAGGGGACGGTCAAGAACCACGTCTCCAACCTCCTGCTGAAGCTCGACGCTCGCGACAGGACGCGGGCGGCGCTCAAGGCGCTGCAACATGGCCACCTGGGCTCGATGCGATCTGAGCGTCCGAAGCCTTAGTCGGACCGGCACGAGCGAGAGCGAGGTGACAGGCCGACGTTCCGTTAACTATCCCGCGGTAACTCGGGCGCATGCCAAAGGAATGGATGCGGGCGGTGCTGAACGCCAGGGAACCGAAGCTCGCGCTCACCTTCTTCGTGCTTGCGTCGGCTGCCATTTTGCTGACCCGGCTCAATGGCGGGATCGCTTTGCTCTGGCTGGCGAATGCCCCGCTCATCGCCTATCTCTGCGCCACGAAGCCCGACAGGTGGCCGTCCGCCTTGCTCTGGACCGCTACCGCCTCGGTGGCCGCCAGCACGATGTTTGGCCCGGTGGCCTGGGCTGCACCTTTCCTGGGCATCGCCAGCGTATTGGAGGCCGTCCTGGCGGCGCTGTTGCTCCGACGGCTGCTCCCCGGCGGCAACTACTTCGAATCCTCCGGATCAGTGGTTACGTTCAGCGTCATCGCCGGGCTTGCCGCCCCGCTGACCAGCGGTCTGATCGGCGCCAGCATTGCATGGCTTGCGTTCGGGCGGCCGTGGGCGCCGACCTACCTGGACTGGGTCGTCGGGCACGGCCTGGGCACGGTGATCGCCACCCCGGTCGTGGCCTTGCTCCAGCAGCGCGAGCGGCGGATCTGGGCCGGTGGCCTGCTTAGCGGCCTGTGGAGCGAAGGCGGCGCGCTGCTCCTGGCGGTCGTCGTGATAACCTCGGTCGTGTTCCTGCAACAGGAACTACCCCTGTTGTTCATGCCCGCACTGCCGATCCTGATCGCGACCTTCAAGCTTGGCAGGCGGGGGGCAGCGCTCTCGATCGCGATCGTCGCCGTGATTGGCTGGCTGGCCACCGCCAACGGCTTCGGCCCGATCATGATGACGAGCTTGTCGCCCGCCGGACAGTTCCAGTTCTTCCAATTCTACCTCGCCGCAACCTTCCTGATGTCGCTCCCGGTCGCCGGGGCGCTGGAGCAGCGCGAGCAGTTGCTGTCCGCCCTGGAAAGCAGCGAGGCGCGGCATCGCCGCATCGTCGAGCGGAGTCAGGATGTCATCTTCGAAACCGACGCCGACGGTCGCTGGACGTTCCTCAGCGAAGCGTGGGTGCGCCTGACCGGACACGACGTCCAGAGCAGTCTTGGCAAGCGTTCGAACGTCTGGGTTTCGGAAACGGACTGGGCCAAGCTTGCGGCGGCCTCGCTGGAGGCGCGGGAGACCCGGACTGAGGTCGGTCAGGTCGAGGTCCGGTTCAAGGGCGGGCACGGCTTGCGGTGGGCTGCCGTCAACCTCGGGATGTTGCGCGACGGCGCAGGAAAGGTCGTCGGCAGCTACGGCACGATCAGGGACGTGACGCAGCGCAAGCTGGCGGAAGAAGAAACGATCGCCAGCCAACGCCGCTACCGGCTGCTCGCCGACAACACGAGCGACATGATCGCCCGGATCAGCCTGGATGGAATCTTCCGGTCGGTAACGCCGGCCTCGGGGCAGCTGCTCGGGCTGTCGCCCGACGACCTCGTCGGCACACCGTGCATGGAGCTGATCCTGCCCGAATACCGGCCGGAGGTGGTAACCGCCTACACCGCGCTGCTGGAGGGAGCGCCCGACCAGACGTGCAGCTATCGGCACTTCCGCCGGGACGCCGATCCGCTGTGGGTCGAGAGCGTGATCCGGCTCATTCGCGACGATGTAGGTCAGCCGCACGAATACATCGTTTCGGTGCGCGATATCTCGCGTCGCAAGCTGCTCGAGAGCGAGGCCGCCGCAGCTCTGCAAAGGTTCCGCGAGAGCAATCGCCTGTTCGGCATGGCGGGCGCGCTTGCCTCGATCGGGCACTGGCGGTTCGAGGTCGACGGCGACAGCGTGATCTGGTCCGACGAAGTGTTCCGTATCCACGGCATGAGCGTCGGCGCTCCGCCGCCCATCGCCAAAGCCATGGAATTCTACCATCCGGACGATCGCGCCCGGGTGGAGACGCTCCTGTCGAAGGCCATCGAGGAGCGACGTGGCTTCGGATGGGAGGCGCGCATCGTTCGCCCCGACGGGTCCGTGCGGTCCGTGGTGACCCAGGGCCAGGTGGAACTTGACGAGACAGGCCGGATGGCCGGCATGTTCGGCGTGTTCCAGGACGTGACCGAGCGTGCACTCGCAGAAGCCACGCTGCGGGATAGCGAAGCACGCCTCCGCTTCATCACCGAACAAGTCAGCGACATCATCGCCCTGACCGATCTCAGAGGCGTCTGCCTGTTCATGTCGCCGGCCTCGAGCGCGATCCTCGGGATCCCGCCTGAAGCGATGATCGGCACGCGCCCCGTCGAGCGCCTGCACGTCGATGACCGGGCGGCAGTGGAGGAGTACCGCGCCAGGCTGCACGACGGCACGGGCAGCCCGTTCGCGTCGATCCGGTTCCGCATGCAGCGGGCCGACGGCGACTATGCCTGGCTGGAGGCCAGTTCGCGCCTCGCGGAGATCAACGAGCAACCCTGCGCCGTCAGCGTCTGGCGGGACGTCTCGCGCCAGGTGGCGATCGAGGCCGAACTGAAGGCGGCCAAGGCGGCGGCCGAAGCCGCCTCCGCCGCGAAGGCGGGGTTCCTCGCCAATATGAGCCACGAGATCCGCACGCCGATGAACGGGGTCATCGGGTTTGCCGAATTGCTGCTCGCCGGCGATCTGTCCGGCGAGCAGCGGCGCAACGCCCAGTTGATCGCCGAGAGCGGCAAGGCGATGATGAAGCTGCTCAACGACATCCTCGATCTGTCGAAGATCGAGGCAGGGCAGCTGGAGATCGTCGCCGAGCCGTTCGATCTGCCGCACGCGGTGCGCGCCTGCGGCAAGTTGCTCGGGCCCAGCGCCGTGCAGAAGCATCTCGAATTCGAGGTCTGCGTCGCCGACGATGTGCCGCGTTTCGTGCTGGGGGACGGGCTGCGGATTCGTCAGATCGTCCTCAATCTCGTCGGTAATGCGATCAAGTTCACCGAACGCGGACAAGTTTCCCTGGAGGTCCG
>Ga0160473_100311_pt1 | contig 38090 bp, 57 predicted proteins | sample HID1975I_E11MG_FD_108217 | JGI IMG/M metagenome (GOLD analysis project Ga0160473, IMG submission 108217) | Enriched soil microbial communities from UW Madison campus, WI, USA - HID1975I_E11 MG | ecosystem: Environmental > Terrestrial > Soil > Unclassified | place: USA: Madison, Wisconsin... | reverse complement strand
TTCAGAATTCGCTGGTATGATGCGCGGCATTGGAGAGATGCCGGAGTGGTCGAACGGGACGGATTCGAAATCCGTTGTACTGGCAACAGTACCTAGGGTTCAAATCCCTATCTCTCCGCCATATTAAAGGCCCCGAGCGCTGTATAGCCCTCGGGGCTTTTTTCGTTTGGGGGAATTTTGGGGGAATGGGGGAGCGTGTATTTCCTCCAAGCGTTCGCTATCATTCCGCCATGGCCTACTACGAAAAGCGCGGTGACGCCTGGCGTGCCCAGATCCGCCGCAAAGGATATCCAACCCTTTCCGCCACCTTTGACACCAAGGCAGAAGCCCAGCGATGGGCCGCCGAGATCGAGGGTGATATGTCGCGTGCGCGCTTTGTCGATATGCGCGAGGCCGAGAGCACCACGCTTGCAGAGGCCCTTGATCGGTACCTGTCTGAGGTCACTTCCACCAAGAAGGGGGCCAAGCAGGAGCAGGTCCGCATCAAGAAGTGGAAAGAGCACAAGCTGGCCAGCAAGGGGCTCGCTGCGATTCGCTCGAGTGACATGGCGGCGTATCGCGACGCCGAGCTCAAAGAAGGCAAGTCAACGGCGACAGTCCGTCTCAACCTAGCGGTGATCAGCCATCTCTACACGGTGGCCACCAAGGAATGGGGAATAGAAGGGCTGACCAATCCGTGCCGGGCGATCCGGATGCCGAAAGGTAGCAAGGAGAGGGAGCGGCGCCCGACGCCGGCTGAACTCACCGCGCTGTATAAGGCAGCTGGCCAGATGAATGCCCAGCTCCCAGTGTTCATTGAATTGGCGGTTGAGACGGCGATGCGCCGGTCCGAGCTGCTGATGCTGCGCCGCGACCAGGTGCGCGGCAAAGTGGCGTACCTAGAGGACACCAAGAACGGCGAGCGGCGCGCTGTGCCGTTGTCTTCCCGGGCAATTTCCCTGCTTGAGGGGCTGCCCACGCCGATTGGTGGCGGCCGATACTTCAGCTTGGCCCTCAACACGATCAGCAACTACTTCCCCAGGGCCTGCCAGGCTGCCGGGATTGAAGGGCTACGCCTTCACGACCTTCGCCATGAGGCGACCAGTCGTTTCTTCGAGCGCGGATTCACCATGATGGAAGTCGCGAGTATCACGGGCCACAAGACCCTGGCGATGCTCAAGCGCTACACACACCTCAGCCCGCAGGACCTCGCTGAGAAACTCGGTTAACAGACAGGGAACGTTGAGTTGTCATTCAAGCCCATCGATGCTTCTGGCGCCTGCTTCGCGCGGTGCAACTTGCTCATGCTTTCAACCTTTGAACCAGGCCAGGATCACGTCAAGGATGATATCTGCCGGTCCGTTCTGGTGATGGCAGTCAGTGCGGTCGATTCATATATGCATTGGCTGGTATACGACAAACTATCTGACGTTCGAAAGGGGAAAGACCTCCCTCCGGCATTGGCTAAGTTGGCTGTTCCCTTCTCGAGCATGGCGCTTCTGGCTGACTCGGTAGTAGAGAACAGGAACAAGATTCGCCCCTGGGTGCAAGTAAAGAATGCTATGCAGAAAAAGCTGCTATCGGAGACTTTCCAGTCATTCGACCAGCTGAGTGTGGCGATGTCCATGGCAGGTATTAGTGGCGGCTGGAAGAAGATTTCCGAGAAACTTGGAGAGCCAACGGCAGCACTCAAGGCTCGGCTGAACCACATAGTTCACAGGCGAAATCAGATTGTTCATGAGGGAGATATCATGAGGAAATCCAGGCCGCGACATGTGGTGTTCAATGACATCAGCGTTGACCAGACGATCGAAGATGTTGACTGGCTGGACGATTTGGTCACGGCTATTGATCTGATCCGCTAGGCCACACGCAGAGAAGGGGGAGCTTTCCGCTTGCGACCAGTCTTTGGCTTCTGGTGCTCTCCATCCCTAAATTCGCGCAGGAACTTGCGCACGTCCTCTTTCAGCCAGCAGTGCCGGTTGCCCATCTTGAAGCTCTTGGGCAGCCACGGCACGCCGCGGCGAATCCCCTCCCTGATTGACGCCTCGGTGCGGCCCAACAACTTGGCCAAGCCCTCGACCGTCAACACCTCAGTCTCTTCACTCATACCTTCCTCCCGGCCTGACGCGTCAGGTTTTGGTTGTCACATTGATCTGTCACGTCAGGTTCGTTTCGCTGGCGGTAGGGCTGGCTTCGACTCGATGAACGAGCTGGCCGGGTTATCGCCGCCGATGTGGCGGAAGTAGTCGATCTCAACCTTCGCGCTCTCTATCAGCACACGGCTGATATCCGATACTGACTGGGCGCGCTGGACTTCCTTGGCCAAGTTGTCGTCATCGGCCTCACGCACCGCTTCAAGCTGGGCGAACAGGTGGTCGCGAAGGTCGCTGAGCTTATTTTTCATTCCTAGTCTTCCTCTTGATCTCTTTTTTCAGTTCGTTCTGCAGATGGAGGATGTCAACGATCTCCTCCGGCAGTCCTCGGTAGTGGTGGTTGTTGCGCAATTGGTGCTCGGCTCGCGTCCGCAGGCAAAGGTTATCGAGGTTGACGTTCTGGACGTTCCCATCCTTTGCCGCGACGATCATTCCTTCGGGGACTGGGCCGTTTACCTGTTCCCAGGTATGGATATGCAGTGGCTTCCACACATCGGGCTGAGCGATCTTGATTAGGGTGTACCGGCCTTTACGATGGGTAGCGCCTATCGGTCTAGGATCTTGGCCCGGCGATTCTCCCCGGGCTTCACATGCAGCCAGAAAGATTCGTCGATGTGTTTCTGATCGATGTGCCTCGGTCTTACTCAGGCCGAACAGATTGGCCCTCAGTGTGATCGCGGTCTTCGTGCGTTCTGGCAACAACACGAGCATTTCCTTGTTCGTTCGGGTCGGATAGAACTGGCGAAGGACAGCATCTTCCGCCTCAGTCCAGCGCTTGACTGGCCCGCGCCTAGTCATGGCTTGCTCCGGCCTGCAGTTCTCCGATAACCGATTGGATGCCGGCCACATAGCTGCCTGGCCGGCCTGCAGTCGCGCCGTTCAATCGCTCTACCACTACCTCGACCGGAGAGCCTCGCAGCGAGGCGACCAAATCAAGTGCCCAGTTCCTCGCTTCCAAGTACATGAAGCGATTGATGGGGCCGGCCGGAGGCTGTGCCGGGCCAGAAAATTTCCGGGCCGGCTCTGCAATCTGCGCAGATGGGAGCTTTGCAGCCGACCTCGATGCGACCGAGTTGATCTGCCCGCGACCCCGCTTGAGCCCCATCGATTCGATGATCTCCATTGCAGCTGGGCTGACATCGCGATGGCTCATGAGCACCCCCGGAAGTGGTCGGCCAGCACTCGGCGCCCGTCCAGGCCGCAGGCGGCGGACAGGTCGAGAACCTGTCCAAAGGTGGTCTCACGCTGCTGCAGAGCATCCCACAGCAGGAGCAGCAGGCCAGCCTGGCTCATGGCTGCTGCACCTGCGTGTCCTGCTGGCCCTGCATCTGGTTTGCCAGCACCAGAGCGCCGAGCAGCGCCTGCTGGCGTTGCTGCAGGTCCAGATACTCGCGGATTGCCTTCACGATAAGGCTGTTCATGCTACGGTCGTCGGCGGTGGCCGCGGCGTTCACCTGGTCGCGCATGCCATCAGGTAGGCGGACAACAAATTTGTCGGCGGTGCGGCTGTCGTAATCAAACGCCATGGGGCACCTCCTGCGCCTGGCCGGCCTGGATGCGTTCGTAGATCTCCTGGCGGTGAACGGCGACCTCCTCGGGCGCTTCGACACCCAGTCGAACCTGCATCCCCTGGACGCCCAGGACGGTGACGGTGATGTCGTCGTTGATGCGGATGGATTCGCCTATGCGGCGGGTCAAGATGAGCATGTTCAAACTCCATTTTTTGGGCAAGCCGGGGGCCTGCCGCGCTTGTTGGCTTTCGCAAAAATCGGGGTTGGATCAGGTCAGGCGGGCAGCGTTATGCCACCGCCAAGGTGCACTCTGCGCGCCGGGTTGCAATACGGGTTTCGATTTTCCGCTCGCCTTGACGACGAACGCGTGTGAATTCATCAGTGCTTGTTACGGAATGCCCAACCAACACTGCGCACAAGGTCACAACCATTGGAGAGATCAGGCCGCGCCGCATTGCTTCAGCTACGAGCTGAGCGCGTTTGATGACGCCGAGTTTGGTGCTTGCGGCAAGCAAACGCTTGTCGATGGTGTCCTTTGCTACACCGAGCTCACGGGCGGCCTCCTTACTGGTCATCCCGCATGCGACAGCCATAACGCACTGAAGCTCGCGCTCTGCTAGGCCCAGCCCAAGGCTGCCAGTCCAGTTACCAAAAGTCAGTGCGTTCATTTTTCGCTCCGTGCGGGTGGGTTGATGTGGCAAATAATGGTTTCCCTTTATTTTCCTGTCAACAGGTATACCTTTATTTTTTTGCAGCACTTCCGTAGGACGGTACCGCTTGGGTACTCTTTGCTGTATGGATATACAGTAACTAGGAGATGGTTGTGGCCCAGCAAAAAAAACAAGCGGCAGAGCAGCGCACGGAGATGACAGGTATGGAACGCTTGGTCCTGAGGGTTTCTTCGATGATCAACCATCCAATAGCTCAGACCCAGAGGTGCGTGACAGTTCACCAGCTTGATACTGATAGCGATCAGAATTGGGAGGAGGTCATGAGCATGATTGCTGAAACCCCAGGAATAGAAATGACCTTCAGTGATGATGGAAGCGTGACGCTTCAGTGGGAGGCCGATGAAGAGCAGACCTCCACCTTGGCGATGGTGGAGGCAGAAGCAGAAGAGGAGGTCGCCGCCCCGTTTTAAGGGCGGCAATTGCGCGCTGTGCCTTTGCTCGGCGCGCTACAGAAGGTTGCCGTTCCAGACGTATAGGACCTTTGCCTGGATGTAGGTCTCCTCTTTGCGGATTATCCGATCCTTATGTTTAGGGTTGTCGGAGATCATCTCGTAATGCTCATCGTCCGCGACTTGGAGGCGCTTGATGTACTCATGCCCACCCCAAGAGATGAAATACACTCCATCGCCGATGAAGTCACGAACAGTCACGTCGACAATCAATGGATCGCGATCCTTGATGGTTGGAGCCATCGATTGACCCCAGCCAGTGACGAGCTTCAGGTGATGTGGCTCTTTGAAGTCAAGCCCCAGTTCCCGTAGGTGGCTCAAGCTGACGCGAACGTCTCTGAGCATCTCCGGGTAGTCGTGCGTTACTTGGCCTCCACCCATTGCTCCTCGCACGTCATAGTGTGCAATTCGGATCATATCGCCAGCGGAGCCACGAGTAGCGCCCACCTTTGCAGAGCCGTCGCCAGGGTGTGAATCGGTCTCTTCGGCAGCTTGGAGTAGACGATTGCGCGCCTCTTCCGACAGGCCCGAGCCCGTTTTTGCCAGCATCTGCCTGACCATATCAGCAGCCGAGAGCTTCTGTATCTCCTCACCGACGAGAGCGCAGCCAGGCTCGGTTGGGGCGGGGATGCTACCCACTCCCTCCGCCAACCATAGCGCATCAACCCCGCAGATCTGGGCGATCTTCACCAGGTGGCTACTGGATCGGGAGAGCCCTCTCTCGATTTCCGAGATTGAGGCTTGCGCGATGCCAGCCCTTTCGGCCAGCTCGGTCTGGGTAAGCCCTTTCAGGCGGCGGGCGTGTTTGAGTCGATCTTTGAGTTCCATAACGCACCAATCTAATGGTTAGCCTTTTTTCTTGCAAAAAGGTATGCCTGTAAAATACAGTAAAGGCATACCTCTATTCGGCGTTAAGCCCATGAATGTAATCTTCAATGACCTGGTCAAGTTTTTTGGCGGCCAGGTGGCAACAGCGAAAGCGCTTGGCGTGACGCAAGGCACTGTCAGCGGTTGGGTGCGCGGTGTCCATGGCTGCTCTGCTGATATGGCGCTGATCATTCAGGCCAAAACTCATGGGCGTTTCGCCGCTTCGTGCATTCGTCCATCGCTGGCGGAATCGCTTCCGACCTTGGAACAAAAGGTAGCAGCAAGAAGCCATCACGCGCAGCCCAACGAATCTGCTGTGAATTTATCCAGTACGGTGCAGGTGAGCTTATGAGCGTCTACGCCGCCCAGTTTTTGCTGTCGGGCTGACTTTTCAGCAGGCAACAAAAAACCCGCTTGCCGGCGGGTTCTTTAGATCCGGTCCCTTGCCGGGGACCTTCTTGAAACGTCTTTGATTAGGAGACGGCGATATGTCGCACCCAAAAAATACCACCGCACCATCACCGGTGCAAGCAATCCTCACCAGCAAAGTGGGGTTCTTGAATGCCCCAATCAGCCCAACGGCTGATCAATTGCTCAGCGTAGATGCCGGGATGAACGCTGAGGACGCCTTGCGTGCAGCCCGCACCCTCTCTTCCGGCCTAAGCCAACTCTGCCAGCACATGCATGACAGCCTGAACATGGGCGAGATGGCGTATTGCGATGGCATGGCGGCTCTCAGCTTCCTGGGGGAGGCCGTCAGCGCACTGGTCTGGTCTGTTGAAAAGAGCGTTGCCGGCGCCGCAGGACGCGGGGGTGAGCAATGAGACTTCAAGCCGAAACTCTTTCGAGCCCTTTCGCCACGTACGGACTGCACGATGTGCTTGAGGCGTCTGGCGAAATTCCTGTGCATGAGTCCTTGGGCGCTGCCACTGATCGGCTTGAAGCCGTTGTTGCAGGACTGCGGACGTTAATGCAGGAACCCGCCGTCACCCACCATGCAACGCTCGTTTTCTATGCAGCTGAATCAGCGCTGGCGCTTGTCTATGCGGCTCATGCCGGCGTTGACCCTCAATTGGAAGGCGCGCCACAAAATGCTGCCTCGCCAGTTCGTGGCGCGGGAGGTGCGGCATGCTGACCGTACAAGCCGAACTGATGCCAGCGCCGGTTTCCGGGGTGGTGGTGCAGGATGTAATCCTCTCTGCAGACGAGATCGCTAAGTTCAACGATGCCCGGGAGGCGTTCCGAGCTATCAAAACCCTGTATTGGGCAAAGGTTGTCCCCGGTCTCGGCGGCTTCGATAACCCGGTAGTGTGCGAACTGGAGCGCCTCTTGGAGCGAGTCGTCTTCGACACTCGCAATTTCCTGTACCCACACCGCAACGCAGCTGCCTTCCATGATGCAAAGGATGTGGGAGGTGCTGTATGAGCAAGGTGATCAATTTCCCGGTTCCAACGAAAGCTGAAGTGATCAACGAGGATCATTTCGAACAATTCGGCGATGCCGCACTGATGCTTGCCTTTTTCGAGAAAGTGGCTGACGCGGTTGAGTGGATGGACGAGGGCGGCAGCATCAGTCGGCTGGACGACCACTATGTTGGCCTTGTTGAGACGTGCATGGCTCTGGCGGTGCTTTTCCGTCGGCGCACCGGGCACACAGTTCAAGAAGTCTGCTCAGACCACCTCGAGGAGCAGCGGCGCCGGCTTATGGCGGGCGAGGAGCTGAAAGAACTGATGATCCCCGTACGAGAATCCGCAATCAAGCCGCTCCCGAGTTCGGCCTTCAAGGGCCTGGGCGATCTTGAACTCGCCCAGGCCGGGTTCAACTACGTCAGGCGTGTGAGTGAGCAGATCCGGGGTAATTGCCCGCACCTGGTTGAGCTGGGTCTTGCTCGCGCGCACTCAGTTGATGCCTTGAACGCTTTCAGCTTGCTGATATCCCGGCTTGCTGACGGCGCTGTAAAGGGCGTGGAGGCATCCCTGCCGGCCATCTCCGGTCCCTCATCGGAGACTCTTCAATGAACAAAATACCGAATCCCGCCCAGGCGCTCCCGCAGCACGCTGGCGCAGCGATCATCAATGGACCCTGGCCGACCTACACCCAGTTCAAGGGTTTTCCAGAGCGCGAGCGCTGGACGATTTATGAACTGGCTAAGGCTGGTCGACGGGCGATGGAAGACAGCGGCTTCGAGATGGCTGAAACCTACGACGCCTTCGTGCGCCGCGTCACAGAGGAGCTTGATCTGTGAGCCAGGAGCGTATCCCGCGCAAGTTTCAGGGCGTTTGGATTCCAGCCTCTCTCTGGCTGGACCACTCGCTGTCCACAAACGAGAAGGTGATGCTGGTGGAAATCAGCAGCCTCGAGGATGGTGTACGCGGCTGTTACGCCACCAACGCGCACTTCGCCGTGTTCTTCGGACTGTCGGTATCTCGGGTGTCCGAGATCATCAGCGGGTTGGCTGAGCGTGGCCTGATCAAGGTTGAGCAGATCCGCGAAGGGAAGCGCGTAATCGAGCGCCGCATCCGCATCTCCAACCCCTTCGATAAACCGAAGACCCCTTCGGAAAACGCTGTGAACCCCTTCGGAAAAGGCGATGAACCCCCTTCGGAAAACACGCAGGGGAGTAATACACCTATGAGTAATACAAAGAGGGTTAAAGACTTACGTGCATCGGGGACTGAAACGGCGGCTGCATTCGAGCAGTTCTGGAAGCTGTACCCGAAGAAGAAAAGCCGCAAGGACGCCCTCAAGGCTTGGGAAAAACTCAACCCGGACGCCGAGCTTCAGTCTGTCCTGCTTGCCTCCCTGGCCAAGCATTGCGTTTCCCGAGATTGGGCCAAGGAAGGAGGCCAGTTCATCCCGAACGCAGCCACCTGGCTCAATGGCGAGCGCTGGACCGATGTTCTTCAGCCCGTTGGTGCAACCGTTCAAGGCGGCGCATTCAACAACCTCCCGCACCACACCGATGACATGTACCAGGAGAGCCACGATGGCCGCCCAAATTTCTGATCTGTTCCACCGTACCCCGGCCAAGCGCATCTTTTCCGGCGAGTGCCCGGTGCATGGCCGCGTCGATATGAGCGAAGTCGAGCAGTTGGACGGCTCGATGCTGGCGCGTGGCTGCAAGCGCTGCGCTTGGGAGGCTCTGCACACCACGCCCCGCGACTCGGCAGAGCGGGCCCTGGCCACTGCTCAGCGCAAGGCCGAGGACACCATGGCCGCGTTGATCGGCGCCGGGATCACCCCCCGCTTCGCTGCGGCCACCTTCGACAGCTATCGCGCCGAAAAAGACCCGCAACAAAAGGCGCTGGCCAAGTGCCGGGCCTATGCTGAGCAGTTCCCGGCCAACTACCGGGCCGGTCGTTCGCTCCTGCTGACCGGGAACGTTGGCTGCGGCAAGACCCATCTGGCCAGCGCGATCGTTCGCACCGTGGTGGCCGACCACTGCCGGGCGCTGATCATCCCAGCGGGGGACATTGTGAGCATTGCCCGCGCCTCGATGGTGCCCGGATCGGGCTACACCGACCGTGACGTGGCAGTCCATCTTGGCGGCTTGGATCTGCTGGTGATTGATGAGATCGGGGCGCAGAAGGGCAGCGAGTACGAGCTGGGCCTGCTGCACAGCATCATCGACCGCCGGTACCAGGCGGTACTGCCGACCGTGGTGATCAGCAACCTGAATGCAGAGGGCCTCAAGTCCTACATTGGTGATCGCGCCCTTGACCGTCTGCGTCAGAACGGCGGGCAGCAAGTGGGCTTCACCTGGGAGTCGAAGAGGGCGGCGGCATGAGGGCTCTCTATAGCGACGAGGCGGAGCACGGCGTGCTGGGCGCGGTCATTCACGCTTCGCTGCAGCAGGACGTAGGCCTGGTCGAAGACATGCTCGGCCAGATGACCTCAGCCGACTTCTATCATGCCGACAATGCGGCACTGTTCGAGGCCATGCTGGAGTGCCGCGAACAAGCCATGCCTATCGATCCGGTGACCTTGGGCGCGGTTCAGCGCTTGCTCCCGGGTGGCGACAACGTCATGGCCTATGCCGCTGAGCTGGCTAGCAAGGTTCCTTCGCTGGCCAACTGGAAGGCCTACGCCAAGCACGTCAAGGAGTGGAGTGTGATCCGGCGCATTCTTGATGTAGCAGGCGGCACTCAGGAATTGGTCCAGGCCGGCGCCCCGACCGGCGAGGTAATCGCTGCAGCCCAGCAGGCCATGGCCGACCTGCGCGATCTCGACGGCGAGACCAAGGGCTTCAAGCGGCTGGACGATTGGATGGGGGCCGCCGCGCAGTTGGTCGATGACAAGTTCAACGGCAACGCTCCCGCGTGGCCAGCCACCGGCATCGAAAAGCTGGATGAGCTGGTCCAAGGCATCCGTCCGAAGAAGGTGACGGTGATCGCTGGCCTACCCGGGAGCGGCAAGACCACGCTGGCCCTGCAGATCGCCCAGCACAACGCCGTCAAGGAGCGGAAACCCTGGCTGGTGTTCTCCATCGAAATGCCGGGCGAGGAGCTGGGCATGCGCGCCATCGCCTCGCTGGGCGGGGTTTCGCTGCATCGCTTAGACAATCCCGCAAAGATGCAGGATGACGACTGGGCGCGGATGGTCGGCGCGGTGGCGCAGGCCCAGAATGCCCCGCTGTTCGTGTGCGACGACCCCGTGCAGACCCCGGCGACCATCCGGGCAACGGCGCGCCAGTGCCAGCGCGAGCACGGCCTGGCCGGGATCGTGGTCGACTACCTCACCCTGGTGCGCGGCGACAGTGCAGGCCGGAGCCGCAACGAGGAGGTAGGTAAGATCAGCAAGGCATTGCTGCAGATGGCCAAGGAGATGGCCATACCGGTTATTGAGCTGGCCCAGTTGAACCGCGAATCGACCAAGCGTCCCGGGAAGAAGCCCCAGTCCAGCGACTTGCGCGACTCCGGCGAGATTGAGGCCGACGCCAGCTGCATCCTGATGGTGCACCGCGACATGGATACGGAGGAGGGTCAGAACGGCCTCACCGAGATCCTGATGACCAAGTGTCGCCATGCGCGGGTTGGCAGTTGCATTGTCCAGCAGGAAGGTCAGTACGGGCGGTTCGCCAACTTTGCCGGCTCGCTGCCCAGCGACGACGAGGTCGAGGCAGGTCGCGGTAGCTACGCCCAGCGCTACAAGGGGGCAGACCTGTGATCGAGCCAATCAAGATGGCGCCCTGTCCGTTCTGCGAAGGGCCGCCCTGCATCACCGCCAAGGACGAAGCCGGTACCGAGATTGCCGAGGGGCACACCTTCGACCCGGCTGACGAGTTCCCGATGGTCTCGGCGCACGTCTGGTGCCACGACTGCGGCGCACAGGGGCCGGACATCGAAACGCTGACCCTGGGCACGTTCGAGCACCTGTACGACCTGCAGGTGGTGGATGTAATGCGGATCGCCGTGGAGAGCTGGAACAACCGCCACGCGAAGGCCCGCGCCTACTACGACGCTGGCGATCAGAAAGGCCTGAACCTGTGGCCAAGGAGGGAGGCATGAGCGCCGCCAAGACCCTCACCGTCACCCTCAGTGACGCGGAGATCCGCCGGCACGCCGCCGGCGAAGTCTTCCAGCTGCGTGATACCCGCCACCGCGAACTGCGGTTCCGGTTCTCGACCGTGGACCGCTCCCGTGGCGCCTGGCACGTCGTGGTGCGTGGACGCTGGGGCAAGGCCGGCGATTACCCGGGGATCAACACCAAGACCATGCTGGCCACGCTGCCGGCCATCCTGGCGCGCCGGGCCGCCGATGCTGAAGCCAAATCTACGACCACCAGCTGGTCCACAGTGGGCGACGTGCTGGCGTGGTACCGGGATCGGATGAGTCGCGACCGCGGTCTGTCCGCCAAGCGCAAGGCCAGTGCCAAGTCGGCGCTGGACCGCCACCTGGTGCCACGCCTGGGTAACCTGCTGCTGGCCGAAACCAATAAGCAGGCGATCGACCAGCGCCTGATGTGGCCGCTGCAGGAGCGCTATGCCCTGTCCTTCGTGCGTTCGGTCTACGGCGTGCTGTCGGTCGCGTTCCGCCAGGCGCTGCGCCTGGACATGCTGCCGGCCAACCCCATGGCCTCGCTGAAGTTCACCGACTTCGTGCGGACCCGGATCAGGCCCCGGCCCGCGCGACTGCGCGGGGATGATGTGCCCGGCCTTTTGGTGGTGGTGGCCGAGCGTTTCGAGGTGGAGCCGGCGGGCTGCATGCTGGCCCTGATGATGCTGTGCCACGGTTCGCGGCTGGGCGAGACCCGGCTGGCGCGCTGGCGCAACGTCAACCTTGAAGCGGGGCGCTGGTTCATTCCGGCGAGTGACACCAAGACCAAGGCCGAGCACACGCTACCGCTGACCACCCAAGCCTGCGCACTGCTGCGCCGGTACCAGCGCCTGCAGGCCGCCCAGGGCTACACCGGCCCGCTGCTGTTCCCGGGCAGCCACGGCGCACCGCTGAGCCCGAGCAAGGCCAACACCTTGTTCACCGATCTGGCCAAGGGCGAGTGGTCGAGCCATGACCTGCGCAAGGTGGCCCGCACTGCATGGACCGACCTTGGGGTGGACTACATGGTGGGCGAGCTGCTGCTGAACCACGCCATGAAGGATCTGGACGCCACCTACATCCACACCACGGCCGAGGGCCTGAAGCGTCAGGCGCTGGAGGCCTGGCATCAACACCTCGACGGGCAGGGATTCGCCGCCATTCACAGCGAGACATTGCCGGGACACAAAACCGAGCCTGCAACCTCTGCCGCTACTAACGGCGCGGGTTGCAGCATCTCACAGCATCCATCCCAAGGGAGGATGTTTAATCAAGAATCCAAGCCAGGAGATGGCCATGAGTAACGTCGCAGCGGTCATGCCGCGCAAGACCCTGACCCCTGTCGAGCGGCAGTTCCTGAAGCAGGGCAATCGCATGCTACTGGACCAAACCAATGGCCGGATCGCCTCGGCAGCCCTGATGGATATCGTGGCCGACTGGCACGGGTCCCGGGCCGCCCAGGGCTTCGAGCAATTCGCTAAGGCCTGGATCATCCAAGGCGGCGCAAAGAACAAACATGCCTACAAGCTGCTGTGCGAGCTGTTCGGCCTGGACACCGACCCAACGCCCCGGAGGGCTGCATGAATACAAGGAAACCAATTCGCCTGCCGCTGGGTGATACCGAGCAGATGCTCGAGCAGTGGGGGCTGTGGCGAATGGATGGAATGGGAGTGCCTAGCTACGTCTCCCCGGCTTGGGCGTTGATGAGGGACGCCACGCCGTCGAAGTCGAAGGGGTACGCGATCACGGATGAGTTGGCCATGGCGGTTGATGGAGCCGTGGCCAGGCTGTGCGCGCGGGACAAACAGATGGGTGACTTCATCTGGCTGTACTACGGCTCGAAGTGGCCGGCCAAGCGGATCGGCATTAAGTACAAAATGAGTGAGGCCAGCGCGCGGCAGCTCATTAAAACTGGAGTGGGGTGGATCGACTGCGCCTTGGATCGTCTGCGAGAGGCTGCGTAAAAAGGGGTTGCACGCGCGGAATAGGACTGTTTTTATAGCAGCGTGTCCAGCTTGCAACGCACCGAGACACTGACAAACCCCGGCCATTGCGTCGGGGTTTTTGTTGCGTGCAAGGCCGGTTAGAATCGCTCCTCATCTAAGGAAGATCTGAGGCTAGCCATGAAGCGCGACATGAAGCTGGTGAAAGATGTGCTGGAGTTCATCGAGTATACGGTTACCCTGGATGGGCCAACCCACTCTGAACTCATGGAAGAGGTACTGGCCAATCACGGCGTACTAGGTAGCGGTGAGGCTGAGGACGCTTTGCTTGAAGAAATTATCTACCAGGTGACTATTTTGGAGTCTGGTGGGTTTTTGGCGAAGACCGAGGTAGAGCCAAGCGGCGATCGCCCCGATGAGATCTATTACCAGCTCACATGGGCTGGGCATGACCTCCTCGACTCCATTAACAAACGTCAGTATCAATGAATCTCTTCTAGTTACTCAGGGCCCCGGCAAACGTCGGGGCTTTTCGTTATTGAGCCTCGGCATTTGCCGGGGCTTTTTCGTATTCGGCCCCACCATACCCATCGCCCCAAGCTGGGTGTGCTGTTGGGGCCGAACCTACTCCACTCCCCAAAAGGGAGGAATCGAGATGCCAAACATGCCCGAGAAGGATCCTGGCCTGTGGGCCGCTGTGCTCACCTGGGTGCTGGCCCATCAGCCTCAGTTGTATGCCGCTGGCTTGTCAGTCGCCATTGCCGTCCTCCGGGTGGTTTATGGCGGCGGCACTCGCCGGCAGATGTTTCTGGAGGGCGCCTTGTGCGGTCTCATCACTCTGGCCCTTGTGCCGCTGCTCGAATGGATGGGCTTGCCGCAGGGCATGGCCACCTTCGCCGGCGGCATGGTCGGGTTTATGGGTGTTGAGAAGCTTCGCGGCTACTCGGACCTATTTCTGTCACGCAAAGCCCAGGGGTAGAGCATGAAGTTGATCCTGAAGAGACTGAACCGCGAGGTCGAGGTAACCAGCCTCGACAGCGAGTGCCGCCATTACGTGCCCGGCGGCCGTGATCCCCAGGCCCCGTTCGCGCTGCATACCGAGGATGGCGCCGTGCTGCCAAGCCAACAGAGCACCACCTTGCACAGCGAGCCAGGCCAGCCTGTACGGCTGACAGTCGTGTTCACGGTTGACGGGAACAACCTGGCTGTTGAAGGCGATGGCCTGTAGCGGATGCGCCGCCAGGCGCGAATGGATCAACAAGTGGAAGAAGGTGGCGTATGAGCGAGCCAGATCACTCTTCGATGGTAACCCTGGCCGAGGTCAAGGTGACGCCGGAACAGATGGCGATTATCCAGCAGAACCAGCAGGCGTTCCTGTCGATCTTCAAGCAGATGCTGGCCGAGCAGGCCAAGACCAATGAGCTGCTAGCCAGCTTCCTCCAGGCGCTGGCAGACGACCAAGGTGATGAGCCTGATCCTGACGCTGAGCCACGGACCTACCTGGATGGCACGCCATGCCGTTGAGGCCTGGCACGCACAAGCCTCCTGCGCCGACTACGGCCAAGCACAAGCCACCAGAGACGCGACAGACCAGCACCGAACGCGGCTACGGGTACAGGTGGCAGCAGGCCCGAGCGGGCTACCTGCGCAAGCATCCGCTCTGCGTGCACTGCCAGCGCGAGGGAAGGGTAGAGCCAGCCACTGAGCTGGATCACATCGTCCCTCACCGTGGTGACAAGGACCTGTTCTGGTCCAGGGAGAACTGGCAAGGCCTGTGCCGGATGCACCACTCACGCAAGACGGCGGCAGAGGACGGCGGCTTCGGCAACGCCCGGCGCAGCTGATCCTGAGCGCGCACGCATGGCTCAAAAAATGACCAAAATCGACGAAATGAGACTGAATCTCGCTGCTGAGGTGGGGGAGGGTAAAGTCTGGGGCCTTTTGCTTCTAGACCGCGCCCGGAGTCGTTTTTTCGCGCCGTCAAAATTAGCTTTTTGAAATTGAAGGTTGACAAATGACCCGAGGACGGAAGCCAACGACGCCCAACCTCAAGGTTCTGGCCGGTACCACTCGCCCGGATCGCGAGGAAAAGGACGCGCCAGAGTTCGACCTGATTGATGACTTCCCTGACGCACCTCAGCACCTGAATCGAGACGGCGCCGAGATGTGGGAGAGCCTGGGCCGGCAGCTAGTTGCCGCCAAGGTGCTGCAGGTGGTCGACCTGTATTCACTGGAGCAGCTGTGCTTTGCCTGGCAGTGCTTCCGCAAGAAGGCCAAGGCCGACATGGAGGCCACGGCGGCAGAGACCACGGCGCTGAAGGCGCTGTTCTCTGAGTTCGGCATGACGCCGGCAAGCCGCCGTAAGGTTTCGTCGGGCGGGGAGCAGAAGAAGGGCAACGCCTTCGCGGGTAATGGGCGGAAGAATGCGTGACTTCGTCAAGATCGCTACCGACTACGCGAAGGGGGCTGTCGCCGACAAGAAGCGGAAACGCCACGGCAAGCTGATCCGCCAGGCTGCCCAGCGGTTTCTGGATGATCTGAAGCGAGCCAAGAAGAAGGATTGCCCCTTCATCTTCGACCCATGGCACGCGAATGACCCGTGCGACTTCATCGAGAAGCTGCACCACGTTGAAGGCAAGTGGGAAAAGCCGACCATCGTGATGCACCCGTCGCACATCTTCTTTGTGGTCCAGCTGTTCGGGTTCCGCAAACGGCAGTGGGTGTTTACTGAAGGCTGGGGCGACGACGGGAAGTTTCACCCGCGGCGGTTCACCTCGGCACTCTTCGCCGTGGCCCGGAAGAACGCCAAGAGCACGCTGTCCTCGGCCATCCTGCTGTACTGCGAATGCTGCGAGCCCGAAGAGGGCGCACAGATCATCAGCGCGGCCACCACCTTTCCGCAGGCGTCGATCATCTTCAACGCCGCCAAGCGGATGACCGAGAAGAACGCCGACCTGCGCGAGTACTTCGGGCTTGAGGTTTGGGCCAAGTCCATCAGCCGCGTTCAAACCGGGGCCAGCTTCAAGCCGATCCACGCCAAGGCATCGACCCAGGACGGCCTGAACCCATCGCATGTTGGGTTGGACGAGATCCACGCGCACAAGACTGCCGACCTGCTGAACGTTCTGCAGTCAGCCGCAGGTGCCCGGGGCAACCCGCTGTGGCTGTTCACGACGACCGAGGGCTACACCAACCCCGGGCCGTGGGCGGAAATTCGCATGTTCGCCAAGAAGCTGCTGGGCGGGCTGTTTGGCACCACCGCTGACCACTACCTGGTGGTGTTCTATGCGGTGGATGACGAGGACAAGAGCCTCGGCATCAAGGCTGACGACGACTTCGACGAAAAGGCCTGGATCAAGGCCAACCCGTTGATGGACGTAAACCCGCACCTGATGGCGGCGATCCAGAAGGAAGCCATCGAAGCGAAGCAGATGCCATCAAAGATGGCCGAGTTTCGCATCAAGCGGTTGAACCGGCCGGCCTCGACGGCTGACGGCTGGGTCGACCTGAACAAATGGCAGCAGTGCAGCGGTGAGATCGACCTGGACTGGCTTGCGCAGTACCCGTGCTGGGGAGGGCTGGACCTGGCGTCCACCCGTGACCTCACCTCGTTCCGCCTTGTGTGGGATGTCGACGGCGTTCTGTACACCTACGGGTGGCGCTGGGCGCCGGAGAGCGCGGTGGCTTTCCGCACCGAGCGGGGCACCGTGCCGTATGCCGCCTGGGTTGAATCAGGCCTGCTCAAGCAAACCGAGGGCGACGTTACCGATTACGCGGTGATCGAGGCCGACGTGAAAGCGGTCTGCGAGCGCTTCAATGTCCAGGCTATCGGCTATGACCGGTGGAACGCCACCGATCTGGTGAACCGACTGGTTGCTGCCGAGCTCCCGATGGTCGAGTTCATTCAGGGGCCAAAGTCGTACCACCCGGCGATGCAGACCCTGGAGCTGGCCTACATCTCCGGAAAGTTGGTGCACGGCGGCGACATGCTGCTGAACTGGTGCGCCTCCAACCTCATCGCCCGGCGCGACGACAACATGAACATGGCCCCGGACAAGAAACGTTCGGCGGACAAAATCGACGACATGACCGCTCTGCTTATGGCTGTGGGCGTTTCTAAGGCAGGGCAAGAGCAGCCCATTACTGACCTATGCGTGGTGCTGTGATGTTCAACTTTGGGAAAACAAAGAAGCTGGAACAGGACCTCGCAGCTATGCGCGAGGAGCTGGGCGAGCTCAAGAACAAAGAGCTCACCTGGAACGAAATGGATCGCTCCCAGTGGGCTGACTTCTTTGGCGCCGTGCCTTCCTCGGCCGGCGTGGTTGTCACCACCGAGACCGCCAAGCGCAGTGCCGCTGTTTATGCCTGCTGCCGTCTCATCGCCGGCGCAGTGGCTTTGCTGCCGCTGCCGATCTATGAGCGCACGCAGAATGGTGGGCGGGCGCGGGCGAATCATGACCTCTGGTGGCTGCTCAATGAGTCGCCGTATCCGACCCTGACCGCTTGCTCGTTTTGGGAGTGGATGCTGTCTTCCATGCTGCTGCGTGGCGATGGGCTGGCCCAGATCGTCCGAGATCGTTCGGGAAAGCCAGTGCGACTCATGCCGCTTCCCCGGGAGTGTGTATCGATCGTGCGGGTTGGCGACACGCTGCACTACTACGTGAATGACGACGGCAAGTACTTCGGCCTGGAGTCGGAGGATGTCTTGCACTTCCCCGGCTTTGGGTTCGACGGCACCAAGGGCGAGTCGGTGATTCGCTACGCCGCCCGCCAGGCCGTGGGTGCTGCCCTGGCCGCCGACGAATATGCCGGCGAGTTCTTCAGCAACGGTGCAAGCCCGAGCATAGCCATCACCTACCCGGCAGGCGTGTCACCTGGGACAGAACAACAGGACTACCTGCGTCAGCAGTTCACCGAGAAGTACACGGGCCGCACCAATCACCATAAGCCGATGCTGCTGGTGAACGGGGGCGATATCAAGCCCGTGAGCCTCACGGCCGAGGACGCCCAGCTACTTGAGACCCGCAAGTTTCAGGTGATCGAGATTGCTCGAGCATTTGGCGCACCTCCGCACATGATCGGTGAAACCTCCGCGTCCACCAGCTGGGGTACCGGCATCGAGCAGATGTCGATCGGCTTCGTCCGTTACACCCTGGGCCCGCACCTGCGACGCATCGAGCAGGAGCTGAACCGCAAGCTGTGGCCGCGCTCGACCCGCTACTTCACAGAATTCAATCGTGAGGGCCTGCTGGCCGGTGACAGCAAGACCGAAGCGGAAGTGCTCGGCAAGGCGCTGGGGGGGCCTGGATCACAAGGCTGGATGGTGGTCAACGAAGTGCGGGCCATCAAGAACCTGCCTCCTGTCCCGGGCGGCGACAAACTCTACTTTTCGACTGCCAGCCAGAAGCCGGCCAAACCCCCAGAGGCTCAGCCCGATGAACCTGATCCAACTGTTCAAGAATAACCAGGCGGCCAAGCGCGAGTTTCGGATCGTCAGCGAGGCCCGCGAGGCGACCATCTACCTCTACGACATCATCGGCGAGGACTGGTACGGCGGCGTGGCAGCCAAAGATTTCGTGCCGCAACTGGCGGCGCTCGACGTTGACACTATTCACTTGCGGATCAATAGCCCCGGCGGGGATGTGTTCGACGCCCGCGCGATGGCCCAGGCAATCAAGTCGCACCCGGCCAAGGTAATCGCCCACATCGATGGCCAGGCGGTTTCGGCAGCCACCTATGTGGCGGTGGCAGCGGATGAAGTGGAAATTGCCGAAGGCGGTTTCTTCATGATCCACAACGCCTGGACCATCCAGATGGGCAACGCCAAGGACTTCCGGGATCAGGCCGACTTGCTGGACAAGGTCGATGCCAGCATCAGCGCCGACTACGAGCGCAAGACCGGTAAGTCAGCCGAGGAAGTCCTGGCCTTGATGGCGGCCACCACCTGGATGACCGCGGCGGAGGCGCTGGAAGGCGGATTCGTTGATCGCCTGGCCGAAGGCAAGACCGCCACACAGAACCACTGGAACCTTGCCGCCTACGGCAATGCACCCAAGGCGCTGACCGAGCGCCCCGAGCCAACAGTCAATCGCGAAGCCCTTGAGCGTCGCCTTTCGCTGTTGGAAAAAATCGCGCCGTAGGCCTCGCGCCGTCGCGTAAATCCAGCCCGCCCAGTGCGGGCTTTTTTGCATCTGGAGAAAAGTTATGACCATTCAAGCAATGCGCGAGCGCCGTAATGGCTTGGCCATCGAAGCCCGCAAGCTGCTGGACGAGACCAAGGATAAACCCTGGACGCCCGAGCACCAGACCAAGTACGACACCCTCACCGGTGATATCTCCGATCTCGATGGCCGGATCGAGCGTGAGCAAAAGGTGTTGGACCTCGCCGCCGAGCAGCACTTCAACAAGGGGGGCGATGGCAACAAGAAGCCTGGCAAGCGCGACACCGAAGACCTGCTCTCGGATATCGGCATCTTCGACACCTGGACCCGTCGCGGTGAGCGCGGTTTCACCAACGAGCAGGCCGCCAAGTTCTTCAATACGATGAGCACCACCACCGGGTCCGAGGGTGGCTACACCGTCCCGTCCGCTGTGGCGTCCAGCCTGATCGACTCCCTCAAACTGTTCGGCGGCATGCGCGCGGTGGCCGAGATCCTGAACACTGCCCAGGGCAACCCGCTGAGCTTCCCATCTTCGAATGGAACCAGCGAAGAGGGTGAGATCCTGGCCGAGAACGCCCAGGCCAGCGCTCTCGATCCGGCGTTCGGCACTGTCAGCCTGAACGTGTTCAAGTACAGCTCCAAGATCATTGCGGTACCGATCGAACTGCTGCAGGACAGTTCGATCGACATCGAGGCGTTCATTCGCAAGCGCATCATCGAACGTGTCGGTCGTATCACCAACCGCCACTTCACCACCGGCACCGGCACTGGCCAGCCGCGTGGCATCGTGACCGCATCCTCTTCCGGCAAGATCGGCACCACCGGCCAGACCCTGACCGTGGGTTACGACGACCTGGTCGACCTGCTGGAATCGGTGGACGAGGCCTATCAGCTGGCTGGCAACTGTAAGTTCATGTTCGCTCAAACCGTGCGCAAGCTGCTGCGCAAGCTGAAGGACACCGCAGGTCGCCCGATCTGGACCCCGGGCTACGAGGCCGGCATCACCGCCGGCGCCCCGGACCTGCTGCTGGGCAAGGAAGTGGCGCTGAACAACGACATGCCGGCGCCGGCGGCGAACGCCAAGTCGATCATCTACGGCGACCTGTCGAAGTACATGATCCGCGATGCCATGCAGGTCAACCTGATGCGCTTCGACGACAGCGCCTTCGCTTCCAAGGGGCAGGTCGGCTTCCTGGCCTTCATGCGCAGCGGCGGCAACCTGACCGATACCGACGCTGTTAAGCACTACCAGCACTCGGCGACCTAATGCGCCTGGCGGGCCAGGTCCGCCATTCCCTATCCAAAGGACATAAATCATGGCTGCAAAGAAAGATTTGGTGCAGGTGCGCGTGCTGTGCGGTTTCCCGCTCGAGGGGCGCGAGTACAAGCCCGGCCAGCTGGTTGGGTTCTCCGCCGAGCAGGTCGAGCAACTGAAGGGCATGGGCGCGGTCGACCCCGGCAAGGATGCCTTGGCCGCATGCAAGGCGGCGGGTTTCGATCTGGTTGAGCATTCGCCGGCCGATGCGCCAGAGGCGGCGGAAGAGGGCTGATCGTATGGGGCTGCAATTGCTGGAAGCGCCCACGGTCCAGGCTGTATCGCTTGAGGTGGCCAAGAAGCACTTGCGTATTGCCCCTGACGATACCGACCAGGACGATGAGGTGGCGCGTATCGTGCGTGCGGCAACTGCCTGGGCGGAGCGGATCACTCAGCGATCGCTGTGCCCGCAGCGCTGGCGGCTTCATCTGGATGGGTTCCCTTGCGGCGCGGTCTTGATTCCAAAACCGCCCCTGCAGACTGTCGAGGCCGTCAGCTACACCGATTCTGTCGGGTCTGTTCAGACGCTTGACGCGTCTGTATACATCGTCAACCCATTTGAGATTCTGGGGCGAGTATCGCTTGCACAGGGGGAGAGCTGGCCGGCGACACGCAAGCAGGCCATGTCGGTGCGGATCGACTTCACCGCCGGCTATACAGCTGTGCCGGAGGATGTCGTCTCGGCGATCCTTCTACTGGTCGGCCACCTGGACCAGAACCGTGAGCAGGTAGTCACCGGCACTATCGCCACGGATTTGCCGATGGGTGTTGAGGCGCTGTTGTCGTCCTACTGCGTTCCAGGTGTGCCATGAGACTCGGCCGGCTGAATCACCTCATCACGATTGAACACCTGGTGAAGGTCCGAGACCCGGCCACCTTGGAGTTCGGAGAACCAGCCTGGCAGAAATTCGCCCAGGTTTACGCTGAAGTCTCACCGCTGTCTGCCAGAGACTTGATAGCGGCACAGGCTGCCCAGTCCGAAGCCACCGCCCGTATGGTGATCAGGTACCGGCCAGGCGTGCTGCCGACCATGCGCATCGTCTACCGTGGCGAGGTGTACAGCATCGAAGGCCCGCCTCTGGAGGATCAGAAATCTGGCCTGGAGTACCTGACCATTCTGGTTTCTAAGGGGGTGAAGGATGGCTGACGGTGTCGATTTCAGCATTCTTGGCTTGGACAGCCTGCTGGGTAAGTTGTCGGAGGTCAGCGTTGATGTTCGCCGCAAGGGTGGCCGCGCCGCGCTTCGCAAGGCTGCCCAGGTGGTGGTGCAGAAGGCTAAGGCAGGTGCTGAGCGCATCGACGACAAGGCCACTGGACGATCGATCTCGGACAACATCGCGCTGCGCTGGAATGGGAGGCTGTTCAAGCGCACTGGCGACCTGGGTTTCCGGATCGGTGTGCTGCACGGCGCGGTGCTCAAGGATGGCGGAGATCTCAGCTCGAACGCACCGACGCCTCATTGGCGTCTGATCGAGTTCGGTACCGAGAAGATGCCCGCAGCACCATTCATGCGCCCGGCCCTGGCCGACAGCATCAGCGAGGTGACCAACACCTTTGTCACCGAGTACGAAAAGGCAATCGACCGTGCTATTCGGCGCGCAGCGAAGAAGGCGGTAGGCTCATGACACCACCCATCGTACAGGCCTGCCTGCAGAGCCCTGCCGTTACCGCGCTGCTCGGCGCCGGGACTGGCATGCGCCTCTACTCGTTTGGCGAAGCGGAGCAGGGCGTGGCCAAGCCATACGCTGTTTGGCAGATCGTCAGCGGCAGTCCCGAGAACTACCTGGCTGGCCGGCCAGATCTCGACAGCGTCACCCTGCAGGTCGATGTGTACGCCGCGACTGGCGATTCTGCCCGGAAGGTTCGTGACGCGATCCGTGATGCGGTTGAACTGGACGCCTACGTCACCCGCTGGGGCGTGGAAGGTCGCGATCCAAAGACCGAGAATTACCGAGCCAGCTTCGACGTGGACTGGATGGTTTCCCGCTGAAGTATCCATTTGACCCATGCCCGCCGAGTGCGGGTTTTTTTATTTCTGACTGGAGATAACCCATGTCGATGAAAGCCCAGGGCGCTCAGCTCTATGCTTTGGTGCGGCCTTTGAGTGGCACAGGCCCAAGGACCGTGATGGAGGTTGAATGCCTCACCGCGTTCAACCCTGGCGGTTCGCCGGCAGACCAAATTGACGACACCTGCTTGGCCGATACCGAGCGGAAGTACAAGAAGGGGCTGCGCACCCCTGGCCAGGCGACGGCCACCATCTTGGCTGACCCGCGCAATGCCAGCCACGTTCGCATGTTCCAGTTGTCTCAGGATGACGACGATGAGGACATTCTTTGGGCGCTCGGCTGGTCTGACGGCAAGGACATCCCTCCCACGGTCAACGCCGCTGGCGATGACTTCGAGCTACCCACCACCCGCACCTGGTGCCTGTTCGCCGGCTACGTCGCCGATTTCCCGTTCGACTTTGCCAGCAACACCTCGGTGAGCACTGCAGCAACCATTCAGCGCTCCGGCAAGCTCAGCTGGGTCATCAAGGAGTAACGCATGAAGTTGACACTCGACGCGCTCAAGTGCACCGGCTCGTTCACTGGCAGGCCAGTGGAAAAGGAAATCAAGTGGCGCCAGGATGGTACGGATTACACCGCCACCGTCTACGTACGGCCGATGGGCTACCAGACGGCGGTGAGCGACGTGCTTTCGGCTACTGGCAGGCAGGACAGCATTGCGGGCCGTATTGCCGCGTCTATCTGCGACGAGCACGGCAACCCGGTGTTCAGCAGCCCGATGGACATCACCCACGGGCCGCTTGATCCAGTTGAGCTGGAAAAGGACCCGGAGAGTACCAAGCGCTTGGGTTCGCTTGACGGCGCCCTGTCCGTTGCTCTGCTGTTCGCCATCCAAGAGGTCAACGACCTGGGAAAGACGAAGAGCTCACCGAGCGAGACGAAGTCTGGCACGAACTCGTCCTCTCCGGCGTCGGGGGCTCGACGATCGCGCAGGCCAAGGAAAACCTGAGCCTCAGCGAGTTCAGGTCCTGGGTGAAGTACCGTAGGCGCCGCGGCTCGCTGCATCTCGGGATGCGGGTTGAGCGCTCGGTAGCCATGCTGGCGGCGCTGACAGCCAACCTTCACCGTGACCAGCAGAAGCGTCCGGCGCCGTACACATGGAAGGATTTCGCGCTGCATGAGGATGAGGACGAACCGATCTCCCTGGAAGAGGCCATTGCTTCGTGGGCATAGCCTTGCATCCCGCATCAGGCTTGTCACTTCGGTGATATGTTAGATTGTCCAGATTTACACGGAGTTCGGGATCATGGTCGTCGATGCAGGTGCATTGCAGAGCAACGTAATGAAGGGCATGGTTGTAGCGTTGTACTTTCTGCCGTTCATCGTTGCCTGGTTGCGAGGCCATCACAACAAAGCACCAGTCTTTCTGCTGAACCTGTTTCTTGGGTGGACTGGCATCGGTTGGCTTGCGGCTTTAATTTGGTCGGTCTCTTCGATAAGAAGGCAGACCCCCGTCGAATCGAGCGATTTGACGGCACCTCGGTCTGAAACAGCAGACCCATACCAGAAGCTTGAAAAATTAGCCGAACTGAGAGAGCGCGGGCTTCTCACCGCTGAAGAGTTTGAAGCGGAGAAAACTAAGCTACTCAGTCGATAGACACACAATTGACAATGCGCCCGCTCTGCGGGCTTTTTTTTGCCCGGAGAAAAAGATGGCCTCAAGATCATTAGGCACTTTGACTCTGGACGTCATTGCGCAGGTAGGCGGTTTTGTTGCCGGCATGGACAAGGCGGAGCGCAGTTCCGCAAAATGGCGAAGAGAGGTTGAGAATAGTGCAAAGGCAGTTGGTACTGCCATAGGTGCTGGAATCGCCACTGGCATTACGGCTTTGACGGCAATGACCATTTCTGCTGTCAATTCGGCGTCTGAAATAGTTAATCTGGCAGCAGTCGCAAACGTCAGCGTCACCGATTTCCAGAAGATGGCGGTGGGCGCCAAGACTGTAGGGATTGAACAAGACAAGCTTGCTGACATTCTCAAGGATGTGAATGACAAGGTCGGTGACTTTTTAAACACCGGCGGCGGTGGCATGGCTGATTTTTTGAGCAGATTGCTCCTAAAGTCGGAGTCACGGCGGATCAGTTCAAGAACCTCAGCGGTAGCCAGGCTCTGGGTCTATACGTGTCCAGCCTAGAGAAAGCAAAAGTCAGTCAGTCTGACATGACCTTCTACCTCGAAGCGATCGCTAGTGATGCAACGGCCCTGCTGCCGCTGCTGCGGAATAATGCTGAGGGATTCAGGAAGTATGGTGACGCAGCTGAGGCAGCCGGCGCTGTAATGGACGAAAAAACCATTCTGGCGGCGAAGCAGTTCAGCACAGAGCTTACTGTTTTAGGGACATATCTAGGATCGGTTAAAACCGCTCTTGCTGCTGAGCTGATGCCCGTTTTGGCGCAGTTCTCTAAAGATCTGACTGATACCACCGCTAATGCTGGAGGGCTTCAGAAAAAGGTCAAGGAGCTCGCCAACGACCTAGTTGAAGCTGTCGCGGTTACCGCCACTTTGGCAGACGGTCTTGGAAGAACATTTAAAGTTGTTGCTGGAGTTATTGCTTCAGGGTTTGCAACTACTTTCAGTTATATTCAGCAACTCGGCGCCGCTGGTAACAAGATTCTTGGCGCTATCACGTTCGGAGACATGTCAAAGAATTTCAAAGCAGATGCTGCGAAATTAACTAGCGATGCTGTGGATAACATGACTGTGGCGAACTCAATCGTCATAGATTTGATGAAAGAGTTCGACAAGCCTTGGGCTGGTGACGCAATCCGCCAGTACGTCATTGATGCAAAAAAAGCAGCAGCTGAGCTTGGAACAATTACACCCCCGGGGACGTTTACGCCAACAACTCCTGATCAGCAAGCAGCCGCCAAAGCAGCCGAAGCGGCCGCCAAAAAGCTGCAGGGCCAGTTCGACACGGCCGAGGAGAGCTACAAGCGGCAGATCGCGCTGATCAACACGGAGACCGACAAGCGCAAGGAGGCCACCGAGGTCGCCAAGCTTCAGTTCGAACTGGAGTCGGGAAATCTCACGGGGCTGAGCGTCAAGCAGCAGGAGCGCCTAAAAGGTCTGGCCGCCGAACTGGACCAGCTGAAAAAGCTGAAGCAGGCCAAGGAGGATGACAAGGCGGTCAGCGAGTTTGGCGCAAGCGTGAAGCGGCAACTGGACATCGACCAGCGCGCTCTGGACGCGCCATTGCTGAATGCCTATAGCAGCGACGAGATGAAGCAGCGGGCGCTGGATCTGCTGGCGATCGAGCAGGACTACCAGGACCAGCTTGAGGATTTACGGCAGCGGCACGAAGCCGGCGACGTTTCGGATTCGGCGTATGAACGCGAGACGAAAATTCTCAATGATGCGCTGGAAGAGCGCCGGGCCATGCAGGAGAAGTACTACGAGGACATCGACAAGCTTCAGCTCAATGGTACGGCCGGCTTCCTCAGCGGCTTTGCCACACAAGCCGAAGCAGCGATGGACCTTTATGGCAGCATGCAGCAGGTCGGCGCCGATACCTTGGCCAACCTGACGGATGCTGTCACCGAGTGGGCCGAGACCGGAAAGCTCGATATCGAGGGCTTCGCCTCAACGTTCATTCAATCTATGGGCAACGCGCTTCTATCCTTCGCCGCCGCGCAGGTAGCCATGGCTGCCCTGAACGCCTTCGTTTCCATGATCGGCGTTCCCTTCGTGGGTCCAGCCATTGCACCTGGTGCTGCAATCGCCGCCGCCGGCGCCGCTGGTGTGCTCATGTCCGCTGTTGGCGCCTCGCTGGATGGCCAGGCGCACGACGGCATCGATTACGTGCCGGCTGATGGCACCTGGAACTTGAAGAAGGGCGAGCGTGTAACAACCGCCGAGACCAGCGCCAAGCTTGATCGGACGCTGGATGATGTTGCGAAAAACAGCGGCGGGGGAGGCGGGGTGCGTGATGTGAAAATCATAAACAACGGGCAGCCTGCAACCGCACGGATGCAAATGGATGGGGCCACCATGACGCTCATCCTCGATGCTGTGGCGGCAGATTTTAACTCTAGCCTTGGCCGGAATGGTCGGTACTCGAAGGCAGTGGAGGGAACCTACGGAACCAGGAGGATCCCGAAATGACGGCTCTGGAGGTCGTTTATGCATCCGGTGGCGACATCATCGTCCCAACCCTGGAGATATCGTGCCCGGCCTGGGAAAAGACGTTGTACCTCGTGCAGGACTACGAGGACTTCCGGGCGACGACCGAGGCCGGCAAAACGGTCATGTTCCTGGCTTCGTCCATTGACGTGGCCCTACCGGCCAAGGACAACTCCGGCGCGCAGACGCTGACCTTCGTGATCGACAACGTGACCGGGGAGGCCCAGCAGTTGCTGGACGCTTCACTTGCCGCCGAGGCCAAGGTCACCATGGTTTACCGCGAGTACCTTGCCAGCATTCCTGGGGAGCCCGCTGACCGACCATACCGCATGACCTCGTTCGGCGGGACCATGGATGGTCCAACTGTCCAGATCGAAGCCGGCTACTACGACCTGATCAACATGATGTGGAACAGGGACCGATACACCACCGACTTTGCCCCAGGGCTGACATACCTCTAACCCATGTACGACAAATATTTCACCGCGACGTACGAAGACGGGGCGCGGGGCGAGGTCGTGGGCGGCCGATACCTGCTCGATTGCTGGGGTCTGGTCCTAGCTATTCGCGAGGAAGTCCTCGGCCTGCCGCCGCTGCCGTCCTTCGGCCCGATTGACCGCCGTGACCTTCGCTCATCAGCCAAGGCCTACGCCCAGTATTCCGACCTCATGCCCGTCGGGCCACCAGTGCCGGGGGCGATTGCTGCCGTGATCCACGGTGGTCTTTGCACGCACGTCGGGGTCGTCGTCCCAATTGACGGCGAACTGCGGGTCTTCGAGATCAACCCCATTGCCGGGGTGACCAACATGCGCCTGATCGACTTCGAGCGATCCTACCCAAAGGTGAAATACCATCGTGATCGAGATCTTTCCGAGCAAGCTTGAAGGCGGCCCGCTTGAGCGTCATCCGCTGGAACAGGCCATGACCATCGAGGCCTGGTTGAAGGAAAAGGTGCGGAGTTATGAGCCGCGCCCGGTACCGCCGATCAGCATCGTCGTGAACGGCAGCTTGGTTGCCGCATCCGCCTGGGGTGAAACCGAGGTCGGGCCAGACGATCAGGTGTCGATCTACATCGAGCCGAAGGGCAGCTCCCTAAAGACCATCTTCAAGCCGGGTCCGCTGGCCAAGCTGTTTGGCCTGGGCAACCCATTCGACCCGGTCAAGCCGGCCACGCCCAACATGCAGAACCGGACTTCGCGGGAGCTGAACCTGTCGACGGTGAAGGGCAACCAGGCTGCGCTGAACGATGCGATTCCTGAGTTGGCCGGCTCCCCGAAACGCTATCCCGACTACCTGGTGCCCGCTCACCGCTACTTTGGCGAGCCAACCGAGCAGTGGACCGAGCTATTGCTGTGCATTGGCAAGGGCAAGTATCAGGTGCTGCCGGGCAACGTGATGGTGGGTGACACTCCCATTGCATCGCTGGGCTCAACCGCCTCCTACAAGATCTTTGGTCCAGGCGAGGACCTGTCGGCCGAAACGGCTGCCCAGTGGTGGCATAGCTCGACCGAGGTTGGCTCGACCAACACCGGCAGCGCTGGTCTCACGCTGACGACGACTGTCGCGGTACAGCAGCAGTTCGCCGGCAACGCGGTCGTGGCCTCTGATTACGTCCTGACGGTGCCCGAAGGGGCTGGCTGGTTTCCGACCGGGTGGGACGGCGGGATGATCGCCAGGGTTGAGATCCTGTACCCATACACTTTCACTGCGCCGGCAGACGGTACCGCCACTGTCATCAGCGGCCAGCACCTGCCGATGCTGGGGGCCTTCGTAGGCATGAAGGTCGAGCTCGCAGGTGCCAATGCCGGCGAATACGTGGTGGCCACCTACACCCCGGAGGTGCCTGCTACGCCTGAAGTGCCTGGATCGCCATCAATGGTAACGGGCAGCGCCGCGCCAAGCCGTTTCAACTTCGACGTATCACCCGTCAGCTTTATGGTATCCCGGGGCGCCAGTGACTTCCCAGTAACCCTGAATACCGCGACCACCAACCTGGCCGGCCTGGTCTCTGCCGTGAATACGGCACTGGCCGGTACCGCTTTGGTGGCAAGCGCCTCCAGCGGACGACTGCGCATTGCCGAGCAGGCCGCTCCGTTCACCGGCACCGCACTTGCCCTTAGCGGTTCGACCGATGATGTGTTCGGTGTGTCGCCGGTGTTCGTGACAGGCGTGAAATCAGAGGCCGCAGTAGACGGTCAGTTCGCCAAGATGACCCTGGCCTATGACGGTGGCGCGCCGGCTATCGGCCTGCAAGCCGGCGATTTGCTGGCCTCGATCGGATATCGCGGTCTGCGCTACCGGATTACAGCCGTGTCGAATGACTCAGAAGAGGATGACGACGATACCGAGGCGGATGAGAGCCACGGCCCATCGGCTATTACCCTATCCCGCCTGACGGATACGGGCGCCGAGGATGATGACTGGGAAGGGTTCGACGCACTTCAGACCAGCGATGTGAACATTGTGCTCGACGGTTCCACCACCGAGGGTGATTGGTCTGGGCCGTTTGCGGTAGTGCCGGAGGGCGAGGTCACCCGCCGCCTGGAAATCGATTTCTTCTTCCCGCAGGGGATGATCCGCTACACCGAGAAGAACGGTAATCAGCGGCAGGTGAGCGTCAAGGTCGAGATCCAGTACCGCGACATCACAACTGCAGGCGCCTGGACCTCGGTCACTTCGACCTACACCGCCATGTCACCCGATCAGATGGGGTTTACCCGGAAGATCTCCATCCCAACCGCAATGCGCCCCGAGGTGCGAGTGCGCCGTATTGGCGAGGAGTCGACGACATCGAACAAGCAGGATCGCGTGCAGTGGTACGGCCTGCGCGGGCGCATTGAGCGTGTACCGCGCCGGTACGAAGGCGTCACGGTCATGGTGGTCTACGTCAAGGGCAGTAACCGCCTTTCGGCCCAGTCCGAGACCATGGTTTCCGTCCGGCCTACCAGGGTGCTCCCGGTGCGCAGCGGTGGGGCCTGGGCAGTGGAGACGCCCACCCGGGACATCGTGCCATGGGTGGCGCACGTGGCGCGCACGATTGGCTACACGGACGATGACCTTGATCTGCCTGAGCTGGATCGACTTGATGCCATCTGGAAGGCTCGCGGGGACCACTTCGACCTTGCGGTGACTGGCCAGGAGACCGTGCTTGAGGCGCTGAACAACGCCCTCATGGCCGGGTTTGCAGAACTCACCATTGATCGCGGCCTGATCCGCCCAGTGCGTGATGAGCCGCGCTCGGTGTTCGAGCACATGTACACCCCGCAGAACATCATCGGAAACCTGACGCGGAAGTTCACCACTGTTAGGCCTGACGACTATGACGGGGTCGATGTCGAGTACGTTGACGAAAGCACCTGGCAAAAGGAGACCGTCAAGTGTCGGTTATCCGGCGATGCAGGTGCCAAAACAGAAAAGATCACGCTGCAAGGGGTGATCAACAGGGACAGGGCCTGGCGGATCGGCATCAGACAACGCCGCCGCTACAAGTACCAGCGCTATGGCTACAGCTTCACCACAGAGCTATCGGCGATGAACAGCCGGTATAAAAGCTACTGCGCTGCAGCTGATGACATCCCAGGATACGGACAGAGTGCTGTCCTAATTGATTTCCAAGTCGGGAACAGCCTGACCTTGCTTGAAAGTTCGGAGCCGCTCACTTGGGAGGAGGGTGCAAGTCACGTTGTCGGTCTGCGCAAGCCAGACGGCACGGTCAGCGGCCCATGGCCTGCCACCCGGGTTGACGAGACCCGGCTGACCGTTCCTGGCTTGGACTTCGAGCCTGATCTGAGTTGGGACATCGAGCCCCCTTACCTGCTGTTCGGCACGACTGCCAGGTGGTGCTACCCGATCCTTATCGAGTCCATTGGCCCGGATGACTACACGGCAAAAGCTGAGGCCGTGAACTACGACGTGCGCGTGTACGCCGATGACGACAACTTCGCACCACCACGGGGATCTACTTGATGCTCTCTATACCTGACGGACTCCCGCTGCCGCTGCGCGAGGGCTACGGCTTTTCGCCGGTGAGCCCGATTGTCAGGACAACCATGGCCAGCGGACGGGCCATGCAGCGGCGAAGGTTTCGCAGCGTTCCCACGATGGTCAGTGTTTCCTGGCTGCTTACCGGCAAGCAGGCCCAGCTGTTCGAAGGTTGGTGCAAGTGGGGCATTGATTATGCGGACTGGTTTCTTTGCCCGATCAAGAGCCCGCTGGGTATCAAGCCCACGCGAGCGCGCTTCACTGATATCTATCAGGGCCCGGAGCTAGTTGGCGTCGACTTGTGGCGCTACACGGCAGTCCTGGAACTGCTCGAACTGCCGGTTGTTGACGAGGCCGAGTTCACTTCGCTGCTTGCCGGCATGTCGATCACGATAATGACCGCTCAACTGCGCTCCCTGCTGGAGCGCTGGTACACCCGATCATGGCCCGGCGCGCCGGCCAGCTAATTCCCTGCCCACTCCGGTGGGCTTTTTTTCGCCTGGAGTAAACATGAGCGGAGCAGAAGATCTCGCGCGCTTGACACAAACGATCGACAAGACCAACGAACTGCTCCTGTCCCCAGTTCCTAAAATGATGGATGTCGGGGGAGGTGTGATGCGGCCGACCAACGCATTGGTGATGACCAATCTGGCTACATTGCTGGGTGGCGCAATGCCTTACGCGTCGGTGGCATTAGGGCTGGAAGGAACCACAGACGGTACAAATTTCAGCGTTCTTTCGAGCGCTGACGATGAGTATGTAAATGTGTACCGCAATACAGCCGGGGCCGCGGTGTTCGTGGATACCTACCCGAATGCCAAGAAGGTCAAGCAGGTGCAGGACAGTACCCGGTTCGCTGTCGAGACAGCACCGCCCCGTAATATGTCTGAAACGCACCCTTGGGCCCTTACTGACGAACTGCTTCGGGTAATCCTTGGGGTGAGAACCGACGGTGTCGTCGATGCGATCCTCGACCGGCTGCCTGGCCTGTCGCTGGTTGGCGACTTCGCCTGGGCGCTCTGTGACCAGAACGACACTGTGATCCTTGGCATCAAGTGGAGCGGCGAGGTCGTCTTCTATCAGCCGCCGGCAAGTGCAGCTAGTTCCATGGCATGGGTTGAGGGACCGCCTGGCCAGCGTGATGTTTGGGTCTTGGTGAGTGGGATTCCATATCAGCTTACCTCCAGCGGGGACAACACTGATCCTGAACTGCTGTCCGGCACCGTCAGTTTCCTGCGCCGCTTCAACGCCGTGAGCGTCCAATCGGTCGATGTTCCTATCGCGGGGTCCGTGGCTCCATATGTGATGAAGATCCTGCACATCCTGTTCAACGGTCAGTCGCTGATGCGTGGCATCGGATCCGGGGCGCCCATTACCGTCCAGCCACCAGCGGCAAACCGGCTATTCACCCTCAATGATGGGGTGCAGTTGACTGACGAGACTGGGACCCTCACCGAAGCGATGGTCGCTCCGTTCAAACCGCTGACTGCCAAGTCTCTGGAGTCGCCTGCGCTGCAGACCGCCGCGAACATCAATCGTATGCGCGGGCTGCCTTCAGATGTCGGCCTGCTCACCAGCGACCATTCCCGCGGCGCCCAGGGCATCACCTCGCTGAACAAGGGCACTATCCCTTACAACAACAGCATCACCGCAGCCATGGCCGCGAAGGCCGAGGCCGATCGGCTGGGCTACGCCTACGAGATTCCGTTTGTTGGCTGGAACCAGGGGCAGCATGACGGAGGCATGGCCGCCGGGGTGTACATCGGCCACCTGCTTCAATTGCAAACCGACTACGACGCCGACCTGCGAGCCGTGTCCGGGCAGTTGAACACCATCCCGATGCTGCTGACCCAAATGAGCAACTGGACCGCGCCGGCCTACAACCGGTCCTTCAGCAACATCCCGCATGAGCAACTGCAGGCGGCGCTGGAGAACCCCGACAAGTTCGTCATGGCCGGGCCTCAGTACTCCCTGCCGAGCAATACCGACGGTATCCACCTGCCTGCGGCCTCGTATGCACGCGATGGGGTAATGGTTGCCCGCGCAGCGCGCGCGATTATCAACAAGCGTATCTGGCTGCCGCTGCATTGCCTGTCGGCCAAGCGCTCGGGGGTAACTGTCGATTTGCGCTTCCACGTCCCGACCGGGCCGCTGGTTATCGACACGGTCAATGTGCTGGACCCTGGCTTCTATGGCTTGCGCTGGATCGACAGCACGTCCAGCGCGTCAGTTACCAAGGTCGAGAAGACCGGCTTCGACACCCTGCGCCTCACCCTGAGCAACGAGCCGACTGGTACCGGGGAGATGGTAGGCATTGCCGACATCGGTGTCGCTGGTAGCCGCGCAGGGCCGACCACGGGCGCCCGTACCTGCATCCGGGACAGCGCGCCCGACCTCGATGCAACTGGCACCCCGGTCTACAACTGGGCCTGCCACCAACGAATTCAAGTCACCAACTGATGGAGTGCACCTCATGGCTTTGCGAGGTCAACTGATTGTCCTGCCTGGCGTCCAGGCACCTGCAGCACCTGGTGCGGTGAAACTCAACGTTTCCGCCGCTGACCGCATCGCGTCGTCGATGCCCTACATCCACCGGGCGATGGCGCCCAAAAGTCTGGTGGCCCTGGCCGAGGGTGGCGTCTCGGGCAATTGCCGGGTTACCGGCGAAAAGCTGCTCCAGAAGGGTTCTTCGCCCTCGGTCCTGCGGCTGAGTACCGTGGGTGGCAAGCCAGCGCTGGGGTTCTCGGCCGATAACAGCTTGGGCGCCTTGGCGTTTCAGCCGGGCAGCTTGCCCGCGTCTTACACGGTAGTCATGCTTATCTCGATCACCGAGCCCACCGACCGCCTGAACTTCATGATGGCTTATACCGGTGATGCCGCCATCGCGACGGTGCTTCGCTACGACATCACTACCGCGTCACCAGAAGTGAAGCGGCTGGTCGCCTACGGCAGCACCAACAGCCCGCCCCATGCAGAAGCTACACGCCCGGCCGGGACTTGGGCCGTTGCGATCGTGGACTATGACGACACGACAAAGAAGGTTTCGATTGCGGTGAACCAGGTGGAGTCGTTCGCCGAAAATACCAAGACCACCGGCAGTGCGGCAGGCGCCGAGAGCTACCTGGAGATCGGCTATCACGGCAGCGGCAACAGCCTGCGCACTGCGAAGGTGGGGGATATATTCGTGTTCAACCGATCGCTCCGCACCAGCCCGACCAACCTGGCACAACTTGCGCAACTGGTCGCAGCCCTGAAAACCGAATACGGCATCGCCTGATCTGCAGACTGTGAACGTGGCCGCCTTGAGCGGTTTTTTCGTGCCTGAAATTCATGTAGCCCGCCGTGCGCGGGCTTTCTTTCGTCTGGAGAAAACCCAATGCGTACATCGCAACGCGGCTTGAGCCTCATCAAGTCGTTCGAAGGCCTGCGCCTGCAGGCCTATCAGGATTCAGTAGGCGTCTGGACCATCGGCTACGGCACCACCCGGGGCGTTAAGGCCGGGATGAAGATCAGCAAGGAGCAGGCGGAGCGCATGCTGCTGAACGACGTGCAGCGCTTCGAGCCAGAGGTGCAACGCCTGGTAACCGCGCCGCTGAGCCAAAACCAGTGGGACGCCCTGATGAGCTTTACCTACAACCTGGGCGCGGCAAATCTCGAATCATCCACGCTCCGCCGGCTGCTCAATGCGTGCAACTACGCGGCCGCTGCCGAACAGTTCCCGCGCTGGAACAAGGCTGGCGGGCAGGTGCTGGCGGGCCTGGTCCGCCGGCGGGCCGCTGAGCGAGATCTGTTCCTGGGGGCGACGTGAACGGCTGGGTGCTGTCTGGAGTGTTGGCGCTGTTGCTGGTATCCCACTGGGCGGCGTACGAACACGGTCGCTCAGTGGAGCTTGCCCAGGCTGGCCAGCAATCAGCGAAGCGGGACAGCGGCGATCGACTGGCAGAAGTGATTGGCGAGCGCGCGGCGCGTCAAGAGGAACACCGGAGCGCGGATGCGCAGCAAGAGGCGAGGCTGAAAGCCCATGAAGAAAGAACCATTGCTGATGCTGGCGCTGCTGATGCCGATGCTGCTGGTCAGCGGCTGCGCAGTGAATCCACCCAGTTCGCTGCCGCCGTCAGTTGCCCCGGCACGGATACCACCGCTATCGCCCGAGGCCAGGCAGCCACCCGCGCCGCCATGGTGCTGTCCGACCTGCTCACACGGGCTGATGCTCGAGCGGGAGAACTGGCGAAAGCTTATGACCAAGCCCGAATAGCAGGGAAGCTGTGCGAACAAGAGTACGATTCAATAAGAGCTGACTGACGTTGATCTACACATTAGTCAGTGCCATCGGGCGGGTGGAAATAAGAGTTTCCACCCGCTTCGTTGCGCTGATCTCACTCGGCAACCTTATCCCTTGCAATCTGTTGCCGAACAAAATCCATTGGGGCAGCCCAAAAATCCGGGTTGCGCTCGTTGAATACGTCAATCATACCGGCGCGGATAAACACAGCAGATACGAAATCTAGTCGCTCGCTTAATTCTGAGAAGTAAACGTGATGATTGCATGCTGAGTTTCGTACACCTTCGATCGCTTGAATTATTCGGTCCTCTCCGAATTGAGACAAATAGCATCGTTGACGTAGCACGGAAATTAATTCGTGGCGATTGTTGTAGATATAATCGAAAACTATGGCTCCAGGATACCCTTCCCCGAGGAACATCGCATGCTGAGGTAGCTGTGGATCCTTTTCCGGGTCGTAAATATCACCATCTACTAGAGCAACGGAAGGTATCGTCAGCATCTGATTCTCATTGTGGAATTGGCTAACTTTCACAAGGTTTGGATAACCACCCGCGTGGAAAACCTTTGTTGTTGCGGCTAGTCCATCGCCATATCTACCTAACGCGTTTTCAACCCAAAATTTAGCAAATTCATCTTCAACATAAATAACGCGAGTGTTAACAACTTCGCCTGTAATTGCTCGAAGGCTCTCGATGCTGAGCTTTCCGTTCCAAGTCCGCTTGTTAATGGCAGCCCAGACCGACTCTGGAGGGAGTTCATTTACTGCCTCTTGGGAGTGAGTCGTGAAAATTATCTGTAGGCGCTTTCGTTTGGCTGCATTTTGTAGGTACTGAACAAAGAGTCTAACTGCTACCGGGTGTAATCCGTTTTCCACTTCTTCGATAAGTATGAGCGAGTTAATTGGGGACTGTTCAATTCGATCAATAGTCTCAATTACCGATGCTTCGCCTGCGCCAAAGTGGAACTGAGAGTATCCGATGTCATCATTTGTTGCACCCACGTACATTCGCACAGAAGGATTGCTTTTCTTTTTGACTATTTTATAGTGGGATATATTTTTGTCGAGTACGGCAGTTGCGTACTTGATTGTTTCGTCGCTCAGTGGGAGTGTTTCAAAGTCTTCGATATTTCCAGCAAGGAATGTTTTAAAGCGTGAAATTTCACCAGCTGGTACGGTGCGTAGAATTTCTACGTACTCGACGTGGCGCTCTCTAAAATCATCTCGACGCCATTGTGATCTGGTAAAACGTGCCGTTCTTGTGTACGTTCTGTCCTTAGCTACATTTTTGTCTACAAGCTCTATTTCAATACTCCAGTCAGCCATGGATTCATCACCCATGAAAGCCTTAGGGAAAAATTGCCTCGGTTTCACATTTTTATATGCAAGGGCGGCCGCACCTAGAATTGTAGATTTACCTCCGCCGTTTGTTCCTACCAGAGCTGTTACTGGTGACTTAAATTCAACGGATTCATCCCGAAATCCACGCACATCTTTTAGTTTTACGCTTTTAATATACTGCGAGTAGTTATTTGTTCTTACTTTCTCTAGTTCTTGCTGGATTTCATTAGGAGATAACTTCACGCCGTGCATCCTTGTAGGGTCAAATGGCCATCATGATGTGGTTAGGCTGAAAAATCTATCCCCTTAGGATTGTTCCTTCTTGATTGCAGGGCCGAACGATGCCTCACCTCTCATGCCGATCCGATGCCCTGAGCGCACCTACATTGGGCGGCGAGCCGCTGGTTCAGCAGGCTATCGACGCACTGCGGGAGTATCACCAGGCCCAGGATCGCGGCGCGCCGGCGGAGGAGATCGAGCGCCTGCGTCTGCTGGTTGAGTCACTGTTTCAGGTGGTGTCCGATTACCAACGTCGGGTGGTGGCCAAGGCGCGGGGCAAAGACCTACCACCGCTCCACTGAATATCAATTATCTTGTGGCAGAAGCCCCTGAAGGGTCTGGCCCAGTTGGCTCCAGAGTGAGGGCGGGGCTCCGGTAGCAATGGCTACGCCATCCGCGACAGCTCCGAGAACCGCAAAGAGCTTGTTGCCAAGGTCTGAGCCCAGTGCCTCCTTGAAATGTGAGTCCGTGAACACATGGCCGGCCACAATTTCGATCGACTCTATCACAGGCACTACGCCCCTAAAGTAATACTCGTCAAGGGCTGCGATAATTCTCCTTAGCGATTTTACAAGGTATTCCTGGACTTTAGGGTCAATATCTGTGCTTTTGACGTCATTGATAAGGTCCTCAAGAGTCGCCTGGAAATCTGCTACTGCAGATTTGTCAAGCTGCGGAGGCAAGGACAGACCGAGCATTTGATCCATAACTTCGAGAAAATTGTTTGAAGCTCCTGAGTAGTTGCTGATGAAACTGGCGATATCACCACTCAACGACTGCCTAGTAAGCGCCGACGTCAATTGTCTATGCCAAACGGTAGTCTGAGGCTGGAGCGCCGGAAATTTTTCATTCATCAGGGCAGCTGCTTCGGCAGGCATTGCGATGAATTGTCCTAGCTTGATGAGCAGGGCTCCTTCATCACTGCTATCCACACCCAGCGCCTCCCCCCAGGCTTTCTTAGCATCGGTGTTGCCGTGCGTCGCATCGATAACTTTCAGTATGCGCAGTGTGCGCGCAGCCGGGTTGTCTGTGGTCATTTGTTCCATGAAAGGGTCTCATAAAATCCGGTGATGGCGTCAGCACTCACGACGCGGAGATGCTGGTTGCATAATGCTATCAAAATCCATGGGGGAAATTTGGGGGAATGAATCCCCCTAATGGTGTGGAATGCTGTTGCGTCATGTTTCGTTCAAATAATTGATTCCTTTGATTTTTATGAAATGATCTCAAAAAAATACAGGGTCGAAAACGGATTCGAAATCCGTTGTACTGGCAACAGTACCTAGGGTTCAAATCCCTATCTCTCCGCCATACGCGAAGTAGTCGAAGCCCCCGAAAACCTTGAGTTTTCGGGGGCTTCGTCGTTTCAGT
>Ga0160473_100307_pt1 | contig 38327 bp, 30 predicted proteins | sample HID1975I_E11MG_FD_108217 | JGI IMG/M metagenome (GOLD analysis project Ga0160473, IMG submission 108217) | Enriched soil microbial communities from UW Madison campus, WI, USA - HID1975I_E11 MG | ecosystem: Environmental > Terrestrial > Soil > Unclassified | place: USA: Madison, Wisconsin... | reverse complement strand
TTGAGGGTGATCAGGCCGACCTTGCCGTGGATGTCCAACAGGATGGTTTCGAATGCCATGCAGACTGCTCCTTCAAAGATTGCGCGCAATGACCATGCGCTGAATGTCGCTGGTGCCTTCGTAAATCTGGCAGACCCGAACGTCGCGGTAGATCCGCTCCAGCGGGAAGTCACTCAGATAGCCATAACCGCCCAGGGTCTGCAAGGCGTCCGAACAGACCTTTTCGGCCATTTCCGAGGCAAACAGCTTGGCCATCGACGCCTCCGTCAAGGCCGGCCGCCCGGCATCACGCAAGGCAGCGGCGTGCAGCACCATCTGCCGCGCCACGGCAATGCGCGTGGCCATGTCGGCTAGGCGGAAGGCCACGGCCTGGTGCTCGATCAACGGCTTGCCGAAGCTCTGCCGCTCTTTGGCATAGTCGCGGGCCACCTCGAAGGCCGCCCGGGCCATGCCGACCGACTGCGACGCAATGCCAATACGGCCCCCTTCAAGGTTGGCCAGGGCGATCTTGTAACCCTGCCCCTCTTCGCCCAGGCGATTGGCGACCGGCACCCGCACATTGTCGAAGACAATCTGGCAGGTGTCCGAGGCATGCTGGCCGAGTTTTTCTTCGACCCTGGCAACCTGGTAGCCCGGCGAATCGGTCGGCACGATGAACGCCGTGATGCCACGCTTGCCCGCCTCCGGGTCGGTGACGGCGAAGACGATGACCACGCCAGCATTCTGGCCGGAGGTAATGAACTGCTTGCTGCCGTTGAGCACGTAGTGGTCGCCGTCCAGGCGTGCGCGGGTCTTCAGGCTGCTGGCATCGGAGCCGGCCTGGGGCTCGGTGAGGGCGAAGGCGCCGATCATCGCGCCGCTGGCCAGCGGCGCCAGAAACTGCTGCTTCTGCTGCTCGGTGCCGAATTTCAGGATGGGCACGCAGCCCACCGAGTTGTGCACACTCATGATGGTCGAACAGGCACCATCGCCTGCGGCAATTTCTTCCAGGGCCATGGCGTACGCCACATAGCCCGTGTCACTGCCACCGTACTGCTCAGGCACCAGCATGCCGAACAGGCCCAGGGCAGCCATCTCGTCGATGGCTTCACGCGGGAAGCGGTGGGCCTTGTCCCATTGCTCAGCGAACGGGCGCAGGCGCTCCTGGGCAAAGTCACGCACGGCGTCGGCGATCTGTTGTTGCTCGTCAGTTACCAACATGGTTCACCTCAATACAAGCATTCGACGGCCATGGCCGTGGCCTCGCCACCGCCGATGCAGATGGCCGCCACGCCGCGGCGCAGGTTGTTCTGGCGCAGGGCCGACAGCAAGGTCACCAGAATGCGCGCGCCCGAGGCGCCGATCGGGTGGCCCAAGGCGCAGGCACCGCCATGGATATTGACCTTGTCGTGTGGCAGGTCGAGGTGTTTCATGGCCGCCAGGGTCACCACGGCAAACGCTTCGTTGATCTCGAACAGGTCCACCCCGGCCAGGTTCCAGCCGGTGCGCTTCATCAGTTTGTCGATGGCCCCGATCGGCGCGGTGGGGAACAGCGCGGGCGCATCGGCGAAGGCCGCATGGCCATGGATCACGGCCAAAGGTTTCAAACCGCGCTTTTCGGCTTCGCTGCGGCGCATCAGCACCAGCGCAGCAGCGCCGTCGGAAATCGAGCTGGCGTTGGCGGCCGTCACCGTACCGCCTTCACGGAAGGCCGGTTTAAGCTGCGGGATCTTGTCCAGGCGCGCCTTGGGTGGCTGCTCGTCATCCTTGATGACGCGTTTTTCCTTGCCCTCAGTGACTTCCACCGGAACGATCTCGGCGCTGAAACGGCCCTGCTTGATGGCGTCCTGGGCACGGGTCAGCGAGCTGATGGCAAAGGCATCCTGGGCTTCGCGGCTGAAAGCGCCAGCCTGGGCGCAATCCTCAGCGAAGGTGCCCATCAAACGGCCCTTGTCGTAGGCGTCTTCGAGGCCATCCATGAACATATGGTCGATGATCTTGCCATGGCCCATGCGGTAGCCACCGCGGGCCTTGTCCAGCAGGTAGGGCGCGTTGGTCATGCTCTCCATGCCGCCCGCCACCACCACATCGGCGCTGCCGGCCAGCAGCAGGTCATGAGCCATGATCGCGGCCTGCATGCCCGAGCCACACATCTTGTTCAAGGTGGTGCAGGTGGTGTGCTTGTCCAAGCCGGCGCCCAGCGCTGCCTGGCGCGCGGGGGCCTGGCCCAGGCCTGCCGGCAGCACACAACCGAACAGTACTTGTTCGACGCTGGTGGCCTCGATGCCGGCGCGCTCGACGGCGGCGCGGATCGCTGCGGCACCCAGCTGCGGTGCGGTGAGGCTCTTGAGGTCGCCCTGCAGGCCGCCCATGGGCGTGCGCACGGCGCTGACGATGACAATTGGGTCGTTGGCGAGGGTCATGCTCATTACTCCTTACTTGGCAGCCATGCGCAGCGCGCCGTCGAGGCGGATCACCTCGCCGTTGAGCATGCTGTTCTCAATGATGTGGCGGGCCAGTGCAGCGTATTCCTGAGGGCGGCCCAGGCGCGGCGGGAACGGCACCCCAGCGGCCAGCGAGTCACGCACTTCCTGGGTCATGCCGGCCATCATCGGGGTTTCGAAAATGCCCGGGGCGATGGTCATCACGCGGATGCCGAAACGCGCCAGCTCACGGGCCGTTGGCAGCGTGAGGCTGGCAATGGCGCCCTTGGAGGCCGCGTAGGCGGCCTGGCCGATCTGCCCGTCATAGGCAGCGATAGAGGCGGTATTGATGATTACCCCGCGCTCGCCATGCTCATCCGCCGGCCCCTCGGCCATCGCTGCTGCAGTCAAGCGCAGCAGGTTGAAGCTGCCGATCAGGTTGACGTTGATGACCTTGGCGAAACTGGCCAGGCCATGCGGGCCTTGCTTACCCAGGACTTTCTCGGCGCCGACGATACCGGCGCAGTTGACCAGCCCATGCAGGCTGCCAAACGCGCTGACGGCGGCGTCGACCGCAGCCGTGGCGGCCTGCTCGTCGCTGATGTCGGCGACCGCGAAGCGGGCATTGTCGCCCAGCTCGCGCGCCTTGGCCTCGACCGCCTGGGCATTGAGGTCGACCAGCATGACCTTGGCACCGGCCTCGATCAGCATCTGTGCGGTGGCGGCACCCAGCCCAGATGCGGCGCCACTGACGATAAAGTGTTTGTTGGCTATTTGCATGGTGTCCTTCCTTTAGGCACTGGCGTGAGCGGCCAGTTGGGCCTGTTGTTTGGCGATTTCCTGGTTGCGCAGGATGAAGCGTTGCAGCTTGCCGCTCGGGGTCTTGGGCAGCTCGCTGACGAATTCGATTTCGCGGGGGTAGGCGTGGGCGTACAGCCGCTTGCGCACGTGCTGGCGCAGGGTTTCTTCCAGCTCGGGGGTGCCCTCCACGCCTTTGGCCAGGACGACGAACGCTTTGATCAGCTCGGTGCGTTCAGGGTCGGGCTTGCCGACCACGGCCGCCTCGACCACCGCCGGGTGCTCGATCAGCGCGCTCTCCACGTCGAAGGGGCCAACTCGATAGCCGGAGGTGGTGATCACGTCGTCGCTGCGGCCCACGAAGCTGATGCTGCCATCGGCATTGAGTTCGACCGTGTCGCCGCTGAGGTAATACTTACCGACGAAGGCTTTGGTCGGCACGCCGTGGTAGCCACCAAACCAGCACAACGGCGACTGCTCGCGGTCCACGGCGAGGATGCCGGGCTGGCCAGGCGGCAGCTCCGCGCCCTGCTCGTCCAGCACCACGATGCGGTGCCCAGGGATGGCAAAGCCGGCAGACCCCAGGTGCACCGGGTGCTCCAGGCCATGGTGGTTGCACAGCACCATGCCCAGTTCGGTCTGCCCATAATGGTCATGGATGGTTACCCGTAGCTCGTCGGCGAACCAGCGGATCACCTCTGGGTTGAGCGGCTCGCCGGCGCTGCTGACCACCCGCAGGCGGCCTTTGATCGGTGCCGAAAATTCGCTGCCTGCCGCGATCAACAGGCGGTAAGCGGTCGGCGAGCCGGCCAGGTTGGTGATGCCAAACTGGTCGATGATCCGCGCGCAGCTTTCAACGCTGAACGGGCCATCGTAGAAGGTGGTGGCATGGCCCAGCGCCAGCGGGCCGGTGACCGCGTAGTAAAGCCCATAGGCCCAGCCCGGGTCGGCCAAGTTCCAGAAGTTGTCTTCCGGCCGCAGGTCGATGGCGTCGCGCATGTAACCCTGGAAGGCAACGATCGCGCGCAGCGGCACTTCGAGGGGTTTGGCCGGGCCTGTAGTGCCGGAGGTGAACATCAACAGGAAAGGGTCATCGCCCGAGCGCATGACCGGCGGGCAGTGCTCGGCGGCGCCGTCCAGGCTCTGCTGAAAGTCCAGCTCACCGGCGCGGGCCTGGACGCTGATGATCGTTGGGCATCCGTGCACCTCATCCAGCTTGGCGCGGTTCTGGCTGTCGGTGACCACCACCTTGGCCCCGGACTGTTCCAGGCGATGCTCGATGGCCTTGGGCCCGAACGCAGTAAACAGCGGCTGATAGACAGCACCCAGGCGCCACGTGGCAAGGATGGTCACCAGCAGCTGTGGGGTACGCGGCATCAGGCCGGCAACGCGGTCTCCCGCTTTTACACCCTGGGCCTTGAGCACGTTGGCAAAGCGCGCGGCCTGCTCGCACAGCGTATCGAATGTGAACGGCTGGCTTTCGCCGTCACGGTTCACCCACAGCAGGGCAAGCTTGTCGCTGCCCACATGGCGGTCGCAGCATTCGACGCAGGCGTTGAGCGCAGACAGATCGCCCTGCAGGGCATCAGCGGCGGCCTGGGCGTGGTCGAAGGCACGAGCGGCCTCGGCGTAGTTACGCATCATCAGACTCCTGGCTTTTTATTGTTGGAGTGCACCCGTTATCTGATGATGGTGTCGCTACACCTGCCGCTCGGCAATGGCCTAACTGCTCAATCGTGATGAGCGGTTTGGCCTGAGGCCTGTTCGCTCAGGGCCTTGCGCGTCATGCGCAGGATCAGCCGCCGTTCAGCCTCATCGTATGCATTCTGGATCTGCCTCCCACGCCCTGCATCGAGTGGGCTTTCTGCCTCCATTTGCTCATCGAACGGTTGCCTGATCTGGACGAATTCATCGTCATGGCGTGCCCGCAGGTACTTGACCCAGAAATTCCGATCACTGATGTAACTCACCAATGCATCGGTACTTTCCGCCCAACGCACTGAAGCTGCAGCATTGTCGAGCTGCTGCTGGTTGACGCCACCCAGTGCCTCGAACTGCATGGTTTTTGGCTGCCCCGGAAGCTTCAACACACGCGCCAGCCCAATTCGGTAAGCCAAGCTGACCTCGATCTCATCCACGCTGTCACGGGCGCGCTGTGCCGCATCAGCCTCTACCAGGCCAACATTGCGCAACCTGTCCTCTTCCAGCGCCACGCGTCGCTCGATGTCCATGCGTGCCTGTACCTCGACTTGATCCAGACGGAACAAGCCTGTGGCCAGTTCAAGCAAGGCGCTTTGCTGCGCCGGCTCTCCTTCGGCGCGCATCGCCTGCGCCACCATCACGCCCACCTCCTGCGCACTGAAACACGAGATCACGCTGTCCACACAGCCACGTGAAGAGGCCGTTTCGAACAGCTCATCACGCAAGGCAGCATCCTCGCTGGCCGCCGCGATCACCGTCCATACTCGGCGCGCCAGGTCCTGCGGCTCGCGCCGAAAGTCGCTGGTTAGGGTCAATGCCCTGAGCAAACTGAAAAACTCAGAACTTTCATTCAATGCTTGCAAGGCATCCCACTGTCGCTCACGGCCTGCCCTGTCGGGCGCTTCCAGCTGTTGCAGCCAGTCACCGCGGGCTTGGGCAAAGTTTTCGGCAGGCTCCGGCGACAGGGCTGGCATCGAATTAAAGGCATGAAGACGCTCGCGATCGGCCAGCGCCAGCGGGTTGTTATCCAGCAGTAGTGCACGGCGAAGCTGCAAAGGCGCGTCATACAAACTCTGCCTCAGGTGCGCGATGTGATTGTCACGCAGGTTGGCAGATTCCAGTTGCACGCACCGCTCAAGCCCCACGGGCACGCTCTGCAGGTTGGTCCGCCGCACGTTCAGCACTCTAAGGTGCGTCAACTCACCCAATTGCAGGCTGACGCTACCCAAACGGTTGAAGCTCAGGTCCAGCGTATCCAATTGCGACAATCCTCCCAGGCAGGTCGCCACCGCCTCGCTCATGCGGATCCGGTTATGCGACACGCGCAAGCTGGTCAGCTGGTTCAACTCGCCGATCTCCGCCGGCAGCGTAGTCAGGGCATTGTTGCTGAGGTTGAGCAAGCGCAACCCCGTAAAGCAGCGTAGAAAACCTTGCGGCAGCGTCTGCAGCCGCAGGCCGATCAAGCCCAGGTCGTTGACATGCCCAAACTGCGTGCCGACAGGCAATGTGGGCAAACTACCGACCTCAATCCCAACCAGGCTCAAGCGCCGATACTCCCGATTCGCGCCTTGGGCATCGATGCGTAACCCTTCCAGGCGCCAACTGCGGCGCAACGTGGCGGCCACGTGATGACGCGCGCCACGCACGTTGCCGGGCGGCACGTCCAACATCCAGGCATGCAGAGCCCGGTCCATTCCCATATATTCCCTGTATAGCCGGATCATCGCGGCATAAGCGGTCTCCGGCGACTCGAGCAATACCGACACGTAGCGGTCCACTTCCAGTGCGCGGAAAGATGGGAACAAATCCCCTACCGCACCGACCAGGTCTTGCCGGAGCGAATCAGGCAGGCCATCACGCCCATTGAGCAGGTAACCGATTCGCCCATCGGCAAGCCGTCGCAAAGGACTGCGCGAAGGTTTGATCTCGCGCAACCCGACGAGGGCGGCCTGCGCCTGACGCTCGCGAGGTAGCCAGCTACGCAGCGCATTGCGGATTTGCTCAGGGGCCTGGCTGCCATCCCAGGTCAGGCGAGCAAGATCACGAGGGGCCAGGCGTCTGGCCACTACTTCGGCGATATCGACGGGGTCCCCCAGGTCGACCTCCAGCTCACGCCCCTGCGCGTCATAGCACTTGAAGCCGCCAGGGCGCTTCACCACTACCGTGGTGACATATTCCGAGCTCTTGTCCGGGTGCAACTGCGCCAACATCCGGCCAACATCCGAGTCTTCGCGCAACTCCAGGTCGACCGCCCCGCTCAGGTTGGCCTGCTGGCGCAACAGCGCAAACACCAACTTGACCGTATCGGGATGATAGCTGCCCTTGAGGTACAGGCCTTCACGCATGCGCGTCAGCCGCGCCAATTGCAAATGCTCACGGGCCCTTTCCGCGACGGGTAATGGTATGCGGTCTTCCCTGAGCATCCACTGGCGCTCGGTGTCTGTTGCCGACCTGAGCACATTAAGGGCGTAAGCGTCAGGCAGACCGTTAAAGTCCCTCTGGATCAACGGCAACAATGGGTCTGTTGCCAGGTATTGGCGCGAAAAATGCTCAAGCAGTTGCTCCCTCAAATCTGCCGCGTCATCCAGCAGTTCCAGGCGTTGCTCCTCCAAAGACAACGCCTCGATGCGCAAGCTCTCCATGCACCACTGCCACAGCGGGGCATCTGCGGGTTGGCCTTCGGCCAATTGCGTGAAGAACACCTCGATTCGCGCCTCAACAGCAAACCGTTCGACCGTGTCACGCAACGCCACTGGTAACGGCCAAGCCTCCACCAACAGCCCGCGCAGGTGTTCCTGGTCGACATCGGCCACCTTGAGGATCTGCCCGATCCGTTGCTCGCTCAGCGCTGCCGCCGGCGGCCAAAGACGCCCCAACAGTAGCCCCTCCCCTTGCCATGCCAGTGGTCGCTCGGTCGGCAAGCGCCAGCTACGCTCGCCGTTAAATTCCAGTACAGGGCCGAAGCTTGCCTCACGCTGCGGGTGGCGCAGCTGCCAGGCACTGCGCCCAGGCACCGGCCTGACTTGGTAGTAGGTATCGCCGTTGCGCCACCAGCGCCCCTCCCCCTTGGCGAGCAAGCCATTGTCCAGCGCCTGTAGGTCGGTGGGCGGCGCCTTGTCCTCGAAATGGCTGACATCCCCGTTCCAGAGGCGTGGCTCTGCCGCATCGTTGAGCACCGGCAACAATTGATCGACCTGCACGCTGCGGGTGAAGCCTCGGGCGACCACGGCTGTACCGCCAGCCAAGGCAGCGCCGACCGCCAGCGTTTCAGCGACGCCCAGCAGGTGCTCGATGGCTTCATGGCGATGCCCCTGATGCCAGTCCTCGACCCCCTCGCACACCTCCTTCAGCGTCTGGCCGATCATGTCGGCCGCCAGCACCTCACCGATCACAGGCACGAACAGGCCGGCCAGGTTGAGCAGGCCCATCCCTATCGCTTCCAGCGTTTTCAGGCGTTGGGCGCTGACACGGGCATCGACCTGCGCGGTGGGCACCGCGATAAACCCCGCGTTGTCGCGAATCTGCTGCAACTGCTGGGCTGCCAATGTCGCGAACAACGCCTCATGGATCGCCTCGCAATCGCACTGGGCATCGGTCTTTTTATCGGCCAGGCGTTTGCTCAAGGTGGTGAGGTACTCAGGCCGGTCGGCTAACGCGATGCGCTGGCTAAATGCCCGCTGATAGCCGGGCTCGCGCAAACGCCTGCCAAGGTCCAGGCTGGCCTCGCGCCAAGTGCCATAGGCACGCAGCGACTGTTCAGGGTCGTCTGGCAGATACAGGATGACACCGGTCACGACGGAAGACCCAGTACCGACCAAGGGGGCGACATTCCTGCACTCGAATGCCATTGCGCCCTCCACCCGACAGCCCAGAACTGTCAACGCCCCTACATAGGCGCGGTTGCTGCGGGCGTGAGTCGGTGGCTTGCCTTGCAAGACCCGCCGCAACATCGCCAGGTCATCGTCCGGCAGCTGCTCTTTCAACGCCGCGATTTCAATCGCCAAGGCCAGTTGCAAGCGCTTGTCTTCGGCAATCAGGGCCATGCAGTCGGCATCGAGCAGCGTGTCGAGGTGCTGCTGGTACTGCTTGCCAATATCCAGCGCCCGGCACGTCTCGACCAGCGTGTCACCCGAGGTGGTCAGCACCTCCTCCGCCTCGCCCGTCGCTAAATCGTCCGGGTACACCAAACCAGTATCTGGATAAAACGACTCCCCGGCCTTGAAGTTCTGCATAAGTCTCTGCAATGCCGGCTGGCGCAGGTAGTAGGGTTCGAACTGCTTGGCTGGCGCATCGTCGACTTTCTTGAAACGCTGCTCTCGCCATTGCGCCTTGGCCAGCGTGATGCTCAGTGCCATGGCGACGCGCAAGCGCTCTTGCAGCAACGCGGTGGCGAACGCATCGATCGGCTGCAGCCGGGCAAACGTCTGCTGAATCTTCTGTTGGCTCTGGATGTGCGCGTCGAAGCTGCTGCGCAGGGCCAGCAACTGTTGGTGATCAGCGTTTTTCAGCCAGTCGGGCAGCGTTTGCGCGATGAACGCATCGGTTGCCTGTTGGCGTGGGAGGTCTGGCGTCGGTTCGGTCATGGCGGTGATCACAGTGGTGGATGAGCCGCTAACTCTGCGGCCCTCCACACCCTGCCTGAACCCGGAAAGCCGCCCCTGCAGGCACGCTCAAGGGCTGATAGCGTAGCTAGCGTCAGCCCTGGCGGGCCAAGTGGGTCCTCAGCTCGAAGCGCGTCAGTGCCACGCTGTGACGCTGCATGGCCGACTCATGCTCGATTTCCAGATTTTCCAAGGCCTGCGCACGCACTGGCGCAGGTGCGTTTGCCTGCTCGGTATGGAACCGGCGGACACGCTCACCATGGGCACGCTCCAAGGCGAGAAAATCTTCCGCATGCTGGCTGCGCAAGTAGCGCTGCCAGAAGCCACGTTGGCTCAAGTCGTCGGCGAACGTCTCGATATCGCCCACCCGTTCGATACGTTGCCTGGCATCGTCTATCGTTGCCTCACTGACACCCAGCGCCTCGGCGTCACGCAACGTATGGGGTTGGCCAGGCAGGTTCAGGGCCTCCCTCAGCCTGACGCGATAGAGCAAGTCGATGTCCCGGACATCGACATCCTCCAAGCCCATCATCGCGGGGTTAGCCAACCGGGCGATTTCCCGCTCCTCATTCACGTGTGCGGCCGTCTCCCGTGCAATCACTGCCAGGAAGTCCAAACGGAACAGGCTGAGCCCCAGGCCGATATGCTCGTTGATGCGCTCGAGCCGGTGGGCATTTGCCGCAGCACGTGCCTGCAAGCTATGCAGCTGCATCCGGCTGAACACATCCACTACTCGTCTCTCGTCCGAGGGCGTATCGCCAGCCTGCTCGAATACGGCATCGCGCAGCGTGTCACTGAGGTGCATCTCCTCCAGCAGTGACCACACCTGTCTGGCGATATGCGGGCGTGCCTGCTCGTAATCCGAGGCATGCTCCAATTGCCCTAACAATTGAACGAACGCGTCGCTGTTGCGATGCGTCGCTATTGCTGCCCATGCCAAGCCCCGCTCGGCCTGCAGTGATTCAGGCGAGGCCTGAAGCCACAGGTCGCGCACGTAGGCGGGGTCCACATCGGCCTCCGGGACTTCGGGTATCGAGTCTGGCGCGTAAAGGGCCATGACTTGGCGGTTGCTCAAGCGGTTGCGCGCCACCAGAAACACCTGCCGGAAGGCTTGCGGCATCTGCAGCGTTTCATCAGCCACCGCGCTGAGCTGGTTGTCACGCAGGTCGACCACTTGCAGGTTCTGGCACAGCTCGATGTACTGCGGCCAGATGCCGAGCCGGCAATGTCGCAGGTTCAAGTGCATCAGTTGCTGTAGCCGATTGAAGCGCAAGTGCAGCGCCCCCAGCGGGTTGTAGCTCAGGTCCAGCCGTGACAGTTCGGACAGCCCGGCAAGTGTCTCGACAGCCGACGCATTCAGGCGAATCAAGTTGCGCGCCAGCCGCAGTGTCCGTAACTGGGGCAAGTAGCTGAGCCCGGGCGGAACACTCAACAACCGGTTACCACTGAGGTTCAGGTAGTTCACGTGGGTGAAGCTGTGCAGAAAGTCACTCGGCACACTGCTGATGGCGGTGTCGTTAATGACCAGCGACGTCACGAAGCGAAATTGCACATGCCCCGGCAGTGCCGGCAGGCTGGCCAGTTCGCCGAAGCCCAGTGACAAGCGATCCCCTTGTCCACGCCAGGCACGGAGCACCCGATCGGCAATCAACTGCCGACTGGCCCGCCTGCTGTTGTTGAACTCTGCGGATACCCAACGGTTGACCGCCCGATTCAATTGCTCATGGTCATCCTGCAAACCTGCCAGCCGTACAAACGGCATGTCCTCGCTCTGCAGCAGATGCTCCAGCTCCTGGTTCAGTTGGTTGTCGTCCAGGCCCGGGAAAAGCCGGCGCAAGCCGGTGAGCAAGGTTTGCCGCGGTGTCTGTACCACCGCACCACGGCCGCTGAGCAGATAGCCCACGCGACCATCGGCCAGGCGCTGGCCCGGGTTGAACCAGCGCTGTTGCGGCGTCCACCCTAGCAGCGCCACACAATCCTGGTGTGAGGCTGGCAACTGTGCTCGCAGCTTTTCTCGCAAGGCCAGGGCGGGGTCATTTCCTTCAAGGCGGAGTGCTTGCAATTGGGCTGGCGACAACGCCGCGACCAAGGCTTCGAAAACCGTGGCAGGTACCGGGTGGGTCTGTGCCAGGGCTTGCCCTTGCGCATCGTACAGGTGGAAATGCCGATCAATGCGAACCAACTTAATACGCGCCGTTTCCTGGCCCTCTGGAACAAAGCTGGCCACCAGCCGGCCCTGCGGGATCGCCTCGCGCACCTCCAGCGCAAGCCCGGCGGGCCACGCTGGCAGCTTGCGCAGCAAGGCGACGGCAAGGTCATCGGTTTCGCTGCAACTGGCACTGGCCAGGTAGAAACCTTCGATGGCACGGGTCAGGCGTGCGGCGCGCAGCAGCGCTCGCGCTTTGCTGGCCAGTGGCAGTGGTAAGCGCTGCTCGCGCCGGGCAATGGCATACTCGACTGCACTGCAGTCTTTCAAAACCTCAGGAATGTAACCCTTCGGCAAACCTGGGAACTCGCGCAACACCAGCCCGGCCACCGAAGCCGCAGAGCGCGGGGCATAGGCCAAATGTTCGAACGCACGCCAACGCATGGCCGGCAGCTGTTGCAGCAACCTGTCGCGTAGGCCGGCTGGGGGGCCTGCCACTTCACGCTGCGCGCTTAGCCAGGTCAGCAGCTCTTCATCACGGGGCAGGCGCGTTTCGTTGCTTAAATGGCGAGCGAAGGCCTCGATACGTGCGTCCGCAGCAAAACGGCGCAGCGTGTCGGCGAGGGTGATGGGGGCCGTACGGTTCTCCACCAACACACCGCGCAGCTCATCCTGGTCGATACCGGCCACCTTCAGGATCTGCTCGGCCGTCTGCCTGTCGACGGGCGGGTCCTGTGGCCACAGGCAATCGAGCATGCGGGCGCTGTCGTCCCACGCCAGTGGCGGGTCGAGCTGCAAGCGCCAGCCGCGCTCGCCGTTATGCACCAGCGCCGGCCCATAAGCACTGTCGTCCAGCGGATGGCGCAAGCACCAAGAACCGTTGGCCACAGGGCGATGCACTTCGTAATAACGGGCCTGCAACCGCATCCAGCGGCGCTTGCCCGCGCCATACAGGCCATCAGGCTGCAGGCTTCGGTCTTCAGGGGTTGTTTCATATGGGGCCAAGTCGTTGTTCCAGAGCCGCACCTGCTGCGTGCCCAGCGCGACGGGTTCGAGCTTGTCGACGAACACACTGCGCACCACCGCCACCCCGGCGACCGTGGCGCCGGTGAGCGCCACCACCTCGGCGACGCTGAGAAAATGCTGCAGCGCCTCATGCTGATGGCCCCGCGACCAATCCCTGACGCCCTCGAACACCTCAGACAAGGTCTGTACCACCAGTTGCCCCAACAGCAACGCGCCCACTGCTGGCACGAACAGCCCGGTCAGGTTGACCACGCCGGCACCCAGCGCCTTCCACATCTGCCGGCTGTGTTCGGCTGCAGCCTCGTCGACGTCGGCAGTAGGCACGAGCAGCAACCGGGCATCGGCTTTCGCTTGTAGCACTTGCAGCCGGGCTAGCGTAAGGAAGGCGTCCTCGACCATTTCACCCCGTGTCAGCGACAGGTCCGGCTGCGTGTCCTGCAAGCGCAAGCTGAGGGTCTGCATAAACCCAGGACGCTGCTTCAGGCTCACTTGCTGCGCCAACGCCTGTCGAAAGCCCGCTTGCTGCAACTCGACGGCAAGCTTCTGCTGCATCTCGGTCATCGAGCCATAGCGGCGCAAGGCGTAATGCGAATCGCCAGGCAGGTACAGCAGCACGCTCTGGCTGACGTTGGCGGGTGTACGCAGCTCTATCAACAAAGTATTGGAAAGTGTCTGCCCGAGCATCTCGAGCGTGCTGACACTGTGAGGTTTGGGCTGCCCATAGGTATTCGGGGAAAACGCCGCAATCTCGCGCAGGGCGGCATGCTCCCACGGGCTAAGGTGCCCTTTGAGCGCCGCAAGCTCAGTGGCCAGACTGAAGCCGCTGCGTTTATCTGCGCCAAGCAAGTTCAGGTTCTGTGGGTTGTAGACCTGGTCTAGTTCATCCTGGTAGCGCCTGCCTACGTCCAGTTGTCGATAGCGTTCGAGAAACGCATCATCGGCTTCCAGCAGCAGGGAAGTGCTCCCTTCAAAACCCAGGCCCTTGCTCAGTACAACATCAGCACTGGCTTGCAGGCCCTGCATCAGGCGGGCCAGAGCAGGTTCGTAGGTGTACTTGCGGGGGTAGACAAACCTATTCAAATTCGGCTGGGCTACGTTGACCACTTTGATCCAGGACAGATCAGCCAAGCGCACGTCGTGGGGCACGTTGTCCGGCAGCAACGTTTGAAAATGTGTTTCGGCAAATTGCCGCAGCGCAGGCAAGCCACCTATTGCCTCATGCAGTTGATCTTGGCTGTTCTTGTGCTCACTGAAACGGCTGCGTAGCGCATTGATCTGCGCCCGCGTGGCGCGCTTTAGCCAGTCGGGTAACTGGCCCTTGATGAAGTCATCCGTTGCAGTCGACAGCTTCGCTTGCACGGCAGGCGATTGCTGAGTGGCAGTTGGCGTGGGCATGGCGGTTCCAGTGGTAGGCGATGGGCCGTACATGCTTGTGCCTGTATGCCCAGTCCATCAGCTGGAAACGCTTCAATCATCGCCCTGGCCTTCTGCCTGGATCAACGCCCGATAGTGCCCCGGGTTACAACCAAACCACTTGCGAAAAGCCTTGTAGAACGAACTGCTGTCGGCAAACCCCAGCCGCTCAGCGATTTCGCCCAGGGCCGGCTCCGTTTGCGCCAGCCAGGCGATGGCCAGCTCACGGCGGGCGCTGTCCTTGAGCCGCTGATAAGTCTGGCCCTCGTCGGCCAAGCGCCGCCGCAGGGTCGCGCCAGACAGGCACAAGTCGTGGGCAAGGCTTTCGGCATCCGGCCACTGCGCCGGGTCAAGGGCCAGCAGTTGGCCACGGATGCGCCGGGCGAGGCTGGCCGGGTCGCGGTACTTGACCAAGATATTGCCCGGCGCCTCGGCCAGAAACCGCTGCAATTCCTGCGGTGTGCGCTTGAGCGGCAGGTCCAGGCAGTCGGCCGCGATGATGATGCGCGAGCGCGGGCGTTCGAACAGCAGGTTTTCCGAGAACATTACTCGGTAATCGTCACAGAACGGCGGCTCTGCGCAGCGCAGGTCGATGGCCAGGATCGGAATGCGCCGCCCCGCCAACCAGCAGGCGACGCCGTGCACGATCATCCAGAAGGTGAAGTAGGTAAAGGCCCGGCGCGGTTGCTCACGCGGCTCGTTGATGACGATTTCGGCCAGGCTTTGCTGACGCACCACGCTTGGCTGCAAGTCTTCGAGCATCAGCGACAGAAAGCCCATGGCAATTTCAAGGCCAGCCCCGAGAGTAGGCTGTGCCATGGCCGCACGCGTCAGAAAGGCCAGGCTGCCCACCGGCAGACCGCGCGGGTCCATGGCGAAAAACTCGTCGTTGCAGCGACGCGCCAGCAGCCGCCACAGCCGCGCATAGGCATCGGCAGAGACACGTGCCTGGGGCAACTCGAGCTGCGCCGGGTCGATGCCGGCACGCTGCAGCACGCCGACATCGGGCTGCCCGGCCGGGCAGGTCTGCAACAGGGCTTCACGCACCAGTTGCATGGAGATGGTGTCTTTATCGCTCATCGGCCATCCAGGTGGGTCTATGCCGGCCATCTTAGGCCGGGGCAGGAAAAACGCCAGCGTTGCCTCACAGGCTGGCCGCCAAACCCAGAAACGCCTGGATCAACCGCAGTTCGCGGCGCCGCTCCAGGCAGCCGATCATGTGCTGGTTGACCAGGCCGTCTCCCGCCAGCGGCCGCGCCACCACGCGCGGGTCGTGGGCCACCTCGGTCGACGACACCACGCCAACCCCCAGTTCCGACGCCACCGCCTCGGTCACCGCTTCACGGCTGTCGAGCTCCAGCAGCACACGGGGCTGCACCCCGGCGGCGGCACAGGCTTTGTCGAACGTACGGCGGGTGGTCGAACTGGGCTCGCGCAGCACCATGATCTGCTGATTCAGCGCGGTCAACGGCAAGTCGCCGTCACCGTCCGCCCACGCATGCCCCGCTGGCAGCAACGCGCACAGCCGCGACTCGCACAAGCTTTGCAGGTACAAGCCCTTGCGCGGTTCGATTTCGGTCAGCACCGCGACATCGGCGTGCTCGGACAGCAGCGCGGCCAAGGTTTCCTGGGCATTGCCCAAGCGCAGGTTGACGGTGATGCCCGGGTAGCGCTCGCGCAACTGGGCGAGCATCGGCATCACGCGGTGCGGGCCGTCCGCCGCCACCTCCAGGCGCCCCGTCAGCAGCTGCCGGTTGGCTTCGAGCATCGCCTGGGCTTCTTCGGCCAGGCCGAACATGGCCCGGGTGATGGCCGCCAGCCGCGTGCCCTCCTCGGTCAGCTCCACCCGCCGCGCCGTGCGCCTGAGCAGGGTGATCTGGTAGTGCTCTTCCAGCGCCTTGACGTGCCCAGTCACGGCCGGCTGGCTGATGAACAGCCGCGCGGCGGCACGGGTGAAGCTGCCCTCACGGGCGACGGCATCGAAAGCGCGGAGCTGGAACAGGTTCATGTTTATCGGCCTGACTTATGGCTGGCATAACAACAAACAATTTGATTGATAGCTTAGCCAATTGCAACCTAGCCCCCGTAGTTTCAGCGCCAGATTTTTCGGCTGACCACCCGCCGCTTGTGAGGAACCACGGAATGAGCAACGCACCCATCCTGCTGACCCCCGGCCCCCTGACCACGTCGCTGCGCACCCGCCAAGCCATGCTGGTGGACTGGGGCTCCTGGGACAACGCCTTCAACCAACTCACCGCCAGCGTCTGCGAACAACTGCTGGCGATCATCGACGGCAGCGCCAGCCACCACTGCGTGCCCCTGCAAGGCAGCGGCACCTTCGCCGTGGAAGCCGCCATCGGCACCTTGGTACCCCGCAATGGCAAGGTGCTGGTGCTGATCAACGGCGCCTATGGCCAACGCCTGGCGAAAATCTGCAAGGTGCTGGGCCGCACCTACAGCACCTTCGAAACCGCCGAAGACCAACCGACCACCGCCGCCGATGTCGACCGCCTGCTGGCCGCCGACCCAGCCATCACCCACGTGGCGTTGATCCACTGCGAAACCAGTACCGGCATCCTCAACCCACTGGCCGAGATCGCCCAGGTGATCAAGCGCCACGGCAAGCGCCTGATCATCGACGCCATGAGCTCGTTCGGCGCGCTGCCGATCGATGCCCGCAAGGTCTCCTTCGACGCACTGATCGCCGCCTCGGGCAAGTGCCTGGAAGGCGTGCCGGGCATGGGCTTTGTCTTCGCCGAAAAAACCGCCCTGGCCGCTGCCGAAGGCAACGCCCACTCGCTGGCCATGGACCTGCATGACCAGCACGCCTACATGGCCAAGACCGGCCAGTGGCGCTTCACCCCGCCCACCCACGTGGTCGCGGCGCTGCATGAAGCGCTGCAGCAGTACAACGAAGAAGGTGGCCTGCCTGCGCGCCACCAGCGCTACGCCGACAACTGCAAAACCCTGCTCGACGGCATGGCCGCCCTCGGCCTGCGCAGCTTCCTGCCGGCCGAGATCCAGGCGCCGATCATCGTCACCTTCCATGCCCCAAACGATGCCCGCTACCAGTTCAAAGACTTCTACGAGCGGGTCAAGGCCAAGGGCTTCATCCTTTACCCCGGCAAGCTGACCCAGGTCGAGACCTTCCGCGTCGGCTGCATCGGCGTGGTCGGGCCGGAGGGCATGCAAGCCGCGGTCAACGCCGTGGCCGAGGTGCTGCGGGAAATGGAAGTGCTGGACATCTGACCCTTTGCCCACCCCAATTCAGGAAATAGCGCACATGAATTACAGCAACCCTACCCAGCTGCAAGCCGCCATCCTCGACTGGGCCGGCACCGTGGTCGACTTCGGCTCGTTCGCCCCCACCCAGATCTTCGTCGAAGCCTTCGCCGAGTTCGACGTCCAGGTGTCCATCGAAGAAGCCCGAGGCCCGATGGGCATGGGCAAGTGGGACCACATCCGCACCCTGTGCAACGTGCCGGAAATCGCCGAACGCTACCGCAATGTGTTCGGCCGCACCCCCACCGACGATGACGTCACGGCCATCTACAACCGCTTCATGCCGCTGCAAATCGAGAAGATCGCCGTGCACTCGGCGCTTATCCCCGGCGCCCTGGACACCCTCACCGGCCTGCGCCAGGACGGCCTGAAGATTGGCTCGTGCTCAGGCTACCCGAAGGTGGTGATGGATAAAGTGGTGGAGCTGGCCGCCCAAAACGGCTATGTCGCCGACCATGTGGTGGCCACCGACGAAACCCCGAACGGCCGCCCCTGGCCGGCCCAAGCCCTGGCCAACGTGATTGCCCTGGGCATCGATGACGTGGCCGCCTGCGTGAAGGTCGATGACACCGTACCGGGCATCCTCGAAGGCCGCCGTGCAGGCATGTGGACGGTGGCACTGGTGTGCTCCGGCAACGCCCTGGGGCTGACCTGGGAAGGCTACCGGGCATTGAGTGCCGAGAAACTGGAGCGCGAGCGCACGCGCATTCACGCGCTGTTCGCCAGCTCGCGCCCGCACTACCTGATAGACACCATCAATGAGCTGCCCGAAGTGATTGCCGACATCAACCGGCGCCTGGCCAAGGGTGAAATGCCGCAGGCATCCTGACCGGGAGCAGCCTTGTGCTGCGAAGAGGCCAGTGACCACAGCGAAGATCGAGGGTGTGGTCACTGGCCTCTTCGCAGCACAAGGCTGCTCCACCGTTCGCATGCGGCCAAGGTATTGAGCCTACTGCGGCAACTGCACCTGCGGCTTGGTGGCGACAAAAATGGCCCAGCTCGACACGAACAATGCGGCGATCAATGGCCCGATCACAAACCCGTTGAGCCCGAACACCGCCAACCCACCCAAGGTGGACACCAGAATCAGGTAATCCGGCATGCGCGTGTCCTTGCCCACCAGAATCGGGCGCAGCACGTTGTCCACCAGGCCGATCACCAGCACCCCGAACGCCGTGAGGATCACCCCCGGCAGAATCGCCCCGCTCAACAGGAAATACGCCGCCACCGGCGCCCACACGATCCCCGCCCCCACCGCTGGCAGCAGCGACAGAAACGCCATCATCACCGCCCACACCAACGCACTGGGGATATCCAGCACCCAGAATATGAAGCCGCCAAGCGCGCCCTGGGTAATGGCAACCAACACGTTGCCCTTGACCGTTGCCCGCACCACGCGGTTGAACTTCAGCTGCAAGCGGCGCTTCTGGTGTTCGGGCAGCGGCACCGCAAGGCGCACGCGGCGCGCGACTTCCGCACCCTCGCGCAGGAAAAAGAACAGCAGGTAAACCATGATGCCGAAGCTCACCAGAAACTCGAACGTGCCCTGCCCAAAGCTATAGGCCTGGCTGGCCAACGCCTGGCTGCCTTGGGTGGCCCATTTGGTGATCTTCTCGCGCAGCCCTTCAAGGTTGCCGATGCCCAAGCTGTCCAGGCCGTGCTGCACGAACCCCGGCAGCATGTTCATGCCATGCTCGACGTAGCCGGCAATGTCCAATTGCCCGCTCTCGATGCGCTGGTACAACGTCGCCCCCTCCTGCACCAACAAGGCACTGGTGATGATCACAGGCAATACAGCCACCACCAGGCAAATCAACAGCGTCGTGGCGGCGGCAAGGTTGCGCCGTCTGCCAAACCGTATCAGCAGGCTGCGCTGCAGCGGCGCGAACAGGATGCCGAGAATCACCGCCCAGAAGATGGCCCCGTAGTAGGGCAGCAAGATCCACACGAAGGCGATGGTCACCAGTGCCAGGAGCACGGCCAAGGCTCTGTTCTGCAAAGCGGTTTCGTTCATGAAGGATCCTCAAGTGTCCTGAACGTTAGTGCGCGGCGTAGGGGTAAAAGTGCCGTCGCGCCGTTGATTCAGGTCAATGCCGGCAAAACCGCCAAGCCATAGCATTCAGGCCTTTTGCCCTGGTGCGCACATGACCCTTCCCGCCAAGCCCGAACTGCTGGCCCCCGCTGGCACCCTCAAGACAATGCGCTACGCCTTCGCCTACGGCGCCGACGCCGTCTATGCCGGCCAACCACGCTACAGCCTGCGGGTGCGCAACAACGAATTCGACCACGCCCACCTGGCGCTGGGCATCCAGGAGGCTCATGCCCTGGGCAAGCGTTTCTACGTGGTGATCAACATCGCCCCGCACAATGCCAAGCTGAAAACCTTCCTCAAGGACCTCGCACCGGTGATCGCGATGGCGCCGGATGCGCTGATCATGTCCGACCCCGGCCTGATCATGCTGGTGCGCCAGCACTACCCACAGATGCCGGTGCATTTGTCGGTGCAGGCCAACACCGTCAACTGGGCCAGCGTGCAGTTCTGGCAGCAGCTGGGGCTGAGCCGGGTGATCCTGTCGCGGGAGCTGTCGCTCGAAGAAATCGAAGACATCCGCCACCACGTGCCGGACATGGAACTGGAAGTGTTCGTCCACGGTGCCCTGTGCATGGCTTACTCCGGCCGCTGCCTGCTGTCGGGCTACCTCAACAAGCGCGACGCCAACCAAGGCACCTGCACCAATGCTTGCCGCTGGAAGTACGACGCCACGCCGGCCAGCGAGGATGCCACCGGCGACATCGTGCACGAAGTGCAACCGACCCTGGGGCTCGGTGCCCCTACCGATCAGGTCTTCCTGCTGCAGGAAAGCAACCGCCCGGACGAAGCGATGCCGGCGTTCGAGGACGAACACGGCACCTACATCATGAACGCCAAGGACCTGCGCGCCATCCAGCACGTCGAACGCCTGGCCAGCATGGGCGTGCACTCGCTGAAAATCGAAGGCCGCACCAAGTCGCACTTCTACTGCGCCCGCGCGGTGCAGTCCTACCGCCAGGCCATCGACGACGCCGTGGCAGGCCGGCCTTTCGACCGCGCTCTGATGGGCAACCTCGAATCCCTGGCGCAGCGCGGCTACACCGAAGGCTTCCTGCGCCGGCATGTGCACGATGAGTACCAGAACTACCAGCGTGGCAACTCGGTGTCCGAGCGCCAGCAGTTCGTCGGCGAACTGACCGGCGCGCGTGTGGACGGCCTGGCTGAGGTCAAGGTCAAGAACCGCTTCGCCGTGGGCGACCACCTGGAGCTGATGACTCCGCGCGGCAACTACCATTTCGACCTGCACCGCCTGTGCGACCGCCAGCAGCAGGCCATCGAAGTAGCGCCGGGTGACGGCCATGTGGTGTACCTGCCGATTCCGGAGCAGGTCCCGCTGGAGTACGGCCTGCTGATGCGTGACCTGCGCCACGACGAGGCCGCCGCCTGACAACGCTGTAATGCGCAGCTCAGCTGGCTGACAGCCAGCAACGGCCAACATCGGGGTTCTCTCGCATGAGGCCACGCCATGTTGCGCAACCCCTCCCGCCGTACCTTCGTCAAAGGCCTGAGCGCCGCCACTACGCTGGCGGGCCTTGGGCTTTGGCGGCCACTGGCCCAGGCCGCCAATGGCCGCGACCTGGCCGGCCAGCACTTCGAGCTGTCGATCGGCCAGACCGCAGTCAACATCACCGGCCGCCCTCGCACCGCCCTGACCGTCAACGACAGCCTGCCCGGCCCGCTGCTGCGCTGGCGCGAAGGTGACACCGTCAGCCTGCGCGTGCGTAACCGCCTCGCCCAGAGCACCTCGATCCATTGGCATGGCATCCTCCTGCCGGCCAACATGGACGGTGTGCCAGGCCTGAGCTTTGCCGGTATCGAGCCCGGCGGCGACTACCTTTACCAGTTCACCCTGCGCCAAAGCGGCACCTACTGGTACCACAGCCATTCCGGGCTGCAGGAGCAGGCCGGGGTGTATGGGGCGATCGTCATCGAGCCCCGCGAACCCGAGGCGCATCAGTCCCAGCGTGACCATGTGCTGCTGTTCAGCGACTGGTCGGACCAGCCCCCTGAACAGCTGTTGGCGACCCTGAAAAAGCAGTCCGACGCCTTCAACTACCACAAACGTACGCTCGCCGATTTCATCGATGACGTGGCCGACAATGGCTGGAGTACCACCGTCGCCGAACGCATGAGCTGGGCCCGCATGCGCATGAGCCCCACGGACCTGGCCGATGTCAGCGCAGCCACCTACACCTACTTGCTCAATGGCCAACCACCGGATGGCAACTTCACCTGCCTGTTCCAGCCGGGCGAAACCGTGCGCCTGCGGCTGATCAACGCCTCGGCCATGACCTATTTCGACTTCCGCATCCCCGGCCTGACGCTGACCGTGATCGCCGCCGACGGCCTGCCGGTGACACCCGTGAGCGTGGACGAACTGCGCATCGCCGTGGCCGAAACCTACGACGTGCTGGTGACCGTCGGCGACCTGCCCGCCTACACGCTGTATGCCCAGAGCATGGACCGCAGTGGCTACGCGCGCGGCACCCTGGCCCGCGCCAACGGCCTGCAGGCGCCCGTGCCGCAACCAGACCCGCGCCCCGTACTGAGCATGGCCGACATGGGCCACGGCGCCATGGCAGGCATGGACCACAGCAACATGGCCGGCATGGACCATTCCAGCATGGCCGCCATGCAGCAACACCCACCCAGCGAAACCGGCAACCCTCTGGTGGACATGCAGACCATGGCCCCACGGCCCAACCTCGCCGACCCAGGCATCGCCCTGCGTGGCAACGGCAGGCGCGTGCTGACCTACGCCGACCTGCGCAGCCCTTACCCCGACCCGGATGGCCGCGAACCCTCACGCGACATCGAGCTGCACCTGACCGGCCACATGGAGCGCTTTGCCTGGTCGTTCGACGGGGTCAAGTTCAGCGATGCCGAACCGTTGCGCCTGGCCTATGGCGAGCGGGTGCGCATCACCTTGGTCAACGACACCATGATGACCCACCCCATCCACCTGCATGGCATGTGGAGCGACCTGGAAGACGAACAGGGGCGCTTTCTGGTGCGCAAACACACCGTCGACATCCCGCCTGGCAGCCGCCGCAGCTACCGAGTCACCGCCGACGCCCTGGGCCGCTGGGCCTACCACTGCCATTTGCTCTACCACATGGAGACCGGCATGTTCCGCGAGGTACGCGTCGATGAATGAGCTCAATAACCGTCGCATCGTCACCGGTGTGGCCCTGGTGGCGCTGCTCGCCAGTGAACGCGCCATGGCCGCCGGCCTGCAGCACAGAGGCCACGGCGCCATGCCCATGGACCACAGCCAGATGAACCACGCAACGCCGCCTGCGCAACAGCCGCGTACGCCGCTGCCGGTGCTCAGTGACGCCGACCGTCGCGCGGCTTTCCCGCCGCTGCCAGGGCACCAGGTGCATGACCGGGCACTGAACGGGGCGGTGATCGTCGACCAGCTTGAATACCAGCACTTCGACAGCAGCGGCGCGTTGAACTGGAACGCCAGCGCCTGGGTCGGCGGCGACATCGACCGCCTGTGGCTGCGCAGCGAGGGCGAACGCGAGCAGGGCAAGACCCACAAGGCCGAACTGCAGGCGCTCTGGGGCCACGCCATCAGCCCTTGGTGGGAACTGGTCGGCGGCCTGCGCCAAGACTTCAAGCCCGCCAGCGGGCAGGCCTGGGCCGCCTTCGGTATCCAGGGCACGCCGCTGTATGGCGTTGAGCTGGAGGCCACTGCCTACGTCGGCGAGCGGCAACAGACCGCGCTGCGCCTGGAAGCCGCTTACGCTATGCTGCTGACCAACCGCTGGGTACTCGAACCCACCCTGGAAGCCAATGTTTTTGGCCGCGACGATGCGCGCCGCGAGCAAGCCACGGGGCTGGCCGACAGCGAAATCGGCCTGCGCCTGCGCTATGAAATCAGCCGTGGTTTCGCGCCGTACGTCGGGGTCAGTTTCAATCGCTTGCACGGCAACCGCGCCGACCAGGCCCGCGAAGACGGCGAAGACACCGGCCAGACCCGCCTGGTGGCCGGTATCCGCCTGCGTTTCTAAAGGAGTGTTTCACCATGCTGCACAAACACCTGCTGACCCTCGGGCTGCTGGCTATCACTGGCCTGGCCCAGGCCGCCGAGGCCATCGATGTCTACCGCGACCCCAACTGCGGCTGCTGCAAGGCCTGGATCAGCCACCTGCGCGACAACGGCTTCACCGTCAACGACCACGTCGAACCGAACATGAGCGCAGTCAAGCAACGCCTGGGCGTGGCACCGCGCCTGGCGTCGTGCCATACCGGAGTGATCGACGGCAAGTTCGTCGAAGGCCATGTGCCGGCCGAACAGGTCCGCCTGCTGGCCAAACGCAACGACCTCAAGGGCCTGGCCGTCCCCGGCATGCCCATGGGCTCGCCGGGCATGGAAATGGGTGACCACAAAGACGCCTACCAGGTCATCGGTGTGACCCAGGATGGCCAGGACACCGTGGTCGCCAACTACTGATGCTCAGCGAGTGGGCGCTGTTCCTCAGCGCCTTCGGCGCCGCCACCCTGTTGCCGTTGCAATCGGAGGCCGTGCTGGTTGGTTTGCTGCTGCGCCAGCCCGACGCTTGGCCGACCTTGTTGCTGGTGGCCACCTTGGGCAATGTGCTCGGTTCGGTGGTCAACTGGGTATTGGGCCGGGCCATCGAGCACCTGCGTGACAAGCGCTGGTTCCCGTTCAGCGCCCGCCAGCTCGAACGTGCGCAACACCGCTACCAGCGCTGGGGGCAGTGGTCGCTGCTGCTGAGCTGGATGCCAGTGATTGGCGACCCGCTGACCCTGATCGCGGGGATCATGCGTGAGCCCTTCTGGCGCTTTATGCTGCTGGTGACCCTGGCCAAGGCCGGCCGTTACGCCGTGGTGGCGATGATCACCCTGGGCTGGTTTCACGCCTGGTAACACCTTTGCCGCTTCAGGCGGTCAACTGGCTGTTACAGTCGCCTATTCCTACATGGCCCTACACGGAGTGCCCCCATGCTGCGCGCAACCGCCCTGGCCCTTGCCTGCCTTGTCGGCGGCCCGGCCCTTGCTGCCGAGTCGCCCACCTACGGCAAACAACTCGAAGGGTTCAGCTACCCTCACCCGCTCAAGCATTTCGACTTCAGCTCCCAGGGCCAAGCCCTGCAGATGGGCTACATGGACGTACCCGCCCAAGGCCAGGCCAATGGCCACAGCGTGGTGCTGATGCATGGCAAGAACTTCTGCGCCGCTACCTGGGAAACCACCATCAATGCCCTGAGCAAAGCCGGCTACCGGGTCATCGCCCCGGACCAGATCGGCTTCTGCACCTCAAGCAAACCTGCGTATTACCAGTACAGCTTCCAGCAATTGGCGGACAACACCCACGCCTTGCTCGACCAGCTGGGCGTCAAGCAGGCCATTGTGCTTGGCCACTCCACCGGCGGCATGCTCGCGACCCGCTATGCGCTGATGTACCCGCAGCAGGTCGAACGCCTGGCGATGGTCAACCCGATTGGCCTGGAAGACTGGAAGGCCCTGGGCGTCCCCTACCGTACGGTGGACCAGTGGTATGCACGGGAGCTCAAGCTCGATGCCGCAGGGGTGCGTGAGTATGAGCGCAAGACCTATTACGCCGGGCGCTGGAAGCCGGAGTATGAGCGCTGGGTACAGATGCTGGTGGGCCTCAACCAAGGGCCGGGGCATGAAGCAGTGGCGTGGAACTCGGCGTTGATCTACGACATGATTTTCACCCAGCCGGTGTACCACGAGTTCAAGGACCTGAAGATGCCGACCCTGTTGCTGATCGGTGATCAGGACACCACGGCCATCGGCAGCGACATCGCGCCGCCAGAGGTCAAGGCACGTTTGGGCAAATACCAGGTGCTGGGGCCGCAAGTGGCCAAGCTGATCCCCCAGGGTGAACTGGTGACGTTCGAGGGTATGGGCCACGCGCCGCAGATCGAAGAGCCGGTGCGGTTCAACCGAACGCTCATCGAGTGGTTGGGGCGCTGAGTCGGCTACCACCCAACCTACTGAGTGGGCGCAACTGCCTTGGGCAAAATCTAAACTTATGCGCGATCACTGTGGGAGCGGGCTTGCCCGCGAACACGGGCGCAGCCCGTGCCATCCATCGCGTCGCTCCCACAGGGGCTTAGCCGAAGCGTTGCAACTGCATCTCGCGTAAGCGGCTCAAGGTGCGTTGATACGGGAACGCCAAGTACCCTTGGGTATAAAGCGCGTCAAGCGGCACCTGCGCCTCCAGGTACAACGCCACCCGGCGGTCGTAACATTCGTCGACCAGGGCAATGAACCGGCGCACCGCATCGTCCTTGGGCGACAGCGCCGGCAGCTCCCGGTCTCCTGCCGCGACCCGCGCCGCACCATCCTCGGTACCGCGGGCAATCCGCCCGGCCCGTTGCTCGCCACCTAACGCCGGCACGCCCTCCAGCAGTATCGACGGGAAACGGTCACACAGGGCCATGAACTCCATCGCCGCCAGAGGCTGCTCGCAGAGGTCGGTGAAGCGGCACCAAATGGCCTGCTCACTGCGCCGAATAACCTTTATCTGCCTTGAGCCAATGGCCAGCGGCTGCTCGCTGCCGAGGTCAGCCGGGCTGAGTTGGCGGAACACTTCACCCAGCACGCCGCGCTCACCGGCCTCAGTGACCCAGTAACGCTGCCGCACAGCGCCCGGATGCAGGCGATGGTCCTGCTCGCCGGCCACCGACAACACCCGCATGTGCCGTTCAATGGCGGCAATCGCGGGCAGGAAGCGGTCACGGTTGAAGCCATCGCGGTAGAGCTGGTCGGGCGGTTGGTTGGAGGTGGCGACAATCACCACGCCCTGGTCGAACAACACCTGGAACAGGCGGCCGAGGATAATCGCGTCACCGATGTCATTGACGAACAACTCGTCGAAGCACAGTACGCGAATCTCCCGGGCCAGTTCACGGGCCAGGGCCAGCAGCGGGTCGGCGGTGCCGTTGAGCTGGAACAACCGCTGGTGCACCCAGGCCATGAAATGGTGAAAGTGCTGGCGCCGGCTGGGGTGCTGCAGGCAACGGTGAAACTGGTCCATCAGCCAGGTCTTGCCCCGGCCGACAGGGCCCCAGAGGTAGACACCCTGGGTGAGGCGGCCCTGTTCGATCGCCTCGAAACAGGCCTGCAACGCATCGACTGCGTGGGCCTGGGCGGGGTCATGGACATAGCCGTGGTCGGTCAGGGCTTGTTGGTAGAGGGTCTGCGGTTGGGCGGTCATGCCGCATTATCGGTACTGGCCCCATCCTCAGCAAGCCAACGCCGCTCCTGTGTGGGAGCAGCCTTGTGCTGCGAAGAGGCCGGTGCAGGCCACAACTATCTTAAGTGTCACCACCGGCCTCTTCGCAGCGCAAGGCTGCTCCTACACCGACCGTGCATGGCAGAAGCCAGCGCTTCAGCCCTCGCCCAGCCCCACTTTCAACAGCGCCCCGTCCTTGTCATCGGTCAACACGTACAGATACCCATCCGGGCCTACCCGCACATCACGGATACGCGCCTTGAGGTCCCCCAGCAAACGCTCTTCGTGCACCACCTTGTCGCCCTCGAGCTGCAGACGGATCAATTGCTGAGTAGCCAGCGCCCCAATGAACAGGTTGTGGTCCCACGCTTTGAACGTCGGGCTGTCGTAGAACGCCATGCCGCTGATGCCAGGGGACTTTTCCCAGACATGGTGCGGGTCGACCATGCCATCGACGTGCTTGCCCTTGGCCTCCGGGATCGGCAGCAGCGAGTAATTGATGCCGTGGGTGGCAACCGGCCAGCCGTAGTTCTTGCCGAGCTGGGGAATGTTGATTTCGTCGCCGCCCCGTGGGCCGTGTTCGTGAGTCCAGAGCTTGCCAGTCCAAGGGTTGAGTGCTGCGCCCTGCTGATTGCGATGGCCGAACGACCAGATCTCGGAGCGCACGTTGTCTTTGCCGACGAAGGGGTTGTCTTTGGGCACTTCGCCGTCAGGCAAGATCCGCACGACCTTGCCTTGCAGCTTGTCGAGGTCCTGGGCAGTCGGCCGTTGGTTGTTCTCGCCCAGGGCAATGAACAGGTAACCGTCTCGGTCGAACACCAGCCGCGAACCGAAATGGTTGCCCACCGAGAGCTTGGGCTGCTGGCGGAAGATCACCGTGAAGTTTTCTAGCCGTGCGCGGTCTTCGGACAGCTGACCGCGGCCGACCGCCGTCCCTGCCTTGCCATCATTACCCGCTTCGGCATAGGACAGGTAAACGGTGCGGTCCTTGCCGAACTCCGGCGACAACACCACGTCCAGCAACCCGCCCTGCCCTTCGGCCCAGACCTGAGGCACGCCACTGATAGGCGGGCCGACCTTGCCTTCGGCGTTGACTACCCGCAGGTTGCCGGGGCGCTCGGTCACCAGCATGTCCTTGCCGCCCGGCAAGAAAGCCAATGCCCAAGGGTTGCGCAGGCCATCGGCGACGGTGCTGACGGTCAATGGCCCTTCTTCGCTGGGGAACTGCTGCTCGGAAGCCGCGTGGGCCAACAGGGGCAGCAGCGCGGCAGCGGTCAAGGTGGTCAGCCAGGTAGCTCGGGTCATGCAGAATTCCTTTCGACGGGGCTTACGGCGCGCGTGGGTTATCGCGCGGCGGCCGGGTGGGTTCCAGATTGGGCGCTTGCTGTTGGCGGCGCAGGTTGTCGCCGTTGCCAATGCCGCGGTTGTCCAGCGAGGGCGTGCGCTGGTAGGGGTCGGTGGACGGGCCACGCACGGGCGGTGTGGCCGGCATGCTGCCCTGGCGGCTATTGGGGTTGGCGCGCTGGATCGGGCTGTTGTAGGGGTTGTTGCTGGCCGCGAGTTGCAAGGGCGCAACCGGCGCTGCGCGCGCGGGCAGGCACAACGCCAGGCCAATGGCCAGGATTGGCAGTGCTAGGTTCATGCTTCACCTCCTGTACGAAATGCCGCGCCTTGTGCGTTGGATAGCCTAAGGCGCGAGGGGTTCGCGGCAAAAGTGTGAAAGCGGCTGGAGATAATTCCTGATGTTTCAGTATGGACCCCAAGGGGCTGCAGCGCAGCCCCGCCGGGCTCATTGGCCGCTGCGGAAGGCCATCCACAGGCGGTTACGCTGGCGCAAGTCGGACAGCGCCATGCTGCGGTCGGCGTACAGCCGTTGACGCACCTGGGCTGGCGGGTAGATGTCCGGGTCGTTGCGCACGGCAGCGTCGACCAAGGGGGTGGCCGCTTGGTTGGCATTGGCGAAGAACAGCGTGTTGGTCAGCGCGGCGACCGAGTCCGGCTTGAGCATGAAGGCGATGAACGCGCGGGCTGCCTCGGGGTGTGGCGCGTCCTTGGGGATGACCAGGTTGTCCTGCCAGACCAAGGTGCCTTCCTGGGGGATGCGGTAGATCAGCTCGAACGGTTTGCCAGCACGGCGTGCCTGGTCGGCGGCCATCGCCGCATCACCGTTGTAGGTGAGTGCCAGGCACACGCTGCCATTGGCCAGGTCGCTGATCTGCCGGCCGTTGGCAACATAGCGCACAGAGGGCTGCAGCTGGTTCAGCAGTGCCTGCGCGGCGTCCAAGTCGGCCTTGTTCTGGCTGTAAGGGTCCTTGCCCAAGTAGTTCAAGGTCAGGCCGATCACTTCCTGCGGCGAGTCGGGCATGGCGATGCCGCAATCCTTCAGGCGGCTGGCGTACTCCGGTTTGAACAACAGGTCGAGGCTGTCCAGCGGCACATCGCCCAGGCGCTGGCGCACGGCCTCGACATTCACCCCCAGGCCCAGCGTGCCCCAGGTGTAAGGCACCGCGTAGCGGTTGCCGGGGTCGGCCTCGGCCAGTTTGGCCAGCAAGTCCTTGTCGAGGTTGGCATAGCCGGGCATGGCCTGGGCATCGAGCGGCTGCAGGGCCTTGGCCTTGAGCGCCCGGGCCAGCACGGTGGATGACGGCACCACCACGTCGTAGCCGCTGCCACCGGTCAGCAGCTTGGTCTCCAGCACCTCGGTGGTGTCAAAGGTGTCGTAGCGTACCTTGTAGCCCGTTTCGCGCTCGAAGCGCTGGAGGGTTTGCGGGGCGACATAGTCGGCCCAGCTGTAGAGGTTGACAACCTTCTCCTGGGCTTGCAGCGGCAGGGCCAGGCACAGGGACAGCAGGCACAGCGATCGACGCATGACGGACACCTCGGCAAAGGGAGCTGTCCGTCACTGTAGTCCACACCACTCGCACCCTGCACGATTCGGGTAGGAGCAGCCTTGCTGCGAAGAGGCCAGTGACAACAGCATAGATTTCCGCTGCTTGCACCGGCCTCTTCGCAGCGCAAGGCTGCTCCTACCTGAAACCCGCCATAGCTGTCAGTAAGCCATGCTCCAGGTCAGGGTGTAGGTGCGCCCACGGCCCTGGTAGTCATACAGGTACGCCGGGCCATAGGTCGGTGCGTAGAACAACGTCGCCCGCTGCCCCCAGACCGTGCTGTACTGCTTGTCCAGCAAGTTCTGAATGCCTGCGCTGAAGGTGCCGAAGCCGGTTTCCTGGCTGCCCAGCAGGTCGAAGGTGGTGTAACCGTCGATCTCGTGGTCGGCATCGTCCTTGAGGGTGAACGCATGGTTGGCTTGCAGGCGGGCACTGCGGCCATCGCCCTTCCAGCCAACAAACGCCGTGGACTTGGACAGCGACGCGTAACGGGCATCGCGTTTCATCCAGCCACCGTCGACGTCTTCTTCCTCGGAGCGGGTCAGGTGCAGCGTACCCCCGGCTTCCCAACCGCTCTGGAAGTGGCGGGTCAACGCACCTTCGAAGCCAAAGTCACGGCTCTTCTGCTCTTCGACATTGATGGTCAGCGTTTGCGAATCGACATTGATGATCTTGTCCGACCAGATGTAGTACAGCGCCGCCTGAGCGTCCCAATCCACGTCGGCATAGCGCCAGCCCAGCTCGACCTGGCGGCTCTTGATGCCGGCCAGCGGGTTGTCGGCGACGCTCAAGCCCGGCTTGCCGTAATACTTGGCCGGGTCCGGCAGGTCAAAACCTTCACCGTAGTTGGTCCACACCTGATGGCCATTCTTGAAGTCGTAGATGGCGCCGACGTTGTACAGGTTGACTTGGTAATCGTTGCTGCCGCCGGGTACGCCTTTGAATTCGCTGACATCCACGTCCATCTGCTGGCGCCGGGCGCCGCCGGACAAGGTCAGGTTGTCGGTGGCATGCCAATCGAGCTGGGCGTACACCGACACACCGTCAACCCGGTAGCTCGGGTAACGCGCGGCCTTGCTGGCCTTTTCCATGTCCAGCCCACCGCTTTCGGATGAGGTCAGGGCGTCGAAGGTGGTCTGCTCGGCGTTGAAGCGCTCGCGGTCCAGGTCGACGCCGTAGGTCAGCTTGAGCGTGTCCCACTGCTTGGCGAACAGGCCTTTGAGGCTGGTGACCTCGAAGTTCTGTTGTGATGCGGCGAAGTACACGCCGCGCGAACCGGTGGGTGTGGCGCGGTTGTAGTACGGGAACGGGTAGAAGTTGTCGTCTTCCTTGCGGTACGAGGCCTGCAGGTAGAAGTCTTGGCCCAGCACATCGGTGTGATGGTAGTTGGCGTTGAGCAACAGGCGCCGGGTACGTGGCTCCAGGTCAGAGGAATAGCCACTGCGCAGCTCGGCGTCTTCCAGGTCCGAGGGGGCGTTGTAGTTGAGGTTGGGGAAGTAGATGCCGGTGCTGCCGTGGTTGCCCGAGTCGTAGTACTGGGCCAGCAGGTCCAGGCTCTGCTCATCGGTCAGCTTCAGTCCCAGGGTGCCGAGCACGTCAAGGGTGCGGTTGTATTGCAGGTCGGTCTGGGTATTGTCGATGAAGATCTGATCGCCAGCGCCGTCATAGAAGGCTTCGTTCTGTTCGCCGGAAATACCAAGGCGGGCACTGACCCGCTCGTTGCCGCCGCTGATCGACTGGGCGATGCGGGTGGCCAGGTCATCACTGTTATTGAAGCCGCTGCTGGCACCCAACTGGGTCTCGAAGCGGGCCGGGCCGGGCTCACCCTTCTTGGTCACGATGTTGATGATGCCGCCGGTGGCGCCGCCGCCGTAGAGGGCGCTGGCCCCCGACAGCACTTCGACGCGCTCGACGTTGAACGGCGAGATGCTGTCGAACTGGCGCGACAGGCCGCGCGAGCTGTTCTGGCTGACCCCGTCAATCATCACCAGCACATTGCGCCCGCGCATGTTCTGGCCATAGTTGGTGCGCCCTTCTGGCGCCAGGTCCAGGCCAGGCACCAACTTGCCGATGGCTTCCTTGAGGCTCACCCCGCTGTCGATCTGCTCACGCAGTTGCTGCTGGTCGACCACCCAAACGGTGCCAGGGATTTCGCTGATCGCCGTGCTGGTGCGCGAGGCCACACTGACCTCGATGGGCTTGAGGTTGACGGCCTGCGGCGTGGCGTCCGCCTTGCGCAGGGTAACCGTGCGGGCATCACTGAACTGCCAGCTCATGCCACTGCCCGCCAGCAACTGCTGCAGTGCCTGCTCGATGCTGTAGCTGCCCTGCAACGCCGGGCTGTTCAGGCCCGCGACATCGTGGGTGGTGTACAGCAGGTGCAACCCGGCCTGGTCGGCGAAGGCCGTTAGTGCCTGGTCCAGCGCCTGGGCAGGCAGGTCCAGCTGCACTTGGCGGGCTTCCACCGGGGCCTGTTGCGCACCACTTGAGGCCATCGCCTGCAAGGGGCCAGCCAGCATGGCCAAGGCAGTGCAAGACAATAAGGCGTGATGAAGGGGACCGCTGCGGCGGTGAACAGGCTTGAGCGTAAGGGCCACGAATGAGCTTCCAGGCAAGTCGTAAATGAGAATGGGTTGCTGATCAGTCCCACTACGACGATCTGGCCTGGCTGAACTTGCAGCGGCAGATGAAAAATATTTAGATTATTTTTTACCGGCTCAGTGCACCACGGCCAACCACGGCAAGTAGGTGACCTGCAGGCCATAACGTTGCTCAAGGGTGCGCAGCAGCGCCTGGGGTTCATCGAGGTCGAATACACCGCTGACTTCCAGGGCCGCCAACTTCGTGTCAGACAGCAGAATGCGCCCCTGTTGGTAGCGCTCAAGCTCCGCCAGCACCTGCCCCAGCGGCTTGCCGTTGAAGATCAGCTTGCCGCGCTGCCAGGCGGTCTGTGCACTGGCGTCAGGCGACACCCGTACGCTGCGCTCACCCACCGTGGCCTCGCCCTGGGCCAGTACCACGCGGCCATCGCGGCGCACGCTGAAGGTCGCGCCCGTACCGCGCACCGCCTCGCCTGCACTATCGACCACAAAGGGCCGTGGGTCACTGGCCGTCTCGAACAAGGCTTCGCCCGCATTGAGCACCACGCGGCGCTCGCGGTCGGTGAACGCGACGGTCAAGGCACTGCCGCTGTTCAGCAGTACCCGCGAGCCATCGGCCAGGGTCACCGCCTGCCGTTGCCCGAGGCCTGTGTGGTAGTCCGCCAGCCAGATAGGCGCCTGCTGCCAGCCGGTATAACCCGCGACCAACAGCGCCAGCGATGCTGCCAGGCCTGCGGCCCAGTGCCGTTTGCGTCGGGCAGGCGGTGTCGCGACAACCTGAGCGGTTGGGGTGTGGCCGATGTCCAGCCACAGTGCCTCTGCCTCGCGCGCGGCCTCGGCATGCGCCGGGCTCAGTGCGCACCAGCGCTGGTAGCGCGCGTGGTCCGCCGCACTGGCGTTGCCCGAATGCAACAACACCTGCCAATCGAGGGCATCGTCAGAGAGGTCGCTGAGCGGTTGGGCGGCTGGCATGGCGTGAGGCTCAGTCATGGTTGTGTTTGAGCCAGTCACGGCAATGGCGCAGCGCCTGGCCGATGTATTTTGCCACCATGCTCTCGGAAACGCCCAACCGTTGTGCGATCTGCGCCTGGGTCAGGCCTTCGACGCGGTTGAGCAACAGGGCCTGGCGGGCATTGCTGGACAGTTGCAACAGCGCCTCATCGAGTATCTGCAAGCGCTCGCGGGCGAGCAGCGCGGCCTCGGGCGCAGGCGCTGGGCAGGCCACCTCGCCAGTGCCATCGGCATCTTCGTGGCGGGCGGCGATACGCTGTTCTCGGCGCAAGGCATCGATCGCCAGGTTGCCCGCCACCCGGAAAATGAAGCTGCGTGCATGCAGCACCGGCACGGCCTGCGCGTCGATCTTCACCAGCTTCAGGTACGTCTCTTGCGCGACGTCGGCAGCACGCTGCCGGTCGCTCATGCGCCGAGTCAGGAACAGCAAGAGGTCGTCGTAGTGCTCCTGGAAACTCGCCAGCAGACCAGACACGGGAGACGTCAGCATGGGGTAGGACAAAGGCCAGTAAGAGGAATTATCGGGCGTTAATGAGAAACAGTATCTTTCATTAGACGCGCTACTTTCAACGTCAACGCGCATTTGCCACACTGGCGGATGAATTCTTCAGGCAAGGTTGCAACCCATGACTGCCCGATTGCACCGCTGGTTGCTGATACTGCTGATGGCTTACGGCCTCAGTGCCTGCGCCTTGTTCCAGGCGCGTGACCCACTGAATATCAACGTGATTGGCATCGAACCGCTGCCCGGGCAGGAGCTGGAACTGCGCATGGCGGTGAAGATACGTGTGCAGAACCCCAACGAAACCGCGATCGATTACAACGGTATCGCGCTCGACCTGCAGGTGAACGGCCAGCCGCTGGCCGCCGGTGTCAGCGACCAGCAGGGCCACATAGGCCGTTTCGACGAGGCGGTAATCGTGGTGCCGGTGAGCGTGACCGCGTTCTCCTTCCTGCGCCAGGCCTATGGCCTGGGCCAGCGGAGTTCGCTGCAAGGGCTACCCTATGTACTGCGCGGCAAATTGGCCGGTGGGCTGCTGGGCACCGTCCGCTTCACCGATGAGGGCACGCTGGACCTGCCCAAGGCAGCCGGGACTTACTGGTAGACCACTCAGCGATTGCTGTTGGCGGCGGCCATCATCTTGTTGACTTCGCTGCGCACCATGCTGGCGTATTCAGGCGGCGACATGGCCTCCAGTTCAGCCCGTACCCATTCCGCCCATTTACCCTTGCGCCGTGGCTTTTCGGAGATAAGCCGGGCGGCTTCGCCCTTGGCCTTGCCCAGGTTGCTCTGCCACAGTTCGAACAACCGCGCCTTCTCTGCCTCGATCTGCGCCCGTTCCTCGAAGCTCTTGTTGGCCAGATTGAAACTCATTGAAGGTACCTGCCTGCTGAAAATGGCCGCTATCTTACACCGTAGCGACGCGTCATCGGAAAGCCGGCGCAACTTTCCCGACGCACCGGCATCCATTGTTCACCCCCCCATTGACGAGGATGAGTTCATGGCCCGAAAAAACGCCGTACAAGCCGCCAGCGATCAGATCAAGGATCAGGTCTTCAGCGAACTGCAGTCACTGATCGAAGAATCCGAAAAGCTGCTCAACGACAGCGCTGCCCTGGTTGGCGAGGAGGCCGAAACCCTGCGCGCGCAAGTCAGCCTCAAACTGCGCCAGGCTCGCCAGGCCGCGAGCAACGTGCGTGACAAGGCTCAACCGGTGGTGGATGCCACCCAGGACTACATCGGCGGCCACCCTTGGCAGACCGTCGCGGTGTCCGCAGGCTTCGGCCTGGTGGTCGGCCTGCTATTGGGTCGCCGCTACTAAGCCCTTTTATGAACGCAGTGCCGCCTGAACGGCTTCAGGCGGCCTGCGCCATTGGGATGCCGCTATGAAAGCGCAGTTCCTGGTCCGGTGACTGGATCAGCTCGGCTTCTGCCTCACGTACCAGCTCAACCCTGCGGGCGATATCCGCTTCTTCGCCATACTGATGGGCCAGCTTCAGGTAGCCTTGGTAATGGCGCGCTTCACTCTTCAGCAGGCCGTGGTAGAACGTGCCCAGCTCTTCATCCAGGTGCGGCACCAGCGCGGCAAAGCGCTCGCAACTGCGTGCTTCTATAAACGCCCCCACCACCAAGGTATCGACCAGCTTGACCGGCTCGTGGGCACGTACCAGGCGGCGCAAGCCGGAGGCATAACGCCCGGCCGACACTGGCCGCAAGGGCACGCCCCGGCGCTTCATCAGGCGCAGCACCTGCTCGTGGTGCACCAGCTCTTCACGGGCCAGGCGCGACATCATGTTGATCAGGTCCAGGTGCGTGTTGTACTTGGCGATCAGGCTCAAGGCGGTGCTGGCGGCCTTGAACTCGCAGTTCTTGTGGTCGATCAGCAGGGTTTCCTGGTCGGCAAGCGCCGCTTCGATCCAGGCATCTGGGGTCGGGCAGCCAAGAAAGGCGTCGATTTCGGGGATCAAGGACATAAGCGTGCAACCAGACAGAACAGGCAGGGCCGGCGATTATACCGGCGGCAACCGGCAGCGCCAGTGACTATGCTTGATGTACATCAAGCGGCGACGGGTGAGACGCCGACTATAGTCAGGCACTGGTCGCCATCTTTGAACGGAGCTCACGCCCATGCAAGCCGTCCGCAGCATCCTCGTCGTCCTCGACCCCGCGCATGCCCACAGCCGGGCCTTGACCCGTGCCAAGCTGATCGCAGGCGTGACCGGCGCGCGCCTGCACCTGTTGATGTGCGACAAAAAGCAGGATCACAGTGCGTTGCTCAGCCTGCTGAGCAGCCAGTTGCACGATGACGGATACGACAACGTCACCCATGAGGCAGCCTGGCGTGACAACCTGCACGACACCATCATCTATGTGCAGCAAGCCGAGGGCTGCGAGCTGGTCATCAAGGAGCATCGGCCGGACAACCCGCTGAAGAAGGCACTGCTGACCCCCTCCGACTGGAAGCTGCTGCGCCTGTGCCCCAGCGCGGTGCTGATGGTGAAAAGCGAACGGCCGTGGACCGGGGGGGTGATTCTGGCGGCGGTGGATGTCGGCAACCAGGATGAGGACCACCGCCTGTTGCACGCGAGTATCATCGACCATGGCTATGCGATTGCTGGCCTGGCCAAAGGCGATTTGCACGTCATCAGCGCACACCCCTCCCCCATGCTGTCCGCCTCGGACCCGACCTACCAGCTCAGCGAGACCATCGCCGAACGCTATCGGGAAGCCTGCCGCGCGTTTCAGGCCGAGTTCGACATCAGCGATGACCGCCTGCATGTCGCCGAAGGCCCAGCGGATGTGCTGATTCCCTACACCGAGAAAAAATACGATGCCGTGGTGACGGTGATAGGCACGGTGGCCCGCACGGGTATTTCCGGGGCATTGATCGGGAATACCTCCGAGGTGGTGCTCGATTCGCTCGAAGGGGATGTGCTGGTGCTCAAGAGCGAACAAGCGATTGCCCACCTGACAGAGCTGGCCCGCGGTTGAAGCATGCGTGGCCCTTGTAATCGATGGACTCGCCCCCGCCGAGGCATCACAGTGCCACGGTGGCGTTCAAAGAAGCCAACGGCAGCGAGGGCGAGACCATGAAAAAGCATAGTTCGAAGCACGATCCCCTGTCTTCCACTGATGTGGAGCTTTGCACAACCCTCTGCGTAGACCTGGCCAAACAGGTCTTCCAGTTAGCAGGCGAGGATGCTACCGGTCGGGTGATCTACGAAGATCGCATCAAATCCCGTCAAAACTTCCATGATTTTCTAATCAAACTGCCAGTGACGGTGACTGTCTTAATGGAGTGCGGTCCAGGTGCGCAAGCCTGGGCCAGACTACTGCAGGCCAAGGGTAATCCGGTTCGGATCCTGCCTGCGCAACGCGTTGCCGAACACCGCAGCGGCGCGAAGAATGACCGTAACGACGCCCATGCCATTTTGCGTGCCGGTCGCGATACCAGTATTGCCTCAATCCCGATCAAGAGCATTACAGCACTGGCTATTCAAGCGCTGCACCGTGTCCGGCGCGGCAACATCAAGCGGCATACAGCGCTGGGTAATCAGATACGTGGCCTGCTGCTAGAGCATGGCGTCTCCATGCCTCAAGGCGATGCGGCGATCAATACGCATGTGCCGCTGGCTCTTGAAGATGCCTCTTTACCTCTGCCCGACTTGTTGCGCGAGTTGCTCGATGAGCTGCTGACTGACTGGCTCTCTCTGGGTGAACGCATTGCGGCGCTGAGTAGGCGGCTTGAAGCGACAGCTCAGGAGGATGAGGTCGCACAGCGGCTGGTCACCATTCGTGGCGTGGGCCCAATCATTGCCACGGCGATCGTGGCGAAACAGACCGAGCCAAGCCGCTTCGCCAGTGGCCGAATGTATTCCGCCTTCTTCGGTATCGTGCCCGACCAGCACAGCAGCGGAAACAAAATCAGGCTGGGCAGGATGAGCAAGCGAGGTGATGGCTACATACGCAGCCTGATGATCCAGGGGGCACATGCTGTCTTGAGTCAGCTAAGGCCTGATTCCGATCAGCCAGACGATCACCGCCTTTTGCGCTGGCTATCCCGCCTTGGACGCAAGGAGGCGGCGATCAGGCTGGCTAATCGAAATCTGCGCATTATCTGGGCCTTGTTACAGAACGATCAGGTATACCAGCGCAAACCGAACAGCAACTCGGAGGCTGCTATGAGCCTCTGATCAACCGAGCAATGCCACCGGGGCGCCGAGCGCTCCAACCCCTGCTAGTGAACATTGACCCCTGGTAAGACCGTCGCAGACAGATGCCTCTGCTCCTACAGGCCCGATGTAATGGCCTCAATGTAAACGGCACGCTGCGAGCTCACCACGATGTTGGCCAGAAGCAAAAAGCTTCCTCGAATAGGCCTGATACATAGATGCAACCGGGTTCCTAAGTTCAAAAGCAGCTAGACAGTGTGGGCGAGTCCATACATAGGAGCAGCCTTGCGCTGCGAAGAGGCCGGTGACAGCTCAGAGAATCTATGCTGCTATCACCGGCCTCTTCGCAGCACAAGGCTGCTCCTTGTATCTCGACTTTCCCTTCCAAAAAAGCGAAAGTTCTCGACTGATCATCGAGGGAAGGTCATGAAGCGGAGCTGCTCCGAGGGCATCGAG
>Ga0160473_100306_pt1 | contig 39009 bp, 27 predicted proteins | sample HID1975I_E11MG_FD_108217 | JGI IMG/M metagenome (GOLD analysis project Ga0160473, IMG submission 108217) | Enriched soil microbial communities from UW Madison campus, WI, USA - HID1975I_E11 MG | ecosystem: Environmental > Terrestrial > Soil > Unclassified | place: USA: Madison, Wisconsin... | reverse complement strand
TTCGCGTCCCGGTTCGCCGGGACCATCTGGAGAGGTGGCAGAGCGGTTGAATGTACCTGACTCGAAATCAGGCAGGCGTTTATAGCGCCTCGGGGGTTCGAATCCCCCCCTCTCCGCCAGATAATTGAACTAAGCCCTTGAGTTTCAAGGGCTTTTTTCATTTCTGGCTTAGCTAGTATGCCATCTGGTATGCCATGGGAAGCTGGCTGCTGCTGGACCATTCTGGACATCTTGGAGCCTATAAGCGGCGCGCATCGGCCTTGCTGGTCAAAGCGTTCGCATGCCAGTGCTTATGGCAGCTAATCTTGATACCTGTTGTGGCCCGATGGCCGCTAGTCGAGCTTATTCAGGTAGAGATGGGCTTCGAAGGAAGATGGTTATCAAAATGCAACCCTTGTGCGATCATCATGCTAGTGTCCGGGTAGTTGCTGATGGATAGCAGGCTTTCACCGATGGATCCACAAGGAATTGCTGACCCGGATGTGCGATCTTTCCGGGTGCACACGGATGATGAACGAACGCTTCACAGATTTGACCCAGCCACAGCGCGATCGTCTCGCGTTCGTGGAATTGCGCGTGCGCTTCATCGGGGAGATACGCCGTCAGGACTTGGTCACGCGGTTTGGCATCCAGTCCGCCGCCGCATCCAGGGACTTGGCGCTGTACAAGGAGTTGGCCTCGGGCAACATCGACTACGACTCCAAGGTCAAGTCCTACGTATTGGGGCCGGACTTCCAGCCCATCTTCGACTTCCCTCCGGAGCGGGTGCTGTCGTGGTTGACCCAGGGCTTTGGCGACGGTGAGCCTATGCGGCTCAAGGCATGGGTGATGAGCGAGAGCCCGTCACGGCTCGCGCATCCGGATCTGGACGTGCTAGCGAGCGTGACCCGGGCGATCCACCAGGAGTGTCCGCTCGGCATTGAGTACTGCTCCATCTCCAGTGGTCGCACCGAGCGGGAGATCGTCCCGTTCGCGTTGATCGACAACGGCTTGCGCTGGCTCGTCCGCGCCTTCGACCGCAAATCGCAGGAATTCCGGGATTTCGTCATTAACCGGATCAAGTGCCCCGTGGCGCTTAAGGCGCAGCTAGTGGCGCCCCACGAGATGAGTGATCAGGACATCCAGTGGACCAGGATCGTGGAACTGGAGTTGGTGCCGCACCCCAATCAACCCCGTCCCGAGATCGCGGAGATGGATTACGGCATGACTGGCGGCATGGTGAAGATGAAGCTTCGGGCAGCGACTGCCGGCTACATCCTGCGCAAGTGGAGCGTCGACTGCACCGCAGACCACAGCCTTCGTGGGCCGGAGTACAGACTATGGCTGAAGGACCACTTGGCCTTGTACGGCGTCAAGAACGCCGTGCTGGCACCAGGGTATGCACCCTTGGATGCGGCCCGAGCAGGAGCGGAATGTGACTGAACAATGGCTACCACTGCCGGCGCCGGTCGCGTCGGTAGAACAAACGAATGACGAGAATTGAGATGAAAGAATCCTACCTACCGACATTGCTGCAGATGAGGATGCTTGTCGGCTTCCTTGGCGAGCGTGCTCAGTACGCCTGGTGGCCAACGGCGTTCTATGAGGCATCAAACAAGCTCTTCCTGGAGCCGGTCTTCTCGAAAACGTCTCGCCTCGCTCAGTACCACGGTGTGCTGGAAGCAGCCAGACGATTGCACGACGAGCATTTGAGCGTGGGTAGCTACCACCTGTTCCGGTTGCCCGAAGAGGTCGAGCAAGACCTGCACGCGACCGTGCAAAGTAGCGTGGGAGAAGAACTCGCCAGCCAGGCGCCACAAAGCAAAGAGGCTGCGCTTGATGCGTTGAAGCGATTGGCTGCCACGGGCGGCACTTCCAGCGTGGGTCCAACGGCGGTCGGGGGCATCAAGGATCTCGATTCCACCGACACACTGAAGGCTATCGCTGCGGCCTATCTATCGGCGTTCACACAGAACGCCAAAACTTATCCGTATCTGGTGGGGTGATCGTGGCCGACAACACGCCCTACACGACTCAGTTGCAAGCAGGCCTTGGGCTCGTCAACGAAACCAAGACGCTGCTCGACCTGTGGTCGCCTGGCATGTCGGCGAACCAGTTGCATCAGGTCGCACTGGAATCGGGTCGATTCCCCACCGTTACCGCGCGCCGACTTCGCAACATCGTCGTCGAATGCTTCGCTCCACGCTATCTCGTGGCAGGTGGTGCACCAGCAGCACATCTCAAGCGGCTGTCCGCAACGATATCCACGGCTGACCTGACGCAGCTCATGCTCGTTTTTACGAGTCGGGCCAACCCGATCCTTGGCGACTTCGTGCGCCATGTTTACTGGGCTCGATACGCCGGTGGATACACACAGATCACCAATGAAGACGCGCGGACCTTTGTCGAGCGCGGCATTGATGACGGCAAGACCATCAAGCGCTGGTCGGAAACCACTGTACGGCGTGTCTCCGCCTATCTGACCGGATGCTGCGCCGACTACGGAATGCTCGAACGTGGACTGCGCTCAAGCCGTCGCATCCTGCCGTTCCGTATTTCGCCAGCCGTGGCCGCGTACTTGGCCTACGAACTGCATTTTTCCTGTGTCGGTGATAACGCCCTGCTGACTCACGAAGACTGGCAGTTATTTGGCTTGGCGCGCGAAGACGTGCTGGAAGAAATCAAACGACTCTCGCTGAAGGGTTTGCTCATCGTCCAGGCTGCTGGCGACGTGATCCGCATCAGCTGGAAACAACAAGACATGGAGGCGCTCTGCGATGTCCTCACTCAAGGCTGATTTCGACGAGTTGCGCGAGCGCATCCGGCACGGGCGCGAGCTTGGCCATGCGAGCTTCGAGCCGATTTATTACCTTGTCTTCCCACCAGAGCAGATCCTCGAGGTGAAGCGGCAAACGCCCGCTTGGGTGGCCAAGCTGCACCAGGAAGGCTGGGACGTGCACACGTTCTCCATCGCTGAACAGATCTGGGCCCTACTGAAAGACGACCCGTTCTGGTCGCTGTGCGTGATGGAGGACAAGTCAGCGCCCTTGGATTGGCCACGTACCAACAAGGCGCTGGCGGACATCCTGACGGCGGATAACGGCCTGCTGAAGCGGCTGGAGGATGCCCTGCAGCCGCTCGAAGCCCAGCAGAACGCGCTGCTGTTGGTAACGGATCTTGAGGCACTGCATCCGTTTATGCGCATCGGCGCCATCGAAAGCCAGCTCCAGGGCAAGTTTCACGTACCGACGATTTTTCTGTACCCCGGCGTGCGAACCGGCAAGACACGCCTGAAGTTTCTCGGCTTCTACCCGGAAGACGGCAATTACCGCTCCGTCCACGTCGGCGGCTGAACAGACAAAAGAACCCTGGGACAAACCTATGACCATTCGCTCACTCTTCGATCCAAGCAAGGACATCTACCGGACCATCGAAAAGGTCATCACCTATGGCGCCTCGCAAGAAGGCCGCCTCAAGGCTGAGATCTCTGAATACGTGGTCACCGAGAGTATTGAGGAGCAGTTCCGCAAGCTCCTCGATCGCATGCAGCTTGCGATGGAGTCCGGTGGCGAAAATGAGGTGGGCGTCTGGGTCTCTGGCTTCTACGGCTCCGGTAAGAGCTCGTTCACCAAGTATCTCGGCTTGGCGTTTGATGATCAGCGCACCATCGACGGCACGCCGTTCATCAACTACCTGCAAGACCGCCTGCACAAGCCACAGACCAAGGCGCTCCTCAGCACTGTAGCGAAGCGCTTCCCGGCTGCAGTGGTCATGCTGGACCTCGCCAGTGAAATGCTCGCCGGCGCCACGATGGAAGACGTCTCCACCGTCCTCTACTTCAAGGTACTGCAGTGGGCTGGCTACTCGCGCAACCTGAAGGTTGCCGCTTTTGAGCGCATGGTCGAGAAGGACGGCCGCACGCCCGAACTCCATGAGCGTATCGCCCAGGCGCTGCCAGGTGCCACCTGGGCTCGCGTGCAGAACAACCCACTGGCCATCGACGGCTTGATCCCGAAAATCGCCCATGAGATGTACCCGGCACTCTTCCCGGAGGCCAAGTCATTCTCGTCCAGCACCGAAGGCTTCTTCCAGTTCGAAGACCAGCGCGTGCAAGAGATGATCGACATCGTCCGCGAGAAGAGTGGTAAGCAGAACATCATCTTCATCGTCGACGAAGTCGGCCAGTACGTGGCCTCACGCGACAACCTGATCCTCAACCTTGATGGCCTGGCGAAGAACCTCAAGAGGCTGGGCGACGGCAAGGCCTGGATCATCTCTACCGCGCAGCAGACGCTGACGGAAGACGACCCGCGCGCCGCGCTGAACTCCGACAAGCTCTACAAGCTGAAAGACCGCTTCCCGATTCAGATCGACCTTGAATCGAGCGACATCAAAGAGATTTGCTACCGCCGTCTGCTCGGTAAATCGCCAGCGGGCGAGACCGAGCTTGGCAAGCTTTTCGATGCCCATGGTCAGGCGCTGCGACACAACACCAAGCTGCAGGACGCTAAGTACTACGACGCAGACTTCAGCAAAGAGAGTTTCACCAATCTCTACCCGTTCCTGCCGGCGCACTTCGACATCCTGCTGCACCTACTCGGCGCGCTCGCAAAGTCCACCGGCGGCATCGGTCTACGCTCTGCGATCAAGGTAATTCAGGATGTCCTGAAAGGTGAAGGCGGTTCCAAGGCCATGGCCGATCAGCCCGTGGGCTGGCTGGCCACCACGGTGACGCTGTACGACGAACTGGAAAAGGACATTCGCCGTGCCTTCACGTCCATCCACCAGGCGGTCGGCAAAGTGCAGATTCGCTTCCCGGATTCACAGCTACATCAGGACATCGCCAAGTCCGTCGCCGTGTTGCAGATCCTCGGCAACTTGCCAGTCTCGGTGCAGAACGTCGCCAGCCTGATGCATCCCTCCGTCACGGCACCTTCGCAGCTCGACACGGTCAAGAAAGCCGTCGAAGAGATGCTGAACGATGTGCATGTGCCGCTCGGCGAGAAAGATGGCAACCTCGTGTTCCTCAGCGAGAAGCTGCGGGATATCGAGCAGGAGCGAGGCGCGATTGCGTTGCGCACCGTGGATGTGAAGCGCATTTTCAACGATGCGCTGCGCGAGTCCTTCGATCCGCTGCCTCGCGTCAGCCTCCACGGCACGATGGCCGTCGCAACGGGCCTGAAGGTCCAGGCCGGCAGCGCCATCACCAGCCTGGCCGGTGATCAGAGCACCATCCAAACCGTTGTTGAGTTGGTGCCAGCCAGTGACTACGACACCGCCAAGAACCGGATGCTGGATGATTCCCGCAGCCGGGCGGGTCGAAACGTCATCGGGCTCTTGGCTCGCGCAAATTCCGAACTCGACGATCTGGCGAACGAAATCTATCGCTGTCAGCGCATTGCCGAGCTGCACCGCAACGAGCCCGACCAAGAGGTAAAGGACTACTGCACCGGCCAGCTCGACCGTGCTGCCAAGCTGGCGACCCAGCTCCAGAGCAAGATCAAACAAACTCTGCAAGCCGGCTCGTTTGTGTTCCGCGGCCAGGCCACGGCGGTGTCGGCACTGGATGCTGATTTGCTGGAGGCCGCCAAGAAGCTGCTCTCCGACGTTGCTGACCAGGTGTTCGACCGGTACGTAGAAGCCCCAGTACGTGCCGGAACCGACACCGCCGAGAAATTCCTGAAGGTCGCCAACCCCGCGGCCATCAGCAGCGCGCTGGACCCGCTCGGTTTGGTGCAAACCGTGGCCGGTCGTGCCTCGTTCAAAACCGACCATAAAGCGATGATCAGCATCCGCGACTACATCGACAAGCGCGGCACGGTCGATGGCAAGCGCCTGCTCGACGACTTCAGCAGCGCCCCGTTCGGCTGGTCGCCGGACACCACGCGCTACATCGTCGCGGCCATGCTTATGGCTGGAGAGATCAAGCTCAAGGTCTCGGGACGCGAAGTCACGGCCGCTGGGCAACAGGCCATCGATGCCCTGAAGACCAACAACTCCTTCAAGCAGATCGGCGTGGCCCTGCGCGACGAGCGCCCGTCCATCGAAACGCTCGGTCGGGCGGCAGAGCGGCTCACTGAACTGGTCGGTGACATGGTGATCCCGCTTGAGCAAGAGATCAGCAAGGCGGCGGCCAAGCACTTCACGCGCTTCCAGCACGATTACGGCTCCTTGGCTGAAAAGCTCAGCGGCCTTGGGCTGGCGGGTAGCGAACGCATCCGTACTTTGAACCAGGACATTGCCGATGTTCTGTTTACAGATGCGTCAGATGCTCCACAGCGTCTGGGTGCCGAAACCTCCGCCATTTACGACAATCTCAAGTGGGCGCTGGAAGTGAAGCGAGCGTTCGACAATGGGCTCGACGCTACCTTGCGTGACTTGCAAGCTCATCGTCGCGACATTGAAGCCTTGCCGGACACTGGCGTGCCAGGAGAGCTGCGCCGCGAACTTGCCGAAGACTTGGGAACCCTGTCAGAGCGCTTGGGCAAAGAAGACTTCTACAAACACACCACCGACTTCAATTCGCAGCTAACCCATCTGAAGGGCCGTTTGCGCGATGCGGTCATCACGCTCTCCGATCAGCAAAAGCTGCGTTTGAAGGAAGGGGTCGAGGATCTGCAGCGCATCACTGAGTGGGAAGAACTCACCCAGGAGGAGCGCGGCAACGCCGTGAACCGGTTGGATGGGCTTGCTCTGGCAGCCACCCAGGATCTGGCCGGACTTAAGAAACTGCTGGCTCGCGACTACGACATCAACAGCACCCTCGACGATCTTAAGCGGTCGATCCAGCGGCAGGGCCAGGAACGTCTGCGCCAGCGCATGGAGGAAGAACGCGTCAAAAACGGAGAAGAAGGTCCGGCCAAGCTGACAAAGTCGATCGCGATTCCCGTGACGATGACGTCGGCTGCGGACATTGATGCGCTGATCCAACAGCTACAGGAAATCAAGGCACAGCTTGGCCTTTATGTAGAGGCGGAAATCAACTTTGTGATGCATGGTCAGGGCGCGTGAGCTGCATGGAAATACAATTGACCGGAGAGCAGTCCGCCGCGCTGGATGCCATTAGAACCTTTCTTCTTGATGACACTCGAGATGCTTTTGTCCTGCGTGGCAGTGCAGGCACTGGTAAGACCACACTTGTTGCCCAACTGGTCAAAACTCTAGAGGAGATGAACCTTTCCTGCAGCCTCCTGGCACCGACAGGCCGGGCAGCCCGAATTCTGGGCAACAAGATCAAGCAAATCACTGGAAACTCTGGATACGAAGGGTCGACTATCCATCGGGCGATTTACATGCTTACCAATTTGGAGGTGAATGAAGGGGCCGAGACGGCTAACGACCCGGGGATGCGGATGATCTTCCCGTTGAAGGAGGAAGAACCGGTTGTTTCCTTGTTTGTGATCGACGAATCGTCAATGGTTGGAGATAAGGAGAATCACGGTGATTTCATGCAGTTCGGTTCAGGCCGATTGCTCCTGGATATCGTGACCTTTGCCCGAATGAACAGATCAGGTCGCACAAAGAATCACCTTACCAAGCTGCTTTTCGTCGGCGATCCTGCGCAGCTACCTCCGGTTGGAGAAAATGCGTCACCGGCCTTGTCAGATGCGTATCTGAGTGAGCAATTCAAGTTGAAGGTGGATTCGTTCGATTTGAAAAATGTCATGCGTCAGGCGCAGGGCAGTGCCATTCTCGACCGCGCGACGGAGTTGCGCGACGCGATGCTGGCCGAGCGGTTCAATAAATTTTCACTGCAGACCAATGGACAGGATATTGAACAGGTAGATGCCCAAAGAGCCGTCGATCTGGTCGTTCAAGGGTTGCAGACAAAAACTTCTAACGTCGCAGTCGTGCACTCTAACGCCAATGCGCTGGACTACAACCGTAACATCAGAGATCGTCGTTGGGGCGATGCCAGTCTGCCTATCCAGGTGGGCGAAACGCTGTTAATAAACAAAAACTCAACAACGCACGAACTCAGCAATGGCGATCTGGTCAAGGTCATAGAGGTGGGAGCAGACGCACAACGTGTGCCAGTAAATCTCAAGGGAGGCCACCATGTTGAGTTGTGGTTCCGCAATATCACCGTTGCTTTTCGTGATGCGGATGGCAGCGTCATCCAGACAAACTGCCTGGTACTAGAGAACTTGCTAGATTCGCCTAACCGTGAATTGACCCCGTTGGAGCAGCGGGCGCTTTTGGTAGATCTTCGAAAGCGCCACCCTGACCTGCATCCAAAGTCGGCTGAATTCCGGAAAGTTATCCGTGACGACCCGTACTTCAACGCGCTCCAGGTCAAGTACGGCTATGCCATGACCTGTCACAAGGCGCAGGGCGGGGAATGGAATACTGTCCTTGTTGACTTCGGGTCCGGCAGGGGCTCTCGCAATGCATCGTTCTTTCGTTGGGCTTATACGGCCATCACGCGAGCAGCCAAGAAACTGATCATCGTGAATCCCCCTGACTTCACACCCACCGGTGACATCGCCTGGACTGGCTCATCAGGCGCGTCTGAAAAACCTGAAAAGGCTGGACTTCAGGAGCTCATGACTGATCCAGACTGGCAGAGGCTTTCGTTCACACCCGCTATTGCCCCCTTGATGAAAACCCATCAGCAGTTACGCCTGGTGTGGGGGGCTCAAGGCATCGAAATTGAACAGTTGCAGCACTTGCAGTATTGCGAGCGCTACACCCTTTCGCGCAATGGCAAACGCGCCGTAGTTCAGTATTACTACAATGGCAAATTACAGGTCAGTCGCTCTGGATCTGTTCCTGGCGCCTTATCAGATAGTCAATTGGCGGAGGATGCGCTCACATCGCTTGGTGTGCTGGCTGCCAAATCCAGCACGGAGCAGCCAAGCCAGTTCATACAAGAGTTTCTGGATGGTCTGGATAAAGCTATTGCCGAATCGGGAATTCAACGTATCGGTCAAAAGTCGATGCCGTATCGGCTGCGATTGAGCTTTGCTGATGCTTGTCGCAAAGGTGAGATTGATTTCACTTACGACGGCGCCTTTACTTGGACGGCTGCTCAGGAAGTCGGCGGCCCAGGCAGTAGCCACGGCCTCTATGAGGAAGTACAGCGCTTGATGACGGCGCAAAAAGAGGAAAACCAGTGAGCTCCAGTGAAATCTTTGCACTTCGCAAGCAAAAACGGCATGCAGAAGCCCTGGATTTGGCCAGGTCGGAGTACCCCCAAAACTATGCTGACGTATGGTTTCTTCGAGCCTACGCATGGGCGCTGTATGACCATGTAAAAGAAATCGTCGATCGTTACGAGACAAAGCAGCTATCTCCTGCGGCGTTATCTGGCCAACTGTCACCGGACATGCGCGAGTTCTCGCACATGGCTGACGCACTGCGTGGCGATAGTGCTTTTTCACAATTTCTTCGCCTTGCGGGGAAGGCATCCAAGGATTGGTCTGAATTTCTTCTTTTTGCCCGCTGGGTGGGAAACGAAAGTTTTTCAGAAGAGGACAAGAAGCCTTTCGTCAATGAGGCAGGAAAGACTGTAGATAGTTTGTATCAACGCTTCATACGTGCCGTCTGTCGTGAGACAGTGGCTAAGGCTGTCGATCCTCAGTCGGATCCGACGCTGAATGAGTGGGGTCTTGGCGTTTTGGAACAAGCGCTAAAGAATGAGCCAAACGACCAATGGCTCAACTACTACCAGAGCAAACTGCACCTGGCCAACGGCGAGCCAGACCTTGCGATCAAGCGATTGACGCCAGTGTTACGTCGACAGTCGCGCGCGGCTTGGCCATGGGCGCTACTAGGCGAGATCCTGGAAGTTGAGCACCCACAGGATGCGTTGACTTGTTATGCCCATGCAACCCAGCTGGCTCGGGAGGAGCAGGAAGTCGCAATGGTTCGAATCCATTTGGCACAGCGCCTCGCGCTTGCGGGCCGTTTCAATGAGGCAGCACTACAGGCGAACCTGGCACTGCAGTACAGGGAAAAGCACGCCTATAAGGTGCCCCAGGAACTGCATCAACTGCTTACCAGTGACTGGTATCAAGACGCACTCGCCAATAACTCTCTACAGCCGCTGCCGAAAGCTGAGTCCAGTGCACGTGCATTGCTTCAACAACTGGACCGACAAAACCTTACCTACACTCGCGGTGTCATTGACCACATCAATGCAGAAAAGGGGCTCAGCTATATAGCGACCGGCGCCGCTACCGGCCTCGGGCTTTTGCATAAAAAGTTTCCCACAGTGGCAAGCTTGTTGCCAGGTACTGTAGTGGAGATTGGGCGTGCAGAGGTTGAAGGCCAAGCTCTGGATTGGCGAATATCAGAGGTTCAAACCATTCCTGGCCTGTTTGAAATTTTTAGCGGCACTTTGAATAGGCAGGAGGGAAAAACATTTGCATTCATCAGCACCAGCCGAGATGACGTCTTCGTCGCCCCAGAGATGGCAGAGACCTTTACTCCTGAGGTGCAATACGACGTCACCTGTCAGGCCATTCGGCGTACCAACAAGCAGGGTAAGACCGGCTGGCGTGCTGTGAAATTCATCGAGAAAAAAGAGCAGCAGCTCTCCGCTGACTTCTAAGAGACAGGCATACATGGCCTTCGACCAAACAACAAGAAACCGCCTCCAGCGCTTCGTCAACGATGCGCGCCGGGTGCTGGAAGAGGAATTCACCCGCCAGCTGCAGAACGACTATGGCATGGACCCGAACGCGGGCACCGTGGCGGAGCTAGCCAGCTTGCGCCATATCAACGACGCCCAGCGCGAATCCGCCCGCATCCTGCGCGACACCCTGGCCCACTACACCGCTAGTGGCGACATGAATGCTACCCAGGGGCTGGACCGCATCGTCCGCGAGCAAGCCTTTACCGTGCTCAACCGCCTGGCGGCGCTGCGCATGGCGGAGGCGCGTGGCCTACTGGTTGAGTCGGTCGGCAACGGCTTCCAGGCCAAGGGCTTTCAGCTCTACGCCCGGCTGGCTGGCACCGGCCTGGGCGAAACCGGCGATGCCTATCGCACCTACCTGTTCAGTGTGTTCGATGAGCTGAGCCAGGACTTGCCTGGATTATTCGACCGCTACTCACCGCAGGGTCGCCTGTTCCCGCGCGAAGCCGCGCTGCTGCAGGTGCTCAACCTGATCAACGATGCCGACATCGCCCCGCTATGGAGCGAGGACGAAACCATCGGCTGGATCTACCAGTACTTCAACTCCAAAGAAGAGCGCAAGGCGATGCGCGATGCGTCGCAGGCGCCGCGTAACAGCCGCGAGCTGGCGGTACGCAACCAGTTCTTCACGCCGCGCTACGTGGTCGAGTTCCTGGTGGACAACACCTTGGGTCGGCTGTGGTTCAACGCCACGGGAGGCGATACCGATCTGCGCGAGCATTGTCAGTACCTGCTGGTCAAGCCCGACGAAATGCGCCAGGCCGCTACCAAGCTGCGCGATCCGCGCACGCTGAAGCTGCTGGACCCGGCCTGCGGCTCCATGCACTTTGGTCTGTATGCATTTGACCTGTTCGCTGAGATCTATCGCGAGGCCTGGGCCTGGGAGCAGCAGCACGGCCCCGGCTCGCTGGATGTTTCGACCCAACCCCAGGCTGCACTCAAGCCAATGAGCCAGACCTACGAAGATGAGGCTGCATTTCTGCGAGATGTGCCGCGCCTGATCATCGAACACAACATCTATGGCGTGGATATCGACCCGCGTGCCGCGCAAATCGCTTCATTGGCGTTATGGCTGCGGGCACAGCGTGCTTGGCACGATGCCGGTGTCAAAGCCAAAGACCGCCCGCTGATCGGGCGGGGGCATGTGGTGGCCGCGATTGCACCGCCGGCAGAGCGTGAGTTGCGCCAGCAGTTCGTGACCAACCTCGATCAGCGCGACGCCGAGCTGTTCGAGAAGACCCTGCGACTGCTCAAGGGCCTGCCGGAGCTCGGAGTGCTGCTCCAGGTCGAGCGCGAGTTGCCGCATTTGATTCGGCAGGTCTATGTGGGCAAAGGCACCGGCCTGTTTGCTGTGCAGGAGCAGGAGAACTGGCAGCAAGCGGAGGAGCGACTACGCGAGGCACTTACTGAGTTTGCCCAGGCGGCAAAGTCGACGTACCAAGGGCGCCTATTCGCGCAGGATGCGCTACAGGGCTTGCGGCTCATCGATCTGTGCCGAGAAGTGTTTGATGTGGTGGTGATGAATCCACCGTTTGGCGCGCTGGCTGCCAAGACCAAGGATCAACTCGCCAAAGCCTATCCGCGCAGCAAGAACGATTTGCTAGCCATTATGGTGGAGCGTGGCCTGGAACTGCTGCGCCCCGGCGGTCGCATCGGCGCCATCACCTCGCGCACTTGTTTCTTCCTCTCCAGTTTCCAGAAGTGGCGTGAGCAGGTGGTCTTGGGTATTGCCAAGCCAGTAGTCATGGCCGACCTGGGGCATGGCGTGATGGACGACGCGATGGTCGAAGCCGCCGCTTACGTATTGGAGAAAGCCGCGTGACGATCTTCTTGAGATTATTGGCAAGCTCTGAAAAGGAGCAAGAGTTGGCCTCAGTAGTCCGGGCAGTGAGAGCTGGCGGCCTAGATGCTAGGGTTTATGTCCGTGACACATCTGTATTCTCTATGGTTCCGAGTTCTCCATTTTCGTATTGGGAGGCTCAGTGTTTCCTAGAGGCATTCGGCCAAACCCCTCCTTTCGAGTCGAATGGTCGGAGAATATTCAAAGGGGCAGCCACTAGCGACAACTTCAGATTTGTCCGTACTTCGTGGGAGTGTAGTGCTGATCAGAGACTCTGGTTTCCCTACGCTAAAGGCGGTGGGTACTCTCCCGTTTACTCGGACGTCCCGCTTCTCGTGAATTGGGCCAATAACGCCGCTGAAATGGAAGCGGAAGTCCTCAAGAAATACCCATATTTGAACGGTGATGCGGACTGGGTTCTTCACCGAGAATCCTATTACTTACAGCCAGGCATTACTTGGCCGGCTCGAACAACAAGTCAACTCGGTATGCGGGCTATGCCTGCCGGTGCTGTTTTCGGTCATAAGGGACCGGCTGCATTCTTGGAAGAGCATAATGACGATGATCTGTTGAGTTTGCTTTCTGTCTGTATATCAGCCCCTTTCTTGCGATTGATAGGTTTGCAGCTTGCAGCGGGGGATGCGGCTGCACGTTCGTACGAAATCGGGACAGTCCAGCGGACGCCGATACCCGATATCTCAACGGATTCGAAGCACTTATTGGCTGTATTGGGGAGGGAGTATTGGCGCTTAAAGCGCACCCTGGACACCATCGAAGAGACGTCTCACGCGTTTGCGCTGCCCGGTGCACTGCGCGCTCGCCTGGGCGATTACGACCCACCAGCCATTGAAGCCGAGCTGGCTCGCATTCAGTCAGAGATCGACGCCATTGCCTTTGATCTCTATGGCTTTAGCGAAGCCGACCGCACTACCGTGCAGGGAAGCCACGTCGAAGCCAACCAGGGCGATGTAGAAGCCAGCAGAGACGAGGAGAGCGAGGACGATGACAGCGCTACGCCAATCGACCAAACGGCTGGCTTACTGAGCTGGACCGTCGGCGTGGCCTTTGGCCGCTTCGACTGGCGCCTGGCTACGGGTGAGCGCGCTACGCCTGCTGAGCCAGAACCATTCGAACCACTACCGGCGAAAAGCCCCGGCATGCTCCCCGACGGTACCGCACCTTTTCATGCGTATGCGGGCATCCTGGTTGACGACCGAGGGCACCCGCATGACCTCGCGCGCTTGATTGAGGAAATTCTTGTTCGCGTCGAGGTGCCCGTACCGGAAGACGTGCGCCGTTGGCTGCAACGGGATTTTTTCGCCTTTCATCTACAGCGCTACTCCAAGAGTCGCCGCAAAGCGCCCATCTATTGGCCGCTGTCCACGACGTCCGGCAGTTACACCCTGTGGGTCTATTACCCCAGCCTTACCAGCCAGACGCTGTACACCGCCATCAATGACTTCGTTGAGCCCAAGCTCAAACAAGTCGGTGGCGACGTGACGGTGCTGCGCAATATGGGTTCTGCCCGCACTCGTGACGACGAGAAGCAGTTCGAGGCGCTGCAAGCCTTCGAGTTGGAACTGATCGAGCTGCGCGACACCCTGCTCAAGCTGGCGCCCACCTACAACCCCAACCACGACGACGGCGTGCAGATCAGCGCCGCACCGCTGTGGCCGCTGTTCCGGCACAAGCCATGGCAGAAGGTGCTCAAGGACACCTGGGCCAAGCTAGAGAAAGGCGACTACGACTGGGCGCACCTCGCCATGAACTACTGGCCCGATCGTGTTCGAGAGAAGTGCAAGACTGACAAGTCTCTGGCTATCGCGCATGGGCTGGAGGATCTCTACATCGAGCCCGAGGCCAAACCCAAGAAGGCGCGCGGCAAGAAGAAGGCCGGGGGTGATGAATGATTCAGGATGTCAAAGCGCTGCCGGTCAGCTTCTACTTCAGCCCCGATGGGACCACGTCGTTCTTCATTCCCAAGTACCAACGCGAGTATGTATGGGGCGGCAAGAACTGGGACGCGCTGTTCAACGACCTGGAGGAGTCGCCCAGTGGGCACTTTCTGGGCTCCATCATCTGCGTGAACACCCAGCAAGATGGCATGGCCGGCGGCCGACTTGAGCTGATCGACGGCCAGCAGCGGTTTACCACCATCAGCCTGTTGTTCTGTGCGTTCTACGACAAGCTGAATGCCATTCCGAATCCGGATCGCCGTCTGCTGGTGGAGCTGGACAACCTGGAAAGCCGCATCTTCGTCCGCACTTCTGGCCAGTGGCGTCTGGAGCCCAGCGAGCAAGCGCAGAACAAGACAGATTTCCAGAAGGTGCTGAGCGATCTGTTTCCCAAGCAGGTGAAAGCGCCGAAGGGCTTGAGCAATTTCGGAAACCGCCGCATTGCGCGCGCCTACCGCTACTTCTGTGAGCGACTGGAAGGGCTCAGCCAGGACAGCGCACTGGCCCTGCTGGAAAAGCTCAAAGCGGCCATGCTGGTCAAGATCGAGGTGCGTAGCCATTCCGACGCATTCATGTTGTTCGAGTCGATCAACAACCGGGGCATCCCGCTCTCGGCCATCGACATCATCAAGAACAACCTGCTGGCCGAGTTGGACAAGCGCCCGGACTACGGCATTGACCGAGCGTTTGACGAGTGGAAAGACCTGATCGACCAGTTGCCCGACCCGGCGGTGCAGGAGCGCTTTTTGCGTCAGCTGTACAACATGTTCAAGTACCTCAAGCGGGTCGAGGTCAAAGGCTGCACCCGCGCCACGCGCTCGAACCTGATCACCATCTACGACACCCTGCTGCGCAAGCGCCCGGTCTGGCTGTTCGGCGCGCTGCAAGCCAAGGGCAAAACCTACTCGGCACTGCTCAACCCCGCCGTGGCGCGTGCGGAATGGGGCGACGCTGCCGCAGCGGCCTTGCAAGACTTGCAGCGCCTGGGAGCCGCGCCGGCTTACGCATTTTTGCTGTGGGCCAGCCAGGTGGCGCAGAGCCAGAAATGGACTGAGGGTGATGCGGTGAGCCGTCTGGCCGCTTTGCTCACCAAGTGGTTCTTTTGGCGCAACCTCACCGATATGCCGCCCACTCGCGAACTCGACCCGATGTTCATGGAACTGGTCAGCCACTTGCTGACGCAGATTCGCGGTGGCGAGATCACGGCGCTGGACGGCTTCATCCAGCAGAGCAGTAATTGGTTGCTGGGACGGGCAGCCCCACAAGATGTTTGCGAGTCGCGCCTCAAGGGCGATGTGTACCTGGAGAATTACGACGCCACGCGGTTCATGCTCTGCAAGCTGGAAGAGACACACCAAACCCGTGAAAACAAACGCGACCTGTGGGTGCATGACGCCAATGATCGCCCCGTTTTTACCGTCGAACACATCCTGCCGAAGACCGAAAACTTGGGGCCGGGCTGGGTGACGATGCTCGAAGGGAACCAGAAAGGCACTGCGGCTGCCATTCGCGAGCGCTGTGCGCACCAGCTCGGCAACCTGACCCTGAGTGGCTACAACTCCAAGCTCGGCACGATGGAATTCTTGAAGAAGCGCGATCGCAAGAACGATCAGGGTGATTTCATTGGCTACCGCAACGGCTTGTACCTGAATGCCGACTTGGCCAGCCGAGATGATTGGAACGAGGCCGCCATTACGGCGCGAACAGACAAGATGCTCAAGGAGGTGATGTCCATCCTGAGCCTGCGGGAGAACAAATGACGATTGCAGAATTCATTCGAGAAAGCGTGCTGCGGCCGCGCCTTAAGCAAGCGGGTGCCTTGGTGGTGTATGACGCCGACAAGCGCTACCGCGAGCAGTGCTTCGACCTAGCAGCCGAGAAGGTTCGGGTCATCGATGCATCTGAAAGCAGCATCGAAAGTCGCGAGGCTGCGCTGCTGGCACTGCGCGAGGTGGGGCAACCCAAGGCGCCACTGGAAGGTGTGTTGATCTATGTGCCCACCAAGCGCCCAGAAACCGACGAGCAGAAGCAAGCTGATCCATTCGCCGTATACGCAGAATGCGGCGCGGTGTTCCCGCAAGATGATGGGGACGAGTATCTGAGCCTGTGCCTGCGTGCTAAGCCAGATTACGCGACAGAAATTCGAAGCCTATTTGTGCGCGAACCACGACCGCAGTATGCGGTCATTGACGCCATTGGCGGCGGTGTGAGTTGGCCCCAGTTGCGAGCCACATTGCGGGTGGAGTCGGGCCGCGAGATTCTGGCCGCACTGCTGGCCCCGAGTGCCAGTCAATCCGAGGCACTCAAGGGGCAGGAAGGCTGGGTGCAAGAGGCGCTTGATTTCCTCCGAGCCACTCTGGGCCTGAGCGTGAAAACGCGCGGCAAGACCTGGTCCGCCCTGGCGGATGAGCTGTGGCGCTACGTACTGTTCAGCGAGTTCGTGTTTGATTTGCCGGTGGCATTGCCGGACACCTTGAAGGGGGTGCCGCACGCACCGATGGAAGCCAAACCCATCGTCGAGGATGTGTGCGACCGTCTGCGCAGCGACCCGAAGTCACGCGCGATATACATCGAGCGCGCCGAGACCACCGAGGCGGAGCTCAACCTGACCGATCTGTGCGGTGCGATTGAAGACCTGGGCGAGCGCGACACCTTCCCCTTCGAAGAGCGGACCTTCCTGCGCACTGCGATCAAGGGCATTGTCAGCGGTGACACCGATGCCACGCGCCGTGTGCTGACCCGCCACAAGAGTTCGGTATGGCTCGGCAAGGGCGAAAGCCAGGCCCAGTGGGAGCTGGTGCGGTCTGGCTTGAGCCTGGTTGAGGCCTGCGACGATTTTGAGCGCCAGCTACCGGATCACGCCCGCTCGCAAGCGGAGCTGATTGACTTCTACCTGGGCAGTCTGCGTGAAGCAGATCGCTTGCAGCGCGAGTTTGAGCAAGCCGCAGGCGACTTCCTCGACCAGCACGGCTTGATGCATGAAGTGATCAGCCAGGCTCGAGCGCGCTATCGGCGCCTGGCCGAAAAGGTCCAGGGCGTGTTCGTGAAGCACGTCGAGACTACGGGATGGCCGCCGACTGGGCGCCTGGCCAATGCCGATGCCTTTGATCGGCTGGTAGCTGATCGACTCAAGGAAAGCGGACGCAAAGTGGCCTACCTGATGGTGGACGCCCTGCGTTACGAGTTGGGCGTGGCCCTCGAAAAGCTGCTGGCGGAAGACGGTCCCGTCGAGTTGCAAGCGGCCTACGCACAGCTGCCGACCATCACCCTAGTGGGCATGGCGAGCTTGCTGCCGGGCGCTCGCACGGGTTTGACCCTGGCGCTGGAGAGCGACTCACTCCTGCCCAAGCTGGCGGGGGCGCCGGTGGGCAACGTCCCGCAGCGCATGAATGTGCTGGCCAAGCGGTATGGAGATCGCTTCGCGGAAATGCCGCTTAATGATTTTGTCCGTGGTAAGCCGAAGATCGCGGAGACCGTCGATCTGCTGGTGCTTCGCTCCACGGAAATCGACAGCCAACTGGAAAGCAACCCAGAGACAACGCTCGGGCTGATCCCTGGCACGCTGAAGCTGATCCGCGTGGCACTGCATAAGCTGCGTGGCATGGGCTTCAAAGAGGCGGTCATCGTCACCGACCACGGCTTCTTCCTGAACGCGCAAGCAGAAGCTGGCGATGTGTGCGTGAAACCGCAAGGCAAGTGGCCGGTGAATGCCCATGACCGCATGATGCTGGGCGACGGCACAGCGGATGGTCACAGCTTGGTTGTCAGTGCAGAGAAGGTCGGCATTCGCGGTGATTTCACCCAAGTGGCACTACCGCGCAGCATGGCGCCTTATCGCTCAGGGCACCTGTATTTCCACGGCGGAGCATCCCTGGCCGAGGCCGTTGTGCCGGTGTTGGTGGCCAGGTTGGATACCGCTGCTCATGCGGAACTGCGCAAGGTGGTGGTGGAGTTGAGCTACAAGAACGGCGCCAAACGAATAACTACGCGATTGCCGGTCATCGAAGTGATACTGGTGGCCGACGACATGTTCTCGCAAGACATGAGCGTGGAGATCTTGCTGGAAGCGCAAGACAGCAAGGGCAATGTGGTGGGAGAGCCGCGCCCAGGTGGCGATGTGAACCCCGCGACCAGAACTTTGACCCTGATGCCAGGCCAGCGCAAGCAGATTGCGCTGCGAATGGATGATGAGTTCAGAGGCAAGTTCTCGGTCAAAGCGCTGAACCCAACGACTCTAGCTGCCTACAGCAATCTGGCGCTTGAAACCGACTACACGGAATGAGCCCTATGGACGAACTCGACCAAAAACTAAACGCCACATTCGACGGCAAGGTGCTTCGCAAAGACCTGCTGCATCGAATCAAAAAAGGCACCAACGTCCCGACGTTCGTCCTGGAGTTCCTCCTTGCCAAGTATTGCGCCAGCAATGACCAGGCAGAGATGGATGCTGGCATGGAGGCCGTGCTGTCGTCACTGCAGGAGAACTACGTTAGGCCGGACGAGGCCAACGCCGCGCAGTCCAAGGTCGCCACCAAGGGCAAGCATCGCTTCATCGACAAGGTCCATGTCCGTTACGTCGAAAAAGAAAAGCGCCACTGGGCATCGCTGGAGAACTTCAACTCGCAACGCATCGCGATTGGTGAAAAATTCTACCGCGACAACGACAGGTTGCTGGAAGGTGGCATTTGGGCGGAGGTGACCCTGGCGCACAACGACATAGATGAAGACGACTATGCGTTTTCCATTGAGGATCTGCGGCCGATCCAGCTGACTCGTTTTGACTTCGACCGTTATGCAGAGGGGCGCGGGGCATTCACGCGTGATGAGTGGCTCGCGGCGGTGTTACGCTCTGTGGGACTGGAACCCAGCAAGCTCTCGAAGCGCGTGCAGATGCACTTCATCGCCAGGTTGGCTGCGCTGGTTGAGCCCAACTACAACTACATCGAGCTGGGACCACGCGGCACCGGCAAGTCCTATTTCTTCAGTGAATTCTCGCCCTACGCCACCTTGATCTCGGGCGGCCAAGCGACCAAGGCAACGCTGTTCTACAACAACGCGCGCCGCAAGGTGGGCTTGGTTGGCTTCTGGGACACGGTTGCCTTTGACGAGGTTGGCGGGATCAAAGTGCGCGATCCGGACACCATCCAGATCATGAAGGACTTCATGGCCAACGGGCGCTTTTCGCGCGGGGCTGAGGTTATTGCTGATGCCAGTTTGAGCTTCGTTGGCAACATCGACGTGTCCGTGCAGCAGGTGGTCAACTCTAACGAGCACGATCTTTTCCAGCCGTTGCCGCCAGAGCTCGACTTGGCCGTGATGGACCGTTTCGCCGCGTACATTCCAGGCTGGGAGATGCCGAAGAACAGCAGCGAGTTCCTGACCAGCAACTACGGCTTCATCACTGATTATTTGGCCGAGGCCTTCCACTACCAGTTCAAGCACACGAATCGGTATGAGGAAGTGAGCAAGCGCATTCGGCTCGGTAAATCAATCGAGGGGCGCGACGAGAAAGGTATCAAGAAGACCGTCTGTGCATTCTTGAAGGTGCTGCACCCCAACGGGCCGCCGACGGATGAGGAGTTCGAGGAATACGTGGCCTATGCCACGGAGTGCCGCCGCCGCGTCAAGGAGCAGATGAACAAGCGCAAACCGGATGACGAGTTTGCCCGGATCAATCTGTCTTACTTCAAGGCCAGCGGTGAGGAGGTGGTGGTCTTCTGCCCTGAGTCCAAAGATGCATCGGCAACACAGGAGCCAGCTCGCCGTCGCTTGAATCAGGCGGATGGGCAGCCGACTGAGGCAGTCGAAGTGCAACCCACTGCACAAGCGGCACCTGCTGCACTGGAGACTCCAGCGGGCCCGACCCCGGTATCACCGGCCCCGGCTTCGATTGCGGTTGGGCCGTCACCGATCGAGCTCAAGGAACAGCACTTCACCATCCTCTATGGCGACACCGGGTACAGCTATGAGTCGATCCTCGGCCCCTACCTCCAAGGCGCGAAGTCTGTCGTGATCGAAGATCCGTACATTCGTCTGCAACACCAGATTCAGAATTTCGTGCGCTTCTGCGAAACGGTGCTGAAGGCTGGAACCGTGAAGAAGATCAGCCTGATCACCGGCTACGACGATAAGACCCAGTTGGCCGACATCGCTGAGAAGCTCGATGAGTTGAAGCAGAGCCTGCTGGAATTGGATGTCGAGCTGGAAGTGAAGTTGAACCCGAACATGCACGACCGAGAGATTCGTATCGACAACGGCTGGGTGATCAAGATTGGCCGGGGGTTGGACTTCTTCCAAAAGCCCGGAGGGTGGTTCGAGGTAGGCGTAAATGATCTCAGTTTGCGTAAATGTCTTGAGACCAAGGTTGATATATTCAGGGTTGGAATAAATATTTGACCTGATTTTCCATAAAAGAAATTCAGTTTAATTTTATTAATATGATTGTAAAAAATCTCAAGCACATATCATTTTGATGAGGCTGGCGGCTGCTGGCTTCGCGTGTAGATGCTCCGCGATGATGCATCTGCTTTGGATATGGCTGTATGAAAGAAAGATCCGATTGTCTGTACTGTGTTTTGGTCGTCGCAGCATCCATCATCGCTGCGGTTGCTCGATGTGCTCTGTCTTCGGGCAGTGAAGACATCGACCCTTTTAATTGATACTGCATTGGCATACGCACAAGGCCCGGCATCGTCCGGGCCTTGTGCGTTTGTGCCGTAAGAAGCGAGGAAAATACGATGCATCTGGTTGAAACAATGGCCTATGCCGGTGCTAAGCCGTGGCACGGTCTGGGCAATAAGCTTGAACAGCAACAGCCCATTGAGGTCTGGAAGCGTCAGGCAGGCATGGATTGGCAGATCGAGGACTCCGAGGTCCGCTTCATCACGGGTAGCAATGCCATCGGTGCCATCCACTCCTTCCCGGAGCAGAAAGTGCTCTATCGCTCCGATACCAGGGAGCCGTTGGCAGTCGTCTCCAAGCGGTTCAAGGTGGTCCAGCCGGGAGAGATCCTGGAGTTCTACCGTAATCTGACGCAGCACAGTGGCTTTGAACTGGAGACGGCGGGTGTGCTCAAGGGTGGCAAGAAGTTCTGGGCCATGGCTCGTACGGGCCAGAGCACGTCGCTGAAGGGGCGTGACCGGGTGGATGGCTATCTTTTGCTTGCTACTGCCTGTGACGGCACGTTGGCCACCACGGCGCAGTTCACCTCGGTGCGGGTGGTGTGCAACAACACCTTACAGATCGCTCTGGGAGACAGCAGCGGAGCCATCAAGGTCCCGCACCGCAGTCAGTTCGACCCGGATGCTGTGAAGCGCCAGTTGGGGATCACCGTCTCGACCTGGGACAACTTCGTGTCTCGCATGAAAGCCATCTGTGACCGTCCAGTTGACCCCGATACGGTCGATGGTCTGTTGCGACGGGTGCTTACCTACCAAGGCCAGGGCACCACCGCTGAGGTCGTCAACGAGCAGGCGCTGGCCAGTGTCCGTGCCCTGTATGAGGGCGGCGGTCGAGGCGCGTTGTTGCCTTCCAGCCGTGCAACGGCCTGGGGCGTACTCAACAGCGTCACGGAGTACGTTGACCACCACCGACGAGCTCGTAGCGATGATCACCGCCGTGATGCGGCATGGTTCGGTGCTGGAGCTCAGCTCAAGCAGCGCGCGTGGGATGAAGTGATGAAGTTGGTGGCCTGATGGAAGCGCAGGCCTATCACATGACCACATTAGGGGCCGGATCCAATGAGGAGGAGAGCAGGATCCGGGTACGTGAGGACAGGACGATTGCGAGGGCGCTGCAGATCCTGCAGAAACGGGCATCGTTGCCAGGGGAGGTGCTGGGAGGAGCAACCCAGGGTGCATTGTTCTTCCGGCTACGTCTGGGAGGCGAAAACCGCGAGCATTTCGAGGTTGCCTTTCTCAACACGCAGTTCCAGCTCATCGCAGTTGAGCGGCTTTTCTCAGGGACGATTGATGCAGCCGAGGTCCATCCTCGGATCGTGGTTCAGAGGGCACTTGCCCACAATGCATCGGCGGTACTCATGGCTCACAACCATCCAAGCGGTAGCTTGCAGCCCTCTGCGTCAGATCGGGCAGTCACGGCGCGGCTGAAGGCTGCCTTGGACACCGTGGACGTGAGGCTGTTGGACCATTTCGTTGTCACCAGCCATGAGGTGGTCTCGATGGCCTCTCAAGGCATGGTCTGACAGAGCTGCAGCGATCAGTGCTGTCGCTTCGCCCATTCATCTTGCCCACATCGATAGCTTGAAATGAAAGACCTGACCAAGGCCGCCCATCAAGGCGGCCTTTTCTATTCCGGAGATTGCCAATGAGCAAGCACACCGCGTTGCGTTTGGTTGATACGCGTTCACTGGATCGCCAGCAGTGGCTGGAGGTCCGCAATGGCGGCATCGGTAGTTCGGATGCTGCCACGGCCGTCGGGTTGAACCCCTACAAGAGCCAGCTGGAGCTGTGGCAGGAGAAGACGGGCCGCAAGCCAATGGAAGAGATCCCCCCTGGACAAGAGGATCCCCGCTACTGGGGAATCCTGCTCGAACCCATGGTGGCCACGGCCTACCAGGAGCGCACGGGGAACCGGGTACGTCGGGTCAACGCCGTTCTGCAGCACCCGACCTTTCCGCACATGCTGGCCAACCTCGATCGAGAGGTAATTGGTTCCCCGGGGGTCCAAATCCTTGAGTGCAAGACAGCAGGGGAGTTCGGCTCTCGGTTGTGGAAAGACGGGGTTCCCGAGTACGTGCAGCTGCAGGTACAGCATCAGTTGGCAGTGACGGGGAAGCAGGCAGCAGATGTGGCAGTGCTGCTGTGTGGCCAGGCGCTGAGGATCCACCGTATTGAGCGAGACGAAGAGATCATCAGCCGCTTGGTGGTATTGGAGGTCCGGTTCTGGGAGCACGTCATCAATGACATCGAGCCACCAGCCGATGGCTCGGAGTCAGCGGCCAGGGCGTTGCGGAGCTTGTACCCAGGCAAGGACACCGTTGTCGATTTCAGTCAGGACCCGGAATTGGTCGAGACCTTCACCAACCTTGTCTCGTTCACTGAGGCAGTTGCAGAGCAGGAACAGCAGGTAGAACTGCTCAAGCAGACACTGCAGCAAGCCATGGGGGACGCTTCCATTGCCCGGTTCGGCTCACTGGGAGAAGTCATCTACCGCCGTAGTAAGGATGGCACGTCACTGGATACCAAGCGGCTCGCAGCCGAGCACCCGGAGATCGCTGCGGCCTACACGGCAGTCCGTCCGGGGTCGCGCCGATTCCGGATCAACACCACGATCAAAGAGGTCACATCATGCTGAAGGGACTGGCCATAACGCCGCCCGTGATTGGGCGTATTTCCATCGGCCGGGTAGTAGAGCGCAATGGCAAGCGGCTGCCCGAAAAGGACGACCAGTTCACCCTCACCAGCCAGGTACAGAACCGTGATGGCTGGGTGCTGCACCCGCTGGATGAAGAGCTGCGGAAGGCATCGGAGGGTAACAAGCTGCGATCCATCCCGGTGCGCCTGCTCTTCGACGATCCAACCCTGAACCTCCGGGCTGACTATTCGCTGTTCAATCGCGAGAACGGAAGACCGCTGTGTGTAGGCAATGGAGACACCTGCCGGCGTGCTGGGCCTGAAGGCATGGAGACGTTGCCTTGTCCTGGTCCGGATGGGTGTCAGTTTGCCAGTGGGGGCTGCAAAGCCTATGCCCGCTTGAATGTGGTCATTGGGGACGGGGCGGGGGATGTGATGGGTAGCTTTGTTCTGCGCACCACCTCCTACAACACCATCCGCACACTGGCAGCACGGCTGCACTACCTCAGTGCAGTGTCGGGCGGAAGGCTGTCTTGTCTGCCGCTCGAGCTGAAGCTGCGGGGCAAGTCCACGACGATGAGCTACCGATCAGCGATCTACTACGTCGATCTGGTGGTTCGGAGCGGGCTGACGCTCGAACAGGCTGTCGCAGAGGCGGTTGAGCGACACGCAACAAGAGCTGCAGCGGGGATCGACCAAGCTGCACTGGATGAGGCGGCGAGACAGGGCTTCGCTAACGGGGCCTTCGAGGACCTGGACGAAGACGTGCCGGCCGTGGTCGAGGAGTTCTATCCATCAGGCCAGGGTGAAGTTGTGCAGGTATCAGCGAACGGAAGTCTCAAGGACAGACTGAAAGCGCAAGCGTCTCGGTTGGTGTCGTAGGAGAGCCGTACCGGTACGGATCTGTATCAGGTACGGACAAGAGGCAGTTCAGGTCCTGAGCGGACATCGGATGGAACGGACCGGTTTGTGGGCGCAAAGGACGAGACATGCCAGGGAGCGAAAGCTCCCTGGTATGTAAGTGTTTGATTTTTCTTTGATCTGGTCGGTTGTGCGCGTCCCTGGAAAAAACCTGGATTTTTTTTCCCTGTACCCCCAACAGCAGCATATCGACACTGATCACGTCGGAGGCCAATCACCTTCGATAGGAAACCGGCCGGATTCCTTCCTGAAACGTTCAACACAACGAAGGAATCAACAAATGAAGCACATGACGTCCAGTCTGCGCCAGGGCGTAGACAAAAGCATGACTTTGGCCGAAGAGAACAACAGTGCTGGGAAAGCAGGTTGGCCGGATAGTCCGACGCTGCGTCTGAAGGAGCTGATCAAGCTGCTCCGCGTCAGCAGGAGCAAGGCATACGAGCTGATGAAGACCGATCCGGACTTCCCGAAGGGCATTCCGCTCTATGACAGCGAACTGTCCCCGAAGTTCTACTGGACGCATGAGGCAATGGCATGGGTAGAAGGCCGTGCAGTGAAGTTCCGTCGTGCGAAGGAGGAGAAGTGATGATGGCTAACTTTGCAGTCCACTCTTCGCCGCTTGACGCGCTCACGCACGCTTTGAGTGAACAGTCGACCAAGGGGAAGGGCAAGCTGGAGCAGGACTTCAGGCAGGCCTATCCGATCCTGGAACAGCACATCGCAAAGAAGATGAGCAAGAAGATCTTGGTAGAGCAGTTCAATGCTGCGTACAAGCATGATCTGAACCTGATTCAGTTCCGCAAGCTGCTCAAGGAGGAGCGTTTTCGTCGCCATGCGGAGGGCGATGCTGCTCGGTGCCAGAGCTGTGGCCATCTGTTGGTTGAGGTTGAAGAACAGACCGCGGTTGGCTCGACAGAGGAGGATGCATGATGACAACCAATTGGCAGCGTTATGCCCCCAAATATCCCCTGGAAACCTTTCACCATGTTGCTCGTGAGGCAGGCCTTGAGCTCCTTCGCAACGTTCAAGTTCCCGACGCCATGGTTGGCATGGGTCTTATCAATACCATTTCGATGGCGTGCCAAGGTCTGATTGATGTCAAGTTGCCGACCGGACAGATCAAGCCTGTAACCCAGAACTTGATGCTTGTGGCTGAGTCTGGTGAGCGCAAGTCCACGGTGTTCGAGCTACTGCAGGCGCCTTTCCGCGATGCAGACACGAAGGCGATGGCTGCGTTCAAGCAGCAGACTGAGGCTTATGAGATCGACTATGGACTCTGGACGGCCAAGATGAAGGGGCTGAGGAGCGCGATCAGTAAAGCAGTTGCTGCTGGCAAGTCTGTCGAAGCACTCGAGGCACAGCTGAAGGAGTTTTCAGAAAAGAAACCTCTGCAGCCCCGCCTGCGTTGCTTCCTGAGGCAGGACATCACGGCCAAGGCCATCATGGAGGCCGTTCAGGGTGATGGTGAGTCCATCGCCATCACGACTGACGAAGGTCATATGCTGTTCAAGAGCGAGGCAATGGCGAATGTGGGCCTGCTCAATCGTCTCTGGGATTCGCCAGGAATGATGCCGTTGGATCGTGCGGAGAACGAGCATCTGATTGCGATGAATCCGCGCGTTTCTGTGAGCATCATGACCCAGTACGAACCGTTCAAGCAGTTCCTCAATAGGCGAGGCTCTGTTGCAAAGGGGAGTGGACACTGGGCACGCTATTTGGTTGCGTGGCCTCGCTCCATGATGGGCTACCGGCGAATCGAGGACGTAGAACCGGTGTGGGAGCATTTGCCGGCATTCCATGAGCGAATCGCGGAGCTGTTGTTCAAGTACAAGGAGCGGTCAGCCTCGGGCGCCATTGCTCGTGAAGTGGTGTCCTTCTCCATCGATGCCAGGGCACGCTGGGTAGAGTTGGCATCAGAAACTGAGTCTTTGCTGCGCGACGGGGAGTACTTGAGTGATATCAATGACTTCGCGGCAAAGATCATGGAGATCGTGGCACGACTCGCTGCATCGATGCAGTACTTCAGTGGAGAGGGAGGTGACATCACCCTCGATACGATCAATCGTGCCTTCGACATCGTTCGGTGGCATGTTGATGAGTACAAGCATCTGTTCTCACCAGCGTTCGTGGTATCGCAGGATCAGGTCGATGCTCAAGCTTTGGATCGGTATCTGTATGCCAAGTGGTGGAAAGGGATTTATTCGGATACGTACGTTCCCAAGAACCAGGTTTTGCGCTATGGACCTGTACGTGACCGAGCAAGGCTGAATGCAGCTATCTCGATTCTTGAAGGTCAGGGAGCAATTCAGGTCTGCAGTGGGTACCGGGACAAGAGGATGTATCTGCGCTTGATGAATCACTACTTTGACCGGAGGGCACTGTAAGCGGTCTTGATGCCAAGGGGGCCCCGGCGATATGCCGGGGCTTTTCTGCTGTGGTCAGTAGGTGCCATTGCGATTCTGCGACTTTGTCGCAGAATCGCTGGGTTAGGCACTTACCTCTCCCAGATTTTTAACTGATGAAGCTGCCTTCACGGCTTTACGACATTGTGCATACTGCGACTTCTCTGCATCTGCCATCTCCTTGACGAAGCGTTGGCCGAGGTGGCGCTCTGGGGGCCTGGCAATGCCTTGATCACGCAAGCTGCGGTGGTCTACGCGGGTTGAATAACCGTTTTCTTCAAGGAACTGATTCTGGGTGTCCGCTACAAGTTTTCGCTGTGCAGTCACCTGCTGCTTCAACTCCATTGGGCTCTTTCCGCCACTATCCTTGCGGCATCCGCCTGCGGAAGGATTCTTGGCGTTGTAGCGGGCGAAGGTCTGTTCAGGTGTACGGGGGATGCCATCAGGCAGTCTGTCCGAGCACATCAGATGGATGTGTGGGTTGGGATCCCCACCGAGTTTTCCTTCAGGTGCATGGAGCGCGTACTGGTAGGGTTTGATCCCTGCGAGATTCTTTGCAAGCCGGTCGGCAAGTTCGACCTGCTGTTCAGTACTGAGCTCACTCGGAAGAGTGATTTCGTGTTCTCGGTACACTGCTCCGTTGGCACGCTCATGCTTGTCAGCAACGCTCCAGAACCGTTTCGGATCATCTCCTGCCCATTCGGGCATGTTCCCATGTCCTGTTTGGATAAGGTCCTTCTTGTCACTATGAGATCCTTTACGATCGATATAGTTGGCGTGCCTGCGTGCGCTGCCTTTCTTTCCACTTTTGATGCTGTAATGGAAGCTTGCCATTGCTGTATCACCCTTTCTCTAAGGAGAATAAAAAAGCCGACAAGAGTGATTCTTGTCGGCTACCGGTAGATACTCATGATCGAAGAGTGTTGTGATTAGATAGAAAGGGTAAGTGCGCGTACCACACCCTGCCTGTAATCTATCGTCAGTTCTATTTGATTTCTATTTCCTTCGATGCCTTTCGTTCTTCGTGTTGCTGCTTCGAAGGACGTGAGTGAGTTTCTACATATGTATAAGGGTGATGCAAGTTAAAAATTACACTGAATGCGAAGTGGCTTGATCTTCGATGTATTGAATAAGGTCTTCGCAAAAAATGTTGATCTTTGTCTCGTATTCGTTGCCTGCTTCAAGATCGAAATGAGAGTGAGCTATGGTCATGTGCTTCAGATATGAGATCTGGAATCTCATAAATGCTTCCATGCGGTTGCTGCGCCCGAAAAGTAATGCGTAGGCGATGCAATATCGATGATAGAGGGTGAGCATCGCACCTTGCGGGATGTAATCCTCTTCATATAACTCTTCGATGTCTCTTGATGTGTCCAGGTGACTCAGTAGGCGAGATACAGCTTTCTCGCTTGAGCTCTGCCCTTTCCAGTAGGGCGTGTACTTCGTTTTGATCTTCTTTTGTATCTTAATGGCTGAAAGGGCTGCAACGCAGTCGGCCATTGAAATGTTGACGACGTCATGATCTGTTCTGTGCCATTCGTGGAAGACATAGGCATGCAGAACCTTCTGCGTTTCGTCGGCTATGTTTGTGATCTCGCTGGATCTCAACTCATAACCAGTGGCTTGGTGAACCAAGCGTGCCAGCTCATTTGCATTGGTTTGCAGGAAGGAGTGAATAGCTGCGAGAGATGTGACAGGTCGCAATAGGGCATCGCACTCCGTCGGTGAGGAGATGGCGTGAGCGAAGAGTGGCTCTATCTTGTATTTGCTCAACTCGTCGTTTTCTGATTCGACAACCTGCTGACACTCTCCAACGAAGTGCAGGAATGGGAGAGTCAGCAAATAGATGTATAGCCTTTCGTGTACGGGGGCGCCTTCTTTGCTGGGTAAGGCATTTGAGGGTTGATAGCTTTCTATTTGATGTGCGCCAAACATAAAGGCGCTTGCAATGGCTTCATCATTGCCGACGAAAGCCATGTAGATAGGTTCTATAAGCTCCTTTATGTGTCTGGCGTAGTATTCAAGGAGTTTCGATGGTGTGAGTCTGTTGATGTGGATGTGCTTAAGTATCTCCTCGTCGATCTCAAGCTCAAGCGTGGACATGAGATAGGAGGCTGCTTTTATGGTCTTTTCATTTCTTGGGGTGTTGCGTTCTGTCCAGTGCTCGAAAGTGGCCTTGATGGTTCCTGGTTTCGAGATTCTTTGGAGTAACTGAGTGTCGCTGGAGTCGTTCTTGAGGTAAAGGAGCTTGATTGTTTTTAGGGTGGAGATTGGAAGTGTGCAGTTCCCGGTAGGAATCTCTTGTCCCAATGTGGAGTTGATGAAGTCAATGACTCCATTAAGTTCCTTGCGGGTTATTGTTTTTCCTGAGGCATTGGAGTGTTCGGCTTCTTTGCCATTTTCTGTGCGCGCCATCTCGTAATTGAGCTCTTGCAAAAGCTCATTGATGGTTCCAGTCTCGGAACGATCTTTGTTGTGATCTTTATCGAAATCGAAGCGCGGTTTGTACTTTCCTGATTCGATGTTGCTTTCTTCCATCTTCAACCGCCATCCTTTTGGTTGTGTATAGTGTTTGATGTTTGCTATTTCAAAGATCTTTGTCAGCGTGCCTGCAGAAGGCTGCTCCACTTCGTTGTATAGCTTGGTGACAAATAATGCAATTTTGCTCGCCATTGGGCGTTGCCATGCACCATGGAGCCTCTCCCCCGGCCTTGCTCCACCAACCCGCCAGCCCGCGCTGTCTACTCCCACAGTGCCTCTGCCGAATTTCGTGTTGATCTGGTCCAGTACGGCCATGGCCCGTTCTGCGTTCTCAACGGACCTGATGCTCTGGTACAAAGAGAGTACATAGGGGGGCAGTGAGCATGATCCGAACAATCACAATCCATCGTCACAAGAGCTTTCATCCCACCAACGCGCATTCGGTCCAGATCCCGAACAAACCTGCGACTTACGTCTACGGTCTCAACGGAGCAGGAAAGTCTTCTATCGGTGAAGTGGTCGACGGGCTGGCACGCAACGATCCCGCCTTTGCGCACTGCAGGATCGAGACAACCGACAATGCGCGCTACCGATACTTGGTCTACAACCACCACTACGTTGAACGCCTGATCGGCCAGCCCATCCAGGGCATCTTCACTGTCGGCGAAGTCGACACTGTCCGCCAGCAACGTATCCAGGACATCGAGACCCGAAACGGCGAGTTGGACGTTCTGATCGCCGACGCCACCACAAGTGTCAAGGCAGCCGAAAGCAACCTTGCCATGGAGCTGGTGCGGGCCAAAGACGAGATCTGGAAGGCCCACGACTGGGGCAAGAAGACGGCACTGGCTTCCTTGCTTGAGGGCTACGGCCGGAACAAGGAAAAATTCTTCACCGACCTGCGCACACATGCCCTGCCCGAGAATGGGCAGCTGGACACGATCGAGCGACTTGAAAGGCGCTGGGCCGATGTCTCTGGCATCGAAAGTGAGCGTGCATTGGTGTCCCTGGATACCAGTGTGCTGAGTCGGATCGAGAATGACCCTATTTGGGGTGAGGTCGTGGAGGTGTCGACCTCGAGTCGCCTAGCACCATTCGTTGCCGAACTGGGCAACGCGGACTGGGTCGCGCGTGGACAGGCTTACACGCATAAGGATCGATGTCCGTTTTGCCAGCAGGGGTTGCCCCACGATTTTCGCGAAGAGTTGGCGAGACTCCTGGAAGGCGAGCGCAAGGCGAAGGTCGACAGGATCTCGCTGCTGGTTCAGAGCTACGCCGTCCAGCTCGACGCGTTAGAGCAGCGTACCCAGGCCATTTTGACCGACCCCGACGCAAGAGAGGCAGGGGTGGAGCTTGCCTGGACCCAAGCTCGGGGGGCATTCCACGACACACTGACGGCGTTGCGTCGGAAAGAAGCGCAGCCGGGGGAGGCGGTGTCCATCTCCCCTGTCAATGTAGACGCATTGGTCGAAGCATTGGCCAAGCTCAACGCTCTGATCGCTGACTTCAATGCGCGCATCCGGGATCGCAGGGGCGAGCGTGAGCGGATCAAGGCCATGTTTTTCCAGGTCATGCATGTCGAGCGTATGGACGCCTACGCGCACCATGATGCGTTACTCGGACCGCTGCAGCAAGCCGAAACACAGGCAAAGGCAGGCCTGCAAGCGAAGAGGCAGGAGCGAGATGGCCTCAACACCGAATTACGTGAGCTGCGCCGGCTTCAGAAAGGCGTTGATGCCTCAATCGATGCGATCAACGATCGACTCCGCAGCTTGGGGATCACGGCGTTTAGCATCGATCGGAAGGTAGACGAGGATCGCGTGTACTGCCTGGCGCGCCCAGGGGTAGCCAGCAGCGAGACCAAGTCATTGAGCGAGGGTGAGAAAACGCTGATCGCGTTTCTCTACTTCATGGAGTCGCTCAAGGGGTCGCAAGATGAAAACGAGAATGTGGATCCTCGCCGCACTATCGCCGTCATCGACGATCCGATCTCCAGCCTGTCCCAGAATTATGTGTATGACATCGCCACGATGATCCACCGCGAGCTGGCCAAGCCAGACGGACGGCCCCAGCTCGTGAAGCAGGTGATCGTCCTGACGCACAACCTGTACTTCTTCCATGAGCTGCTCCGTCAGCACAAGGTGAGTCTGCCCAAGGCGCACAACCACTGCGGATTGCTGCGCGTGGTCAAGAACGTGTATTCGGAAGTCGAAGCGCTGGATCCCACCAAGCTATTAAATGATTACGACGTGTGGTGGCAGATCCTCAGGGATGCCAAGGACGGGAAGATCCCGACCCAGATCGTGCCCAACGCCATGCGTAACATTCTGGAGCAATTCTTCACCTTCACCACCGGGTCTTCTGACTTCCCCGTGGCAGTCCAGCAATTGGCCGACGCAGATACATCCAGTAAGTACGCAGCGCTGGATCGTTTCGTCGATCGAGGTTCCCACCGAGATGCAATCAATGGTCCGCCAATTGACTGGACCGAATACGACGTGCCCTATCTATTGGGCAAGTTCCGCGCGATGTTCAATGCCATCGGCCAAGAGCCACACTACATCATGAAGATAGGTGAGGATGCCTTGGAGCCAGTACATGCCTGATGCACGACTAGCGACGCTTTCCGAGTACTTGGCGATAACGGAGCACAGCTTCACCCATGCTGAGCTTTGAGCCTGGTGAAGCTGGGCAGCCTCACCAGCGCAACTTCCACCTGTGAACTTTCAGGGCTTAATCGGAGCGCGTTAACGTTCAAGCTTTCCTTGCCCCGTGTGGGGGCTAACAAGGAGAGGAACATGGCAAAGGTTAATGGCGGATCGGCTGGGAAGGCCGGTGGTGGCTCGAAGGGCGGCTCGACTGCTGGCGGCGCTCGAGGCCCCGCTGGGTGGCCGTCGACCAAGCCTGGGATGCCGTCTGGCGGCAACCGCACCAACGCCCCTGCGAAGCGCTGATTACGGATCGATCAGCCAAGCTGGGGGCAGTGGGCCTGTCGACGGGGCCTGGGGTGGGTAGCGGTGTCTATGCCGCTCCCACCATCCCAGATATGCCTCCCGCCAGCCCGTGCGGTCCATGTGGCCCGCGGTGGTTGGGTGGTCTGGCAGGAGCAGGCTCAACAAGAGTGCGGCCACCAGGTAGGTTTCAAGCAGGTCCGCTTGGCCATCGAGATCAGACGCCTTCGCTTTGGGGGTCCAGAGTTGGGTGTGGACCAGTGTTCTGAATGACTTTCGAGTTAGCCGGGCCTTGCCACTTCTCAAGCCGCGAACGAACCGATTGCCCTCGCCAAGCCGTGTCCCTGATAGATCTGCCTGGGTGCCCATGTCCGCGATAGGGAGCGGGCGCTGAGGCCAGCTGCCCTCTCGCAAGTAGTGGCCGACGGCGCCGATGAAATCTACGAGGCGCGCGGTAGGGTCAGCCGGGGTATGGCGGTGCCGATTAGTAGGCCCAGGTGGTGCCAGCAGCACGGCAAATCTTGGGAGGCCTGCAAAGGCATCTGGTACCCCGGTCCGTCCAATCCAATGCCCAATTTCGTGATCTACGGCTGCCAAGAATGACAGCGCCATGTTGGCACGGCGGTTTAGGGCAAGATTGATGGCGGTGCGCTCCGGTTCGGTCAGTTCCAGCTTCAGCTCCAGCGAGGGATCTCTAATGTCTGCCACCGTCAGGGGGGTGCAGTAGGCTGGCCCCAGTTGGGACCGTGGCCCGATCTCGTCGAGAAAGCCGTATACGTCAGTGTCTGAAAGCTTACAAAGTCGTTTGTCTGACGCATCGAACATGGCGACCAGTTCTCTGGTTGCTGGGGACGTGTGCTCGTTGAGCAAACCTAGCCCATAGAGCATGATCGCCGAATGTCCTTGGGGGATATCCTCTTTGAATCCTCGAAATTCGGCGTCTGGGATGCCTCGTTTCTGGAGCATGCGCAGGAGTAGTGAATCCGAATGCGCTTCGACTTGCTCACGCTTGGCCATGAGAGCTGTATAGCCGCGGCCTCGTCGATAGTTCATGTGGCTCAGCCCCGTCGCGTATTCGAAGAACGCTGCGGGGGCCATGCCAACGAGTTTGTGAGCAACTTCGATGTGGAGTGCGAAGAGCATTGCCTATCTCATGCTGTTGCTGGAAGGACGAAATCAGCCCACGCCTGCATCATGGGGCGTCGCTGCTCCAGCAGATCAGTACGGTGATAGGCAGCTTCGACCTTGTTTTTGACAGTGTGGGCCAGCGCGCGTTCAGCAAGATCCCGGGCATAGCCTTCCTCGCTGCACCAGTCGCGAAAGCTTGACCGGAAGCCGTGCGCGGTGGCTATCCGCTTATCGCTATCGCTGTGGGCCTTCAAGCGGCGCAATAGTGCAGTTAGGGTCATGTCCGAGAGGACTGTTCGGGATTGGATCGATGGGAAGACCAGATGATCGTGCTTGCCTGCCTGTACCTGCAGCAAAGTGATGGCTTGCTCAGAGAGTGGGACTCGATGGGTCTGGCTGGCTTTCATGCGATCGGCAGGAATGATCCAGACTTTGTTGCGCAAATTGACCTCATCCCAAGTCATTCCCCTGACTTCGCCAGAGCGCGCGGCGGTCAAGATCAAAAACAGCAGCGCACGTTTGGTGACATCTAGCTCGTTTGTATCCACCAGTCTGGTTTTGACAAATGCGGGGATGTCGGTCCACGGCATGGCCGGTTGATGCTCTTGTCTGACCGTCTTGCTGGGTTGTACCGGCAACAGATGTGTGACTACATCCACGGGGTTGGCTTGGTTGAACCCGTGTGCCCAGCCCCAGGCCATCACGGCATGCAAACGCTGCTTTACCCTGGAAGCGGTCTCCGCTTTTTCCAGCCAGATCGGGCGCAAGACATCGGCCATATGACGAGGCTGAAGTTGATCCATCGGTAGGGAGCCGATCTTGGGGAAAACGTATTCGGTAAGTGTGTTGATCCACTGCTGCGCGTGCTTGGCGTTCTTCCAGCCTGGCTTCAGTTCGGCGTGTACCTGTTTTGCTGCCTCTTGGAAGGATGGCATCACCGGCGCGGCTACAGGTGTCTCCTTGATCTCCAGGGGGTCTTGCCCCAATGCAATCTCTTCGCGCATCTCGCGAGCCAGCTTGCCGGCAAGAGCGACGCCCACGTGCGGGTAGCTGCCTAGGCCGGCGTTGCGCCGCTTGCCAGTGACAGGGCTTACGTAGCGCAAGACCCACTTGCCTTGGCCCTTCTTTGTGCGTGAAGGAAGCAGACTCAGGCCAGTAACTCCGCCGTGTGGCAGTGCTGCGCTTCCGGGAGTGATGCTTCGAGCTTTGATGTCGGTTAGCAGTGCCATGCGTGCCTGGTATGCCATCTGGTATGCCATCTAGTATGCCATCTGGTATGCCATTTCGCGTTGGGTGATGATGGGTGTTGCTGGACAGTGCTGGATATGTTTCATGCAAGTCATTGAAAGTAAACGGCAAATATATGACCTTATCGATTCCCCTGGATTTCCTTGGACGGATCTATGGCAGTCCCCCTCTCCGCCAGATAAAAAGAAAAGGGCTGCCCATTGGGCGGCCCTTTTCTTTTTATCTGGCCTGATGGGCGGACGAGAACCCCCGACGGGGGTTCGACGGATCTGCAGGAGCAGATCCGGACAGACGAACGTCTGGCCCTGGAGCGCGCAAGCGCGGAAGGGCTGGGCCCATGGATGGGCCCAGCAATCCCGGCAATGAAGCGGCCACCCCGCAGGCCACGCGACGTCATCGCGGTAGAGCCACGCCATGCGTGGCTGCCTCCCGATCACCGCGCAGCCACGCATGGCGTGGCTCTACCCGATCACCGCGCAGCCACGCATGGCGTGGCTCTACCCGATCACCGCGCAGCCACGCATGGCGTGGCTCTACCCGATCACCGCGCAGCCACGCACGGCGTGGCTCTACCCGAGGGGCCGCACCCTCAGGCCACACCCCTCCAACATGCGCTCCGCTAAACTGCCCGCCTCACGTAACGGATCCCCACCATGACCGCTGAAATCCTCGTCCCCGTGTCCTTCGGTGAACTGCTCGACAAGATCTCGATCCTGCAGATCAAATCCGAGCGCATCAGCGACGAGGCCAAGCTGGCCAACATCCGCACCGAGCTGAGCGCGCTGGAAAAGACCTGGATGGCGCACCCGGCCGGGGTCAAGGACATCGCCCGCCTGCGTGCCGAACTCAAGGCCGTCAACGAGCGCCTGTGGGACATCGAAGACAACATCCGCCTGCAGGACAAAGCCCAGGCCTTCGACGACCACTTCGTCGAACTGGCCCGCAGCGTCTACCAGCAGAACGATGAGCGTGCCCGCATCAAGAAGGACATCAACCTGGCGCTGGGCTCGCTCTACGTGGAAGAGAAGTCGTACAAGGATTACGCGCCGCGCGGGGCGTAATCGGCCACATAGCGCTCGAAGGCGGCAATGCCGTCCTCGACCGTGATCAGCTGCATCACGTCGTCGAACTCGACCTTCGCGCCCCACTTCAGTTCGCTGGCCGGCTTGCCCAGGAATCTGCGCGCGGCGTCGTCGTAGCGGTCCACGCAGTAGCGCCGGTCGGAGTAGGGGCCGCTGCGGTGCGGGTTGCTGGCCGCGTGCAGGCCCAGCACCTTGGTGCCCATCGCGTTGGCGATATGCATCGGGCCCGAATCGGGCGTCATTACCAGTGCGGCGCGCGCCAACAGCGCGGGCAGCTGCTTGAGGGTGTCCTTGCCGACCAGATCCAGCGCCGGGGTGGTCAGCTGCGCCTGGATGGCATCGGCCATGCCGCGCTCCAGATCGCTACGCCCACCGCACAGCACCACCCGCCAGCCGCGCGCGGTGGCGTGGTTGGCGACGGCCGCATAGCGGTCGGCATACCAGTTGCGGCGCACGTGGCTGGAGCAGGGCGAAATCATCAGCACCGGGCGGCCATCGTCGGCCCACTGGGCATTGGCCCACTCGAACGCCGCCGGCGGCACGGCCAGATCCCAGCTGACCTCGGCCTGTTTCAGGCCGAGCGGCTCGCAGAAGCTGCCGATCGCGTCGAGCACGTGGATGCCCGGGCGGTCGGGGATGCGTTCATTGATAAACAGCCCGTGAAGGTCCTTGGAGCGCGATCTGTCGTAGCCGATGCGGCGCTTGGCCGGCACGAAGGCAGACAGCACGTTGGCGCGGAAGGCGACCTGCATCTGCAGCAGCGCATCGAAACGCCCCGCAGGGAGGCTCTCGCGCAGGGCGCGCATGCCGGCCAGGCCGGTCTTCTTGTCGTAGCTGTGGAAGGTCACGCCCGGCAGCCCGTCGAGCAGCTTGTGGCCGGCCTTGTCGATGATCCAGTGCAGCGACACGCCGGGATCGGCCTGCTGCAGGGTGCGCACCAGCGGCACCACATGGGTCACGTCCCCCAGCGCGGACAAACGCAAAAGACACAAGGAAGAGGACGTTGGTGCCATGGTGTTGTTAGACTCGAAGGAATGGTCGCATTCGACGCCACTGAAGCGCTGACGCCCTGCCGCGATGGACGCGGTATCGGTGCCATTCTGTTCGACCGCGAAGCCTTGCGGCAAGCCGAGATGAGCCTGTTCGCGCCGGCCCACTGGGGCGAGCGGGCACGACCGGTCGCCGATGGCGGCCGCGGCGGCGCCTGGTTCGTCGATGCCCCCTTCGGTCATGCCGTGCTGCGCCAGTACCTGCGCGGCGGCCTGGCGGCCAAGCTCAGCCGGGACCACTACCTCTGGCGCGGCGCCAACCGCACCCGCAGTTTTGCCGAATTCCGGCTGATGCGCGCCCTGCACGCGCAGAAGCTGCCGGTGCCGCGGCCGATCGCCGCGTTCTACATGCGCGAAGGCCTGCGCTACAAAGCGGCGATCCTGATGGAGCGGCTGGAGGGCGTGCGCTCGCTGGCCGATCGGGCGCTGGTCGCCGGGCGCGGCGCTCCCTGGGAAGAGACCGGCCGGCTGATCGCGCGCTTCCATCGCGCCGGGCTGGACCATGCCGATCTCAATGCCCACAACATTCTGTTCGACGCCAACGGCCACGGGTGGCTGATCGATTTCGATCGCGGCGTGCTGCGCATTCCCGCTACCCGCTGGCGCGAACGCAATCTCAAGCGGCTGCTGCGCTCGCTGATCAAGCTGCGCGGTGAGCGCAGCCATGAGGATGTCGAGAAGGACTACGCACGGCTGCGCCGCGCCTACGACCTGGCCTGGAACCGGGGTTACTGATGGACTGGGCATTGCGTTTCATGGGGGTCGGCAATGCGTCGGCCGTGCAGCTGGGTTCGCCGATGGCGGTGATCGAGCGCGATGGCCGCCCGTGGCTCACCATCGATTGCGGCGGGGAAGGGCTGACCGCCTTCCAGGCGCACTACGGGCATGTGCCGCAGGCACTGTTCGTCACCCATGTGCACCTGGACCATGTCGCCGGTTTCGAACGCCTGTTCGTGGATGCGTATTTCTCGCCGCAGCGTCGCGGGCGCATCCGCCTCTACGTGCCGGCGACGGTCGTGCCGCTGCTGCACAAGCGCGTGGCCGATTACCCGAATGTGCTGGCCGAGGGCGGTGCGAACTTCTGGGATGCGTTCCAGCTGATCGTGGTCGGCGAGGCGTTCTGGCATGACGGCGTGCGTCTGGAAGTCTTCCCGGTGCGTCATCACTGGCCGGAAACCGCCTATGGCCTGCGCCTGAAGGGTGCGGTCACCTGGAGTGGTGATACCCGCCCGATTCCGGAAATGCTGGCGCGCTACGCCGACGACAACGAACTGATCGCCCACGACTGCGGCCTGCACGGCAATCCCTCGCACACCGGTGTGGACGACCTGGAGCGTGAGTACACGCCCGAGCTGCAGGCGCGGATGATGCTCTATCACTACGCCAGCGAGACGGACGGCGAGGCGCTGCGCCAGCGTGGCCACCGTGTGGCCCTGCCCGGTGAGCGTGTGGCGCTGGCCACCCCGACCGCCATGCATGTGCTGGCCCAGGATCCGCCCTGAGCATGGACGACGCGCTGGCCGCCCATCTGCAGGCGCTCGAACGCGCGTTGCATGCGCCGGCGGTTCGCGGTGATGTCGCGCAGTTGGCGGCGCTGTTGGATGATGACTTTCGCGAGATCGGCAGCTCGGGCACCTGTTTCGACCGTGCTGCTGCGTTGGCCGAGCTTCCGCGTGAGCGCGCGCAGGTGGAGATCGTGTCCTGCGATTATGACGTCGCTCTGCTGGCCCCGACGCTGGCGCAGGTGCGCTACCGCAGCTGGTATGTGATCGAAGGGGTGCGCCAACGTGAGGTGCTGCGCAGCTCGCTGTGGCGGCTGCACGGCGAGGCATGGCGGGTGGTGTTTCATCAGGGCACGCCCGCGGCGCCTTGAGCGGCAGCATCGCGAAGGAAAACAGGGGGCCCAAAAAGGTGGCGGCCCCGCCGGCTGACCTCGGCGCCCGCGTCGATCGATACCGTTGCTGCCTTCCGGCCCTGGCGGGATTTTCGACCTAGCGTCGCGAGGGGCCGACGGGGCCAC
>Ga0160473_100301_pt1 | contig 40004 bp, 28 predicted proteins | sample HID1975I_E11MG_FD_108217 | JGI IMG/M metagenome (GOLD analysis project Ga0160473, IMG submission 108217) | Enriched soil microbial communities from UW Madison campus, WI, USA - HID1975I_E11 MG | ecosystem: Environmental > Terrestrial > Soil > Unclassified | place: USA: Madison, Wisconsin... | reverse complement strand
GGTGGCCTTGGTCAGGATCGGGGTTTCGATGTCCTGGAAGCCGGTGGCGTCCAGGTGGCGGCGCAGCGCCTGCACCAGCTTGATGCGGGTGCGCTGCATGCGCTGCATTTCCGGGCGGCGCAGATCCAGGTAACGGTACTTCAGGCGGGTTTCTTCGCCCGGGTTCTCGTGCGCGTGGAACGGCAGCGGCTCGGCCTTGTTGAGGATGGTGATGGCCGTGGCGATCACTTCCACGTTGCCGGTGCGGAGCTTGTCGTTGGCCGCGTGGCGCGCGCGCACCACGCCTTCCACCTGCAGCACGTCTTCGTAGCCCAGGCTGGCGGCCACGGCGAATACAGCCGCGTTGTCGACTTCCACCGTCACCTGCACGATGCCTTCATGATCACGCAGATCGATGAAGACCACGCCGCCCTGGTTGCGGGCAACGTCGGTCCAGCCGGCGAGGGTTACGGTTTGGCCAATCAGGGTCTCGTCGACCAGGCCACAGAAGTGGGTACGCATGGGGGTAAAGCTCCGCAGGAGAGTGCCGGCGCCAAGCTGCGCCGGAAAGCCCGTTATTCTGCGGCCGCCAGCCCGGCGGGGCAAATCCGGGCGCTGCAGCCCGGCATCACACGCTCTGAACCCGGGCCATTCCTATAGTCCGCGCACCAACGACCGCACGGGGATGTCGCCATGCAACGCCGTCTGAGCACCGTCTGCCTCACCCTTGCCCTGGCCTGTATGGCCCCGGCCCTGCACGCCCAGATGAGTACCCGGGCCTATGCCCCGGAAAATCTGTCGCAGCTGTCCTCCTCCGACCGCAGCCGGGTCATCACCCAGGAATACGCCGACCAGTCCAATGGCCGCCGGATCCCGGATGACCAGCTGCGCTTCTACCTGGCCCAGGTCAATTCGGGCTGGAACTTCTCCCGCATCAAGCAGGACATCGCCACGTCGCTGCGCGGCAACGGCAACGGCAACGGCAACGGGGGTGGCTGGAATGGCGGCGGCAACGGCCCCGGCAACACCGGCACGGTCCGCTGCGAAAGCCAGGACAACCGCGAGCGGGTCTGCAATACCGGCTGGCGCAGTGCCCGGCTGTCCCGCCAGATCTCCGGGACGACCTGTACCGAGGGCCGCAACTGGGGCTCGCGCAACGGGACGGTCTGGGTCAGCGGCGGCTGCCGGGCCGAATTCGTCGAGGGCCGTGGCAATGGCGGCAACTGGGGCGGCGGCGGCGGCACCGGCGCGACGATCCGCTGCGAGAGCCAGGACAACCGCGAGCGCACCTGCAACACCGGCTGGCGCAACGCCACCCTGGTTCGCCAGATCTCCGGTACGGCGTGTGTCGAGGGCCAGACCTGGGGCGTGCGCAATGGGGCAATCTGGGTCAATCGCGGCTGCCGCGGCGAGTTCGCCGAAGCGCGTGGCAACAGCGGCGGCAACTGGGGGGGCGGTGGCGGCAACAGCAATTACAACGTGACCTGCAGCAGCAACGACAAGCGCCAGCAGACCTGTGCCTGGGATGCCCGTCAGGGTCGCCCGGCGCTGGTGCAGCAGTTGTCGGGCACGGCCTGCGTGGAAGGCCGCAGCTGGGGCTACAGCAATGGCAGCCTGTGGGTCAGCGGCGGGTGCCGCGCCCGGTTCGGGGCGCGCTGAGCGTTCCCCTTGTGGTAGGTGCCGACCGTTGGTCGGCACGCTCGCGGTGACGCCGGCCCGCGGCCGGCATTACCGCGCTGCGTTACGGCGCGGGCGTCTCACTGCCCCACGGCGCCGGCGGCAGTGCCACCGGCTTGCTCAGGTCGAACACCACCTGGAAGTGGCGCCCACCCGGGCGGGTCAATTCGTAGACGAAGCGCTGGTCCGGCTCCACTTCCATTGCCCAGGTGTTCTGCACCGAGGCGAGCATGTCCGCCTTGCGGAACATCGCCACCGAATCCGAATCGACCGGGAATGACTGGCGTTGCGCGGTGCCTGGCGGCTTGCTGTCGCCACCGTACATCGTGACTGCATCCGGGCTGCCGTCTTCGTGGCGATGATCGTGCTTGAGCCGCAGCCCATGCTCGGTGCGGGTGAGCACCCAGGTCCGTGAATGGTCATCACCGACATGGAAGGGAATCCGCAGCTCATGCGCCGGGTCCTCGCAGCCCCGCACATGCATCACCAGCCGTTTGCCCTCGAAAGGATCGGGCGCATCGGTCTTGGGCTCGTTGACCGCGATGCGGCCTTCGAACGCTTTGCCGCAGTGCGCGGCCACGGCAGACATGAACGCATCGGACGGCGCCATCGAGACATCATGGCCGACGGTGTCGTTCGAACCGCTGCACGCGGTGATCGCCAGCGCAGCGGCGAAAGGAAGGAGTTTGACTACATTCATGCCCCCACCCTAACGGGCGCGAACGACCAGCGCAAACCGGACGACCCGCTGCATCGTCACGCACGCGCACCCATCGCCTGCGCTGCAACAGGGGCTTCATACCCGCTGTGGTATGGTCAATCACGTGACTTGTTCGCCTTCTTCCCCACGAAGGGCGCACGCATGTTGCGGCTGACCGCCCTGCTCGCCGGTGTGGCGCTGCTGCTGACCGGCAGCGGCCTGCTCGGCACATTGCTGGCGGTGCGCGGTGGTGAAGCCGGCTTCGGTGCCGGCACGTTGGGGTTGGTGATGTCCGGCTATTTCGCCGGTTTTTTCATCGGCACCTTCTTCGCCCCCTCGCTGATCGGCCGCATCGGCCATATCCGTGCGTTTGCCTTCTTTGCCGCCCTCGCCGCCATCGCGGTGCTGCTGCACCCTCTGTGGATCAATCCCGTGGGTTGGGGCGTGCTGCGCATCCTTACCGGCATCGCGCTGGTGGGCCTTTACACGGTAATCGAGAGCTGGCTCAACGCCGAGCCCGACCCGCGCCTGCGCAGCCGTGCTTTCTCGCTCTACATGGTGGTCAACCTCTCGGCACTGGCCCTGGGCCAGGTGCTGCTGATGCTTGGCGACGCCGGCGCGACCTCGATGTTCATGCTTACCGCGATCCTGGTCTGCGCGGCAGTGTTGCCGGTCACCGCTACGCGCCTGCGCCCGCCGGAGATTCCCTCGGTGCCGCGCCTGAAACTGGCGCGGCTGTATGCGATGGCACCGGTGGCGACGGTTGCCGCCGGCCTCTCCGGCCTGGCGATGGGCGCATTCTGGGGCCTGCTGCCGGTCTACGCCGGCGAGGTCGGCCTGGACGGCAATGGCGTCGCGATGTTCATGCTGACCGCCATCGCCGGTGGCGCGTTGCTGCAATGGCCATTGGGTCACATCAGCGACGGGCATGACCGCCGCACCGGACTGGTCGCGCTGAGCCTGGCCGCGGCGGGTATCGCCGTGGTGGCCTCGCTGCCGATGATCCAGGCGCAGACCCATCTGCTGTTCGGCCTGTTTTTCTTCTATGGCGGGCTGGCCTTCGCGCTGTATCCCTTCGCGGTCGCGCACATGCTCGATTACCTGCCGCGCGAAGATCTGCTCTCGGGCTGCTCCAGCCTGCTGCTGGTCCATGGCGTGGGCGCCGCGCTCGGCCCCGCGTTGGCGGGCGCGGCGATGCAGCAGTTCGGCGCGCCTGCACTGCCGCTGTACTTCGCGGTGGTGCTGATGCTGCTGGCGCTGTTCACCACCGCGCGCCTGCTCAGCTTCCAGCGGCTGCGCACGCATCCGGTCGGCTTCCGGCTGATGCTGCGCACCACCCCCTCGGCGCTGGAACTGATGCCCGAGACCGACACCGCGCCGCCGGATCCCGATATCCCCCTCCCCTCTGACTCCGATAAGGAAGTGCATTGACTGTTTCGACACCGACCTCCCTCACTCCAACCCGTACACCGCCGGCGCCGCCGGCCCCGCAATTGATCCTCGCCACCGATCTGGATGGCACCTTCCTCGCCGGCGATCCCGCCGCGCGTCATCGGCTCTACCGGCTGGTCGACCAGCACCCGGGTATCCGCCTGATCTTCATCACCGGCCGCGGCCTGGAAGCGGTGATGCCCCTGCTCTCCGATCCGGCCATTCCGCGCCCGGATTACGTGGTCTGCGATGTCGGTGCCACCGTCGTCGACGGCCACACCCTGCAGCCGATGCAGCCCCTGCAATCGATGATCGACGCGCACTGGCCGGGTGAGCAGGTGGTCGCCGCCGCGATGCGTCCGTTCACCGCGCTGCAGCGCCAGGACGTGCCGCAGGAACGCCGCTGCTCGTACTTCTGCGATCCCGACACGCTGGCGCCGCTGCGCTCGCAGATCCAGGCCGCCGCCCAGGCGCTGGGCTGCGATGTGCTGTATTCGGCCGACCGCTATCTGGACATCCTGCCGCCTGATACCGACAAGGGCCGCACCCTGGCCGCGCTTGCGCGCCTGCTGGAACTGCCGCGCGATCGCATCCTGGTGGCCGGCGACACCCTCAATGACCTGTCGATGTACACCTCCGGTTTCCGCGGGGTGTGCGTGGGCGATTCGGAGCCGGCGCTGACCGCCGCGACGGCCGACCTGAAGCACACCTTCCATGCACAGGCGCCGGGGTGCGGCGGCATCCTCGAAGCGATCGAACATTTCGGCCTGCTCGCCGATGACGATCCCTTCCTGCGCCCACCGCCGCAGGCGCGCGCCGATGGCGCCGACCTGGTGATGGTCTATCACCGCCTGCCCTTCGATGAAGTGATGGAAGATGGCGTGCTGGTGCAGCGCCCGCCGCGCTCGCCCAACGGCATCATCCCCTCGCTGCTGAGCTTCTTCGAAGGCGGCCAGAAGGGGTCCTGGGTCGCCTGGGGAATCGATGAGCCCAAGCGCGGTCCGTTCCAGACCCACCTGGCGGTGGATGCCGAGCGCTACCCCACCCTGACCGCCGCGCGCGTGCCGCTGAGCAAACAGGAAGTGGACATCTTCTACAAGCGCTTCTCCAAGGAAGCGTTCTGGCCGATGCTGCACGTGTTCTGGGAACGCGCGAAATTCCGCGAAGAAGACTGGCAAGTCTTCCTGAAGGTCAACCGCAAGTTCGCCGAGGCCACCGCCGCCGAAGCCGCGCATGGCGCGACCGTGTGGATCCACGACTACAACCTGTGGATGGTGCCGGCCACGCTGCGCGAGCTGCGCCCGGACCTGAAGATCGCCTTTTTCCACCACACCTACTTCCCGTCGGCGGATGTATTCAATGTGGTGCCCTGGCGCCGCGAGATCATCGGCAGCCTGCTCAGCTGCGACTACATCGGCTTCCACATTCCGCGACAGGTGGAGAACTTCGTGGACGTCGTGCGCGGCGCGATGCCGGCCGAGCGTCTGGCCTGGGAAAGCTGCGCCCCGCGTTTCCTCACCTACGGGTGCGCAGTGGGCCTGGACACGATGACCACGCGCCTGCGCGTGGGCGACCGCGAAGTCGCCCTCGGTGCGCACCCGGTCGGCACCGATCTGCGCCGCATCCACAACGTGCTCGCACGCAGCGACGTGCGCAATGACATCTTCAAGCTGCGCCGCGAGATCGGCGCGCGCAAGCTGGTGCTGTCAGTGGAGCGCCTGGATTACACCAAGGGCACGCTGGCCAAGCTGGAGGCGTTCGAGCGGTTGCTGGAGCAGCATCCGGATCGCCAGGGCAAGGTCACCCTGCTGATGATCTGCGTACCGGCCGCACGCGAGATGACCATCTACCGCACGCTGCAGAACCAGATCGAGCAGGCGGTGGGGCGGATCAACGGGCGCTTCTCGCGGCTGGACTGGACCCCGGTGCGGTTCTTCGCCCAGGCATTGCCGTTCGAAGAGGTGGTGGCGCACTACGCCGCCGCACAGGTGATGTGGATCACCCCGCTGCGCGATGGCTTGAACCTGGTGTCCAAGGAGTTCGTGGCCACGCAGGGCATCGAGGGCAGCAACGGCGTGCTGGTGCTCAGCGAATTCGCCGGTGCGGCGGCCGAGCTGAAGGGCGCGGTGCTGACCAATCCGCATGACCCGGCCGATCTCACCGCCGGCCTGTTGCAGGCCTTGTCGATGCCCGACGATGAAGCCACCGGGCGCATGCGCCAGCTGTTTGGCAGCGTGGAGTATTACGACGTGGATCGCTGGGGCCGGGATTTCCTGGATGCGGTGCGCAACAGCCACGCCGAAGGCTGACGCTGTACGGGTAGTGCCGGCCGCTGGCCGGCTCCAGGCGGTGCCGGCTGCGGGCGGTGCCGGTTTCATGGGTTGCCGGCCAGCGGCCGGCACTACCGTGTGCGCGCCGACCAACGGTCGGTGCCTACCCTGTGCGCGCCGACCAACGGTCGGTGCCTCCCGGGCGGCATCGCCTACCCGGCGCGCTGGATGATGCCTTCGGCGATCACCGCCACCTGGCGCAGCACGTCGTTACGGCCGGCATCATCCACCGTCGCGCCCTGCAGGTAGCTGGTCAGCACCCACGGTGCACCGCCGGCGAGCGGCCACAGAATGGCGATGTCATTGGTGGTGTCCTCGCCATTGCTGCCGGTCTTGTCACCCACCCGCCACGCCTTGGACAACCCGGCGCGCAATCGCGCATCGCCGGTTTCGTTGTCGATCAACCAATCCGCCAGCTGCTGTTTCGAGGCGGACGTGAGTACGTCACCGAGCACGAAGCGCTGCAGGCTGGCCGCCATCGCAGCCGGGCTGGTGGTGTCGCGCGGGTCGCCGGGGGCGAAGCGGTTCATCTCCGGCTCGAGCCGGTCATTACGGGTCACCGCATCACCGTTGGCCCGCAGGAAGGCGGTCACGCCGGCCGGCCCGCCCACCTTGCCCAGCAGCAGGTTCGCAGCGGGGTTGTCGCTGGTGATCATGGTCGCCCGGCACAGGTCGCGCACGGTGAGATCCTTGCCTAGGTGCCGCGTGGTCACCGGCGCATGCGAGAGCATGTCCGGCTGGCGCACGGGCACGCGCTGGTCCAGCGAGAGCCTGCCCTGGTCGGCCAGGTGCAGCACCGCAGCGGACAACACGAACTTGAAGGTGCTGCACATCGGGAAACGTTCGTCCTGGCGGTTGCCGGTACGCCAGCCGGTGCCGGTATTGAGCAGGGTCACGCCGAGGCGCCCGCCGCTTGCTGTTTCCAACGCTGCGAAGTCTTTCGCCGCGACGGCCGGTTGCGGCGAGGGCAGCGGCGTCTTGGCGAAGGCGGTGGCGGCCAATGCAGACGCGGCGGCCGCGCCGGTCCATTGCAGGAACTGTCGTCGAGCGATCATGGGGTTCTCCTTGGCGAAGGCCTGAGTATTGGCAGGTTGCCGCGCCTCCACCAGCGAGGATTTTCAGCGGAAGTCATTACTTGACCTCATACCTTCTGATCCCCCTGCCGGGAATGAACGCGGAAAACAGCGTCATCTCTGCACGTCGCTCGCCGCAGCAGCCCCTCAGTGCGAAGATGCATCATCCCTGCTCACGGCTCGCCCATGCTCCGCCCCCAGCTGCCGCTCAATGCCCTGCGCGCCTTCGAGGCCGCTGCACGGCACCAGAATTTCACCCGCGCCGCCCTGGAGCTGTGCGTCAGCCAGGCCGCGCTGAGCCATCAGATCCGCGCACTGGAGGACCGGCTGGGCGTGTCGCTTTTCACCCGCTTGCCGCGCGGGGTCGCCCTGACCGATGAAGGCGCCCGCCTGTATCCGGTGCTCAACGAGGCCTTCGACCGCATCGCGGTCAGCCTGGACCGGTTCGTCGGCGGGCATTTCCGCGAAGTGTTGAGCGTGGGCGTGGTCGGCACGTTCGCCACGGGTTGGCTGCTGCCGCGCCTGGGGGATTTCAACGCGCGCCATCCGGATATCGAGCTGCGCCTGCAGACCCATAACAACCGCATCGATCTGGCCGGTGAAGGGCTGGACCTGGCGATCCGGTTCGGTGATGGCGACTGGCAGGGGCAGGTCAGCGACGCCGTACTGGATGCCCCGTTTGCGCCGCTGTGTGCACCTGCGTTGGCGCGTACGCTGCGGCAGCCGCGCGATCTGGCCAACGTGGCCTTGTTGCGCTCCTACCGCAGCGACGAGTGGCCACGCTGGCTGCAGGCCGCTGGCGCGCCGGAACTGGACGCGCGTGGGCCGGTGTTTGATTCGTCCCTGACGCTGGCCAGTGCCGCCGCCGCAGGTGCGGGCGTGGCGCTGTTGCCGTTGAAGATGTTCGAGCAGGATCTTGCCCAAGGGCGCTTGATCCAACCCTTCGCGCAGACCCTGGATCTGGGCAGGTATTGGTTGACGCGGCTGCGCTCGCGCGCCGAGAGCGACGCGGCGCGGCGGTTCCGGGAATGGCTGGAGGCGCAGGACGATGTGCCGACCAACAGTCGGCACCTACCGGTTGCCTGAGGGTGCCAGGGAGATGCCGACCGGTGGTCGGCATGCCGTTTACGCGTCCAGCAATTCCATCCACGTCTGCTCGGCCTTGCTGAGCAGGGTCGCGGTGGCTTCACGATCGCGGCCGAGGACTGCCATGCGGGTCGCATCGGCGTAGTTGGCCGGGTTGGCCAGCTCGCGGTCCAGGTCGGCCAGCAGCGCCTCCAGTTCGCCCACCTTGGCTTCGGCGGCAGCCAGTTTGTGGGGATTGACCGGCTTCTTCGGCGCCAGCGGCGGCGTCGGCGGCACCGGCTCCGGGGCCGCCGCGGCCATCTTCTGCTTGGTGCCCTGCGCGGCCGGACGCGAACGCAGCCACGCCGCGTAGGCATCCAGATCGCCGTCGAACGGTTCGACCACGCCATCGGCCACACGCCAGAACGTGTCGCAGACCAGACCGATCAGATGGCGGTCATGCGAGACCATCACGATCGCGCCCTCGAAGTCGGCCAGTGCTTCGGCCAGCGCTTCGCGCATTTCCAGATCCAAGTGGTTGGTCGGTTCGTCGAGCAGCAGTACGTTCGGCTGCTGGTAGGCGATCAGTGCCAGGGCCAGGCGCGCACGTTCGCCACCGGAGAAGCCGTCCACCGGTTCAAACGCGCGGTCGCCGGCGAAGTTCCACTTGCCGAGGAAATCGCGGAAGGACTGGTTCGGTGCATCCGGGGCCAGGTCGCGGAAGTGCTCCATCGGCGACTGCCCTTCATGCAGCGACTCCACCGTGTGCTGGGCGAAGTACCCGATGCGCAGGTCCGGATGCGCGGCGCGCTCGCCGCTGATCGGGTCCAGTTCGCCCACCAGGGTCTTCACCAGGGTGGTCTTACCGGCACCGTTCGGGCCGAGCAGACCGATGCGCTGGCCAGCCTCCAGGCCAAAGCCCACGTTGTGCAGGATCACCGAATCGGCGCCGTAACCGGCCTCGACATGGTTCAGGCGGATCAGCGAGAACGGCAGTTTGGCCGGCGGCGCGAACTCGATGCGGAACTCGCGCTCGGCACGCACCGCTTCGGTACCGGCCAGCTTGGCCAGGCGCTTCATGCGGCTCTGTGCCTGCGCGGCCTTGCTGGCCTGCGCCTTGAAGCGATCGATGAAGCTCTGCAGATGCGCGCGCTCGGCCTGTTCCTTGTCGTGGGCGAGCTGCTGCTGGCGCAGCTGTTCGGCGCGCTGGCGCTCGAAATCGGTATAGCCGCCGACGTACAGCTTGGCGCCGCCACCGTGCAGATGCAGGGTGTGGGTGGCCACGTTGTCCAGGAACTCGCGGTCATGCGAGATCAGCAGCAGGGTGCCCGGGTACTTGAGCAGCCACTGTTCCAGCCAGAACACGGCGTCCAGATCCAAGTGGTTGGTCGGTTCATCGAGCAGCAGCAGGTCGCTGGGCATCATCAGCGCGCGCGCCAGGTTCAGGCGCACGCGCCAGCCGCCGGAGAACGAGGAGACCGCGCGCGAGTGGGTTTCGGCCGGGAAGCCCAGGCCGTGCAGCAGCTTGCCGGCGCGCGCCTCGGCGTCATAGGCACCGATCTCGGCCATGCGCTGGTGGGCGGTGGCCACCGCTTCCCAGTCTTCACGCGCCGCGGCTTCCGCCTCTTCACGCATGACGGCGGCCACCTCGGTGTCGCCCTCCAGCACGAACTGCAGCGCCGGATCCGGCAGCGACGGGGTTTCCTGGGCCACGCTGGCGATGCGGATCTTGCCGGGCAGATCGACGTCGCCCTTGTCCGCCTCCAGCTCGCCCTTCACGGCGGCGAACAGGCTGGACTTGCCGGCGCCATTGCGGCCGACCACGCCGACGCGGTACCCCGCATGCAGGGTCAGGTCGACGTTGGACAACAGCAGCCGCTCGCCACGGCGCAAGGCGAAGTTACGAAGGGAAATCATCTTGGGGGTCCATATAACGGAATGGAATGTGCTCGTGAGCACCTTTCCTGCGACGTAATTCTAGCGTTAACGAATACTTGACGGGCCCCGGGATGCGCGGCAGGCCTCGTTTCTCTCTCCCACGACCCTGCCCGCGCTACCCCGGGACCCCCCTGTCAAATCCCCGGCCTCACGTAAATGGTTGCTTCTGCAACGTTTTTTACGAACGTGACCTACATTTGACAAGCGATGAATATCCCGTTAATCCGTCTATTGCGCACCGCAACACCGCCTTCGCAGACCCGATCCTCGATGCCGTGATGTCGCTTTGGTGCAGCACCGCCACTACCGGAGCCACATCCTGATGAACCGCAAGACCAGTACGCTCGCCGCCGCCGTAGCTGTCGCGCTCGGTATGTCCAGCTTCGCCGCCACCGCCCAGGACGTGCCTGCCCGGACGGCCGCCAACACCCTGGACACCATCATCGTCACCGGCACCCGCGTGGCCGACCGCACCGTGGCCGAGTCGCAATCGCCGATCGACATCATCACCCCCGAGGCGCTGCAGTCCACCGGCACCACCGAGCTGGCCACCGCGCTGGCCCGCGCCCTGCCCTCGCTGAATTTCCCGCGCCCGGCGCTGACCGATGGCACCAGCGGCATCCGCCCGGCGCAGCTGCGTGGCCTTTCCCCGGACCAGGTGCTGGTGCTGGTCAACGGCAAGCGCCGCCACACCTCCGCGCAGATCAACGTCAACGGCAGCATCGGCCGTGGCTCCTCGGCAGTGGACATCAACGCGATTCCGATCGCCTCGATCGAGCGCGTGGAAGTGCTGCGCGACGGCGCCTCCGCGCAGTACGGCTCGGATGCCATCGCCGGCGTGATCAACATCGTGCTCAAGGGCTCGTCCTCCGGCGGCAGCCTGGCGCTGGATGCCGGCCAGTACTCGGCCGGTGACGGCAACAAGTACCAGCTCTCCGGCGATACCGGGATCGGCTTCGCCGACGGCCGCGGCAGCGTGCATGTGGCCGGCCAGATCGTCCAGCAGGACGAGAGCAACCGTGCCGGCCCGTACCAGGGCACCGTGCCGAACACGAGCAACTTCCCCAACATCGGCCAGACCACCTTCGTGGTCGGTGACCCGCGCGTGGATGCGACCGCCGCGTCGGCCAACGCCAGCTTCCAGTTCAGCGACCACGTCTCGGCCTATGCCACGGCGATGGCCAGCAACCGCGACATCACCTCATTCGCGTTCTACCGCTCGCGCAACAACCTCAACCAGGGCGCGCTGCTGGCGCAGACCTACCCGGACGGGTTCGTGCCTGAGATCAATCAGTATTCCAAGGACCGTTCGCTGGTCGCCGGTGTGAAGGGCGGCTCGGACAGCGGCTGGAACTGGGATGTCAGCTACAACTACGGCGCCAACAAGATCGATTTCCACACCCGCAACAGCATCAACTACGCGCTCGGCGTGAACAGCCCGCGCTCGTTCTACGACGGCGCGCTGGAGTACACCCAGAACATCGTCAATGCCGATGTGACCAAGACCCTGGACTGGGGCCTGGCCTACCCGGTCACGCTGTCCTTCGGCGGTGAGTACCGCAAGGAAAAGTGGGAGCAGTCAGCCGGTGAACTGAACGCCTACACCGGCAGCGGTGCGCAGGGCTTCGGCGGCTTCACCCCGCTCAACGCGGTGGATGCCGACCGTGACAACTACGCCGTCTACGCTGGCCTGGAAGCCGACCTCACCGACAAGTTCTCCGCCGGCGTGACCGGCCGCTACGAGGATTACTCGGACTTCGGCGACAAGTTCTCCGGCAAGCTCTCCGCCCGCTACGCCTTCACCGACAAGGTCGCCCTGCGCGCCACCGCCTCCAGCGGCTTCCGCGCGCCCTCGCTGGCCCAGCAGAGCTACCAGGCGGTGACCAGCACGATCATCAACGGCGTGTTCGTCGAACGCGGCACCTTCCCGACCACCAGCCCGGCCGCACAGGCCCTGGGCGCCAGCCCGCTGAAGGCCGAAAGCTCGACCTCCTACAGCCTGGGCCTGGTGCTGCAGCCGGTGGATCGCCTGTACCTGACCGTGGATGCGTACCAGATCGACATCGACGACCGCATCGTCCTGTCGACCAACATCACCACCAATGACGCCGCCAACGCGCTGCTGGCCAACCTGGGCCTGCCGGGCGTCACCGCGTTCTCCTACTTCACCAACGGCGTGGACACCCGCACCCGCGGCGTGGATGCGGTCTCCAGTTACACGATCCCGTTCGCCGCCAGCTCGCTGGAGCTGACCGCGGCCTACAGCTACAACGAGACCGAGGTGAAGAAGTTCATCGCCTCGCCGCCGGTGTTCGGCACGCTGGGCATCACCCAGTCGCTGATCGGCCGCGATGAGATCGGCCGCATCGAAGACAGCTACCCGCGCGACAAGACCATCCTCAGCGGCACCTGGCGCTCGGACCGGTGGGACCTGAACCTGGCCGCCACCCGCTACGGCTCGTTCACCGTGCGCAACTCGGCCACCGCCCTGCGCGACCAGACCTACGACGCCTCGTGGGTGCTCGATGCCTCGGCCAGCTACAAGCCGAGCGAGAACTGGACCCTGACCCTGGGCGCGGACAACATCCTGGACGAATATCCGGACCGCACCGTGGACCTGCAGAACTCCACCTGGGGCATGCTGCCGTACAGCAACTACTCGCCGTACGGGTTCAATGGTGCGTACGTCTATGGCCGCGTGACCTACAAGTGGTAACCCAAGGTAGTGCCGGCCGCTGGCCGGCAACCGCCTGATAAACCCCATGCCCCGGTTCGCCGGGGCATGGGCGTTTTGGCCGCAGGAAACCGCGATTCCGCGCATTCACCGTTCAACGCACGGGCTGTCCCGGACAGCACATGACCTGACCACGGGGACATAGCAGCATTGCGGCCATCGATGTTTGCCCGGACCGGCCGCATCGGTGAAAATCGGGGTACCCCCCCTCTTTGCGAGCCCCGATGCACCATGACACCGACCTGATCAACATCGTTGCCGTTGGCCTTGGGCTCGCCTTCATTTTCGGCGCGCTGGCCAACAAGCTGCGTTTGTCTCCCCTGGTCGGTTATCTGATTGCAGGCATCTGCGTAGGTCCGTTCACCCCCGGCTTCGTCGCCGACCAGGCACTGGCCAACCAGCTGGCCGAGATCGGGGTGATGCTGCTGATGTTCGGCGTCGGCCTGCATTTCTCGCTCAAAGACCTGATGGAGGTCAAAGCGATCGCCATCCCGGGTGCGATCGGCCAGATCCTGGTCGCCACCCTGCTCGGCTGGGGCCTGGCGGCGTTGATGGGCTGGCCGGTGATCTATGGCGTGGTGTTCGGTTTCTCGCTGGCCACCGCCAGTACCGTGGTGCTGCTGCGCGCGATGGAAGAACGGCGCCTGCTGGAAACCACGCGCGGCAAGATCGCCATCGGCTGGCTGATCGTGGAAGACCTGGCCTGCGTCCTGGCGCTGGTGATGATGCCGGTCCTGGCCGGCGTGTTCGGGCCCGATGCGGCCAATGAAACCCATACCGTCGGCAGCGTGCTGGCCAGCATCGGCTGGACCTTCGTGCAGTTGGGCCTGTTCGTGGCGGTGATGCTGGTGGTCGGGCGCCGGGTGATTCCGTGGATCCTGGAGCGCATCGCCGGCACCGGTTCGCGCGAGCTGTTCACCCTGGCCGTGCTGGCCATCGCACTGGGCGTGGCGTTCGGCTCGGCGATGCTGTTCGGCGTGTCGTTCGCACTCGGCGCGTTCTTCGCCGGCATGCTGCTCAACGAATCCGAACTGAGCCACAAGGCGGCCAATGATTCGCTGCCGCTGCGCGATGCGTTCGCGGTGCTGTTCTTCGTCTCGGTCGGCATGCTGTTCAACCCGGCCATCCTGATCGAGCATCCGTGGCAGGTCCTGGCCACGGCGGCGATCATCATGTTCGGCAAATCGGCTGCTGCGTTCGTGATCGTGCGCGCGTTCGGCCATCCGACCGGTACCGCGCTGACGATTTCCGCCAGCCTGGCGCAGATCGGCGAATTCGCCTTCATCATCGCCGGGCTCGGCGTGACCCTGGGGATCCTGCCGCCCACCGGTCAGGCGCTGGTGCTGGCCGGTGCGCTGATCTCGATCATGCTCAACCCGCTGGTGTTCGGCCTGCTCGACCGCTGGCTGCTGAAGCATCAGGAAACCGCCCCCACCACGGTGGAGACGGAATTGCCGCCGGGCCCATCGCTGGACCTGCATGACCATGCCATCGTGATCGGCTACGGCCGCGTCGGCAGCGCGCTGGCGCAGGTGCTGCGCGACCGGGGGGTGCCGGTGATGATCATCGACGACAACAAGGAACACGTCGCCGAAGCGCACGCGGCCGGCTTGCCCGGTATCCGCGGCAGTGCCGCCTCCGACCGCGTACTGGCCGAAGCCCATCCCGAGCGCGCCAAGATCGCCGTGCTGGCGATCCCGCAGCCGCTGGAAGCCGGTGAAACGCTGGCCAAGCTGCGCGCGCTCAACCCCGGCCTGACCCTGCTGGCGCGTGCACACAGCGATGCCGAGGTGAAGCACCTGCTCGCCCACGGTGCCGATGGCACGGTGATGGCCGAGCGCGAACTGGCCTACTCGCTGGCCGAGATGGTGATGTCCACCCCGCCGTACCGCACGATGGGCCAGCAGCACAGCATCCCGGTGGTCTGAGGGCCGCTACGCGACCGGCACGCAGATATCCGCGCGGAGGATGGCCTCGGGCACTTCTTCCGGATCATCCAGGTAGTGGTAGTACAGCTCCGCCTCGCGCAGGGCGTGGCCACTGTCGGGCAGCCAGTCGCGTAGCAGGGCGTCAGTGGCCGCTTCCAGGCCCGCGTAGCGGCCCACATGGCGCAGCACGGCATGCGTGCCGCCACCCAGCGTCAGCGCACGCAGCGGGGCCGGTAGCGCCTGCGGCGGGCGCCCGAAGCCCATGGCGCAATCGAACACGCATTCCTGCGCCGGCGCGTCGCGGTGGTCCGTCCGTGCGATGCCGATCAACTGCTGCAGCTGTTCGGCCCAGCCCTGCTCGGCGGCCCAGGTGAAGATCGCGCCGAAGGCCTGATCCAGATCATCGAAGGCCCCTTCCCTGCGCAGCGCCACCACATCGAAGGGTTCCAGCGTGGTCACCGTGACCTGCAACGGCACCGTCCCGTCCGCGTGATCGCCCGCCGGCAGCGACAGCCGCTGCTGCCAGTGGCTGCGCAGCCCGGCATCCTCACGCAACGTGCTCGGCGTGGCATGCAGCGCCTGGCGACAGGCACGGGCCAGCGCCTGCGGGCTTTCATAGCCGACGTTCAAGGCGACCTCGGTCACCCGGCTCTCGGCCTGGCCGAGCAGCGTCAGCGCCTGCAGCAAGCGCAGGCGCGCCACGGTACGTCCGGGCGTTTCACCGGTCAGCGCACGGTACAGGCGATGGAAGTGGAACGGCGACTGGTGCGCGATCGCGGCCAGTGCCTCCAGATCGGGCAAGGGATCGCCAGCGCGCAGGCACGCCTGCAGATGGGCGATGACACGATCGATACCGTGGCGCTGGCGGACCTGGGCAATGCGGTGCATGGCGGGCTCCCTCTCGAGGTGACGCTCAGCGTGCGCCGTGCGGCGCCCCTGCGCGTGGCCGATCTTGCGCAGTTGGGGGATCGTCAGCCGATCCTAACCCTGCCGGTAGAGCCACGCCATGCGTGGCTGCGTCTTCTTCCGGCGCCGCGCAGCCACGCATGGCGTGGCTCTACCCCCATGGCGGAGAATTCCATGGCGCCATGGCAAGACCCCCACGGCGGCCGGCCCGCACCGGCCGCCGTGGGGCCTGCCACTACGCCTTGGCCAACGCCTGCTCCAGATCCGCCAGCAGGTCGTCGATGTGCTCGATGCCCACCGACAAACGCACGGTGTCTTCGCTGACCCCCGCCTTCTCCAGTTCGGCCGCATCCAGCTGCCGGTGCGTGGTCGAGGCGGGATGCGTGGCCAGGGATTTGGCATCCCCGAGGTTCACCAGGAGGGTGAACAGCTGCAGTGCATCCAGGAAGCGCGCGCCGGCAGCGCGCCCACCGGGCAGGCCAAAGGTCAACACGCCGGAGCCGTGGCCGCGCAGGTACTTCTGCACCAGCGCATGCTCGGGGTGGTCGGGCAGCGCGGCGTAGTTGACCCACGCCACCTTGGCATGGCCCTGCAGGTGCCTGGCAACCGCCAGGGTGTTGGCGTTGATACGGTCCAGCCGCAGTGCCAGCGTCTCGATGCCCTGCAGGATCAGGAAGGAATTGAACGGTGAGATCGCCGCGCCGGTATTGCGCAGCGGAACCACCCGCGCGCGGCCGATGTAGGCGGCCGGCCCGAGTGCGTCTGTGTAGACCACGCCGTGGTAGCTCACGTCCGGCTCGTTCAAGCGGCGGAAGCGCTGCTTGTGCTCCGCCCAGGGGAAGCGCCCGGAATCCACGATCGCCCCGCCCAGGCTGGTGCCATGGCCCCCGAGGTACTTGGTCAGCGAATGCACGACGATGTCCGCGCCAAAATCGAACGAGCGCTGCAGGTACGGTGTCGCCACCGTGTTGTCCACGATCAGCGGCACGCCATGTGCATGCGCGATCTTCGCCACCGCTTCGATGTCGGTGATGTTGCCACGCGGGTTGCCGATGGATTCGACGAACACGGCCTTGGTGCGGTCATCGATCAGCGCGCCGAACGCCTGCGGATCGCGGTAGTCGGCAAAGCGCGTGTCGATCCCGAACTGCGGCAGCGTGTGCGCGAACAGGTTGTAGGTGCCGCCGTACAGGGCACTGGCCGAGACGATGTTGTCGCCGGCCTCGGCGATGGTCTGGATCGCGTAGGTGATCGCGGCCTGGCCCGAGGCCAGTGCGAGCGCACCGATGCCACCTTCGAGCGCCGCGATGCGCTGCTCCAGCACATCGGTGGTCGGGTTCATGATGCGGGTGTAGATGTTGCCCGGCACCTTCAGATCGAACAGGTCCGCGCCATGCTGGGTGTCATCGAAGGCGTAGGCCACGGTCTGGTAGATCGGCACCGCCACCGCGCGGGTGGTGGGGTCAGGCTGGTAACCGCCGTGCACCGCGATGGTCTCCGCGCGCCACTGTGATTCGGGACTGCCGTGTTCGGACATAGCGCATCGTCTCCAGGTGAATGCCGACGATACCGAACAAAAAACCCCCGCCGAAGCGGGGGTTCATGCCAAACATGCATGGCGTGAGGCCCAACGGTTATCAGGCCGCCGGTGCGCGCGGGGCTCAGCCCTTCACGAACACCAGCTTGCCTTCGCCCGCATCGACCCGGATCACATCGCCGTTGAGGAACTCGCCGGAGAGGATCTTCTGCGCCAGCGGGTTCTCCAGCTGCGACTGGATCGCACGCTTGAGCGGGCGGGCGCCGTAGACCGGGTCGAAACCGACGTTGCCCAGCAGCTGGAAGGCCTCGTCACTGACCTCGATACGCAGGCCACGCTCGGCCAGGCGCTTTTCCAGGCCCTGCATCTGGATGCGGGCGATCTGCTTGATCTGCACCTTGTCCAGCGGATGGAACACGACGATGTCGTCCAGGCGGTTGATGAATTCCGGGCGGAAGTGCGCCTGCACCACCCCCATCACCGCCGCCTTCATCTGCGTGTATGCCTCCGTGCTGTCATCGCTGCTCATGTCCTGGATCTGGTGCGAGCCCAGGTTGGAGGTCATCACGATGACGGGGTTGCGGAAGTCCACCGTGCGGCCCTGGCCATCGGTCAGGCGACCGTCGTCGAGCACCTGCAGCAGGATGTTGAACACATCCGGATGCGCCTTCTCCACTTCGTCCAGCAGGATCAGCGAGTACGGGCGACGGCGCACCGCCTCGGTGAGGTAGCCGCCTTCTTCGTAGCCCACATACCCCGGGGGCGCACCGATCAGGCGCGCGACGCTGTGCTTCTCCATGAACTCGCTCATGTCGATGCGGATCATCGCGTCGCTGCTGTCGAACAGGAATTCGGCCAGCGCCTTGCACAGTTCAGTCTTGCCCACGCCGGTCGGCCCCAGGAACAGGAACGAGCCGCTCGGGCGATCCGGATCGGACAGGCCCGCACGCGAGCGCCGCACCGCATCGGAGACCACCTTGATCGCCTCTTCCTGGCCAACCACGCGGTTGTGCAGCATGTCTTCCATGCGCAGCAGCTTGTCGCGCTCGCCTTCCAGCATGCGATTGACCGGGATGCCGGTCCAACGCGAGACCACTTCGGCGATTTCTTCGGCGGTGACCCGATCCTGCACCAGCTTGAACTCGCTGGTTTCCACTTCCTGCGCGGCCGCGAGCTGCTTCTCCAGCTGCGGCAGCTGCCCGTACTGGATCTCGCTCATGCGGCCGAAATCCTGGCGGCGCTGCGCCGATTCCAGCTCCAGCTTGGCCTGTTCGATCTGTTCCTTGATCCGCGTCGCGCCCTGCAGCGTTGCCTTCTCCGACTTCCAGATTTCGTTGAGGTCGGAGAACTCGCGCTCCAGCGTATCGATGTCGTTTTCAAGATCGGCCAGGCGCTGCCGGGAGGCATCGTCCTTTTCCTTCTTGAGCATTTCACGCTGGATCTTGAGCTGGATCAGGCGCCGTTCCAGGCGGTCCAACTCTTCCGGCTTGGAGTCGATCTCCATGCGGATGCGCGAAGCGGCCTCGTCCATCAGGTCGATGGCCTTGTCGGGCAGCTGGCGGTCGGCGATGTAACGGTGCGAGAGCGTGGCCGCCGCGACGATCGCCGGGTCGGTGATTTCCACGCCATGGTGCACGGCGTACTTTTCCTTCAGCCCGCGCAGGATCGCGATGGTGTCTTCCACGCTCGGCTCGCCGACCAGCACCTTCTGGAAGCGGCGCTCCAGCGCAGCATCCTTTTCGATGTACTTGCGGTATTCGTCCAGGGTGGTCGCACCGACGCAGTGCAGTTCACCACGCGCGAGCGCCGGCTTGAGCATGTTGCCGGCGTCCATCGCGCCATCGGCCTTGCCCGCACCGACCATGGTGTGCAGCTCGTCGATGAACAGGATCACCTGCCCTTCGCTCTTGGCCAGGTCGTTGAGCACGCCCTTGAGGCGCTCTTCGAACTCACCGCGGAACTTGGCGCCGGCGATCAGCGCGCCCATGTCCAGCGAGAGCACGCGCTTGCCACGCAGGCCTTCGGGCACTTCGTCGTTGATGATGCGCTGGGCCAGGCCTTCCACGATGGCGGTCTTGCCCACGCCGGGTTCGCCGATCAGCACCGGGTTGTTCTTGGTGCGGCGCTGCAGGACCTGGATGGTGCGACGGATTTCCTCATCGCGGCCGATCACCGGATCCAGCTTGCCGCTCTCGGCCCGCGCGGTCAGGTCGATGGTGTACTTCTCCAGCGCCTGGCGCTGGTCTTCGGCGTTTTCCGACTGCACGGTCTCGCCGCCGCGGACCTTGTCGATCGCGGTCTCGATCTTCTTCTTGTCGGCACCGGCGGCGCGCAGCGCCATGCCCAGGGTGCCGCCATCGTCCACCGCAGCCAGCACGAACCACTCGCTGGCGATGAAGGCATCGCCGTGCTGCTGGGCCAGCTTGTCGGTGTTGTTGAGCAGCCGGTTCAGATCGTTGCCGATCGACAGGTTGCCTTCCTGCCCGGAGACCTTGGGCAGGGCCTCCAGGGTTTCATTCAAGCGTTCGCGCAATACCGGCACGTTGACGCCGGCCTGGGCCAGCAGCGGGCGCGTGCTGCCGCCCTGCTGGTCCAGCAGCGCGCTGAACACGTGCACCGGTTCGATGATGTTGTGGTCGCGGCCCACGGCCAACGACTGCGCGTCGGCCAGCGCCTGCTGGAAACGCGAGGTGAGCTTGTCCATCCGCATGTTCTTGTCCTCGATGTAAACGGGGCTGGCCGTGCCAGCACTGTCCCTGAAATGCGGTTACGGGGGCGTGTTTCAAGGGTGGATGAGATGCCGATTCAGGGTTCGTCAGGCCGTCGGTGGACGGGCCCGAAGCGATGGTTCGGCCGGCTGCGGGACCAGGCAGCCGAGCGCGGCGGGCAGGTCCAGTGCCACGGTGTAGCCCCCGGTGACGCCGTAGCCGATCCGCCACGACGACGGGAACAGATCCGGTGGCTGGAACGCGATATCCACGGCAATGTCGCTCAACGTATCGGTGACCTGCAGTGGCGTGCTGGCGGGCGCGTACTCGATGTCCTCCGCACCGCGCGTGGTGATCACGTTCCTGCGCTGGATCGCGGCGGCCGGCACCGACGAGCGCGGCGCACCGCGCATCTGGAAGGCCCCATGGAAGCCCGTATCGACCAGCATCAGGTTGTTCTCGCGGCCCCGGATCGGAAAGCGGACCTGCTGGAAGGGCCCCCACAGCGAGGAGGTGAAGACCGTCCGCCGCGTGCACGCTGCCGGTGTCCGTGCGCCCAGCAGCGTCAGCGTTTCACGCGAGAGGGTGATCCGTCCCAGCGCGCGCAGCACGTCCAGGCCGATCAGGTTGAGCTCGCGCGCCGCCTCGCTGTTGAACGACACATCACGCACCCGCTGCCCACCCACCTCGATATCGATCGGTGCCACCAGGCCAGCCTGCTGGATATCGCCCTCGACGATGCGCGACACCACGAAGCCCTCGGTGACCGCCAGGCCGAGCGACTCGGCCAGCGCGCGGCTGATGTGCGAGCGCGGGGCCCCGGTATCGACGATGAAAGCGGCCTCGTGGGCGACCGGCCTGCCCTCGCGCGTGCCGTGCAGCGTGAGGGTCACCGAGGGCAGCTCATTGCGGAACTGGATCGGCACCGCCACGTCCTGCGCCCGCTCGGCTGCGGGCAGCGCGCTGCGCGGCCATGTGGTGAAGGACGCAAACACCGGCCGGGTGACATCGGGTACTTCATCGCCGGCCCGGAGCACGCATTGCCCGCGAGGGTGGATTCGCACAGGAACGCAAGCCCCTGCAGCGCGGGCGGTGCATCCCGGGTTTCATCCAGGCACTGGCGTGCGGCACGGTTGGAAGCGGCCAGCTCGCCACGGACACGATGGTAGCCCGCTGCACCGAGGTGCCGGCGTGGACCGGATGCGCCGCTCATCTCACGCAACGTGGTCAGTTCCGCACGCAGCACCGCATCGCTGTAGCCGAACCCATCGTGCAGTGCCACCGGATCGGCCGCCACCGTGGCGGGCAACACTGCCACGCACATGCCCAGGACCCACTTCCGCATCGCGTACTCCCATCAACATCCCCGCTCGACCCTAGCACGGGAACCACGCTGCGCTCACGCCTGCTTTCGGCAGCACGGGCCATGCTGGAGGCCGGTTCCATACGGAGTGGCGGCATGCATTACGAACTGTATTACTGGACCGGCATCCAGGGCCGCGGCGAGTTCGTGCGGCTGGCACTGGAGGATGCCGGCGCGGGCTACACCGATATGGCGCGCGTCCATGGCGATGCGGTAATGCAGCCGTACCTGCAGGGCAAGGTTGAAGGCCTGCAGCCATTCGCTCCCCCGTTTCTGCGTACCGGCCGGCAGGTGATTGCCCAGGTCGGCGCGATCCTGGACCACCTGGGCCCGGAACTCGGCCTCGTCCCGGATGCCAGCTCACGGCGGCAGCAGGCACTCCAGCTGCAATTGACCATCGCCGATCTGGTCGCCGAGGTCCACGACACCCACCATCCGATCGCGATGTCGGCGTACTACGAGGATCAGAAGCACGAAGCCAACGCGCGCGCCGCGTCGATGCGCGGCGAGCGCATGCCCAAGTTCCTGGGCTATTTCGAGAACGTGCTCAAGCACAACGGCGGGCGGCACCCGCTGCGGGAGCATTCCTACGTGGATCTCTCCCTGTTCCAGCTGCTGAGCGGGCTGGAGTACATGTTCCCGCGCCGCATGCAGGCGCTGTGGCCGACGCTGCCACACCTGCGTGCATTGAAGGACCGGGTGGAAACCCGGCCCAACATCGCCGCCTATCTCGCCTCCGAACGGCGCCTGGCGTTCAACACCAACGGCATCTTCCGGCACTACCCCGAGCTGGATGGCGAAGCGTGATCCCTCGCCGGCCCGCCTCCACCGGTAGCTCACGACCGTTGCCACCCGGTAGCTCACGACCGTTGGTCGTGAGCGCAGCTTTGGTCGTGAGCAGGTAGTGCCGGCCGCTGGCCGGCTCCGCAGCGGACCGTCCCATTCGGTAGCTCACGACCGTGGGTCGTGAGCGCAAGGAAAAGCAGCCGGCCAGCGGCCGGCCCTACCGGGGCGTTACGTCCGCTCCGCAGGCTGCTTCTGCAGCGACAACAGCGCCAGCAACCCGGCCAGCGCCACATAGGCGCCGGTGAACTGCCAGCTGATGATCTTCGGCAGTCCTTCCAACTGCCACGGCAGGTAGATGCCACCGCGCGGGTCCACCGAGTGGATCAGGCCGAACAGCGTCAGCGCCGCAGCCACCAGCAGAAATCCGGAGGCGCGCAGCAGCTTCCCGTCGATCATCGCCACCACCGCCGCGATCCACAGCATCGAGGTGATGATGAAGCCATTGCCCAGGGTGAAGATCACCGCCAGCTCCGGCAGGCCATGCCCGTCCAGGGTGGAGGTCATCGCCGCCAGCTGTTCCGGTGCGATCCAGCCCGGGGCCTTGATCGCCAGCAGGTACGCCACCGAGGGCAGGAAGCCCAGCACCATCGCGCCGGCGTGCTCGCGCGGCGTGGCCTGGAAGGCCTGGGTGGTGATGTCGATCGCCACGTACACGATGATCGGGGCCAGCACGGCCAGCGGCAGCCACTGCACCAGCCCGGAGATCACGCCCAGCATGCCGCCGATGCCGACGAACAGGCCCGTCAGCAGCGTGTAGCCGCTGCGGGCGCCCATGTGCTTGTAGGCCGGCTGGCCGATGTACGGCGTGGTCTGCGCCACACCGCCGCAGAAGCCGGCCACCAGCGTGGCGATGGCTTCCACCAGCAGGATGTCGCGGGTGCGGTAATCGTCACCGGCCGCGCGCGCACTCTCCGAGACGTTGATGCCGCCCACCACCATCAGCAGGCCGAACGGCAGCAGCAGCGGCAGGTAGGTGATCGCGGTCGGCAGGCCGTCGATGAAGCCCAGCGTCGGCCACGGCAGCACCACCTGCGGCGGCACCCACTCGGGCACCTTGAAGCCCGGTGCGCCCAGCCCGGCAAGCCCGAGGCCGTAATACAGGATCGTGCCGAACACGAACGCGACCAGCACGCCGGGGGCGCGGATCGGCAGCGTGCGCTTGGCGATCAGCACGTACAGCAGCAGGCCCAGCGTGACGAAGCCGACGATCGGCGAGCGCAGCGTTTCCAGCAGCGGCAGAAAGCCCATCAGCACGATCGCGATACCGGCGATGGAGCCGAGCAGCGAGGCACGCGGCAGTGCGCGGGTGACCGCTTCGCCGAAGAACGACAGGATCACCTTCAGCACGCCCATGATCACCAGCGAGGCCATGCCCAGCTGCCAGGTGGCGATGGCGGCATCGTGCGGTGCCAAGCCCTGCCCTTTGAAGGCGAGGAAGGCCGGGCCGAGCACCAGCAGCGCCATGCCGATGCTGGTCGGCGCATCCAGGCCGAGCGGCATCGCGGTGACATCGTCACGGCCGGTGCGCGCCGCCAGGCGCCGGGCCATCCAGGTGTAGAGCACGTTGCCGACCAGCACGCCGAAGGCGGTGCCCGGGAACATGCGGCCGAACACCACATCGGCCGGGAACTGGAAGATGCCGACCAGCGCCATCGCGATGAAGCCGAGGATCGACAGATTGTCGACCACCAGGCCGAAGAAGCCGTTGAGATCGCCGGCAACGAACCAGCGGGGGCGTCCGGTGGGGACGGGAGCAGTGGCGGACATGCGCAGGGCGGCCGTGGGGAGGGGGTAGCCGATGGTAGGGCCTCCCCGCCCCCAGTAACAGGCGCATGAATGGAACGCCGGGAAACGTCCGCCGATGGAACGCGTCACCGTGCGGTAGTACCGGCCGCTGGCCGGCTCCCTCGGGATGCTCCATGCAATGGCGGGAGCCGGCCAGCGGCCGGCACTACCCGATGGCGTGAGGATCAGGGCTTGTTGAGGAAGTTGTTGGCCAGCAGGTCCCGCACATCCCCGACCCGCCCGCTCAGCAGCGCCTTGGCGGCGTACAGGGCAGTACCGGCCACCTGCTTGGCTTCCACCTGCGGCGGCATCACCAGTTCGGTCGGGCTGGTGTGCACGTCCAGCAGGGCCGGGCCGGGATGGGCCAGGATGTCCTGCACGGCCTGCTCCAGGTCTTCCGAGCGGGTGACCGTGCGCCCGTAGAAGCCGATCACCTCGGCCAGCCGGCCGAAATCGGGGTTCTTCAGGTCGGTGTAGTTGTCCAGCAGGCCTTCGACCTTCTGCTCCAGCTCCACGAAGTTCAGCGAGCTGTTGTTGTAGACCACCACCTTGATCGGCAGGTTTTCCTGCACGGCGGTGAGCAGGTCGCCGAGCAGCATCGCCAGGCCACCATCACCGGACAGCGAGATCACCTGCCGGCCCGGGTAGGCCTTCTGCAGGCCCAGCGCCTGCGGCATCGCGTTGGCCATCGTGCCGTGCAGCAGGCTGGTCAGCGTGCGGCGGCGACCATTGACGCGGATATGGCGCAGGATCCAGACCATCGGCGAGCCGCCGTCAGCGGTGAACAAGGCATCGTCGGCGGCATGCCGGTCGATCAGTGCCGTCAGGTGCTGCGGGTGGATCAGCTCACCCTCGCCCGGCTGCTCTTCCTTGGCCCGCGTGGCCAGCGCCTTTTCGCGATGCTCCTGGCATTCGTCCAGGAAGCTGCGGTCCTCGCGCTCGGGCAGCAACGGCAGCAGCGCCTCCAGGGTCGGGCCGATATCGCCCACCACGCCCAGGTTCACCGGGTGACGGCGGCCAAGATGGCTGCCATCGCGATCCACCTGGATCAGCGTGGCCTTGTCCGGGTAGTACTGGCCCCACGCGAAGTCCGCACCGAGCAGCAGCAGCGTGTCGCAGGCCATCAGCGTGTGATACCCGGATTCGATGCCGAAGATGCCGGTCATGCCCATGTTGTACGGGTTGTCGTACTCCACGAAATCCTTCGCGCGCGAGGTATGCGCGATCGGCGCCTTGAGCCGGGCGCCGAGGGCGACCAGCGCATCGTGCGCATGCTCGCAGCCAGCGCCGGCGTAGATGCCGATCCGCTTGCCCTCGCCGATCAGCGCGGCGATGCGCTGCAGTTCGTCGTCCGAGGGGCGCAACACCGGCTGGGTGTAGTGCACCGAGAACGGCACATCGTGCTTGACCTCGGCTTCGCTGATGTCGGCGGGCAGAATCACCACCGCCACCCCGCGGCGGCTGATGGCAGCCTGGCAGGCAAGGGTCACTACGCGGCGCGCCTGCTCGGCGCTCTGTACCTGTTCGCAGAACACACTGCAGCTGCCATACACCGCCTTGAAATCGACTTCCTGCGGGAACTCCATACCCAGTTCGGCGGTGACCACCTGGCTGGCGATCAACACCATCGGTGCGCGGTTGCGGTTGGTCTCGAACACGCCGTTGATGAAATGCAGGCCACCGGGGCCGCACGAACCGGCGCAGGCGGTGAGCTGCCCGCTGATCAACGACTCGGCACCGGCGGCAAATGCGGCCACTTCCTCATGCCGCATGTGCACCCACTCGATCTCGCTGTGGTGGATGGCATCGGTGACGTAGTTGAGGGTATCGCCGACGATGCCGTAACAGTGACGGACACCGGCGGCCTGCAGGGTTTCAACCACGATCTCGGCAACGCGCTTGCTCATGACATGCTTCCACGACGAGGGGAAGGGTCAGCCTAGTCCCAGGCAAGTGACACTCATGTAGGTTTACCCGTGGCAGCGCCCGATCACGGCTGCGTGTTCACCCAGCCCAGCACCGCGCCCCGTGTGGGATTGTCATAACGCACCTGCATCCAGCCATCGCGCTCATCAAGCAGTTCCACGCGGTCATCGCGTACCAGATACCGCTGGGTCGTGGCATCACCGGGCTGGCTGTACAGGGGCAGCCGCGCCACCATCACATGACCGGAAATGCGCCGCAGCGGCGACCCGGCACGCGGCGTCTCCAGACCATCGCCGATGGCGGTCTCCAGCACGTTGCCGTCAGGATCAAAGGTGCTCCAGACCGCCAGCGGACCGCTGTCGGCGGTCTGCTTGATGAACACGTAAGGCTCGAGCACATCGTCGAGCATCAGCAGGCGCTCGGCGCGGTACAGATACAGGCGCGCACCGTCGTAGCGGTACTGGTCCACGTACCACATCGGGCCACCGCGGCAGCTGCTGCTCAGGGTGCGCGTCGTTGCATCCACGGTCAGGCCCATCAGGCCACCGCATTGCGCGCCTTCTGTGGAGATCGGCTCCAATGCGACCAGCTGCTGTCGCGCCGGATCAAAGCGATACACCGCCACCGCTTCGTTGACCATGCCGACCGAGGCACGCGCCACCAGCTCCGGGTGGCCATCGAAATCGACGTCCTCCGCCGACAGGCGCACGTTGCCATCCGCATCGGCCACGCCCGGCAGCACCTGACGCTTGCCCGATGGTGCCAGCACGACGGCGATGCCGCCGCCGTCCTGCAGCGTCGCCTGCGCCTGCACGCCGGCGGCCACCTCCAGCTGAAGCCGGGCTTGGTCGGCATCCTGCGCGTGCGCGCACGTTGCCGCCAGGCCCATCACCACCGCGGCCAGCATCGCATCCCTGTGTTTCATCATCGCTCCGTGCAGCGCCACCGCGGCGCCCTGGCTCAGAACGATACTTCAACCGCCTGTTGTGCCCACAGCACGGACTGGTGCCCGGTGGCCTGCTTCCACGCCAGCCGGATCGCTTCGATATCGGCGCGGCGCTGCGGGGTGTTCTCGTGCAGGACCACCAGCACCTTGGTGCGCAGGCGATTCGGCTCGGGCGCACCGCGGAACAGCCACTGGCCGTAGGCGTCGAACACGGTCAGGCCGTCCGGGAAGCGCGGCGTGACGTCCTTGTCGAGGAAGGCGCGCCACTGCGCGTCACTGATGCCCTCGGTCTGCGGGCGGTCGGCCACGCCGGTTTCTTCGCCCACGCCGAAGTACAGCTCGCTGCGGACCCAGCCGGCGGCGGCATCCGGGCGCGCGGCGTCGCCCTGCAGGGTGGCCGTGGCGGTGGCGGGCGGGGTCGGCTTGGCGGCCGGGGCGGCAGTGGCACAGCCGCTGGTGGCCAGGACCAGGGCAAACAGAATGGCGCGGAACGACATGGACAACTCTCCGGAAACACAGGGACAGGCAGGGGAAGGAGCGTGCCGGACATCCGGGTCCGGCGCAGATCGCCAACGGCTATCTGCTGATAACCACCCCGATGGGACTTGCATCACACAGGGACATCACGCGAAGATAATATATCGCTTCATCCGGATGGATTGGTAGTGCCGGCCATCAGGCGGCAGCGCCGGTCCCCCCTCCCCCGTTCCTCCCCCTCGTCGTCCCGCTGGAGTCCGCATGTCCCGTCCGTCCGCGTCGCGCCTTGGCCTTGCCATCGCGCTCGTCCTCTCCCCCCCCCTGCTGGCCCAGGACGTACTTGCGCAGGACGCGCCGAACACCGCCAAAACGCTGGACACCGTGATCGTCACCGGCACCCGCGCCGTGGACCGGACCGTGCTGGAATCCACCTCGCCGGTGGACGTGCTCACCGCCGAGGACATCCGCAAGGCCGGTGTGGTCAATGGCGAACTGGGCAGCGCGCTGCAGGCGCTGCTGCCCTCGTTCAACTTCCCGCGCCAGTCCAACTCGGGCGGTGCCGACCACATCCGTGCCGCCCAGCTGCGCGGGCTCTCGCCCGACCAGGTGCTGGTGCTGGTCAACGGCAAGCGCCGCCACAGCAGCGCGCTGGTCAACACCGACAGCAAGATCGGCAAGGGCACCACCCCGGTCGACTTCAACGCGATCCCGGTCAGCGCGATCAAGCGCATCGAGGTGCTGCGCGATGGCGCCGGCGCGCTGTATGGCTCGGATGCGGTGGCCGGCGTGATCAACGTGATCCTGGATGACGCTCCGGAAGGTGGCGCGTTCGAAGCCAGCTTCGGCGCCAACCACACCGATCTCAAGCCGATCGACCGCACCCTCACCGATGGCCAGACCAGCTACGCCAGCGCCAAGGTCGGCACCGCGCTGGGTGACAACGGCGGCTTCCTGCGGGTCGGCCTGGAGCTGAAGAACCACGAAGGCACCAACCGCGCCGGCTTCGACCAGATTCCGCCGTGGGACCAGACCCCGACCAACCTGGCCCTGCAGGGCAAGCGCAACTACGCGCTCGGCGATGGCAAGACCAAGGATCTGAACGCCTGGTACAACGCGCAGCTGCCGTTCGGTGAGACCTCCACCTTCTACAGCTTCGCCACCTTCAACCAGCGCGACAGCGAAGGCGCGAACTACTTCCGCTACCCGGACAGCGACGCCAACTGGGCGCAGATCTACCCCAACGGCTACCGCCCGATCTCCGAAGGCGAGAACCGCGACGTGCAGGCCGTGGCCGGCGCGAAGGGCCAGTGGGGCGAGTGGAACTACGACGCGAGCCTGGATTACGGCGTCAACACGTTCACCTACCGCCTGCGCAACTCGCTCAACGCCTCGCTGGGCCCGACCAGCCCGACCCGCTTCAAGACCGGTGATTACCGCAACGAGCTGACGGTGGCGAACTTCGACCTCGGCCGCGTGTTCTCGCAGGGCGACAGCATCACCCACAGCCTGGGCCTGGGCCTGGAAGCGCGCCGCGACCATTACCAAACCCGCCCCGGTGACCCGAGCAGCTATGCTGCCGGCCCGTTCACGGATCGCCCGACCGGCTCGCAGGCCGGTGGCGGCCTGACCCCGCAGGATGCGACCTCGCTGTCGCGCGATGTCGCCAGCGCCTACGCCAGCCTCTCCAGCCAGTTCGGCGAGCATTTCTCCAGCGATCTGGCGGCGCGCTACGAGCACAGCGATGACTTCGGCGGTGAGCTCACCGGCAAGCTCGGTCTGCGCTATGAATTCACCCCGGCCTTCGCGCTGCGCGGTGCGATCTCCAACAACTTCCGTGCCCCGTCGCTGGCGCAGATCGGCTACGAATCCACCTCCACCGGTTACAACGCCGCCGGCCAGCTGGTGCAGGGCCGCGTGCTGTCGGTCAACAATCCGATCGCGCGTGGCCTGGGTGCCACCGATCTGAAGCCGGAGAAGTCGCTCAACACCAGCCTGGGCTTCACCAGCCGCATCGGCGACCACTTCGATGTCTCGCTGGACTTCTTCCAGATCGACATCGATGACCGCATCGCGCTGTCGGAGAGCATCACCGGTGATGCGTTGACCGACTACGTGCAGCAGCAGTTCGGCGTGGCCGGCCTGCAGAGCGCCAGCTTCTTCGTCAACGCCGCCGATACCCGCACCCGCGGTGCGGAACTGGTGAGCAACTGGCGGCAGTCGCTGGGTGGCGGCGAACTCGTGCTGACCGGCACCTATGCCTATACCAAGACCACGCTGAAGAACGTGCTCGCCACGGCGCCGGGCCTGCTCGCGCTGGATCCGGATTACGTGCTGTTCGGCGTGGAAGAAACCAATACGCTGACCGATGCCACCCCGCGCACCCGCGCTGCCCTGGCCGCCAGCTGGGCCGACGATCATTGGTCGTTGACCAGCCGTCTGAGCCGCTATGGCAGCGTGACCCGTGTGTTCAACTTCGGCGATGGCTACATCCCGCGCCAGACCTACGGCGCCGAGTGGCAGCTGGATGCCGAAGTGGAGTACAAGATCACCCCGCAGTGGAGCGTGGCGGTGGGTGGGCAGAACCTGACCGACAATTACTCGGATCTGTCCAACGACGACATCTACTACTTCGGTAACCTGCCGTACGACGTGCTGTCACCGATCGGCAGCAATGGCGCGTATTACTACGGGCGCGTGCGGTATACGTTCTGATGGGGGTAGCCGACCAACGGTCGGCTCTACCGGAGGGGTGCAGCCGACCGACGGTCGGCTCTACCGGAGGGGTGCAGCCGACCAACGGTCGGCTCTACCGGTGGTGAATGGGGAGGACGCGTGCGTGATGCCATGACCTGGCGATCACATCCACGCTGGCATGTTGGTCAACATGGCCAACGACTTCCCCCAACGTCCGCCGCCGCCGCTGCTGGACGATGCCTGTGCGCTGTTCCTGGACGTGGATGGCACCCTTATCGAATTCGCGGACGACCCCGAGTCGGTCGCGCTGCTGCCCGATGTGCGTGAAGCGATCGGGCGCATCAGCGACCGGCTGGATGGCGCGGTCGCGCTGATCAGCGGGCGCCCCTTGGCGCAACTGGACAAACTTTTCGCCCCTTTGAGCCTGCCTGCGGCCGGCCTGCACGGCCACGAGCTGCGCAACCATGAGCAGCGCGCGCAGAGCAGCGATCCTTCTGCCGATACCAGCGAGTGGCTGCATGCCCTGCACCAGCAGGCGATGCGTTTCGCGCATGGCTATCCCGGCGTACTGGTGGAGGACAAAGGCCGCAGCCTGGCCCTGCACTGGCGCGGTGCCCCGCACGCCGCCAACGACGTGCGCGCCTTCGCCGAACGGCATATCCGCGGCCACGCCGGCTACCGGCTGCAGCCCGGCGATCACGTCATCGAATTCCTGCCCGAGGGTAGCGACAAGGGACGTGCGATGCGGCAGTTGATGCTGCAGCCCCCGTTCCGCGATCGCATGCCGGTGTTCGTCGGCGATGACCTCACCGATGAATTCGGTTTCGGCGCCGCCAACGACCTGCATGGCTGGAGCGTGCTGGTCGGTGAACGCGAGCCCAGCGATGCGGTGTTCGCGCTGCCGACCATACGCAGCGTGCACGCCTGGCTTCGCGAGAATGCCTACTGATGCCTTGATCCCCAAGGCCCCCTGACGCCGCGCGCAGGTCTCCCCCACCGGTGTGCCGCCGCGGCATGACACGAGACTTTCTGCATCATGAGCGAACCCGATCTGAATCTGGGCGTGGTCGGCAATGGCAGCTTCGGCGCGCTGATCGACAAGCACGCGCGTGTTGTCTGGAGCTGCCTGCCGACCTTCGACGGCGACCCGACCTTCTGCGCCCTGCTCGGCCCCAATCAACAGGACGGCGGTGACTTCGGCATCGAGCTGGAGGACATGGTCGACAGCGAACAGAGCTACCTGACCAACACCGCCATCCTGCGCACCGTGCTGCGCGACAAGCACGGTGGTGCGTTGGAAATCATCGATTTCGCGCCGCGCTGGCGTCAGAACGACCGCTTCTACCGACCGGTCAGCCTGATCCGCCAGGTGCGGCCGCTGTCCGGCAACCCGCGCATCATCGTGCGCGCGCGTCCACTGGCCGACTGGGGCGCCCGCGTCCCGGATGCCACGTGGGGCAGCAACCACATCCGCTGGGTGCTTCCCGACCACGTGCTGCGCCTGACCACCGATGTGCCGCTGCGTTTCGTCCGCGATGGCCTGCCGTTCGTGCTGAACCACCCGGTGCATCTGGTGCTCGGGGTGGACGAATCGCTCAACCGTTCGCTCAGTGGCTACGTGCAGGAATCCTTCCAGCGCACGCGTGACTATTGGCGCGAATGGGTGCGCTATCTGTCGATCCCGCTGGAGTGGCAGGACGCGGTGATCCGCAGCGCGATCACGCTGAAGCTGTGCCAGTACGAGGACAGCGGCGCCATCATCGCCGCGATGACCACCTCCATTCCGGAAGCACCCGGCAGCATCCGCAACTGGGATTACCGCTACTGCTGGCTGCGCGATGCCGCCTTCGTGGTGCGTACGCTCAACCGTCTCGGTGCGACCCGCACGATGGAGCAGTTCCTGGGCTACATCTTCAACCTGGCCACGGCCGATGGCAGCCTGCAACCGCTGTATGGCATCAGCTTCGAGGCCAAGCTGGAGGAAACCGAAGTCGCGTCGCTCTCCGGCTATCGCGGCATGGGCCCGGTGCGGCGCGGCAACCTCGCCTGGGTGCAGCGCCAGCACGATGTGTATGGCAGCGTGGTGCTCGCCTCCACCCAGCTGTTCTTTGATCGCCGCCTGCAGGATCCGGGCGATGCGCATACCTTCGCGCGGCTGGAGCCGCTCGGCGAGCAGGCCTTCACCCTGCACGACGTGCCCGATGCCGGGCTGTGGGAATTCCGCGGCCGCACCGAAGTGCACACCTACACCAGCGCGATGTGCTGGGCCGCGTGTGACCGCCTGTGCAAGATCGCCGTGCGCTTGAAACTGGATGACCGCGCCACCTATTGGCGCGAGCGCGCCGACATCATCCATGCCCGCATCATGCGCGACTCGTGGAGCGAAGCACTCGGCCACTTCACCGATACCTTCGGCGGCCATCGCCTGGATGCCTCGTTGCTGCTGCTGGCCGATATCGGCTTCATCGACGCCACCGATGCGCGCTTCGTCGCCACGGTCGAGGCGATCGGCCGCGATCTCAAGCACGGCAACGCGCTGTATCGCTACGTCGCGCCGGATGATTTCGGCGAGCCGGAAACCAGCTTCACCATCTGCACCTTCTGGTACATCGATGCGCTCGCCGCGATCGGTCGTCTGGACGAAGCACGCGAGATGTTCGAGATGCTGCTGGAACGCCGCAATCACCTGGGCCTGCTGTCCGAGGATCTTGCGTTCGACAGCGGCGAGGCCTGGGGCAATTTCCCGCAGACCTATTCGCACGTGGGCCTGATCACCGCCGCCATGCGCCTGTCGCGCAGCTGGCAGGAGGCATCATGAGCCGCCTGGTCGTCGTGTCCAACCGGGTCGCCGTTCCCGGTGAATCCCGCGCCGGCGGCCTGGCAGTCGGCCTGCTGGCCGCGCTCAAGGAGCGTGGCGGCCTGTGGTTCGGCTGGAGCGGGAAATCCACCCGCGACAACAGCGGCACGCTGCACGAGCAGGTGGACGGTGACATCCGCTACGTCACCATGGACCTCAACAAGCGCGACGTGGATGGCTACTACAACGGCTTCGCCAACCGCACGCTGTGGCCGCTGCTGCACTTCCGGCTGGACCTGGTCGACTACGATCGCGCCACGCGCGAAACGTATCGCCGGGTCAACGCGCTGTTCGCCGAGAAGCTCGCGCCGCTGCTGCGCGAGGACGACATCGTCTGGATCCATGACTATCACCTGATCCCGCTGGCCTCGCTGCTGCGCGAGCGCGGCATCGGCTGCCGGATCGGCTTCTTCCTGCACGTGCCGATGCCCTCGGCCGATCTGCTGCAGGCGCTGCCGGATCACCTGCGGTTGTTCTCCAGCCTGTACGCCTACGATCTGGTCGGCTTCCAGACCCAGCGCGATGCGGACCGCTTCCAGTCCTACGTGCGCCTGTTCGGTGGTGGCCGCGTGCTGCCTGACGGTGAGCTGGAAGCACCCGGCGGCCGGCGTTTCCGCGCTGCGGCCTTCCCGATCGGTATCGATACCGAATTCATCGCCCGCCAGGCCAAAGCGGGGGCGAACAAACCCGCCGTCAAGGACCTGCGCGGCAGCCTGCGCAATCGTCAGCTGGCGATCGGCGTGGACCGGCTGGACTACTCCAAGGGCCTGCCCGAACGCTTCCAGGGGTTCGAGCGGTATCTGGAGCGTCATCCGGACCAGCACGGCTCGTTGACCTACCTGCAGATCGCCCCGGTCTCGCGCGGGGATGTCACCGAGTACCGCCAGCTGCGCAGCCAGCTGGAACAGATCGCCGGGCACATCAACGGCGGGCATGCCGCACCGGACTGGACCCCGCTGCGCTACGTCAACCAGAACTTCACCCATGCCACGCTGACCGGCTTCTACCGGGCAGCCGCGGTGGGCCTGGTCACGCCGCTGCGCGACGGCATGAACCTGGTCGCCAAGGAATACGTCGCCTCGCAGGACCCGGAGAACCCGGGCGTGCTGGTGCTGTCACTGCTGGCCGGTGCCGCCGATGAATTGAAGCAGGCGCTGCTGGTCAATCCGCATGACCTGGATGGCGTCGCCGATGCGATCGCCACGGCGGCGACGATGCCGCTGAAAAAGCGCGTGGAGCGCTGGCAGGCGATGATGGAGCACCTGCGCACCTACGACATCAACCATTGGCGGCGGACGTATCTGCAGGCGCTGGAAGGGTGATGCCGGCCACCCGTCAGTCCAGGAACCGCGCCGCCTGCTCCGGTGTCGGCAGGAAACACGTGTCGTGACGACCGAACCACCGATACCGGTTGCGCGCCAGCGCGCGGTACGCGCGGTCGCGCAGCCTGCGGGGCAGCCAGCGCAGCACCTGCACCAGACGCCATGCACCGCCCAGGCCGGTCAGCACGCGGAGGATCGCATCGGTGTCCGTCCATGCGCGCCCCTGTTCAAGCAGCAGGAACGACGACGGATCCTCCGGATCCAGCCCGTGCGCCTGCAGCAGGGCGCGTCCGTGCACGCCCTGCATCGCAGCGAAGCGATAGCGGCCACGCGTATCAAAGCGCAGCAGGAACCGCACCCAGCGGTTGCACAGGGCGCAGACGCCGTCGAAGACGATGACCGCGTCGGCCGCGCCACTCACCGTCTGTCCAACGGTCAGGGTGCGATCCACGCCAGGGTCGCCATGCGCCCGGTGCGGCGGTCGCGCCGATGCGAATAGAACCGCTGCGGATCGGCCAGGGTGCAGTACTGCCCGCCGCTGATGTGTGCCGGGTCCAACCCTGCCGATTGCAGCCGCCGGCGGGCCAACGCATACAGGTCCACCTTCCAGTGCCCGGGCCGGGTTGCCACGAAGGCCGTGGCAGCGCCTTCATCACGTTCCACGAACGCCTCGAACACGTCCTCGCCGATCTCATACAGCGCGGGCCCGGCCGCGGGGCCCAGCCAGGCCTGCAGCTGGGCGGCCGGGGTCTGCATGGCGGCCACGGTAGCCTCCAGCATGCCGTCGGCCAGCCCACGCCACCCGGCATGGGCGGCCCCGATCTCACCGCCCTCGCGTGCGGCGAAGACCACCGGGAGGCAGTCGGCGGTGAGGATCGCCAATACCACGCCCGCAACCGACGTCACGGCGGCATCGGCGGTGGGTTCAGCCTCCACGCCGATGGCCGTCGGCGGCGCGGTGAAGCGCCGCACGCCGGTGCCATGCACCTGGCGCAGCCAATGCGGCGCCGAGGGCAGGCCCAACCCGGGCACGAGCAGGTCGCGGTTGCGCTGCACCTGCGCCGGGTCATCGCCCTCGGCGGCGTAGCGGTTGCCCATGTTGAACTGGTCGAACGGCGCCACCGAACCGCCGGCGCCGTAGCGCAGGGTGGTCAGCGCATGGACCCCGTTCGGGGCCTGCCAGTCGGCGCGCAGCACGGGCACGGTGGGCTCCATCAGCGACGGTTGCGTTCCTGCTCGGCGAAGCGCTTGCTGTCTTCGCGCAGTGCGTGCAGCAGCGCCTGCATGTCGGCCGGCGGCGGCGCACTGTTGGTGATCTTCTCGCCGGTGATCGGGTGCACGAACTCCAGCGTTTCAGCGTGCAGCGCCTGGCGCTTGAAGCCGCGCAGTTCGGCGACCAGCTCCTCGCTGGCGCCCTTGGGCAGTTTCAGCGCGCCGCCATACAGCTGATCGCCGATGATCGGGTGGCGCAGGTGCGCCATGTGCACGCGGATCTGGTGGGTACGGCCGGTTTCCAGGCGGCACTCCAGCGCGGTGTGCGCACGGAAACGCTCGCGCAGGCGGTAATGGGTGATCGCTTCCTTGCCGTCTTCGCGCACGGCCATGCGGATGCGATCGCGCGGGTGGCGGTCGATACCGGCGGTGGCGGTGCCGCCGGAGACCAGCGCACCCACCACCACGGCCAGGTACTGGCGATGCACTTCACGCGCCGAGAGCTGCTCGACCAGCGCGGTCTGCGCCTGGATCGTGCGGGCGATGACCATCACCCCGCTGGTGTCCTTGTCCAGGCGGTGCACGATGCCCGCACGCGGCAGCACCGACAGCGACGGATCGCGGAACAGCAGCGCATTGACCAGGGTGCCGGTCGGGTTGCCCGCGCCGGGGTGGACCACCAGGCCGACCGGCTTGTTGATCACGAAGACATGCTCGTCCTCGTACAGGACCTCCAGCGGGATGTCCTCCGGCTCGGCATGGGTCTGGGTGTCGAGAACGACATGCAGGCTGGCCACCTCGCCGCCGCGCACCGGGTCGCGCCCGCGCACGGTGTCGCCGTCCAGCAGGACGTCGCCGGACTTGATCCACTCGGTCAGCTTGGACCGGGAGAATTCGGGGAACAGCTCGGCCAGGACGGCGTCGAAACGCCGGCCGGCAGCGGTATCGGGCACGATGGCCTGGCGGGGGGAATCGGAATCAGCAGGGGTATCGGACATGGGGGTACACCGCAATAGGGACAATTTTGGGGTCCGGGCGACCAGTTTCAGTCGCGGGACAGGCCACTAGGCTATCATCGACCCTTCGTATTCCAGCCGCGTCCCGCCCTGACCCCATGATCCGACGCTCCGTTATGCTGTCCGCGCCCGTCCGCCTCGCCGCCCTGATGCTGGTGCTGCTCTTCGTCGCCACCGGCTGTCACCGCGGTACCAAGGGCAAGAATCCGGATGAAGGCCTGCCGGTCGAAACGCTCTATGAGAAGAGCCACAAGCTCATGGAAGGGGGGAACTGGAGCGGTGCCGAAGCCAGCTTCCGCCGCCTGGTGGCCCAGTACCCGTATGGCCCGTATACCGAACAGGCCATGATCGAAAGCGCCTACGCGCAGTACAAGGCCGGCAAGCACGATGACGCGGTGTCCAGCGTGGACCGCTTCATCCGTACCTACCCGACCCACCGCAACATCGCCTACATGTACTACCTGCGCGGCCTGGCCAACGGCAACCGCGACACGGTCTTCCTGCGCCGCGTCTGGTCGCTGGACCCGAGCCGCCGTGACCTGTCGAGCCCGCGCCAGGCCTATGCCGATTTCACCATCGTCACCGAGCGCTACCCGAACAGCCGCTACGCCGCCGATGCGCGCCAGCGGATGATCGCCCTGCGCGACGTGTTCGCCCAGTACGAGCTGGACAACGCCCTGTACTACCTGCGCCGCGAGGCGTACGTCTCGGCCGCTGGCCGCGCCAACTTCCTGCTGGAGAACTACCCGCAGAGCGCGTTCCAGTATGACGCCGTGGCCGCCCTGGGCGAGGCCTACACCCACCTGGGCAACAAGACCCTGGCCGATGATGCCCGCCGCGTGCTCGAGCTGAACCAGCCCGACCACCCCTGGCTGCAGGGCAAGTGGCCGAAGTACCCGTGGATGGTCCGCAAGCTGAACCCGTTTGCCGGCGAGAAGTCCGCCAGTACCGGCGAACGCAACGCCACGATGAACCGCAAATAATAGAAAAGGCCCCGAAAGGGGCCTTTTTTATTCCCCGGCGGCGACGCCGGTAGAGCCGACCGTTGGTCGGCTGCTCTCCGCGGTCACCCCGGTCACCCGGCCGCCCTTCGCCCCCAACCCTGCGCCGACCAACGGTCGGCGCCTACCGGCTGGCGTCTCAGCCCTTGTACCCATTGCTGATCGGGTACCGCCGCTCACGCCCGAACGCCCGGCGCGAGACCTTCGGCCCCGGGGCGGCCTGGTGGCGCTTCCACTCGCTGGTGCGCACCAGGCGCAGCACACGGTCCACCACCTCGGCGGCATAGCCTGCGGCCACGATCTCCTCGCGCGACTGCTCCTGGTCCACATAGCGGTACAGGATGCCATCGAGCACATCGTAGGCCGGCAGCGAGTCCTGGTCGGTCTGGTTGGCGCGCAGCTCGGCCGAGGGGGGGCGGGAAATCACCGCCGGCGGGATCACCGGAGCGCCGCCCACGGTATTGCGCCACTTGGAGAGCCCGAACACCTCCGTCTTGTACAGGTCCTTGAGCGGGGCGTAGCCACCGCACATGTCCCCGTAGATGGTCGCGTAGCCCACTGCGTACTCGCTCTTGTTGCCGGTGGTCAGCAGCAGCCCGCCGAACTTGTTGGAGAGCGCCATCAGGATCACACCACGGCTGCGCGACTGCAGGTTCTCTTCCGTCACATCCGCCGCCTGCCCCTCGAACATCGGGCCGAGCGCGGCCATCAGCCCCTCGAACACCGGCTCGATCGAGACCGCTTCCAGTTTCACGCCCAGCGCGCGGCACTGCTCGGCCGCCAGGTCGTTGGACATATCCGCCGTGTAACGCGACGGCAGCCGCACCGCGGTGACATTGGCCGCGCCCAGCGCGTCCACCGCCATCGCCAGCACCAGGGCCGAATCGATGCCGCCGGACAGGCCCAGCCAGACCTTCTTGAAGCCGTTCTTGCGGCAGTAATCCTGGATCCCGCGGGTCACCGCGCGCCAGGCCAGTGCATCCATGCTCTCGTCGCCGTCGTCGATCCACTCGCGCGGCAGGAAGCGGCGGGTGCCGGCGTCGTAATCCACCACCAGCCACTGGTCGGTGAAGGCCGCAGCCGCCGGATGCACCGTGCCGTCGCCGTCAGCGACGACCGAGGCGCCATCGAACACCAGCGCGTCCTGCCCACCCACCACGTTGAGGTAGGCGATCGCCGCCCCGCTCTCGCGGGTACGCTCGGCCAGCAGCGCATCGCGCTGGGCATGCTTGCCACGCTCGTAGGGAGAAGCATTGGGCACCACCACCAGCTGCGCGCCCGCACGGACGGTATCGGCCAGCGGTTCGGCGAACCACAGGTCTTCGCAGACCAGCACGCCCACCGGCACGCCCTTCAGCTCGAACACGCAGCTGCCGCCGTCCGGATCGACATCGAAATAACGGCGCTCATCGAACACCGCGTAATTGGGCAGCTCGCGCTTGCGGTAGGTGTGTTCGACCTGGCCATCGCGCAGCACGCTGGCCGCGTTGTAGACCACCGCACCGGCGGCCTGGGGCCAACCGACCACGGCCGCGATGCCGGTGGTGGCTGCGGCGATGCGCTCCAGCGCCTGCTGGCAGTCGTACAGGAAGCCCGGCCGCAGCAGCAGATCCTCCGGCGGATAGCCGCTGATCGCCAGCTCGGGGAACACCACCAGCTCGGCACCGTACTCATCGCGCGCCTCGGCGATCATGGCGATGATGGTGTCGGTGTTCTGCGCCACTGCGCCAACCGGAAAATCAAACTGCGCCAGGGCAATGCGGAGCGACGTCATGGGGGTCCAGCCTGTAGGTGTACTGCGCTCATTGTAGTGCCGGCCGCTGGCCGGCAACCACGCATTCGGCGGCAGCACGATGAGGAGCCGGCCTGCGGCCGGCACTACGTGGCGTGCGTACCGGTCAGCGGCTGGTACCCCCCAAGGTGGGGATCGCCTGAAACGCAGAAAGGCCGCCCGGAGGCGGCCTTTCTGTTTGATGCAGCCGACCAACGGTCGGCTCTACCGGCAGCTGACCAGCGGTCGGCTCTACCGGCAGCTGACCAGCGGTCGGCTCTACCGGCAGCTGACCAGCGGTCGGCTCTACCGGCAGCCGACCAACGGTCGGCTCTACCGGCAGCCGACCAACGGTCGGCTCTACGGGCAGCTGACCAACGGTCAGCTCTACCCGCGCGTCGGCCGCGGGTGCGGCCGACGGCTTATTTGACCAGCTTGGCGATGGCAGCGCCCAGGTCGCCCGGCGAGCGGACGGTGACAACACCGGCTGCTTCCATGGCGGCGAACTTGCCTTCGGCAGTGCCCTTGCCGCCCGATGCGATCGCACCGGCGTGGCCCATGCGCTTGCCGGCCGGAGCCGAGGCGCCCGCGATGAAACCGACGACCGGCTTCTTCACGTGGTTCTTGATGTACTCGGCACCGGCTTCTTCAGCGTCGCCGCCGATTTCGCCGACCATGATGATGCCCAGGGTCTGCGGATCTTCGTTGAACAGCTTGAGGCAGTCGACGAAGTTCAGGCCGTTGATCGGGTCACCACCGATGCCGATGCAGGTGGACTGGCC
>Ga0160473_100296_pt1 | contig 40292 bp, 36 predicted proteins | sample HID1975I_E11MG_FD_108217 | JGI IMG/M metagenome (GOLD analysis project Ga0160473, IMG submission 108217) | Enriched soil microbial communities from UW Madison campus, WI, USA - HID1975I_E11 MG | ecosystem: Environmental > Terrestrial > Soil > Unclassified | place: USA: Madison, Wisconsin... | reverse complement strand
GTACATCCATGTACTCAGTCACCGACCGTGGGCCATCCATGGCCCACTAACGCCTGCCCCCGAGGGGTCGGTGCAAGGCGCGTCATTTCCCCACTTCGACCTCGCAGTGTTCCTTCTGGAGGAAAGCCCCCTTTCTTAAGGGGGCGCGGCAAAGCCGCGGGGATAGGCAAGGCGGAAGTGGGGGCCCGAAGTTTGCGCAGCAAACTTTGGGGGCGTAGTCCGCGCAGCGGGCTATGCCACGAGCTCGAGTCCATGGATGGACGCCTTCGGCGTCCCCCGATAAGGGGTATCGCCCCCGGACGCCACGCGCAGAACCATGAGAGCCGCTCTTACGAACAGCGCTGCAAAGAACCAAATGGAGAAACAGCCCCCCTCCGGGGGGCGCGGCGACAGCCGCGGGGGAAAACTACTTCTCCCCTTTTGATACCAGGGTAGTCAGCGCCAGGTCGCCAGTCACGTTGAGCGCCGTCCGACACATGTCGAGGAAGTGATTCACGCCCAGGATCAAACCGATCCCCACCGGATTCACCCCGACCATCGCGCAGATCAACGCCACCACCGGCAACGAACCCGACGGCACGCCCGCCGTCCCGATCCCGCCCAGGATGCACACCAGCATCACCATGAACTGCTGGCCCACGCTCAAGTCCACGCCGAAGAACTGCGCCAGGAAAATCACCGTGACACCCTCGAACAAGGCCGTGCCGTTCTGGTTCGCCGTCGCGCCCACCGTCAGCACGAAACGCGACACCTTCTGCGGCAACCCCATGTCGTCGGCTACGCGCAACGCCGTCGGCAAGGTCGCATTGCTCGATGCCGTCGAAAATGCCATCAGCGTCGCCGGCTGGGTCTGGCGGAAAAACTGCAACGGCGAGCGACCGGCAAACTTCACCGCCAGCCCATAGGTCACCACCATGTGCAGGCCCAGCGCCAATACCACCACGCCAACGTAGGCGCCCAACTTCACCAGCAGGTCCACGCCAAACAACGCCGCCAGGTTGAACATGAAACAGGCCACGGCATAAGGCGCCAGGCGAATCACCAGGCCGATCAGGGTCATCGAGATCTCGAAGATACCCTCGATGCCGCGACGCAACGTCGCCACCTTGGCATCGTCGGTCAACACCATGCCGACGCCGAACATCACCGCGAAGAACATCAGCGACAGGATCGCGCCGTTGCTCGATGCGGCGGCAATCACGTTGCTCGGCACGATCGACATCAGCATGTCCATGCCCTGCGGCTGGCCCGAGGCGCCGGCCACGATCTCCTTGCTGCGCTCGGCATTGGCCTGCAGCAACTGCGCCGCCAGCTGCGGGTCCACGCCCGCGCCCGGCTTGAGCAGGTTCACCAGCACCAGCCCCAGCAGTACCGCGATGCCAGACAGGATCACCGTGTAAGCCAGGGTCTTCCAGCCGATCCTGCCCAGGGCGCGGATATCACCCATGTCAGCCACGCCCATCACCAGCGCCGAGAACAGCAGCGGCACGATCAGCATGAAGATCAGGTTGAGGAACAACTGCGAAAACGGGGTGGTGATGTAGCGGGTGAAACCCTGCACCCAGGCGCTCTCAGCGCCGCCGATGAAGTAGACGAGCAGACCCAGCAGCAGGCCGCCGGCAAAACCGATCGCCATCTTCCAGTGCAACGGCAGGCCGGTGCGCGGCGGTTTTTCGGGGGTGGGACGGGTCGGGGTCGTCGTCATCGGCGGCTCCTGTCTGCGCGAAAGAAGCCTCGACTTTAACAGGCGCTCCCCCGCAGACGTCCGCATCGGATGTGCTTGATTTCCGCCGACCCCACCATCAGCGGGCCGGTTTGCCCGCCTCCGGATACAGCGGCGGCAGTTCCGTCGGCAGGGCCGGTGCGGCAAGGCGCCACTCCGGGCCACTGCGAAATGCCTCCCGCAGAAGCTGCCGCGCGTGACCGACATCGCCTTCGCCGCCCCAGCGCGTGCGCTGCATCGCCAGGACGGCTTCGCGCTGCCGGGCCGATGCCAGGCGCGCGATGACCTCGTCGAGCTCGCGCACGCCGGCCATGGCGCACAGGCATTGGGCCACTTCATCCAGCCCGCCCTGGTCAATGGCGCGCCGCAGTTCCGGCAGGCTGCGGGTCGACGCTGTGCCGGCCACCGGTTCATGCGCAGTCCGGGCCAGCGGGGCAGCCGGTTGCCGCGTACGCCATACCCAGTACAAGGCGGCCAGCGTGAGCAGCCATGCCACCGCCAGCGCCGCGACCAGCAGCTTCCAGGGTCCCGGCACGCTCGATGCCTTCTGGACCGGCGTGATCGCGATCGGCGCATGGGCCGCCGTGGTCGCGTCGGGCGCTGGTGCGGCCGCGAAGGCGCCGGTGCCGGGGGCCACGTCGAGCTTCAGATCCGGCAGGGTGGCGCTGCGGGCGCTGCCATTGCGCACGTCCCACCAGTCCACCCTCGGGCCGGCCACCTGCAGCGGGCCCGCCTGGTTGGGCACCACCGAGAACCGGCGCGTCATCTTCAATTGCGGGGAGCCGTTGACGAAGCGTTCGTCGTATTGGGCCGGCTCCGGGAACACCTGGGCGCCACTGATCGTGGGCAACATCAGATCGGGAAACTGGGCGCGCGTGGCACCCGTGGCCGTGGCCTCGATCACCACCTGCGCTGCTTCACCGGCCATGGCGCGCTGCGGCGTGGCGACGTAACGCAGTTGCAGGTCACGCAGTGGCAGCCACGGTTGCGGGGCCTGGTCCGGTTGGCTGCGCACTTCCAGTGAGGTGGCGGCGCTGCGGGCGTTGAGCTCGCCATTGCCGCGGCCAAAGTAATCGTCGAAGAAGCCGCCGACCGCACGCCCACTGAAACGCGCGCCGGGCAGCACCAGCGTGCCGCTGCGTTCGGGCACCAGCAGGTAGCGCCGCTCGACCACGTTGTAAGGACGGCCGCCGACGTTCTCCACGGCGTTGGCGTCGTCGCCGACTTGCTGCAGCGAGGCGCCCGCCGGGGCGGGCAGCTCCAGCGAACCGGTAGCGAGCTGCGTGGCGTAGTAAAGGCGCACCACCACGCCCACGCTTTGTTGTACGTAGGGTTGTGCGTCGTCGACGCGGGTTTCGACGAACACGGCTTCATCGCCCCGCGCCGCGGCCGGGGTCGCATCGGCCGCGTTGCCGCCACCGGTGCCTGGCGCAGCGGCCGTGCTCGTGCCCACGGTCAGCCGCAATGGCGTGGTGGTGTCATTGCCCACGCGCAGGGCGGGCACGCTCAAGGTGCCGCTGCGACGCGGGGTCAGGACCACGACGAAGGTCGAGCGCGCCGTGGCAGTGCCATTGACGCTGCTCAGTTGCCGGCTGCTCTGCTGCCCGCCAATGCCGAAATCGGCACGCAGCGGGCCGTAGTCCGGGCCAGCGGTGAGCTGGTCGGTTTCGATGGTGAGCGTGACCGGGGCACCCAACTCGACGTTGTCGCGCTCAAGCCAGGCGCGCGTGGCTGCCTGCAGCGGGAACCACGGTGCCAGCAGCGCCATGCACAGGACGAGGCGAATGAAGGTGGGCGCGGAAATCGCGCCGGCGCGTGCGCTCATGGTTGTTCCCTCTGCCTGCGCTCGTACTCGAGGCGGAATTTGGTTCGCAGCAGGCTGCCCGGATCGTCAGGGACGCGGCGCATCCAGGCATCCAGGGCCTGGCGTTGTTCGCGCTGCTCGGCGGTTTCCTGGCGCTGCGCTTGCTGCGTCGCGGGCGGCGTGCCCTGCCCTTGCTGCTGCATGGCCTGGCGCATGCGTTCGCGCTGGGCGGCATCGGCTTGCTGCTGCGCGTTGCGATCAGCCTGCTGTGGCGCCTTGTCTTGCGCGCCGCTTTTTTGCCCGTCGGCGTCCTTGCCGGTTTGCGGCGTGGATTGACCGGGCTTCTGCCCGTTCTGCGCGTCCTGCCCGCCCGCGGAGGACGGCGGCGATTGACCGGACTGCGACTGTCCCTTTTCCTGGCCACCCTGGCTGTTTTGCTGGCCTTGCTCGCCCTGGCCCTGGCCGCCGTCGTCGTTGTGCTTTTGCTGCTGGCGCTTGCGTGCGGCCTCCACGGCGGCACGGTTGGCGATGGCATCGGGCATCTTCGGCTGCTTGGCCAGTGCCTTGTCGTAAGCCTTGATCGCCTCGTCGTACTGGCCCTGTCGGGCCAGCGCGTTGCCGAGGTTGTACCAGCCCTGGTCGGTGTCGATGCCTTCGAAGCGACGCTGCGCATCGGCAAAGTTGCCTTGCCGATAGGCGTCCACGCCCGTCTGCAATTGCTGTTGTTCGACCTGGTCGGCACGCCGCCACGGGGTAGATTCGGCCGCCTGCGCAGGCGGCACGATGCCGGGCACCAGGCACAACGCCAGCACGAATACGGCGCCGCGGCGACGGAACGCCGGCAACAGCAGCAGCATCACCGCGGGCAACAACCAGTAGCCTTCATCGCGCCACTGCAGGCCGCCTTCGCCACTGCCGCCGGCGGCGTCCTCGCGCGGGGGATCCAGCACGCCCAGCGCGCGCAGGTCGGCATCGTCCGGCGACAGCCGCGCATAGCTGCCACCGCCTGCACGCGACAAGGCCTGCAGGCTACCTTCTTCCAGCCGCGCCTGGGCAATCTTCCCGTCGTCATCGCGGTAAGCGGCGCCTTGCGGCGTACCCAGGCCGAGCGCGGAAACCCGGTAGCCCGCTGCGTGCGCCTGCACGGCCTGGGTTTGCGAGGCGGCGTCGACGCGATCGGTCAGCAGCAGGATGTCGCCGTGGGCGAAGTCGGCCTGCTGCATCAGTTTCACCGCTGCGGCGATGGCGCGATCTGCGCGCTGCCCGCCGAGCGGCATGACCGCCGGGTCGAGCGCATCGAGGAACAAGGCGACGTTGCCCGCGTCATCGGTGAGCGGTGCGACAGTGAAGCTGTCACCGGCATAAGCCAGCAGCGCGACTTCACCGGCATGGCGTTCCTGCAGCAAGGTCGCCAGTTTGGCCCGCGCCTGCAGCAATCGCGAAGGCGGCAAGTCGGCGGCGCTGGTGCGTGCGGAAAGATCCAGCGCAATCACCAGCGGGGCGTGGGTGCGGAACAGCGGCTGTTCGTCCTGGCGCCAGCTGGGACCGGCCAACGCCACGATGCCCAGCGCGCCCGCCAGCAAGCCGGCAGTGATACCCCACCAGGAGGCACGCGCGCCGCCGGCCAGCAACGCGGGCAGCAGATGCGCATCGACGTTCGCGCGCCAGGCATCGGCGCGACGCAGGCGCAAGCGCCAGGCCACGGCCACGCACGGCAACAGCAGCAAGGTCCACAGCAGGTGCGGACGCAGGAAGTGCAAGGCCTGCAGGTACGGCCACCAGGCGTTCATCGCAGCCTCCACGGCCAGGCCAGGTGCAGCATCACCAGCAGCAGGGCCAGCGCAAGCGGGCCGGGGTAGCGTTCGATGCGCGGCTGCACGGCGACACCGGCGGCGGCGACCGGTTCGAGCCGATCGAGTTCGGCATAGATGCCCGCCAGCTCGTCGGCATCGCGGGCGCGGAAAAAGCGACCGCCGGTCTTGTCGGCAATCAGGCGCAACGCGGTTTCATCGATCTCATCGCCACTGCCAGGGAGCGGAATGCCGAACATCGAATAGCCACCGGCACCGCCGAACGCGATCGTGTAGACGCGCACGCCGGTGCTGGCCGCAAGCTCGGCGGCCTTCTCCGGCGTGATGCTGCCGGCGTTGCTTTCGCCATCGGTGAGCAGGATCACCACGCGTTGGCCGAGCGGTTGTTCACGCAGGCGCTTGACGGACAACGCCAGGGCATCGCCGATCGCCGTCTGCCGGCCCGCCAGGCCGACGACGGCGTCATGCAATTGATCGCGCACGGTCGACAGATCGGCGGTCAACGGCGTGAGCGCGTAAGCGCGCTCGGCAAACACCAGCAGGCCGACGCGGTCGCCCTGGCGGCGGTCAAGGAAGTCCGCGAGCACGGCCTTGGCGGCCGTCAGCCGATCGACGACCTGGCTGCCAAGTTGCATGTCGGTTTCGGTCATGCTCGCCGACAGGTCAACCGCCAGCATCATCTGCCGCGCTTGATGCGGCGGCGTGATCGGCGCGCCCAGTTCCTGTGGGCGGGTGAGCGCAGCGCACAGACAAATCCATGCCAGGCACAGCAGCCACGGAATCGATCGCCAGCCCGGCCGATGCGCAGCATCGGCGGCGATGCCCTGCAAGGCGTCGCCGTAAGGCACGCGCAAGGCCGCCGAGCGGCCCACCCGCGGACGCATCAGCAATACCAATAGCGGTACCGGCAGCAGCCACCACGCCCACGGCCATGCGGCCTGCGCCAGCGCCTGCCACCAGCCGGCCGGATCGACGGCGATCATCGTTTGCCTGCCATCAGCTGCACGAAGCGCTGCCGCGCGAGCGGGACCAGGGCCGCCACGGCCGCGGCATCCACGTCGGGCCGGAAACCGCCCTCGAGCAGCAAGCGCCCGGGACCGCGCGAGAAGGCATCGCCCTTGCGCCCATCCAGCCACTGCAGCCAGGCGTCGCCTTGCAGCGTATCGGCCCGTGGGTCGATGCGCCGCGCCGCGCGACGCAGCAACGCGGACATTGCACCGACCTGCGCGGCCGGCGTGGCGGCAGCGCGTTCGCGCTCGAACAGGCTGGCCCAGCGGCGGCGCGCGGCGCGGCGGCGCAGGCCCATCCACAGCGCGGCGGCGACCAGCAACAGCAGCGCCGCGCCCACCCACCACCAGCCGGGCGCGGGCGGCCACCAGCCCGGCGGCGGCGGCAGGTGCACATCACGCAACGGCAGCGCGGCAGGCGACATCAACGACCGCCCGGGCGCGCCGCGCCCAGCCAGGCATCGCTGGCTTCGTCGCTGCGCAGGACACGCACGGTGACGCGCCGCGCCGGCAGTTCTTCCTGCAGGCGTTGCAGGGGCGACACGAATTCGTTGGCCCAGCCTTGTCGCGCGGCATTGCCGGCCAGGTCCAGCTCCACCCTGCGCCCGCCACTGAAGAACGGCAACTGCGCAGCGGGCGGCGTGAGCTCGAGCGGATCAACCAACAGGATGAGGATTACTTCGTGGTGCAGGCCCAGCCCGGACCAGCGCGAGGCCGGCACCGCGGCCGCGCTGTGCGGATCGGCAAAGACGCTCAGGCGTGAGCCCGGGCGCAGCAGTCGTGCGGCATGGTCCAGGGCCAGGTCGAGCCCGGCGTCGTCTTCCGGTGGCTCGGCGTACCAACGCACCAGCGCGTCGAGCACGCGCAGCACGCCGCGCGCCCCGCCTGCCGGGGCGATCGGCGCCTCGCGGCGGCTACCGCGCAGGGCGGCCACGCGGTCTCCCTGGCGCTGCGCCAGCCAGGCGGCAACGGCAGCCGCGCGCGCGGCCTGCACCGACTTGAACCGCACCCGGGTGCCGAAATACAACGCCGGCGCGGTATCGGCGACGATCAGGCTGAGGCGCTCGCGCTCGGCCTGGAACAGCTTGGTGTGGGCACGACCACTGCGCGCGGTCAGCCGCCAGTCGATATGACGCGCGTCATCGCCGGCGACGTATTCCCGCGACTCGGCGTACTCCATGCCGCGCCCCCGCAGCGACGATGGCGCCGGGCCCACCAGGCCAAGCCGGCCGCGCGTGGGCTGCGCACGCGAACGGCCGATGCCACGCAGGGCGATCAGCTCAGGCAGCGTGGGGCGCAGGCCATCGCCCTGGAGGGCAGGCGCGGACGTGGCGGACTCGGACATCGGCGGGCCTCAGCTGCGCGCGACCGGCACGGGCCGGATCATGGCAGCGGTACCTTGTCCAGCAAGGCGTGCACCAGGCGCTCGCCGTCCCAGCCTTCGGCGGTCGCCTCATAGCTGGGCAGGATGCGATGGCGCAGCACGTCCGGTGCGACGGCGCGGACGTCGTCGGGCGTGACGTAGTCGCGGCCGGCCAGCCAGGCGCGTGCACGCGCGCAGCGCTCCAGCGCGATCGAGCCGCGCGGGCTGGCGCCCCAGGCGATGCGTTGCGCCAGTTGCGGGTCGTAGCGCCGCGCATCGCGCGATGCCAGCACCAGTTCAATCAGATAGCGCTCCAGGGTCGGGGCCAGGTGCAGGTCAAGCACCGCACGGCGCGCGGCCAGTACCGATTCCACCGACAGCTTTTCCACCGCCGCTTCCGGCGTGGCCAGCGCGTCGCGCGCAGACTCTCGCGCCAGGCGCAGGATCTCGGCCTCGGCATCGGCTTGCGGGTAGCCGATCCGCACATGCATCAGGAACCGGTCCAGCTGCGCCTCGGGCAGCGGGAACGTACCTTCCTGCTCGATCGGATTCTGCGTGGCCATCACCAGGAACAACGAAGGCAAGGCGTAGGTGTGGCGACCCACGGTGACCTGGCGCTCGCCCATCGCTTCCAGCAAGGCCGATTGCACCTTGGCCGGGGCCCGGTTGATTTCATCGGCGAGCAGCAGCGGGTGGAAGATCGGGCCGGGCACGAACTCGAAGCGCCCTTCCTGCGGCCGCCAGATCTCCGTGCCGGTGAGGTCGGCGGGCAACAGGTCCGGGGTGAACTGCACGCGGGCGAAGTCGGCTTCCAGCCGGGCCGCCAGGGCGCGGATCGCCGTGGTCTTGGCCAGGCCAGGCGCGCCTTCGACCAGCAGGTGGCCATCGGCCAGCAGGGCGATCAGCAGTCGTTCGACCAGGGCGGACTGGCCCACGATGCGCGCGGAGAGCGCATCACGCAGGCCGATAAAGGCGGCATGGAGGGAACCGGCGTCGGGGGCGTCGGCGGTCTCTTGCGGAAGGGGGGGCGCGTTCATAGGCCGAGTTTGACCGAACCGGGCGCGATTGGTTCACCCAGGCGCAGGGACGTGACCGCGATCGCAAAGCATTCGATCGCAGGTGCGACTGGATACGCCCCTGCAAGTCGATTGACAGCGTCTTCACATGCGACGAATCGCCCGACCCCCGCACGCGTGCAGCTGTCGCGTTGCGCGGCGTAAGCGATCAGGGCCATCTAGGTGGTTTCGCCCAGGAACACGCCGATGTCGACCAACACCTTGCCACCGCACCTGACGACATGGCTGCTCGATCAACTTGGCCGAGGCACCCCGCCCGGCACACTGGTCACCTGGCTGGAGCGCGAGGGCATCCGTCCGTCGCTGGCCGCGCGGGTGGTGCGCGACGCGATGACGGGCAAGCGGCCGCCGTTGCCCGACGCTGCGGTGCCGGGCCCCGTCTCCGAGTCGACGACCTACTGGCCTGCTGCGTTCCCCTTCCAAGAGCAACATGAAGCCGAGTTCGAGGGCCAGCGGGTGCGCGTACTGGGCAGGCTCGATGCGCCGGCCGTCGCCCTGCTCGATGGCGTGCTCAGCGAATCGGAGTGCGAGGCGATCATCGCCCTGGCGCAGCCTCGGCTCAGCCGCTCCGAGGTGGTGGACCCGCTGAGCGGTGGCTACCGGCAGGACACCGCGCGCAGCAGTGATGGCACGGCGCTGGATACGTCGCCGTCGCCCTGGCTGGCGCGGCTGCAGGCGCGCATGGCCTGGCTCACCGGGTTGCCGCTGGCCCATGCCGAAGGCCTGCAGGTGCTGCGCTATCGCGCTGGCGGCGAGTATCTGCCGCACCACGACTACTTCGATCTCGCTGCGCCCGAAGGCGGCCAGCGCTGCGCCACGCTGGTGACCTACCTGAGCGACGTGGAAGTGGGCGGGGAGACGATCTTTCCCCTGCCCGGCCTGCGCTTTTCGCCCCGGCGAGGCATGGCGGTCTACTTTGCCTACGGTGCGCCAGGCAGATCCCTGGACGCGCGCAGCCTGCACGCGGGGCTGCCGGTAGGACAGGGTGAAAAATGGATCGCCACGCAGTGGATGCGCGATCGCCCGCGTCTACAGCGGTCGGGCAACTGAAAAGGAAAGGCCGCCCGAAGGCGGCCTTTCGTCGTGCATGACTGCCTGGATCAGGCGGCCTTGGCCACGCGCAGCACCTTCGGGGTGACGAAGATCAGCAGCTCGGCCTTGTCCTTGTTGCGACCACGCTTCTTGAACAGGTTGCCCAGGAACGGCACGTCGCCCAGGAACGGCACCTTGCTCACGCTGGTGCGGTCGGTGAACTCGTACACGCCGCCGATGACGACCGTCTGGCCATCGTCGACCAGCACCGCGGTGTTGATTTCGCGGCGGTTGATGGTCGGCACGGTGCCGTAGCCGTCGAGCACGATGTAGGAGTCGACCTCGTCCTTCTTCACGTTCATGTTGAGGAAGACGCGGTTGTCGTTGGTGATGGTCGGCGTGACCTTCAGCTCGAGCAGCACTTCCTTGAACTGGACGTTCGGCGTGGCGGCGGTACCGGCGGTACCACCGGTGATCGTCACGTAGCCGATTTCCTTACCCTGCTTGATCACGCCTTCGCGCTGGTTGGCGGTGACGATGCGCGGGTTGGAGATCACTTCGCCGCGGCCTTCTTCCTGCAGGGCCGACAGCTCCAGGTCTAGGTTGAAGTTGGCGCCGAGCAGCGTGTAGGCCAGCGTCGTCGGCGTGCCGTTGGTGAAGGTACCGGCCGGCAGGTTGACGTTGAGGCCACGGGTGGCGTTCGCGTTGCCGGTGGCGCCGCTGCCGATGGTGGCCGTATTGCCGCCGTACTGGCGGGTGCCACCCAGGCCGAACTTGGCGCCGAGGTCACGAGCGAAGGTATCGGAGGCGATAACGATGCGACCCTCGATCAGGACCTGGTCGACCGGACGGTCGATGTGGTCGATCAGCTCGCGCATCTGCGACACCTTCTTCGGGATGTCGCTGATCATCAACGTGTTGGTGCGCTCGTCGGCGACCACGCGGCCACGCGGCGAGAGGAAGCCATTCTCGTTGGTGCCGCCGCTGCCACCACCACCGCCGCCACCACCGCCGCCGCCAATGCCCTTGGCTTCGGTCAGCGCCTTGTAGATGGCCGTGGCCGAGTGGTAGTTGATCTGGATGTAGTCGGTGATCAGGTCTTCGCGGTTCTCGATGGCGATGCGCGCGTCTTCCTTGTCCTGCTCGAACTTGGCCAGCTCAGCCTGCGGGGCCACCCAGATCACGCCACCGTCGCGACGCTTGTCCAGGCCCTTGGCGCGCAGGACGATGTCCAGCGCCTGGTCCCACGGCACGTTGACCAGGCGCAGGGTGACATTGCCCTGCACGGTGTCCGAAGCGACCACGTTGAGGTTGGATTCCTCGGCGATCAGCTGCAGCACCGTGCGCACCGGCACGTCCTGGAAGTTGAAGGTCACCGGACGCCCGCTGTAGCCACGCTTGGCCACGGCTGCAGCCGCCTGGGTGACGCTGGCGGCCGTCGGTGCGCCCATGGCAGCGACGCCCTTGCGCGGGCTGATCTCCACCACGTACTCGTTGCCGGTCTGGTAGGCCAGCGATTCGAACGGGCCGTTGGTGCTCAGCACCAGCTGCGCGCCGCCACCGGACGGCTTGGCGTCAATGCGCTGCACCGGCGTGGCGAAATCCACGACGTTGAGCGGACGCTGCAGCTCGGTGGGCAACCTGGCGTTGCCGACGTCCACCAGCACCGTGTTGCCCTGGGTCCGCAGGTCCGGGCTGGCGCCCTGGCCGTCGAACTGCAGGATCAACCGGCCGGCGCCGTCTTCGCCGCGCTTGAAGTCGATCTTGGACACCGCCACGGTGGCCGGCACGGTCTTGGCCGGATCGTGGGCGTTGAGGTCCGCGGCCGAACCCGGCGCCGCGAAAGTCGAGCCGCTAGCCAGTGCGAGCGCGAACCCCAGCGCGCACGCCCGCATCGCTTGGCGCCGGATGGGACGCAGGCTCAGGGCTTTGGAAAAAGTCATCGTGCTATCCCCTAGTCAATCATTGATCATCAAGTGCGATGGAGGCCGGACGTTCCAGCCAACCACCGGCACCATCCGGCACCAGTTCAATCAAATCGATGCGATCCTCGGACACCCCCGTCACCCGACCATCGCTCTGCCCCAGGTAGACGCCCGGACGGATCCGGTAGGTCACCTTGTCCGGGGCCATCACCAGTGCCACCAGTCCCGGCCCCTTGCCGATGCTCCCGATCATGTCGAGGCTATCGAGCGGGAACAGCTCCAGCGGCTCCTTGCGACGGTTCGGATCCGGACGCAGGCCACTGCCCCCTTCGGGGTTGGTCCACGCATCGGAGAACGGATCACGCATGCCTTGTGCGGCGTATTCGAAGGTCTCGAATTGCTGCATCACCGGCAACGGCTCAAGCGGCGGGGCCGGGAGGGCACGCACCTCGGCCACCCAGGCCTTGAGGTTGGGCGCATCGCCAGGCTTGCTGGTGATGCTGCGGCCGCAACCGGCCAGCAGCGCCAACAGGGCCAGGCAGGACAGACGCTTGCAGATCGTCATGTTCATCATTTGGCCCCCTTGCCCTTCTTGTTCTTCTTCGCGGCATCGGCGGCGGCCTTCTCCTGCGCGGCCATCTCCTCGTCGTCCAGGTAACGGTAGGTCTTCACCGTACCGGCCAGTTCCAGTGCACCACGCGGGGTGATGCCGGTCTTGGCGTCCTTGGGCTTGAGGTTGATGTCATGCATGGTGAGGATCACCACGCGCGGCAGCGAAGCCACGCCGCTGACGAAGGCACCGAACTGGTGGTAGCTGCCCACCATGCGCAGGGCGATCGGCTTTTCGGCGTAGAACTCGCGCGGCGTTTCCGCACCCGGCTGGAACAACTCGTTGTTCAGGCCGCTGGACAGCGCGGTCTGCGAGATGTCGATGATCAGGTCGGGCATTTCCGTCTTGCTGGGCAGCTGGCGCAGCATCTGCTGCAGCACCTGCTCCATCTGCGCAAGCTGCTGCTTCAGCGGCTCGAGGTTGACCGCACGCCCCTGCTCCTTGACGAAATCGTCGCGCAGCTTGGTCTCGGTATTCTCCAGGCTGATCAGCTCATCGCGCTTGCCGCTGATCAGCGCAAACCACGCCAGCAACGGGATGAGCAGGGCGATGATCAGGCAGAACACCAGCTTGGGACGCTGCGGCCAGCTGCCGATATTACGGAAATCAAGATTGTTCAAGCTGACTTTCTTCGGGCTCATGACGCCGCTCCCTGCTGCGGTTTGGCGGCCGGGGCCGGGGCCGTCGGCGCACCCGTCTTGCCGGCGGGTGCAGCCGGCGCGGCAGCCGGCGTGGAAACGCCTGGCGTGCCCGACGCGGTGTTGGCCGCGCCCTGCTCGGCGGCACCGGTGCCGTCCTTGTCCTGTGCGTTCGGGTTGGCCAGCTTGACCTTCAGCGTGAACACGTAGGGCAGCGTCTTGGCATCGATGACCGGGCCGGCCTTCTTGGCCACGTCCTGCGCCTTGGCCTCGATGATCGACAGGTCCGGATTGGTCATCCAGCCCGAGCTCTCAAGGTTGCGCATGTAGGTACTGACGCGCGCATTGGACTGCGAGCGGCCTTCCAGGGTGAGCACTTCGCCTTCCTGCTTGAGCGAGGTCAGCACCACGCCGTCGGGGATGGTGCGCACCAGCGAATCGAACAGGTGCACCATCTGCGAGCGGTTGGCCTGCAGTTCCTCGATCACGCGCTTGCGCGCCAGCAGGCGATCCTTCTTCTTGTCGAGCTCGTCGATCTCGCGGTTCTGCGCCTTGACCTTCTCGATCTCGGCGGTCAGGAACTGGTTGCGTTCCTGCTGCCCGCTGATCTGCCGATCAAAGTAGAACCAGATCAACATCGACAGCAGCACGCCGGCCAGCGCGGCGAAGCCGAGCATGGTGTAGAACTCGCGCTCGCGCTGCTTGCGGCGCTCTGCGCGCCACGGCAATAGATTGATTCTGGCCATCAGTCGAAGCTCCTCAGGGCCAGGCCGGTCGCAATCATCAGGGCCGGCGCATCCTGCTGGAGGGCCTGCGCCTGCACCTTCGGGCCGAGGGTCATCTGGGCCAGCGGGTTGGCGACCACGGTGGTCACGCCCAGTTGCTCCTCGACCATCTCCGGCAAGCCGGCCAGTGCGGCACAGCCGCCGGCCAGCACGACGCAGTCGACCCGGTTGAACTCACTGCCGGCATAGAAGAACTGCAGCAAGCGGCTGATCTGCTGCACCGTGGCTTCCTTGAACGGCTCCAGCACCTCGATCTCGTAGCTCTCCGGCAACCCGCCCTGGCGCTTGGCCATGCCGGCTTCCTCGTAGGTGAGGCCGTAGCGGCGCATCACTTCGTCGGTGAGCTGCTTACCGCCGAACACCTGCTCGCGGCTGTAGAGGCTGCGGCCACCGCGGATCACGTTGAGCGTGGTCATGGTGGCGCCGATATCGACCAGGGCGACCAGGCCGTCGTGCGCCACCGGCAGCTCGCCGGCCAGCAGGGCGAAGGCGTTTTCGACCGCGAAGGCCTCCACGTCCATCACCTTGGCAGTGAGCCCCCCCAGCTCCAGCGCGGACTGGCGCAGCTCGACGTTCTCCGACCGCGAGGCGGCCAGCAACACCTGCACCATTTCCGGGTTGTTGGGCATTGCCCCCAGCACCTCGAAGTCGAGGTTCACTTCCTCGATCGGGTACGGGATGTAATTGGTGGCTTCCAGTTCGACCTGGGCCTCCATGTCGTTTTCGTCCAGGTCCGACGGCATCGGGATCAGCTTGGTGATCACGGCCGACCCGGCCACGGCTGCAGCGGCGTTCTTGGCCTTGCTGCCGGAACGGTTGATGGCACGGCGAATGGCTTCGCCCACCGCCTCGACCTCGACGATGTTCTTCTCCACCACCGCATTGGGCGGCAGCGGTTCAACCGCGTAATGCTCCACGCGGAAACGGTTGCCGCTACGGGAAAGCTGCAACAGCTTTACCGCAGTCGAACTGATATCGACGCCAATGAGCGGCGACTGACTCTTGGGAATAAGCCCCACGGAAACTCCCCTGCCGACGGGCACTTGGACGCGCTTTCTGCGCCCGCGCATTAATAATTAGTTTTTTGCAATTGGCAACCACCCCGCGCCCAAGCCGGGATGCCGGTCACGACTGCCCCGGCCTACCCCAGGCCTACCCACGAAGGGGGTTCCCCAACTGCGATCCCCGAATCCGGCCCCAGCCAGACCCGCCTAATCTATACTCTGCGGCCAAGAAATCTGCAATCGGAATCTGCTTGATGCCCCGTTTACGTCGTTGGCTGGGCTGGATCCTGGCCGGGTTTGTCGTGCTCGCCCTGCTCGGCCTGGTGGCCGTCGGCGGGGTTTACTACACCCTGTCCTCGCGCCTGCCGGACGTCCAGTCCCTGCGCCAGGTCGAGCTGCAGGAGCCCATGTACGTCTATGCCAGCGACGGCCGGCTGATGGCGGTCTACGGGCAGGCGCGGCGTTATCCGATCCAGATGAAGGAGGTGCCGGAGCGGCTCAAGCAGGCCTTCCTCGCCACCGAGGACGCGCGCTTCTACGAGCATGGCGGCGTGGACTACAAGGGCATCGCCCGCGCGGTGTGGCTGCTGGCCACCACCGACGACAAGCGCGTGCCGGGCGGCTCGACCATCACCCAGCAGGTGGCGCGGCAGTTCTTCCTCAGCTCCGAATACAGCTACGCGCGCAAGCTCAACGAGATCCTGCTGGCGCGCAAGATCGAGAGCGAGCTGAGCAAGGACGAGATCTTCGAGCTGTACCTCAACAAGAGCTTCTTCGGCAATCGCGCCTACGGCGTGGGCGCGGCGGCGGAGTACTACTACGGCAAGAAGCTCAACGAGCTGAGCCTGGACGAGATGGCCTCGCTGGCCGGCATTCCCAAGTTCCCGTCCAGCGGCAACCCGATCAGCAACCCCGAGCGTGCCCGCGAGCGTCGTGACTACTACGTGCTCGAACGCATGGCCGAGCTGGGTTTCATCAGCCGGGCCGAGGCCGACGCGGCCAAGGCCGTGCCGATGCACGCCAAGCCGCACGAGCCGCCGGTGGAGGTGTACGCGCCCTACGTGGCCGAGCTGGTGCGCCAGGAAATGATCGCCCGCTACGGTGGCGAGGTGCTGGACAAGGGCTATCGGGTCACCACCACCATCGATGCCAACCTGCAGCAAGCGGCCGACGTGGCGATCCGCGATGGCCTGGTGCTCTACGACCATCGCCACGGCTGGCAGGGCGCAGAACAGCATTTCGACGTGGCGGCAGATACCGACGCGACGGCGCTGGCCGCACGGCTGTCCGGCATCGTCACGCAAGCGGGCATGCGCCCGGCCGTCGTCGCGGCCACGCTTCCCGATGGCGGCGTGCGCGTGGTGCTGCCTGATCGCAGCGAGTTGAACCTGCCGGTAGCGGCCAGCCGCTGGACCGGCAAGTCCCCGGCCGCATTGCTCAAGCGCGGCGATCTGGTGCGCGTGCGGGCGGGCGAGAAGGACGGCGAGTGGTTGATCGACCAGATCCCGCGCGGCCAGGCCGCCCTCGTCTCGCTGGACGCCAACAACGGTGCACTGCGGGCGATGGTCGGCGGCTTCAGTTTTGCCGGCAACAAGTTCAACCGCGCTACCCAGGCCCGTCGCCAGCCGGGTTCGAGCTTCAAGCCCTTCGTGTACGCCGCAGCCTTCGAGAAGGGCTTCAATCCGGCGTCGATCGTGCTCGACGCACCGGTCGTGTTCCGCGATCGCCGCGGCAAGACCTGGTCGCCGCAGAACGATGGCGGCGGCTTCAAGGGTCCGATGCGCCTGCGCGAAGCGCTGGTGCAATCGCGCAACCTGGTCTCGGTGCGCCTGCTCGATGCGATCGGCGTGGATTTCGCCCGCCAGTACATCACCCAGTTCGGCTTCGACCTGGCCGAGCTGCCGCCCAACCTCTCGATGTCACTGGGCACCGCCTCGCTGACCCCGCTTTCGGTGGCGCGCGGCTATGCCGTGTTCGCCAACGGCGGCTCGCGCGTGGAGCCCTGGGTGATCGACGAAGTGCGCGATCGCGATGGCAAGGTGCTGTTCAAGGAAAATCCCGCGGTGGCCTGCCGCACCTGCCTGGCCACGGGCGGCACCGCCGCGCCGGTGAACCAGGTCGTGGACGGTTTCAATTTCGGCGCCGCCGCGCCGGCCAAGCCGGCAACCCCGGCGGCCACGGACACGCCGCAGGCCGCGGCAACCCCCGCGGCTGCGCCGGCCAGCGACGCCAAGATCGCGCCGCGTGCGATCGACGAACGCACGGCCTACCAGCTGGTCTCGATGATGCGCGACGTGGTCCAGCGCGGCACGGGCGTGGCGGCCAAGGTATTGGGGCGCGAAGACGTGGGCGGCAAGACCGGCTCCACCAACGACCATCGCGATGCCTGGTTCTCGGGTTTTGGCGGGCCGCTGGCGACCACCGTCTGGGTCGGCCGCGACGACTTCAAGTCGCTCGGCTACCGCGAGTACGGCGGCAAGGCGGCGCTGCCGATCTGGATCGACTACATGCGCGTGGCACTGAAGGATGCGCCGATCACCGCCAATGATCCGCCGGACGGCATGACCCAGGCGACCATCAATGGCGCGGTGGAATGGGTCAAGAACGAAGATCTGGATCGCCTGCAGGACTACGACTACGGCCTGCAGGACCAGCAGGCCGACGACAAGGCGTTCGACATCTTCTGATCGGCCGCCAGCAGCAAGGACGGTCACGCAAAGGGCGCCCATGGCGCCCTTTGCGCTTGATGGGCGGTCATCCGCTCGCCCCACCCTCTTCACGGCGATGCGCTACATTGCAGGAGCGCGCCATCGTCACGGGGGAAGACCGGCCATGCATCACGCCCGCCAACACGCCGAGACACGCACCCGCGAGCGCCGTCATCGCCTCGCCCACGAAGCGGCCCGCCTGATGGCCGAAGGCGGCATTCGCGATTTCCACCAGGCCAAGCTCAAGGCGGCCAGTCGCCTGGGCATCCATGACGACGCTTCGCTGCCCCGCAACCGCGAGATCGAGCAGGCGCTGCGCGAGTACCAGCGATTGTTCGCCGGCCCCCAGCACGCACAGGGGCTGCGCCTGCGGCGCGAAGCCGCGTTGCGCGCGCTGGAATTCCTCGCCGCGTTCTCGCCACGCCTGGCCGGCCCGGTGCTGGAAGGCACGGCAGATGCCAATGCACCGGTGCAGCTGCAACTGCACTGCGACGATCCCGACGCGGTACCGCGCTTCCTGGTCGAGCATCAAATCCCGGCTGAGCTGCGCACGCGCCGGCTGCGCCTGGATCGCGAGCGCGCCGACGATTTCCCGGTCTGGGTGTTCAGTGCCGAAGACCTGACGTTCGATCTGACCGTCCTGCCCTACGACGCGCTGCGCCAGGCGCCCCTGTCGCAGGTGGAGGAAAAACCCATGGCGCGCGCCTCCGCCACGCAATTGCGCGAGCTGCTGGCGCAGGAGGAGATCCTTGGCTACACCGGGTGAAGCCCCGACCCAGCGCCTCAACGGGCGCATGGCCTTGGTCTGGCTTGGATTGGTGCTCCTGGCCGCGCTGGTGATATCGGCCTGGCACAGCGGTGGCTCGCGGCTGCGCGACACCGGCGCCGTTGGACCGTGGATCGGCTTGCCTCCCGGCGGCACCGACCTGGCTGATCCGCAGGTGCGCGAAATGGTGCGCCAGGCCGTGCAGTCCGGATCACCGGGGAGCGACCTGCTGGCCAGTTGCGGCCTGGACCCTGCACTGGGCAGGGAGCGCTATGTGGCCACGGTGACCAACGCGCAGGGACAGGACGGCTGGCGCATCGTGTTTGATATCCATAACGAGGACGTCGCAGTACGTGCCTCACGTTATGCCTTCGCGCCTGCAGCACCGTCGGGCAGCGCGCAGGCGCCCGTGCTGCGCGGGCAGACCCTGAGCCGATCGCTGCGTCGGGGCCAGTTGCAGGAAGTGCGCGATGTCTGGCGTACCGCCTCGCTTTGGGGCGACGATCCCGGCGACGCGCTTGGCGGTCCGGGCAACCCAACCCGGCTGGAAGCCTGCATCGACGACCGCTATGCGATCAGGCAGCATCCCGCCGGCCACCTCGGCCCGCGACTGCACGCCGCATTGGTACGCACCTTGTCGCTGCCCGGACAGTAATCGGTATCGAGGCTGCGCGGCTGCGTCACCCCGTCGCCTCACGAAGCCTGGCCGGGCCATGCCGCAAGATCGAAGAAGGCCCCTTTCGGGGCCTTCCTGCAACTGCGAATGGACCGAATGCGCTCAGCGCTTGTCGGCAGCCGCGTAGTCGCGCACGTCGTAGCCGGTGTAGATCTGGCGCGGACGGCCGATCTTCATTTCCGGATCGACCTGCTGCTCCAGCCAATGCGACACCCAGCCGGCGGTGCGCGCGATGGCGAACATCACGGTGAACATCTCCACCGGGATATTGAGCGCCTTGTAGATGATGCCCGAGTAGAAGTCCACGTTCGGGTACAGCTTGCGCTGCACGAAGTAGTCGTCCTTCAACGCGGCCTCTTCCAGCTTCAGCGCCACTTCCAGCAGCGGATCGTTCACGCCCAGCTCGCCCAGCACCTTGTGGGTCATCTCGCGGATGATCTTGGCGCGCGGATCGAAGTTCTTGTAGACGCGATGGCCGAAGCCCATCAGGCGGAAGCTGGAGTTCTTGTCCTTGGCCTTGGCCACGGCGGACTCGACGTTCTTCGCATCGCCGATCTCTTCCAGCATCTTGAGCACGGCTTCGTTGGCGCCGCCATGCGCGGGGCCCCACAGCGCAGTGATGCCGGCGGCGACCGAGGCGTACGGGTTGGCACCGGTCGAACCGACCAGGCGCACGGTCGAGGTCGAGGCGTTCTGCTCGTGGTCGGCGTGCAGGATGAACAGCAGGTCCATGGCCTTGGCCACGACCGGGTTCAACTCCAGCGGCTCGCTCGGCACTTCGAACATCATGTGCAGGAAGCGATCGACGTACTCTAGGTTGTTGCGCGGGTAGCGGATCGGCTGGCCGATCGAATAGCGGTACGAAGCCGCTGCCAGCGTCGGCACCTTGGCGATCAGGCGGATCGCGGCCTGGCGGCGCTGCTCCGGATCGTTGAGGTCGAGGTTGTCGTGGTAGAACGCCGACAGCGAAGCCACCGAGGCGGCCAGCATGGCCATCGGGTGCGCATCGTAGTGGAAGCCCTTGAGGAACGACTTCAGCGACTCATGCATCATCGTGTGATGCGTGACTTCGTGCTCGAACTTGGAGAATTCGTCCTTGTTCGGCAGCTCGCCGTTCATCAGCAGGTACGACACTTCCAGGAAGTTCGAGTGCTTGGCCAGCTGCTCGATCGGGTAGCCGCGGTACAGCAGCACGCCGTTGTCGCCGTCGATGTAGGTGATCGCGGACTTGCAGCTGGCGGTGGCGGTGAAGCCCGAGTCGTAGGTGAAAAGACCCGTTTCCTTCGTCAGCTTGGAAATATCGACGCAATCGTTGCCCAGCGTGGGCTTGAGTACCGGCAAAACTACCGACTTGTCGCCGGCGTTGAGCGTGACCTGATCAAGATCGGACACAGTGTCGCTCCTCACAGTTTGATTCGCCTGCACGGTGGGGCCGGCGGGCATTGATGGCTGTCCAGGGGAATATTCCCTGGATGACCGTCATTATCGCACAGCAGCATAGGTGCGGAACTCAGACTGAAGTCGAACACTGGCCCGCAACGATGCGTTGCAGCCAATCGCCAGAAAGCGCAAAAGCGACGGCCGCGCCTGGGCGCGGCCGTCGTTTGGATCAGCTACCCCACCCGCTTGCGCGGGCAGCGGATCGACGGATCAGCGCGCGTAGCGCTTCTGGAACTTGTCGATACGGCCGCTGGTGTCGATCACCTTGTGCTTGCCCGTGTAGAACGGGTGCGAAGCAGAGGAGATTTCCACCTTGATCAGCGGATACTCCTGGCCGTCTTCCCACTTCACGGTCTCTTTCGAGGCCATGGTGGAACGGGTCAGGATCTTGAAATCGGAAGTCACGTCGTGGAAAACGACGTCGCGGTAGTTCGGATGGATGTCGGCCTTCATGGGCTCGCACCGTAAGGGGCTGCTGGACAAGAGCGGCATTATAGCCACACCGCCCTGCCCGAGCAAGCCACCCATCAAGGCGCCGCCAGGGCCGCCCGGACCAGGCCCTCGAAGCGGCCCTGGTCATAGCCGATCAGCAGGCTGGCGTTGTCCGGCAAGCCCAGTTGGCGGTTCCAGTCGACCACGGTGGCGCCACGGGTGTGGGTGCCGGCCAGCTCGACCTGCAGCGGACGCTGCTCCACGCGGGTGGCGCCTTCCGGCGCCAGCGCCCAGGCCATGGCGAGCGCATCGGCGGCATACCAATGCTCGCCCCGACTGTCTTCCGACCACAGGCGGGTCTTGCGCGAAATTTCATCGTAGAAGCGCGCGCGGTCGCTGTCTGCGGCCAACCATTGCTCGACCTCGCGATGCGGCAGGCCGTGGGCCACGGTGGCCTCCCAATCGGCAACTTCGACATGCGCGAATGCCGAGAACACGATGTGCGCCGCTTCCGGATCGAAGGCGATGTTGAATTCGGCCTGCGGGGTAATGTTGCCGTGGCCGTTGATCGCGCCCCCCATGACCAGGAAACGCCCGAGGCGTTGCGGCAGGGTCGGATCGAGCTTCAATGCCAGGGCGATGTTGGTCAGTGGCCCGAGCGCGACCAGGAACAGCTTGCCTGCGTGCTGGTGCGACAGACGCAGGATCGCCAGCGCCGCGTGCTCGGCTTCCACACCCCGCGCGGCCGGCGCATGGCCCACGTCGCCAAAGCCATCCACGCCGTGCACATGCGCCGCATCGACGGCCGGATGCAACAACGGGTCCGGGCAGCCGGCATACACGGGCACGTCGGGACGGCCGGCGACTTCGCACAGCTTCAACGCGTTGCGCACGGTATGGGCCAGGCCGACGTTGCCTGCTGCGATGGTCAGTCCGACCACCTCGTGACGCGCATCATTGAAGGCCATCAACAGGGCCAGCGCGTCATCCACGCCGGGGTCGGTATCGATCAACAGCGGAATCTTTTCACTCATCTGCAATGTCTCTTCATTTGGCCACCGAGTCTGTCACTCCTGCGGTGACAAACCAAGCTGCCGCCCGCCGCACTCAGCCCGGCGCATCCAGTGCCTGGCGCAGCGCGCGAACGCGCGCGACTTCCGTCTGCAAGGTATCTGCCCCCAAGCCCGCCAGTACCGTCGTCGGGGCAACGCGCATGGCCGATGCCCTGCGTGCGCGCGCCGAGGCATGCACCTGGTCCACGCCGGAAAGCTGCACGATGCGGGCCACGTTGCCGGCGTCGATGCCGGCGCCCGCCAGTATCTGGATGCGCGCCCCGGCCTGCGCCACCAGCGCCGCAATGGCGTGCGCGCCGATCAATGCATCGCGCTGCGCCCCGGAGGTAAGTACGCGGTTGCAGCGCAGTGCGATGGCAACCTCCAGCGCCTGCAAGGGATTGGCCACCAGGTCGATGGCGCGATGCAAGGTCACCTCCAGCGTCCCTGCCGCGTCACGCAGCGCCGTCATCGTGGCGACATCCAGTTGCGCGTGGGCATCCAGTGCCCCAACCACCACCCCGTCGCACCCCAGCCGCACGCACTGCTCGATATCGCGCAGCATGACTTCAAGTTCGGCCGCGTCGTAGACGAAGTCACCGCCGCGCGGACGAATCAACACGTGCAGCGGAATGCGCAGGCGCTCGCGCGCCACCGCCAAGGTACCGAACGACGGCGTGCAACCACCCTCGCCCAGGTTCTCGCACAGCTCCACGCGATCGGCGCCGCCGTCCTGCGCCGCGATCGCCGAGACCAGCGAGCCGGCGGCGATTTCCAGTAGCACGCGCCGGCTCACGTCTGTTCCGTCGCGTAGACCGCGCCGGCGTCATGCAGCACGTCGTGCGGACCCGGGCTGCCGTCCTGCAGCGCATAGACAAATCCCTTGTGGAGCGCGAAAGCGCCCACGCGACCATCGCGACCCAGCGCTAGAAAACACACCTGCAGGCGCTTGCTGTCCTCGGGACGCTTGCGCACCACGCGATCGATCGCCTCGCGGCACGCCTGCGCAGGCGAGCGGCCCTGCCGCATCAACTCCACCACCAGGAAGCTGGCGGTGTTGCGGATCATCTCTTCGCCCACGCCGGAGGCCGTCGCTGCGCCCACCTCCTGATCGACATACAGGCCCGCACCGATGATCGGGCTGTCGCCCACGCGGCCGTGCAGTTTCCACGCCATGCCGCTGGTGGTGCAGGCACCGGCAAGGTGGCCCTGCGCATCCAGGGCGAGGATGCCGAGCGTGTCGTGATTGTGGCTGTCGCCCGGACGCTGGCGACGTTCGGCGTTGATCTGAGGTGCGTACTGCGAGGTCTTGCGCCATTCCTCCCAGGCCTGCCGCGCCTGGTCGGTCAGCAATGGCGTCTTGCGAAACCCTTGCTCAAGCGCGAATTGCTGCGCGCCCGCGCCGACCAGCATCACGTGCGGGGTCTTTTCCATGACCGCGCGTGCGACCGATACCGGATGGTCGATGTCTTCCAGCGCCGCTACCGCGCCACAACGGCCATCGCCGGCCATGATGCTCGCGTCCAGCGTCAGCACACCATCGCGATCAGGATTGCCGCAGCGGCCCACGGTCGGGTTGCACAGATCAGCCTCGGCCCAGCGCGCGCCCGCTTCGACTGCGTCGAGCGCGCTGCCACCGGCGCCGAGCACCTTCCATGCCGCCGCGTTCGCGCCTACGCCGAAGTCCCAGGTCGAGACCACGCGTGCCGAGGGCGCGGCCGGCATCGTGCCGGCCGTGGCCGCCTGCGCCGGCATGGCGAGCGCGGCGCCCGCCGCGAGCGAGGACTGCAGGAACCGACGTCGTGTCGCCATGTTGTTTCCCCCGGTGTGGTGCTCAGGCCGAGCGTTGTGATGTGTGTTGCTGGTACCACGCCGCCGCGCCCACCAAGCCCAGCTGGCCATGCTCGACCAACCATACCGGCACCTGCGCCAGCACCTGGGACAGCACGCCCTTGCGGACGAAGCGCTCGGCAAACCTGCCATCGAGCAGGCGCGGCTTGATCTGCGCGGGAATGCCGCCGGCGATATACACGGCCGTGGCACCGAAGGTCAGCGCCAGGTCGCCGGCCACGCTGCCCAGCAGCGCGCAGAAAATCTGCAGGGCCTCGTCGGCCTGCGGCTGCGCTGCGTCGTTGGCGGCGGCGGAAATGGCGGCGGGATTGTCCAGTCCGGGCGCGACGCCATCCAGCGCGCACAACGCTTCATAGGTGTTCACCAATCCCGGCCCGGACAGCACGCGCTCGATATCCACATGCGGCCAGCGCTGGGACAGTTGCTGCAGCAGCGACAACTCGCGCGCACTGCCCACTGCCAGGGCCGCATGCCCCGCCTCGCTGGCCAGCACCTGCGCGGGAGGGCCAGGCAGTCGCACCGCTGCGCCCAGGCCGGTGCCCGGACCCAGTACGACGGCAGGGCCGTGCGCCGCAACGCGCGGGCCGCAGACGCGGGTCATCGCGGCGGCGTCGATATACGGCATGGCGCACGCCACGGCCTCGAAGTCGTTCATCAGGACCAGGTGGCCCAGACCGGCTTCGCGCCGCGTCGCCGCAACCGCCACCGGCCAGGCCAGGTTGGCATTGACCAGTACGTCGCCATCCAGCCGCCCGGCGATGGCAACGACAGCATGCGTCGGCGCCACGCCACTGCGGCCGATGAAGTCGCGCAGGATCGCCGCCAGGCTGGGCCAGCCGGCGCACGCGTACTGGTGGAATTCGTCCACCTCCACCCTGCCTTCGGCGATGACCCGCACAACGCCGACCCGGGCATGGGTGCCGCCGACGTCAGCCGCGATGAAGGGCTGGCCCGGGGACAGCGTGGCCGGCGCCTCTGCGCGGATCGCAGCAGCATCGGACGAAGCGGGAGACCAGGCGGGCGGAACGGCGTCGTGCATCGGAGCGGGGCGCGTGGGAGCAATCACGGGATTATCGGCCACCACGGAGGTCAGCAGCGTTCCAATTCATGCCGCGGCGTACCGCACGGCGCCGCCGATCCAGCGCGCCACGACCTGGTCGGCCACCTGCGGCGAGTGCGCCAGCAGCGCTTCGGCCAGCTGCTGCACGCGTGGCAGCAGGGCGGCATCACGCGCCAGGTCGGCCACACGGAAGCTGGCCAGGCCGGTCTGGCGGGTACCGAGCAGCTCGCCCGGGCCACGCAGTTCGAGATCCTTCTCGGCGATGACGAAGCCATCGGCGGTCTGGCGCAGGGTCTCCAGGCGTTGCCGCGCCATCGCCGACAACGGCGCCTGGTACATCAGCACGCAGCTGGATGCGGCCGAACCGCGCCCCACCCGTCCACGCAACTGATGCAGCTGGGCCAGGCCCAGCCGCTCGGCATTCTCGATGATCATCAACGAGGCGTTCGGTACATCGACACCGACTTCGATCACGGTGGTCGCCACCAGCAGGTCGGTTTCGCCCTGCTTGAAGGCACGCATCGCCGCCTGCTTCTCTGCGGCCTTCATGCGCCCATGCACCAGGCCCACGCGCAGGCCCGGCAACTGCGCCGAGAGCGCCTCGAAAGTCGCCTGCGCCGCCGTGGCCACCACTTCGTCGCTTTCATCGATCAGCGTGCACACCCAGTACGCCTGTCGCCCTTCGGCGCAGGCCACGCGGATGCGCTCGACCAGTTCGGGCCGGCGCTCGGCACTGATGACGATGGTCTGCACCGGCGTACGCCCCGGCGGCAGCTCGTCGATGGCCGAGACATCGAGATCGGCATAGGCGGCCATCGCCAGGGTGCGCGGGATCGGCGTGGCCGTCATCACCATCTGGTGCGGCACGCTGCCCGCAGCCGCGCCCTTGTCGCGCAGGGCCAGGCGCTGGTGCACGCCGAACCGGTGCTGCTCATCGACGATGGCCAGCGCCAGGTCGTGGAAGACCACGGCCTCCTGCATCAACGCATGCGTGCCGACCACGACCTGCGCCTGCCCGGACGCCACCTCGGCCAGGGCACGCTCGCGCGCCTTGCCGGTGACCTTGCCCGCCAGCCAGGCGATGCGGATGCCCAACGGCTCGAGCCAGCCCCGCAGGTTGTTCATGTGTTGCTCGGCCAGCAGTTCGGTGGGCGCTGCCAGTGCGGCCTGCTTGCCCTGCTCCACCGCGAGCATCGCCGCCAGCGCCGCCACCACCGTCTTGCCGCTGCCGACGTCGCCCTGCACCAGGCGCAGCATCGGCGACGCTCGGGCCAGGTCTTGCCGCACCTGCGCGAACACCCGCTGCTGCGCACCGGTGAGCTGGAACGGCAGGCTGGCGCGCAGCCGCTCCACCTGCATGCCCGGCCCGGACAATGCCGGCGCGCGGTGTCGCTGCAGCGCGATCCGCTGCCGGCGCAGGCTCAGGTGATGGGCGAGCAGCTCTTCGATCGCCAGGCGCTGCTGTGCGGGATGGCGCCCCGCGGCCAGTGCGGCCAGATCGCTCTCGGGCGAGGGGCGATGCATGTCCAGCAACGCCTGCCGCAACGAGGGCAACTGCTGGCCGGCGAGCCAGTCGCCGGGCAACAGCTCCAGTTCCGCTTCGGCCGGCAGGCGATCCAGCGCCAGGCCGATCAGTCGCCGCAACGTCACCGGGCCGATACCTTCGACGGCGGGATACACCGGGTCCAGCGAATCGCCGAGCACACCGGCCTCATGGGCGTCGATCACCCGATAACTCGGGTGCACCATTTCCCAGCCCTGCTGCCCGGGCTTGGGCGTGCCATAGGCACGCACCCGCGCGCCTACCGCGAACTGGGCCACTTGGGCAGTGCGGAAATGGAAGAAGCGGAGCACCACGCTGCCGCGCGATTCATCGGCAAGGGCCACGCGCAGCATCGGGCGATAGCGAAAGCCCCGCTCCACCGCTTCGACGCGGCCTTCGATCTGTGCCGGTTCGCCATTGCGCAGCAAGGCGATGTCGGTGAGCCGGGTGCGATCTTCGTAACGAAGGGGCAGGTGCAGCCACAGATCCTGCAGCGTGTGGATGTCGCGCGCAGCCAACTTGGCCGCGACCGCCTGCCCGACACCGGACAGGCTGGTCAACGGCGCGTCGCCGGCCCGGGTCAGGCTCGGCGCGGGCGGGCGCGGGCGCGGCACGGAAGGCTCAGTCGAGCACCATCACCGCATCGACTTCAAAACCGGCGCCCTTCGGCAGCCCGGAGACCTCGATGGTGGAGCGCGCCGGGAACGGCGCCTGGAAGTATTCCTGCATCACGGCATTGACCGCGGCGAACTGGCCCAGGTCGGTCAGGTACAAGCCAACGCGGACGATGCGATCCAGCGAACCACCCGCCGCTTCGGCCACTGCCTTGAGGTTGTCGAAGGCGCGGCGCGCCTGCGCGCCGACGTCGCCGGCACCGACGATCTCGCCGGTGGCCGGGTCGAGCGGAATCTGCCCGGAGAAGTACACCGTGTTGCCGGCGCGCACGGCCTGCGAATACGGGCCGATGGCGGCTGGGGCCTGGTCGGTCTGGATGATCTGACGGGTCATGGCGTCACCACGTAGGGAAAGAGTCGGATGATTTTAACGGCTGCGGCGCCGGCACGGGCGCGCAGGGCAGGCGCACGCGCCACAAGGCACTTACTGCCGGCGCACGCTCTGCACCACGTGCAGGCGGCGCAGGCGGCGCATCACCTCGGCCAGGTGGCGACGGTCGCGGACCTGGATGTTGAAACGCAGGACCGCGGCGTTGAAGTCGCGATCCAGGTAATCCACCCGCTCGATGTTCGACTCGCTCTGCGCGATCGCCGCGGCCAGCTGGGCCAGCACGCCGGTGCGGTTCTCCACTTCCACCACCAGGGCGGTGTCGTAATCGCCGGTGACGTTGGAATCCCAGTCGATCGGCACCCAGCGCTCGGGCGATTTGCGCAGCTCGGCCAGGTTCGGGCAATCCAGCCGATGGACCACGATGCCCTTGCCGGCGGTGTGGTAACCCATGATCTCGTCGCCGGGGATCGGCTGGCAGCAATTGGCGAAGCTGACCACGCCGCGCTCGCTGCCATTGATCAGGATTTTTTCCTGCGAATGCTTGGAGTGCGCGCCGCCGCGCAACTCGGCGTAGGCCATCAGGGCCTGCGCAGCCTGGTTGGGCATCCAGTTGCCGAGCGCCACATCGGCCAGCAGCGCTTCCAGGCGCGGATAGCGGTGCTCGCTGAGGAAGGCGTCCAGACGTCCCTTGGGCAAGCGTTCCAACGAAGAATCCATCGCCTCCAGCGCGCGATCGAGCATGCGGTGGCCCAGCTGCACTGCATCCTCATGCTCCAACTGCTTGAGTTGGTGGCGGATGGCCGTGCGGGCCTTGCTGCTGACCACGAACTCCAGCCACTGCGGCTTGGGCGTGGCCGAGCGCGCGGTGATGATTTCCACCGTCTGGCCGCTGACCAGCTTGGTGCGCAACGGCACCAGCTTCTTGTCCACGCGCGAGGCCACGGCCTGGTTGCCGACATCCGTATGCACGGCGTAGGCAAAGTCCAGCGCGGTGGAGTTGCGCGGCAGGGCCAGGATCTTGCCCTTCGGCGAGAACAGGTAGACCTCGTCCGGGAACAGGTCGACCTTGACGTTGTCGAGGAACTCCAGCGAAGAACCGGCGGCGCGCTGCGATTCGATCAGGTCCACGATCCAGGCGTGGGCACGGCTCTGCGCGCTGTTGGGCGACTCGCTGCCGAATTTGTAGGTCCAATGCGCGGCGACGCCTCGCTCGGCGATCAGGTCCATTTCCTCGGTGCGGATCTGCACTTCGATCGGCGACCCATACGGGCCAAACAGCACCGTGTGCAGCGACTGGTAGCCGTTGGCCTTGGGAATGGCGATGAAATCGCGGAAGCGCCCATCCAGCGGCTTGAACGTGGCATGCACCGCGCCGAGCGCGTGGTAACAGTCCGGCACGCCGCGCACGACCAGGCGGAAGCCGAATACGTCCATCACCTGGTCGAAGGATTTGTTCTCGTCGCGCATCTTGTTGTAGATGCTCCACGGGGTCTTGATCCGGCTGACCAGGCGATGCTCCAGCCCTTCCTTGGCCAGGCGCTGCGACAACTGCACTTCCACCTGCGCCAGCGATTCACGGCGCACCACCGGCTGGCTGCGGATGTGTTTTTCGATGATGGCGTGGCGCCACGGATACAGCGCCTTGAAACCGAGGTTCTGCAGCTCGGACTTGATCAGGCTCATGCCCAGGCGCTGCGCGATCGGCGCATAGATCTCCAGCGTCTCGCGGGCGATGCGGCCACGCGCCTCGCTGCTCTGCGCGCCCAGGGTGCGCATGTTGTGCAGGCGGTCGGCGAGCTTGATCATGATCACGCGCAAGTCGCGCGACATCGCCAGCAGCATCTTGCGGAAGCTCTCGGCGGCCGCTTCCTGCCGGTCGCGGAACTTGAGCTTGTCCAGCTTGGTGACGCCATCGACCAGCTCGGCCACCGCTTCGCCGAATTCGCTGGCCAACTCCTCGCGGGTCAGCGGGGTGTCTTCGATCGTGTCGTGCAGGATCGCGGCGATCAACGATTCGACATCCATGCCCAGTTCGGCGAGCACGCCGGCCACGGCCACCGGATGGGTGATGTAAGGCTCGCCGGATTTGCGGGTTTGCCCGGCATGGGCAGCGGCGCCGACTTCCCAGGCGCGTCGCAGCAGCGGCAGTTGTTCCCGCGGCAGGTAGCTGGCGGCGCGCTCCATTTCCAGCACGTAATCGGGCACGTCGCCCGTCGCCGTCGGTGAAGGCGAGGCGAGGGCAGCCTGGGCGGAGGGGCCTGGGTTCATGCGGGAAGACTATGCCAGCGCAACGGGGACGGCAAACGCCGCAAAGCAGAACAGCCCGCTGCGGGCGGGCTGTTCTACGGGTCGATCACGACGATCGGCGAAAGGGTTCGCCGGATCAGTCGTCGTTCTTCGACATGTCGTCGTCGGCAACCACCTCGGCGGCGGCCCACTCCAGGGCTTCACGCTCGACGCGCTCGCGCTCGGACTTCTCGACTTCTTCGATCAGCGTGTTGTCGATCTTGCGCGCGGCGATCTCGCGCAGGGCCAGCACGGTCGGCTTGTCAGCGCTTTCGCTGTTGTCGAGGGTGGCCTGCACGCCGTTGGCCAGCTGACGGGCGCGCTTGGACGCCATCATGACCAGCTCGAAACGGTTGTTAACGACTTCCAGGCAGTCTTCTACGGTAATGCGGGCCATGCGGGCTCCCGGCGACCGGCTCGGTCGCGCATTCGAATGAGGGAAAGGGCGGCGATTGTAGGGGCCAGGCCGCCCCCGACGCAACCCGACGCCGTTCAGTTTCCTTTGGAATCAGCCAGTTGCGTCGGAATCATCGGCCAGCAAGGCCTCCACCAGGGCGGCGTGGCGCTGCTGCTGGGCAGCGGTACGCAGGCGGCTGGCGGTGAAGATGGCGCACATCTCCGAGACCGCGGTGTCGAAGTCCTCGTTGATGATGACGTAATCGAACTCGCCGTAATGGGACATCTCTTCGCGGGCAGCGGCCAGCCGGCGCGCGATGACTTCCTCGCTGTCCTGGCCGCGCTTGCGCATGCGCTCCTCCAGCGCCGCCCGGGACGGGGGCAGGATGAAGACGCTGACCGCGTCGGGCACCTTGTCGCGTACCTGCCGCGCACCCTGCCAGTCGATCTCGAGCAGCACGTCGCGCCCCGCAGCCAGTTGCGGCTCCACCGATTGCCGCGCCGTGCCCTTCCAGTCGCCATGGACGCTGGCGAACTCGAAGAAGTCGCCGTCGGCGATCATGGCCTGGAACTGCTCGGCCGAGACGAAGTGGTAGTGCTCGGCATGGCGCTCGCCGGGGCGCGGCGCGCGCGAGGTGAAGGAGATCGACAGGGCGATCTGCGAATCGCGCGCCAGCGTGGCGTTGACGATGCTGCTTTTGCCGGCGCCGGAAGGGGCCGCGACGATGTAGAGGGTGCCGCGCATGGGCAGGACTCGTTGGAAGGACGCCACGTACGCGACGGTCCGCCGCGTTTGGGGGCGCCATCCTACACGAAGGGCCGCCTGTCGCTGCCGGATGGGGCCTAGTCTTCCTGGGTCGGGGGGCCGACGGTCACGATGCCGCCGCCCCCCGCCGCCGCCCACCTGACCGCCAGGAACCGCGCCGCCGTTACCTGGCTTGCAGGCCTCGCTCGAAGGCAGACAGATAGCGTGCCATTTCAGGAAAGTGCCACTGCGGTGATCGCAGCGGACCAAAACAATCTCCGTTTCCTGACGACTACAGCGCTACTTTCGACAGCACTGCTCATAGATCCCCCTTCCCTTCTGCGTGGATGCAGCCAATTCCTTTGGGCCCAATTGCCCGGCGACCTCTTCCATGTCCCTGACAGGAATGAGTTCAGGGCTCACGGCCCGCGCGGCGTCGAAATACGCATAGCTTGTGCCGGGATTCTCGTCGACGAGCACACCATTGCGATAAGCACTGGCGAGAAGCAGGAGCGCATCGACGCTTCCGCCCTCAGCGGCGTGATTCAAGTAAGCGACAGCCCTGACCTTGTAGGCCTTCACGCGATCCGGATCGCGCAACATGTCTGCCTCACTGCCGAGCACAGATTCTGCATCTGTCGCATACAGCAGTTGCGCGGGTACGCTGCCCTGGTCGGCCGCCAACGCAAGCCAGTCCCCGGCAGCGACGTAATCGTCAGCAGCAAGCCGCTTGCACTGTTCGAATACCTCAGGGTTTCGCGGTGCCCCCGGCCTGACGCTGACCTGATCCACGCATTGCCTGATTTTCAGATAAAGCGCATAGGTCGTCGCTGCGTCCCCGCTCTTTGCCAAGGGCTTCAGACGCTCGACGACCTCTGCTGCGTCGCCGGGCGGCGCAACGCCGAACTCCTCGATGACATAGGCGCGGCCAGCCAGATTCCTCACCTTCACGCCCCTGGGGTCTGCTGCGGTGACTGCAGCACTACGCTTTGGTGCGTCAGGTATGGGAGACGCGCTCATCTCTTGCCGCGAGATTTCTTTCGCCGCATCGTCCACGCCGGTACATCCCGTCAGCGCCAACGTCATCGCGCAGGCAATCGCCGTTACGCCCGTCGAGCGGTTCTTCATGTTCAGACTGTCCTTGCGCCGAGCCCTGTCCACGACCCAACGCTACCTCCGAGGTCGCGCGGCGACAGTCCGGAAATGCATGAAAGAGCGAATGCAAGGATTCGTCGCAGGACGGCGAGAGTGCCAGCCGCTCCCGCCCGTGAGACGCGCCCGCCAGGGGCAGCGTCAAGGAGACCCAGCGCGACCCCCTTAGCGGCAGCCCAATCGGGCCATGCTGGCCTGGATGGCTTCGAGGCTCGCTTCATTGCCAGGCCTGCGCAGGGCCGCACGCAACTCGCCGCACAGGACCGCACGTTGCATGTGTGCGACCCGACCCAGCAGCGAACTGTCCCGATGGGTGAGCGGGAGAATGGCAACAGGCTGCAATGAATCCGCTCCCTGCGACTGGAAGATGTTCCGACGGAACGTGTCGGACGCTGCGGCGCGCCCCTCGCCACTGAACCCACCCACGATTTCGTTGCCGCTGACGCCGGCAAGCGGCTTGCTTATCGTCTCCGGTGCCGCGGATACGACCGCTGCGGCTATGTCGGCGCCTGCGGCGGTCGAGCGCCTGCTGCGAATGGTCGGTCGCGCCGAGGCGCGCAAAACGGTTGCAGGCTTGGGCTCAATCAGCGCAACCGGGCTCGCGGGGCGGGCCAAAAGCCACAGCCGGGTACCCGCGCCGACATGCGAGGCGGATCTGCCCGGGCCCTCCTTCAGCAACCACATGAACAGACCAACATGAAGCGTGATGGACGCCAGCACCGCGAGGGCTTCTGGACCTCCGCGCGTAGGCGTTACCCGGGCCATGGGTCTGCACTAACGTCGCGGCAGTTTCTCGCGACTGGAGCCACAACAATCGCTCGCGAACATAGGCGTCGCACCCCGGGGGCCGGCGACGGCGCCCAGGCACGCATCCGCTCCGCGGATTGCGGAAGCGGCGGCTTGCATATTCATGAGAACAGCGTCTGTCAAACCGGCATTGGCGGTTTGCTGCGGAGAGATCGCTTGGCGGGACATGGCTTTTCCTCTGTGGACACGAGTGGGGTGGGCCGTTTCGCGGCCCGGCCCTGACTACCCTATGCCTGCCGCGTCCACGCCTCGCGCTTGGTTTTGCACAAACAGCGCAAGGCCGCGATCAGTCATACGACTATCGCCCCCGAGCTGAACTCAGTATTCGAAAATGCTCATCGAGAAGATCATGGATCCCGCCGGTGCAGGCGTTATCGATGTACCTGCAGATATCGCGAATGCGACATCGTTCCACGTCAAATCAACCGTGCCATGACGAGACGAGACGGGAGGCCGATCCTGGGCCTCCCGCAGGATCAGCCGTGCGCAAGACCCGGGTCACTCACGGGCCACAGTCCACGCCCTTACTCCAGGTTCTGCACCTGCTCGCGAATCTGGTCGATCAGCACCTTCAGATCCACCGCAGCATTGGACGTGCGACTGTCCACCGACTTCGAGCCCAGCGTATTGGCCTCGCGATTGAACTCCTGCAACAGGAAGTCCAGGCGCCGGCCGACCGGCTCGCGCTGCTTCATCACCCGGCGGATCTCGCCGATGTGGCTGGCCAGGCGGTCCAGCTCCTCGTCCACGTCCAGCTTCTGCAGCCACAGCACCAGTTCCTGCTCGGCGCGGCCCGGATCGACCGGGTGCGGCAGGTCCGCCAAACGTGCGGCCAGCTTGGCGCGCTGCCCTTCGCGAATGGCCGGAATCAGCGTGCGGACCTCGCCGGCGATGCGTTCGATGGCATCCACCCGTTCGAGGATCGCCGCGGCCAGCTTGCCGCCTTCACGCTCACGCGCGGCGACGAAGTCCTCCAGCACGTCGTCCAGCAGCCGCAGTGCCTGCGCCTGCAGTTCAACCGGGTCGGCGGCTTCGGCCTTGAGTACCCCAGGCAACTGCAACAGGTCGGAGAACTCCACCCGCAGGCTGGGGAATTCCCGGTCCAGCCGACGCGCCAGGGCACCGAGCTGGGTGATCATGGCCTCGTTGACCGCCAGGGTAGAGGCGCCTTCCGGCGAGCGCAGGCGCAACACCAGGTCGAGCTTGCCGCGGCTGATCCGCGCCGCCACCCGCTCGCGCAGCTGCGGCTCGAGGTTGCGCAGCTCTTCGGGCAGGCGCACGCCGATTTCCAGGAACCGGTGGTTGACCGAGCGCAGTTCGCAGCCCAGCGTGCCCCACGGCGTGATGTGCTCGCCGCCAGCAAAGGCGGTCATGCTTCGGATCATGGCGATCGGTGTCCGGCAAAGCGCGAATGGTACCCTAGCCCACCGCGTGCGCCCCGCTCCAAGCGCAGCGCGCGCCCGACCCAGAATGCGGATCTCCCATGACTTTTGCCCGACCCAGCGGCCGTTCGGCCGACCAGCTGCGCCCCGTGCGCATCGAACGCGCCTTCACCCGTCACGCCGAAGGCTCGGTGCTGGTCTGCTTCGGCGAGACCCGCGTGCTGTGCACCGCCAGCATCGAGAACAAGGTGCCGCCATTCCTGCGCGGCAAGGGTGAGGGCTGGGTCACCGCCGAATACGGCATGCTGCCGCGCGCCACCCACACCCGTTCCGACCGCGAGGCCGCGCGCGGCAAGCAGGGCGGCCGCACGTTGGAGATCCAGCGCCTGATCGGCCGCGCCCTGCGCGCCTGCGTGGACCGCAACGCCCTGGGCGAGCGCACCATCACCCTGGACTGCGACGTGCTGCAGGCCGATGGCGGCACCCGTACCGCGGCGATCACCGGCGCGTATGTCGCGCTGGCCGATGCAGTGGACTGGCTGCAGCGCCGGGGCGACCTCAAGCGCCATCCGCTGGTCGGTGCGGTGGCCGCGGTGTCGGTGGGCGTGTATCGCGGCGTGCCGGTGCTGGACCTGGATTACGCCGAAGACAGCGATTGCGACACCGACATGAACGTCGTCATGAACGACGGCGGTGGTTTCATCGAACTGCAGGGCACCGCCGAGGGCCATGCGTTCCGCCGTGACGAACTCGATGCCCTGCTCGGCCTGGCCGAGAAGGGCGTGGGCGAACTGCTCGCCCTGCAACGCGAGGCCCTGCAGCGATGAGCCAGCGCCTGGCCCTGTCCACGTTGCTGGTGCGCGATTACGACGAGGCGCTGGCCTGGTATCGCGACGTGCTCGGCTTTCGCGTGCTGACCGACACGGACCTGGGCGAAGGCAAGCGCTGGATCGTGGTGGCGCCGCGCAGCGAAGACCCCAGTGGCCTGCTGCTGGCCCGCGCCAGCGATGATCACCAGGCCAGCCGCATCGGTGACCAGACTGGCGGGCGCGTCGGCTTCTTCCTGCATACGGACGACTTCTGGTACGACTACAAGGCCATGCGCGAGCGTGGCGTGGAATTCCTCGAAAACCCGCGCGACGAGCGCTACGCCATCGTCGCCGTATTCCGCGATCTGTACGGCAACAAGTGGGACCTGCTGGAGCCCAAGCCATGAGCGCGCAGACCACCCTGGTCCTGGCCAGCGGCAATGCCGGCAAGCTCGAAGAGCTGCGCGCGATGCTGGCCGGGATGCCGCTGCGCATCGTCGCGCAAGGCGAACTTGGCGTGGAGGATGTGCCGGAGACCGGCCTGACGTTCGTCGAGAACGCCCTGATCAAGGCGCGCCACGCCAGCGCCGTCACTGGCCTGCCGGCGCTGGCCGATGACTCGGGCCTGATCGTGGACGCACTGGGCGGCGCGCCCGGGCTGTACAGCGCCCGCTACGCCGGCACGCCCACCAACGCGGCCGCCAACAACGCCAAGCTGCTCGACGCACTGCGCGACGTGCCGGCCGAGCGCCGCAGCGCGCGCTTCTACGCGGTGATCGTGTTGTTGCGTCATCCGGAAGACCCGCAGCCGCTGATTGCCGAAGGCAGCTGGGAAGGCGAGATCACCTTTGCCCCGCGAGGCGACGGCGGCTTCGGCTACAACCCGGTGTTCTTCGATCCCATCCATGGCCAGACCGCGGCGGAAATGGATGCCGCCACTAAGAACCGCCTCAGCCACCGTGCCCGCGCACTGGAAACCCTGCGTGCGCGGCTGTTGCAGCTCAAGGCCTGAACCCGCGGCGCGCCGGGCCTTGCCTGGCGCGCTTGCGCCCGCATCCTGTCTTTCCGCCCGGCGGCGCCCTGCCCGCCCAGCCTCGTACCCATGCTGATTCCGCCGCCCCTGTCCTTGTACGTCCACCTGCCGTGGTGCGTGCGCAAATGCCCGTATTGCGATTTCAACTCGCATGCGGCCAAAGGCGCGCTCCCCTTCGATGATTATGTCGATGCATTGATCCGCGACCTCGACAACGACCTGCCGCTGGTCTGGGGCCGGGTGGTGAATTCGGTGTTCTTCGGTGGCGGCACGCCCAGCCTGTTCCCGCCAGAAGCGATTGATCGCTTCCTGCAGGCCGCCAGCGCGCGCCTGCGCTTTGCGCCAGGGCTGGAGATCACCCTGGAGACCAACCCGGGCACGGCCGAACATGGCCGCTTCGACCGCTATCTGGCGGCGGGCGTCAACCGGTTGAGCTTCGGCATCCAGAGTTTTGATGACGCTGCGCTGCGCCGGCTCGGCCGCATCCACGACAGCGCCGAAGCCGAGCGTGCAGTGAAGCTCGCCCAGGACGCCGGCTACACCAATTTCAACCTGGACCTGATGTACGCCCTGCCCGAGCAGACGCTGGCCCAGGCCGAGGACGACCTGGCCCGGGCGTTCGCCCTGCAGCCGACCCACGTCAGCCACTACCAGCTGACGCTGGAGCCCAATACGGTGTTCTTCGCCCGCCCGCCACAGGGCATCCCGGACGACGATGCTGCCTGGGACATGCAGGAACACTGCCAGCGCCTGCTGGCCGAGGCGGGCTACGCGCAGTACGAGGTGAGCGCCTATGCACGCGACGGCCAGCAATGCGCGCACAACCTCAACTATTGGCGATTTGGCGATTACCTGGGCATCGGCGCCGGCGCCCACGGCAAGATCAGCTCGGGGGCCGAACAACACGTCCTGCGTCGCTGGAAGCACAAGCATCCACAGAGCTACCTGGCGGAAGCCGGCACGGCCAAGGCGATCGGCGGCGATGAAATCGTCCCGGCCAGCCGGCTGCCGTTCGAGTACATGCTCAACCTGTTGCGCCTGCACGAAGGCTTCCGCGAAGCCGACTTCGCCGCCAGCACCGGCCTGCGCGCCGACGTCCTGGCCGCCCCGCTGGCCCAGGCGCAATCGCGCGGCTGGCTGACGCAGCTGGAACCGGGCCGCTGGCGGCCGACCGAACTGGGCCGGCGCTTCACCAACGACGTCATCGAACTGTTCCTGGACTGACTCGTCGGCCGCCGCCTGCCGCCGGTCGGCAAAGCTGGGCGGGCCATGGCCGGCCTGGCAAAAACGTGATACATAGCCCGTTCTCAGGGGGAGAATAGCTGCGCAACGGATGGTCACGTCTGCGTCTTCGTCGTCCACGCACATCCATGGGCCGCTGGCGACAGCGCCGGTGTCGGCGCGCGCGCGCCGCCTGCTGGAGGCGCTCTACAACCAATATTCCCAAGCCCTGGCCGATCCGCTCAAGCTGACCCTGGTCAGCCTGGAGCGCGAACTCTTCAGCCAGGCCGAGCGCGCCCGCAACAGCCAGATCCAGGCCGATTTCTACGCCGAGATGCAGCGCCTGCGCGAGCGCGGCGAGCGCTTCGCGCCCCGCTTCCTCGAAGGCCTGCTGCAGGAACTGGCCTCGTTGTGCGAACCGCGTCGGGCCACGCTCTCGGCCGAAGGCGGCCCGGCGCAGCCCTTCCATGCACTGACCCTGGTCGAAGACACGGAAATCGATCGGGACATCGTGCTGAGCGAGATCGCCCGTCGCGAAGGCTCGCGTTGCAATACCCAACTGCAGTTGCTCGGCCAGCGCTTCGGCGTGCTGGCCGGCGCGCCGGCGTTCGAGCCCGAGCACGTGCCCCTGGGCCCCTACGCCGCGTGCCGCGTCTTGCGCGAAGCCGGCGACGTGCTGGGCCTGAACCTGGACACGCAGCTGATGCTTTACCGCGTGTTCGAGCGCCACGCCCTTGAGCGCTACCTGGAACTGATCGAGCGCGCCAACATCCTGCTCGCACACGAAGGCGTGCTGCCGGGCCTGGTTTACCTGCCTTACCTGGCGCGGCAGGCCAACGCACGGCGCGGGCCGCGCACCCCCGGCGAGCTGGCCGATGCCGGGATGCCGGGATCGGCTGCGCACGCTGCCGGTGCGCACGGTGGCCATGCACACGCCCATGGCCAGCGGCCGCTGACCAGCTGGAGTGGCCAGGCCCCACAGGCCGCATGGGCCGCAGCGATGGCGGCGGCCGGCATGGGCCCACCTGCCGTGGGCTGCGCACACGAACCACACGAATCCGGCGGCGCGCACTGGAGTGGCGACGCCAGCCAGCCCAGCGCCAACGATGACCGCTTCGCCCCGGCCCTGGCCACTTTGCACGACATGCTTGGCGCAGCGCGCCAGCAACCCGGCTTCAGTGCCGCCGGTGGCGCGCGGCCAGGTGCATCGGCCGGCAGCGGCGGCGCACCGGTCCAGGCGGCGGCGCTGTACAGCGCGCTGGGCGCGCTGCAATCGCGCACGGCGGTGGGCGAAAGCGCCTCGCACGGCACGCGCACCGTGGCCGACGTGCAGCAGGAACTGCTCAAGATGCTGCGTGCCGAGCATGGCCCGCAGGCGGGCTTGTCCGCCCAGGACGCCGACACCTTCGACCTGCTCGGCCTGCTCTACAACGAGATCGACCGCGAAGTACGCAGCGGCACCTCGGCGGCCGAATTGCTGGTGCGCCTGCAGGTGCCGGTCGTGCGCGCCGCCTTGCAGGACCGTGCCTTTTTCGTTCGCGACCAGCACCCGGCCCGCGAGCTGCTCAATGCGGTGGCCGAATCCGGCGCGACCTGGCTGGCCGACGACGACACCGACCCGCACCTGCTGCAGAAGCTGGGCACCGCGGTGGACAAGGTGGTCACCGAGTACCAGGGCGACGAGGCGGTGTTCGAGGCGGCGAACCAGGAAATCCAGTCGCACTACCGTGCCCAGGCGCGCAAGGCCGAAGTGGCCGAGCGTCGTCATGTGGAAGCGGCGCGCGGCAAGGAACGGCTGGAGATGGCCAAGCGCCTGGCCGGTGACAGCATCGAATACGTCTGCGCCGAGCACAATCCGCCCAAGTTCGTGCAGACCCTGCTCAAGCAGGCCTGGACCGACGTGCTGACCCTCACCCTGCTGCGCCAGGGCGAACAATCCGAAGAATGGGCCGAGCGCCAACAAGCGACCGACCGCATTGCCGAAGTGACCTGCCTGCCGACGGGCGGCCCGCCGGACATCACCTTGGGCGGCGAAGTGGAAAGTGCCTTGTTGCAGGTGGGATATCACCGCGACGAAGCGGGCGCGATCGCACGTCGCCTGTCCACGCCGGGCGGTGAGGATGACGTCACCTCGCGTACCGAACTGACGGCCAAGCTCAAGGCCCGCAGCCGGCTGGGCGAACAGGGCGAGGCCGAAGTGGCGTCGCGCAAGCCTGCACCGCCGGTACGCACGCCCGCCGAAGAAGGCCACTATCGCGGCCTGCGCACCTTGCCGTTCGGCACCTGGTTTGAATTCACGGTCAACCAGCAGGGCGACCTGCGTCGCCAGCGCCTGTCGTGGTACAGCCTGATCACTGACAACGCGCTGTTCGTCAATCAGCGCGGGCAGAAGGTGGGCGAGCAATCGCTGGACTCGCTCGCGCGGCTGATGGCCACGGGCCAGGCGCGGATCGTCACCGAAGAAAAGGCCAGGCTGATCGATCGCGCCTGGCAGGCCACGGTGCGCGCGTTGCGCTCGCTGGCCGGCGGTGGCCGCAACGCGCCGCAGGAGCAACCGGCATGATCCACGAAGCCCGACGCAGTCCCCGGCGCCAGCCATCGGCGAGCATTCCGGTGACGGATTTCATGTCCGAGACGGGGATTGGCCGTTTGGGCAATGTGTCCGAAACGGGAATGTTGCTGCTGGCTTCGGCGCCGTTGGTGGAGGATGCGCTGTACCAGATCACCTTTGCCTTGCCCGATCGTCATGGGCGCGACCAGCATCTGGCGGTGGGCGTGCATCTGTTGTGGCTGGAAGAGGCACATGCGCCTGGGCAACGCTGGGCGGGTTTCCGGTTTCTGACGATCAGCGATGAGCATCGCGAGAAGCTGCGCGAATGGGTGTCTGAAGCGCATATGCCATAAGGGGTGGTGTCTCTATCCCCCGCGCCTGTCGGCGCGCCCCCCTTGTGTCACAAGGGGGGCTGTTTCTCCATATGGTTCTTTGCAGCTCTGCTCGTTCAAGAGCGGCTCTCGTTGTTCTGCGCGTGGCGCCCGGGGGCGAGACCCCTTATCGGGGGACGCCGAAGGCGTCCATCCATGGACTCGAGCTCATGTGGCGACATCCATGTCGCCACATGCCCCCGATAAGGGGTCTCGCCCCCGGACGCC